>CERI01109264.1_pt1 | contig 49422 bp, 50 predicted proteins | sample 350261 | NCBI WGS metagenome assembly CERI01 (sample SAMEA2620979, study PRJEB7988) | marine metagenome | isolation source: saline water (ENVO:00002010), including
AATAGCTCAATTGGCTTGATTTATGCACTGAAAAAAATTTTAAATTCGATTATGATATTAATTAATGAACAAACTTGCTAAGGTTAGAATTGTTTTTCTAGGTTATAATGCAAGAAAAACTAAACTTATCCATTTTTTAAAAAAAAAAAATTATCCAGTAACCTCTTTAGGACAAGAAAAACTTAGATCCAATTATCTAAAAAAAGATGTTCAAATAATCTCTTTTGGTTATAAAAATATTATTTCAAAAAAAATATTAGAAAAAATCAAAAGACCCCCAATAAACCTACACATCTCTTACTTGCCATTTAATAAAGGATCGCATCCAAATTTTTGGTCTTTTGTTGACAAAACCCCTAAAGGAGTAACAATTCATGAGATAGACAAAGGTATTGATACAGGAAAAATTATTTTTCAAAAAAAAATTTCTTTTAAAGACTTTCAAAATCTCACATTTAAAAAAACATACTTAAAATTAATAAATGAAATTGAAAAACTTTTTATTAAAAATTATAAGAAATTGATAAACAATAATTACAAAATTAAATTAACAAGGAAAAAAGGAACCTACCATAATAAAAGTGATTTACCTAAAAATCTCAAGAGCTGGAACACAAAAATTGGTGACTATTTAAATTTGAATAAAAAAAAAATTTAAAATATATTCTTCTTCAGAATAGGTTCTCCAGCTAAAAAGTTTTTTTTTGATTTTTTTCCTAAGATTTTAAAATATTGAGATGAACAAATTCCCACAAAAGGTCTTAAACTTACAATATTATCTTTAGTTAAAGATTCATTCTTTCTAATATTTTTTTTTGCAAAAATAGATCTTCTTAATTTTTTACTACTTTCTTCAAGATGATTGTGGTTATTCTTTTTTTTTAGAGACAAATTAATCTCCTTGTTAATATTACTTAAGTTTTTTAACATTTCTGGCGTGATTGAAAATGATGAGTCTGCTGTTTGAAGGTTATCATTCAATTTAAAATGTTTTTCAATAGCCACAACTCCCATAGGGATACTTGCTATTGATGAATAGATGTTATCAGTATGATCCGAAATTCCAATCATTTGGTTATTATAATATTTCTTTAAATCATTAATTTTAAATAAGTTTGTGTTTTGAAGTTTAGTTGGATATGAAGAAACACAATGTAAAATTATTATTTTATTATGAAATTTTTTAATCTCTTTTATTGCTACATCAACTTCTTTTTTTGATGCCATGCCAGTTGAAATAATTATAGGTTTTTTTTTAGAAGCGATATAGTTTATTAATTTTAGGTCAGTTATTTCAAATGATGCTATTTTATATAATTTAACATTTAGATTTTCTAATAAGTCTACACCTCTAATACTGAATGGACTACTAAAGATTATTTTTTTATATTTTTTTGCTAGATCGAAAGCTTCTTTGTGCCAACTAAAAGGCGTGCATGCTTTTTGATATAAATCCCACAAATACATACCTTTCCAAGTTCCAGATTTAATTTTAAAATTCTTAGTTTTTTTTTTAAGTGTGATGTCTATTGGTTCGTAAGTTTGAATTTTAACTAAATCTGCTCCATTTTTAAAAGCATGTTTTATCAAACTCAAAAATCTTGTTTTTTTTCCACCGTGATTTCCAGATATCTCAGCAATAATTTTTGGTTGTGAATTATAGCTAAAGAAAAAGTTTTTGGTTATTTTTATCATTTTTTAATATACAAGAATAATTAATGAAAAATAAAGATAAATTAATTAACTCTATCCAAAAAATTAGGGCAAAAAATAATAAATACTGGATGGATTTGCTACGATTAGCTTTCAAGCATGCGCCCAAAGAAGCGTCAAGTACTATAAAAAAAATAAATTCACAAGATAAAAAAATTTCTAAACTTCTTCAAAAATTAGAGAAATGAAATATTTCAATTAGGAGAAAAATTACATGATCATAGCTTCGATTTATCCTTGTCCTTTTGATAATCAAATAAGACATGATTTTTCAGCATCAATTTACAAAAATGGTAAAATTTTTTCTTATGAAGAAGATAAGACTACGAGCTTTAAAAATTTTAGCAACTATCAATTTTCAGAGAAAAGTTTATTCTATGGATTTAAAGAATTAAACACCTCTCCAAATGAAGTTGACAAATGGCTATTACCAGAACCATCAAAAACTTTTAAAAAGGATAACTTATTTATTTTTTTTTCTGGAATTTTAAAATGTTATTCTGGAGAGGAAAAAGATTTTAGGAAGTGGTTGAAAAAAAAAGTTTTTTTTTTCAAACATCATGACGCCCATATTGGATTAGCGGTTGCAACCTCAAAGTTTAAAAAAACTTTATATTTGTCGCTTGATGGTGGTGGAGATTATGGTGATAAAAGAAATTGTGTTTTTGGAGAATACTCGAATTTCAAATTCAAAAATCTCGGTGAAGATAAAGGTTTAGGCAATATATGCAGTTTTCATGCTTTCATCACTGATTTTTTATGTTTTGGAATGGATAATGGTAAAGTAAATGGACTATCAGCATATGGAAAGGTTCAAAGCGATCTCTACAAGAAATTTAACAAAATAGTTAAGGTTAATAAAAATGGAATTAAGTTTGATAGAAAAAGATATAAAAAAACTGAATTAAGTTTTGATAAGTTTAGTTTTGAAGGATACCAAAGGTATAAAGTTGTAAATAAACAACCAAGTAAAACAAATATCTTTGAAATGTGTAAAGGTTATCTTTTAGAGGATGTTGCTAAAACAGCTGAACAATTTTTAAAAGATAAAATTTTAATTTTTTTATATAGTCTAAAAAAAAGGAAAAATAGTAAAAATATTGTATTTACTGGTGGTTTATTTTTGAATGTAGCACTAAATGGAATTATCTCTGAAAAAAAAATTTTTGAAAATAATTTTTTTAATATGGCACCAGCTGATAATGGTTTATCTTTAGGAGCGATTGGGTTTTATTTATTAAAATTTAAGAAAAAAAATTTAAAGTTAAATAAATATGGTTTAAGCCCCTATTTAGGACCTAGCTTTGATAAAGATGAAGTAAGAAAAATAATTGAAAAATTTAATCTAAAATATCAAGTTCCAAAAAATATTTATAATGACATTGCAAAAAATATATCAAAAGGAAAAATAGTTGGGGTATTTCAAGGAAGAGCTGAATTTGGCCAAAGATCATTGGGGAATAGATCAATTTTAGCAGACCCAAGAAATATGACTTCAAAAACTAGACTTAATCTTTTACTAAAAAAAAGAGATTGGTTTATGCCTTTTGCTCCTGCCATAATAGATGAGGATTTTGACAAATGGTTTCCAAATCAGCATAAAAACTATTACATGCAAGTTACAAATCAAATTAAAGATAAAAAATTATCTAAAAAAATACCTTCAGCAGTGCATGTTGATGGTTCTAGTAGGACTCAATTAGTACAAAAAGAAATCAATAATAATTTTTGGAATATTATAAATAATTTTAAAAAAATAACTAAGTTGCCAATTGTGCTTAATACAAGCTTTAATAGACACGGTATTTCAACCATATCAAACCCAAGACAAGCTGTTGAGCACTTATTAGAAGGGTGCATTGATTTGTTATATATAAATGGTTTTAAATTAAAAATAGAACAAAATAAAAAAATTAGAAATGAACAAAATTTAGTGAAATCAGAAATTAGTCTTTTAAAAAAAGAAAATGAGAATTGGTATAAAAAAAATAAATTATTTATGGATAAAAAAAGTAGAAAACAATTTCATTTATTTCTGAATAAAAAGTTTAAACAATGACATTAAAGTCATTAATTTTTGAAAAGTTAAAAAAAAGTGGTTTAGATAAAAGTGATACTGTATTATTTCACAGCAATATCGGACCGTTATTTAGATTTCTAAAAAAACAAAAATATAATTTTGAGATAAAGGATGTAGCTGATTGTATTATTGAATATTTTTTTAATAATGGAACATTGATTGTCCCATCTTTTAATTTTGATTTTTGTGCAGGCTATAGTTATAGCTCAAAAGATACTCCGTCTAAAATGGGAGTTTTATCTGAAGAATTTAGAAAAATTGCTACAATTAATAGAACATGGCACCCCGTTTATTCTTTTTGTTTGTTTGGTAATTTACCTGTCGGTCAAATTGAAAGTAAAAACTACAGCGCTTTTGGAGAAAAATCTATTTTTGATTGGTTATTTAATCAAGAAGGGAAAATTGCTGTATTAGATCTTCCAGATCAAAATTCAATGACTTTTTATCATTATGTTGAACAAAAGCTTGATGTGGATTGGAGATTTCACAAAGATTTTAAAGCAGATTATCTTGGTTTTGATAATAAGTTAATTAAAAATCAAGTAGCAAGTATTTTTGTTAGAAAGATAGAGCCAGAATATAAAATTTTAACTGAGGTTCACAAAATGCAGGAAATATTGTTTTCAAAAAATCTTTATATTTCAGAAATAAAAAATTCGGTACAAGGCCTTAGATCGATAAAAGTTAAAAAAATTTATAAAGAAGTTGAGAGTGTGATTAATAATAATCTTGCGGAAGGAATTTTATATAAAAAAGTCTAAATTATTTATCCAATTCCAATATTTGTTTTCATTTACAGTTAATTTCATTGTTGATCTTTCACACACATAGCCTCCATTATGAAATGTAAGGAAGTTCATAGGATATTTTTTTTTTAATAAATTTCTTATTTTGGTACTTTCTATGTTTACTTTTAAATTAACTTTAGGATCTATACTTTTATTTTTTATTGTTTGTATATGTTTTTTTTTAAAATCAATTAAAATGTTTTTGTTTTTTTCATCTTCAATAATAGATATTAATGTTTTAAAATTAAATTCCTCTATAGAGTCAAGATTGTCAGTTAATTTATTTTGAAATCTTTTTGCTAAATCTGACAAGTTGGGTTTATTGAGCTTCTTTTCATTTATTAAATATTTTTTATATAGACTATTTTTATCATTAGCAAAAGCTATAAGATTTTCATAATCAGAAATTTTATTTTTTTTAATATTAGCTTTCACAGACTTATTTATTTTAATGTAGTCGCCTGATCGCATTATTAAAGTTTGAATTTTTGATTTTTTCTTTTCAATTTTTTTTTTTAAATCAATTTTGTTATGTGAATGAATTAAATTTATATGAAATTTGTCTCCCAAATACCCCAAATCACATGCGTAAGGAACAACATATTTTGGTTTTAAATGGTTACAAATTTTATAACAATATTCCAGAGAACTATTCAATTTTTGTTTACTAAGTTTGATTAATTTATCGGTACTCCATGTATAAAAACCAGGGAACACACCAGTTAAAAAAGGTATCACAAAGGCAAGATCTATTTTTTGTAAATTAGCAATTCTTTTTGCTTCTTTGAAAGACATCAAATTATCTGTTTGAAAAAATATATTTTTATTTTTATTAAATATTCTTATAGAGCTGTCAGGATCTCCTCGATCATTTATAAATAATTGTATACTTGTTAATTCGCTCAACTTGAAGATTTCATTATGCTCTAAAAATTTGATATTTTTAAATTTTTTTTCGATAGTCTCTTTCCACCATTTTTCTTTAAAGTTCGCTGCTAAAATTTTAGCTTTTTTCCAAGAACTAGGAAAAGAATTTATTGTTTCCTCGTGAAAATGATCATCATGACCATGTGAGAAAAAAATATAATCTGGCTTTGGAATTTTTTTAACTGTGTAATTATGTGTTGGAAAATGCCATAATGATCCGCCCCAGCAAGGTCCTTTGAGCCATGGATCGGTTAAAATTTTTTTGCCATCTAACTCAATTAAAAGACAAGCATGTGTAATATAAGTAATCTTCATTAAATATCTATCAGTTTATGTTTAAGTAAAATTTTCAACAATTTTAAAGTTATATTTTTTTTTAAATTTATTTTTTTTGATATTTGTTCAATATCGTTCTTTCCATCAGAATACATCAAAAAGTCAATGAGTTTTCTTTGGTATTTAATTTTTTTTCCCAATGCTGAAGTGAAGCTATACAAGCCCCTTTTATCCATCTTAGGTTCACAAAGAACATTTGTCACAGGGTATCTATTGTTCAATAAAAAAAATATTGTCTGTTTCATTATTTTGAAACTTCCATTCAATCCTTTTTTAGTTACAACTCCATCAAATGTATCTTTAGATGTATGGTATTCAGGAAACTCATTGTATTTTGTTCTAAAAAATGAAGTCATAGGAACATCAATCCCAGGCCAATTAAACTGTCTTTCATCAGATCCGCGTTCATTAAAAGAATATTTCTTATATTTAATTTTATTCTTTTTAAAAATATTAATTAGAGCTTTATCACTAGGTGCATTTTCAAACTTAGAAAGCATACATGAATAATTTCTATTATCCCCAACACAAGATAGGTTGAAAGCACCTATTATCTGATTTAATTTATCTTTATTTTTACTTATATATGCAATTGATCCAATAGTTTCTGGTATAAATATAAATTTTATAGTTTTTTGTAATTTAAGTTTTTTAAAATATTCAATTAACATCATTGATAGTAAAGGGCCTGATAATTCATTATTAGCCATTGAAGGGTGACATAAATAAGTTGAAATCAAAATTTCCTGTTTTGATTTTCCAGGCAAAACAAGTTCTCCAAATGGCATTTTACCATTTTTTTTCTTAAAATAACTTTTTATAACCACCTTAAATTTTTCATTTTCATTATATTTTTTAATGATTTCATTTTTGTGTTTTTCTGTTGTGCAAAATCCCCAATTTTTTTTGTAATAAGAAGTTACGTAAGGTATCGCATCTTTATATGATTTTGATACATATATTTTTTTTAGTAATTCTTTTTTTGTAATATTCATTTTTACAGGTCTTGAATATCCAACTAAGTGTAAATTATTTTTTTTTAAATCTATGATTTTATTCTCATTTGAATCTTGGATATAAGCCTCTTTAACATTCCATTCTTCTGGGACAATCCAATCAAAGACTTTTGTATTTGATTTAAAATAACTAATTTTAAGTTTAGGGTGATTTTTTTTGATTATCTTGAGAGATTTTACGATTCCCAATCCTGTAATACTTCTATTAATTGGAAAAAGTATTTTTTTACCCAAGTTATAATATTTATTTATCACTATAAAAGTATTACATTAAAAGTAATTTATTTGCTATAAGACCTGTCTTAAAAAAATGAAAATAATTGCAATAATTCCAGCAAGAGAAAATAGCAAAAGAATTCCTCACAAAAATTTACTTAAACTAAACAAAACACCTATATTAAAAATTCTTTATAACAATCTAAAAAAAATGAATATTTTTTCTAAAATTATAGTTTCATCTGAGTCTCCAAAAATTAGAAAATTAGCTCTAAGTATAGGATATGATTTTGCTGTAAAAAGACCAAATAGCTTATCTAAAGATCTTACGCCATCACATTTGGCCATTAAGCATTCAATAGATTATTTACAAAATAAATTTTATTTTTCTCATGCATGTTGTGTCTATCCCATGGCAATTTTGTTAAAAAAAAAAGATTTTTTATCTGCAAAAAAAATCTTGAAAAAAAAAAATGAGATTGTATTTCCAGCGCTCAAATATTCTCATCCTATTCAAAGAGCTTTCAAAATAAAAAAAGATTTTTCAATCAAATACAATCTTTCGAAAATAAAAATTTCTAAAAACACTCAGTCATTTTCTGAGAATTATCACGATGCTGGTCAATTTTATATAGGGCATAAAAAAGCTTGGAAAAATTATGAAATAAGCAAGAAAAAATCTATTGAACTTTCATCTGTAAGAGCTGTTGATGTTGATAATTTAGAGGATTTTGAAGTTCTTAAATCAAAGTTTTTTTATCAGAAAAATAAAATTATTTAATATTTTTTATTAATTTATCACAAACATAATCAATTTCCTTGTTTCTTAAACCATAATAAATTGGAATACTTAAACTTGATTTAAAATATTTTAAAGCATTTTTAAAAAAGTATTTTTTTTTAAATATTTTTTGGTTGAAAGAAAATTTAAATACAGGAATATAATGTACCTGGGTAAGTATCTTATTTTTTGATAATTTTTTAATCAACTGATCTCGAGTTATCTTGATTTTATTTAATCTTAAATTAATTACAAAAAGGTGGTAAGCAGATATTCTTTCTTTTGAATCGTCTGCAAAATTAATTAATTCTTTTAGAGAAGACAATTTTTTTTTATATTTTCTTGCAATATCACGTCTTCTTTTAATAAATAAGTTTAATTTTTTAAGTTGACTTAATCCAAGAGCACATTGAATATCACTTAATCTAAAATTAAATCCTGGAGTTATGATATCGTAATCCCACTTGAATTTTTTAAGGCTACTTTTTCTTAAAATTCCATGATTTCTAAAAATTTTTAATTTTTCGTATAAAGTTTTATTATTTGTAGTAACCATCCCTCCTTCTCCAGTTGTTATATGTTTAACTGGGTGAAATGAAAAAACACTTAATTCACTATACTTACATCCTCCAACTTTATGTTTTTTATTATGATTATATTCTGCACCTAGCGCATGGCATGCATCTTCAATAATATTAAATTTATATTTTTTTTTTAGTTTGAAAAAGCCTTCCATATCTGAAGGCACTCCTCCATTGTGCATTATTATAACAGTATTAATTTTTTTAATTTTATTTCTATCAATACAATTTTTTAAATCTTCAGGACGCATTTGACCTGTTGAAGGGTCTACATCTGTAAGAAATATTTTTGCATTTATGAAATTAGCCATATTAAATGATGCAATAAAATTAATTGATGGCATTATGACAACTTCTTTTGCTTTAATATTTAGAGCAAGATATGCAAGTAATAAACCTGTCGTTCCACTAGAACAAGTGACAGAAAACTTTGCACCAACTTTTTTTGAAAATAAATTTTCAAATTTATCTACTTCTTGACCTGTGGTTATTAAATTGTTTTTAAGAGCTTTTTTTACAGAATTAATGTCGTCATTATCAATATATTGTCGTCCGTAGGGAATAATTTTCATAAAATTTATTTATTTTAAAATTTTTTTAAAAGTTTCTATCTCCTTGTATGAATAATAACAATAATCATAACAAAATTCTTTTCTTAATTTTTGAAGATTTTTACCATTCCACCATTTTTCTAATTGAAAATATTCTTTGTTAATAAATTCTGCAGCTTTTTTTTCATCTTTAAACAAAATTTTTTCTTTTTCTAATTTTTTAATATAAATTCTGAATCGTTTATTAAAAGGTTGATGAAATTTCTCATTATATATTATAACTGATGGTTTGTTTAGTGTCATACACTCAAAAAAAGGTGTTCCAAAAAAAACATGAACAAATAAGTTAAATTTATTTTCAATTTTTAAAAATTTTTCATTATTAGAAATAAATTTTACTTTGAGATATTTTTTTACTGTATTTTCGAAACTGTTTGAAATGTTTATATTTTGATTTTTTATAAATATTTTTTTTAAAAGATTTTTTTTTAATTTGCTAGAAAATGTAAATATTTTTTTTATGTTTTCTTGGTTTACAATATTACCATTTTTTGAGCCATCTGGCGGGTAGTGCAATGTACCACTAAATGAGTATGTTAATAAAAGAATATTGTTTGTTTTTTTAAATTGAAAATTGGAAATTATATTTCCACTTCTTCTAGGATAAAAAAATGGAATATTTTTTTTTATCTTTAAATTCCCCCAACTTAAATAGAGGTCACTTATTTTTCTATCAAGATAAACATTGTAATAATCATCTTTTAAAAACATATTTCCATATCCATGTTGAAGAATACATAATCTAGTTTTTTTGAAATTTTTTTTTTGATTAGCGACATAAAATTTAAATAATTCATCATAGTAATGACCATAAGTTGTAATGATATATTTTGCTTTGTCAGGCCATTTAGATTTTAAATAAATTTTTTCTAACTCAAAAAAATTTTCTAAGAAAATTTTTGGAATATTAAATTTAATATTATCTATTATAAAATTTACAAATTTTTTTTGTTTTGATTTAGGTAATAGTTGTGCAAAATCATTCCTTATTATTTTATTATTATCAAAAATATTTTTTTTACCAAAATATCTTATTGTAAATGAGCCCAAATATTTCTGAATTTTTAGTTTGGCGTTAAAATTCAATTCAATATTGTGAAAAAAAAAATTACTTGGATTTCTATAATAAGCAAATTTTGGATATTTAATTTCATTAAATCCTATTTTTTTTTCTTCTTTATTTGACTTGTATAGAATTCTTATTTTATTATGATTTATAAATTTAATTATACTTAGAAAAGTAAATTCACTCCATTTATCATCAGCTCTATTTAATTTATGAGCATGCTCTGTGTTTTCTGGAATAATAGATTTTAAACAATCTTTTGTACTTACAAATTCATTTACTTCGAAATTTTTTTTTATTTTTCTAACATACTCCCATCTAAAATATACCTGGTTCATCCATGTGTATAACCATCTGCCTATTAAGATTTCCCAAAATTGTTTTTTATAGTTTTTTTTGTGTATCTTATTTAAATTTTTATGTAATAATTTTAAAATAAAATCATAATTTTTTTTTAAGAAATCAACATCTTTATTGTATTTAGAAATTCTTTCTGGGGAGTATAGATTTAGAGTATTACTATAACTTTCTTTATTAATATCATTTAAATCCAAACACCATGGACCAAGATAATAATTATTATTTTTTGTTAAATTTTTATTTTGAAAATTTATATTTTTGTTGAAGTTAAAAATGTTAATTATTTTTTTTTTCACTTTAAATATCTTTATTTATATAAGTAGTAAATTTGATAAAAATTTCTAATAAATACCCTAATACACTTACCATTAAATTATCAATTTTTAAATGAAGTTGATTACCCAAAAAATTTTGATAGACATTTTATCAAAAGTAAAAAATAATATCTTAACATAGCTTTTATAAAAATAAAAAGTGTTCTAATCATTTGTTTTATTGATTTATGAAAAAAATTTTAAATATATTAAGAAAGCTTAAAAAACTTGGTGTTACAGGTGTTAAGCAATCGACAGAAGATGAGGGCTCATCTTTTGATGATATTTTATTAATGAGAAAAATTACAAAAAAAGTTGGAGTAAATTTAAATGTAAAAATTGGTGGTTGCGAAGCAAAAAATGATATTTTTTTTTGTAAAAGAACAAAAGTAGATGGGATTGTAGCGCCAATGGTTGAAAGTAAATATGCTTTACAAAAGTTTATTCAATGTGCAGGTGTAAGTAAAAAAAATTTGTTATTCATGAATTTTGAAACTAATCTTGCCATTAAAAATTTACAAAAAATTCTTTCTTCAGAAAGCTTTAAATATATTGATGGAATTATAATTGGAAGATCAGACTTAGCAGGATCTATGAATAAAAAAAAAGATTATGTGAATTCAAAAAAAATATTTCAGATAGCTGAAAATTGCTACAAACAAATTGTTAAAAAAGTTAATAGAAAAATAATTTTAAAAATGGGAGGTTCTATTACACCTGTATCTAAGATATTTATTTCTAAATTATACAAGAAAAAACTTCTAAATTTTGTTGAAACTAGAAATATTGAAATAAAACTATCCAATAAATCTTTAAAAGATTTAGATAAAATAATTTTAAAGGCATTTGAGTTTGAAATTGAACTTTTAAAAATTAGAATAAAAACAATTCAAAAAATTGACCCATTTTTGGCAAAAGAATATAAAAAAAGAATTTTTGAAATAAATAATAGGATTAACTAATTTTCTATAGATGAATTATTTAACAGCAGTAATACCAGTTAGAAAAGGTTCTCAAAGAGTTAAAAATAAAAACTTTAAAAAATTTAATAATCAAAATCTTTTGATACATAAAATTATAAAATTAAAAAAAACTAATTTATTTGATGAAATTATTGTAAACACTGATTCAATAAAGGCTATAAAAATTGCAAAAAATCTTGGTGTTTCATATCATAAAAGAGAGCAATATTTTGCCAGTTCAAAATGTCCCAACAATAAATTTTGGCATCATGTTGGTCAAATAACAAATAGTAAATATATTTTTTTTACAAATTGCACCTCACCTTTAATAAAATTATCAACTTATAAAAAAGCTATTGAAATATTCGAAAAACATAAAAAAAAAAATGGAAGCCTTAATACGGTAAATTTAGTAAAAGATTTTTTATTTTTGAACAAAAAATCAATTAATTTTGATTCAGATAAGGCTCCAAATTCACAAAATTTACCTAATATTTATAGATTAAATTTTTCAATAAATATTTTACCAAGAAAAACAATGATTGAAAAAATGAGTGTAGTAGGAAAAAATCCATATTTTCTACCATTAGATGAAATTGAGGGTTTTGATATTGATACAAATTTTCAATTTGATTATGCAAATCATTTACACAAGAAACTTTATAAAAAATAAAATATATTAGAACTATGAAAATTTTAGTTACTGGTGGTGTGGGTTTTATAGGAGCTCATCTTGTTAAAAAATTGATTGATTTAAAACATGAGGTTTTAATTGTAGACAACTTAAAAGTTATTGGAGGAATTCCATTCATTCATCCAAAATGCAAATTTTTAAGAGGTGATATTTTAGATAAAAAAACACTTGAAAAAATAAAAAAATGGAAACCACAAATTATTTATCATTTAGCTGCTCAATCAGGTGGAGAAAGTGCTTATGATGATCCAAAATATGATTATTTAAGCAATGGATATGGAACTTATCTTTTATCTCTTTTGGCAAAAGAATTAAAAGTAAAAAAATTTATTTATACTAGTTCAGTTGCAGTATATGGCTCAAATCCACAAAAAAAGATAAATGAAAAAACAAGGATAAATCCAGACTCAATTTATGGTATCTCAAAATATGCAGGCGAAATGTTTATTAACCAAATTTTAAAAAATACAAATATTCAAACTCTAATATTTAGAGTTTTCAATACTTATGGTCCAGGTGAAGATCTTAATTTTTTAAAAAAAGGAATGGTAAGTATTTATTGCAGCTATTTATGGAGAAATAAGCCAATAATAGTAAAAGGATCTTTGAATAGATTTAGAAATTATCAATATATTGATGATATTATTAATATTTTAATACTAAGCTTACAAAATAAAAGATTAAATAAAAATGAAGTTATAAATTTAACAACTGGTAAAGCGGAGAAAGTAAAAAATCTATTAAAAAAAATTTTTAAAGTTAATAATAAAAAAAAATATAAAGTTTTGGAAACAAAAGGAACTCCAGGCGATTCATTTGGGTATGATGCATCAAATACTTATCTTAAATCAAAATTTAAAAATTATACATTTATACCCTTAGAAAAAGGATTAAAACTTTATTTTCAATGGATAAATAGAGTCCCTAAAATAAAAAATTTAAAAAAATATCATCCATTTGTGATGACTAAAAAATAATAATGGTAGTCTTAATAAATTATTTTTTTAAAAAAATCTCATTTTTTTATGGATAAATGGATAAGTACTAGAAAAAGCTATATAAATTGGTTGTCTGACTCTGAATTGCGTAAAGAATTTTCAAAAAAAATAGTATTCGAAAACCTATCGCTTTGGTGGTTAACAGCCTTAATGGACAAAGATAATATTAATGAGACTTTGTGGTATGAAAAATTAAATAGAAAATTAAATTTTAAAAAAGAAAATAATCATAAAAAAAAAATAAATTATTTTCCACTTTTTTTTAAACTATTAAAAGGTTTGATATTTAAAACTTTTTCAATATTTCTAATAAAATTATTTTTCAATGATTTTAAATCTAATATTAAAAAAAGTAAAAAGAGAGATTGCTTCTTCGCACTTTATACAAATTGTGTTTATTACGATGGAAATTTTATTGATAGACAATATGGACTTACAAGTTTACAAAATTTAAATAATAAATCTTACTTGATTGAATTACCAGAGAATTTTTCTTTAATAAAAAATTTTTTTAAGATAAAAAAAAATCTTAAGAAAATTCCTTTAGAATTTATTATTTCAAACAAGAGTTTAAAATTTGTAGATATTTTTAAGATTTATTATTTTTCATTATTATCTTTTTTCAAACTTACTAATCTTTTAAAAAAAAAAAATTATTTTCTTATAAATAAGGAAGATTGTAGTGATATACTTGAAAATAAATTATTGATTTCCTTTTTTGGATCTGTTCAAGATCAACTATTAAGAGGGAAGGCTTTAGAAAGAAGTTTAGATAATATATCAATAAAAAATTTTATAAATTGTTTTGATTTTCATCCACAAGCTAGATCCTTTTATTATTTTGCCAAAAAAAGTGAGGCTAACAACGTAATAAATATCAATCATGCAAATTATTCAGAAAATAACATTTTTTTTAATTATAATAAAAGAGATTTTTCAAAAAATTACTCAAATTTTTATTCTCCAAAACCTGACATATTTTTTGCTCAGGGAGAAAGATATTATAATGTTCTCAAAAATACTTTTGAGGGGGAAAAAATTTTTTGTTTGGGATCTTTAAAACCAGAATTAAATAAGTTTCAGATTGAAAAAAAAAATTTTATAGAATCAAAAAATTCAAAAAAAACCATCACCATACTCTGCAGTATAAATGATTATAAATCATTTGTTAAAATATTAAATGAATGTGATTTTGATGACACAGAAATTTATGTTGCAGCACACCCTTTAAAAAAAGTAGAAACAATTGATTATTTCAAAAAAAAACTAAAAAATGATTTTACTGACGTAACGAATTTAGATAAAACAAAAATCTTTGAAATTAGTGAGCATATCATTTTTGGTGATACGTCCTTAGGTTTAGAGTTATATATAAAAAACTACAATGTTATAAGATTGTATTGCTCAGAATATATACCAACTTTTGATATAGATGATGAGATTCCTACAGCAACAAATAAAGATGAATTACTAAATCTTCTACATAATAAAGAGGTTTCACAAAATAATGCACAAATAGAAAAAAATTACTTTTATAAATATGATATGAAGGCCAGTAACAGATTAGAAAAAATACTGAGTGAACTAAATTAAGTCAAAATATTTGATTTGAGGATTATTCTAGTTTATCTATATAGCTTAAATCTTAATAAAATAAATTTGCTTTTGTCAAAACCTAACTCAAAATTTTGGAAAAATAAAAATGTTCTAATTACGGGACACACAGGCTTTAAAGGTGGCTGGCTTAGTGTTCTTTTAAATTACATGGGGAGTAGAATAATTGGTTATGCTTTAAATCCCACAGGAAAAAATAATTTTTTTAAAGCAGTCAATGTAAAAAAAATTTTAAGAAAAGATTTTAGAAAAGATATAAGAGATTTAGATAATTTAAAAAAGGTAATAAAAAAAAATAAACCAGAAATAATTTTTCATTTAGCAGCACAATCCAGTGTTATTGAAAGCTTTAAAAATTCCCATACAACAGTTACAAGTAATGTGCTTGGTACAACAAATATATTAGAAGCAATAAAAGATTTTAATTTTGTAAAATCTGTGGTTATTATAACTACAGATAAAGTTTATCAAAATTATAAAGATAAGAAGCATTTTGATGAAAACTCCCAATTAGGTGGAGATGATGTCTACAGTGGAAGCAAAGCTTGTTGTGAACTGTTAGTTCATAGTTATAGAAAATCTTTTTTTGAGAATTCAAATTGCTGTATCGCAACAGTTAGGGCTGGAAATTGTTTTGGAGGAGGAGATTGGACGCCTGAAAGAATTGTAAAAGATATTTTAGAAAGTTTTTACAACAATAAAAAATTAGTATTACGGAATCCTAATTCAACAAGGCCTTGGCAACATGTTTTAGAACCTCTTGTAGGATATTTATTGTTAGCTGAGAAACTTTATTCTAAAAAAGGTTATTTATATAACCAGGCTTGGAATTTTGGTCCTAGTTTAAAACAGAATATGAAGGTAAAAAAATTAGTTCAAATTTTTAAAAGAAAAATGAATTCAAAATCAAAAATAATAATTAATAGTAAAAGTAAAAAATTTCATAATAAAAACATTAATATATTTGAGTCAAAACATCTAAATATTAATAGCAAAAAAATTACAAATAAATTAAAATGGAGACCAAGGTTATCAATTTTAAATTCTGTGGAATTAACCTATGAATGGTATGCAGCTTTTAAAAAGAAAAAAAATTTATTAAGATTAACAAATAATCAAATCAAATATTACTTGGATTTATAAAATTTTTAAATTTTTTATATCAATATGGTGATTTTTTTAACAGGAGCCTCAGGTTTTATTGGTAAAAATTTTTTAAAATTAGCTTTGTCTAAAGGACACTATGTTTATGCTATTTCTAGAAAAAAAAATCAAAAAAAACAAAAAAATTTAAAATGGTTAAAAGGTGAAATTGATGATGATTGGAGTAAATATTTTAAAAAAACAGATGTTTTAGTTCATTTAGCTGCTATTGGTTTAAAAAAAATACCAAATGATCAGTCTTATAAAGTCTTAGAGTTGAATGTAAAAAAATCATATTATATGATTGTAAGAGCCATTAAGTCAGGGTGTAAAAATTTTGTTATTGGAAGCACTTCATCAGAGTATAAAAATAATGGACTTTGTAACAAAAAAAAATTAAATAGAAATAGTGAGAGAGGCTTCAGTTCTATTTATTCTTTGAGTAAAATAGTTTTTTCTGATTTGATTAAATATCTGTCATCCAAAAAAAAAGGAAAATTTAGAATAATGAGAATTTTTCCAACTTATGGCTCAGGTGAAGTAATAACAAGATTGTATCCTAGATTAAAAAGTTATGCAAAACAGGGTAAAGATTTAAAGATTACAAGTCCTTATGAAATGAGAGACTTTACTAAAGTAGATTACGTATCAAAAGTGTTATTAGAAGCTTGTATATTTTATAATAGTAAAGCTTTTGAAATTTTTCATATTTCGTCAAATAAGCCAAAAAGAGTTATAGATTTTTCTAAGTTTTATTGGAAAAAGTTTAAAGCTAAGGGAAAAATTTTATTTAATACTAATTCTAAAAAAATCTGTAGACATATTTCAAATATTAATTCAACGTGGAAACTAAAAAATGAAAAATAAAACAGCTGTAATATTGTGTGGTGGAAAGGGTTCAAGGCTTGGATCTCTTGGTAAAAAAATTCCTAAAACTTTGGTTAAAGCTCAAAATAAAGAAATACTTTGGTATATAATAAATTTTTTGAAGTCATCAGGATTCAATAATTTGGTTTTACCATTAGGTTATAAAGGGAATCAGATTAAAAAATTTTTAAAGAAGAGTAATAATTTTGGCATAAGTATTCAGGCAGTTAATACAGGAATTAATTCAAATATCGGTTATAGAATTAATAAAATTTCTAAATATCTCAAAGATCCAAATTTTTTACTATTAAATGGAGATGCAATTTTTAATTTTGATTTGAGACGTATTTTTGAAAGTCATTGTAAAAATAAATTTGCAATAACATTTTTATCAGGAGAGGTTACTTACCCATATGGCTCTATAGGTATAAAGAATAATAAAGTGATAGATTTTTCTAGAAATTTAGTTTTTGATAAACTTAGCACAAAAGGCAATAGTAATTATATTGCTTATAATTATACTGGAATTTCAATGATTAACACTGAAGTATTAAAAAAACATAAAAAATCATTTAAAAAATCAGATAACTTTGAGCAAGTATTTTATCCAAAAGTAATTAAAAAATTTAAAACAAAATTAATTAAGATAAATGGTTTTTGGCACTCTATTGATAATATTAAAGATCTAAAAGCCGTAGATATAAAATCAAAAAAAAATAATAAATTTCTTAAACTTAAAAAATTGAAGAAATTATTAAATAAAAAATTAATTTAATTTAAGATGAAAGTATTATTCAATCACTTTATAAATAGTTACTCTGTTGCAAAAAATTTATCAAAAAATCATGGAGTCATAAATTTTTTTGAAATTTTTATTATAAGATTTTTTTTTGCATTTAATTTTTTAAGGAAAATTTTAAATAAAAAATCTACATTAGTGTCAAATGTTGTGTCTAATGAATTATTTGAACAAAAAAATATTAAATCAGAAATAGTATTAAAAAATCTTGAAAAAAAAGGTTTTTGTGATGATTTAAAATTAAACGGGGATGAATTAAATAAAACTATAGACGACATATCTTTATATAATTCTAAAATCTCTTTTAAAGGTGAAAAAAAAATTTCTAAATTTATTTCTTCAATTAATGACAAAGATAATATTAATGTTATACAAAAAAAAAGTCAGGAATTTAATCTATCTCATGTATCTTTAGAAATTGATCTTAATAAAACAAATAACATTAAAAAGATTGCAACATCAGATTTTTTTGTAGACATTGCCAAAAAATATATTGGAAATGATAAGATATCTGTCTCAAGTTTATGTTATATTTCAAATCCAGTAGAAGCATCTGATTCTGAAAAAAAAGACAATGCTCAGTTTTTTCATTACGACAATGATTTTAAAAAATTTTTTAAAGTTTTTTTATACTTAAATGATGTTGATAAAAATTCTGGACCACATTCTTTTGTTCAATTTAGTCATAAGAACAAAAATTATAATCATTTATTTTGTAGGAGAATTGATGACCAAGAGATAAAAAGTTTTTATGGAGATCAGAATATAATTTCTTTTGATCGTCCAAAAGGAAGTTTAATTTTTGAGGATACATTTGGTCTACACAAAGGAACTGTTCCTAAAAATAATAGCAGAATAGTTTTAATTTTTGTGTATGGAAAAAATAAGGGGATAGGTATTTATAATAATTCTTTATTTCTGTAATATGTATTTAATTTTAAAAACTATTTCTAAAAACTTATTTTTGAAATTTTTAAATTTTCTCACTCCAAACTTGAGTTGTAAATTCAATAACCTTAGACAAAATTTTATGAATAGAAAAATTTTTTTTTCCTATGATAAAAATTTAAACCTATTTCATGTAACTGAAAAAAACAATAAAATGTATTTTGCTGATAAGATGCGAGGAATCGAAACTTATTCTTACGGAATTGAACATAGAGCAAATGAATTAATTGAAACATACAACCTGAACTTAATTAAATTTGAAAAAGATGATACTATAATTGATTGTGGGGCAAATTATGGAGATTTATATACTTGGTTGAAGTTAAAAAAAATACCAATTAAATATATATCTTTTGAACCTTCACCTTCAGAATTTAAATGCACTGAACTTAACTGTATAAATCAAATTAACAATAATATTGGACTTTCTAATAAATCAGGTATTTCAGAATTTTATTTAAAATCAGATAGTGGTGACTCATCAATTATTGAACCTTCAGGTGGATTTACAAAAAAAATACAAATTAAAACAATAACACTGAATGAATATTTTCTTAAAAATGAAATCAAAAAAGTAAAATTATTTAAACTTGAAGCAGAAGGTTTTGAGCCTGAGATACTACAAGGCTCAACTGACGTTTTAGATAAAATTGAATATATTGGTATAGATGGAAGTCCTGAGAGAGGGAAAAAAAACGATACCACTATTGAATATGCAATTGATTTTTTGACCTCCAAAGGTTTTAAAGTGATTGCTTCCAATATAAATCAAAAATTTGCAAAGGCTTTATTTAAAAATTTAAATTTTCATACCGACAAAATTTAATATGAATTGATTTAAAAATTTTATTGTATAAAGATCTACTTTATTTATATAAATTAATTATTCTTACATAAAATGAATTTTTTAAAAAATCAAAATGTTTTAATTACTGGTGGCACAGGGACTTTTGGTCAAGAAATAGTTTCTTTTCTTTTAAAAAAAGTCCAAGTGAAAAAATTGATAATATTTTCAAGGGACGAAAATAAACAATTTGAAATGTCTAAAAAATTTGATTCACACAAACGAATTAGATTCTTTATTGGAGATGTTCGTGATGAAGGTAGATTAATGACTGCTTTGAGAGGGGTCGATTACGTTATTCATGCCGCTGCTATGAAACATGTGCCCGCTTCAGAATATAATCCGGGAGAGTGTATAAAGACAAATGTTGATGGAAGCGAGGCCGTAATTAATGCATCTATAGAAAGAAAAGTTAAAAAAGTTATTGCGTTATCAACTGATAAGGCTTGTAATCCAATAAATTTATATGGTGCTACTAAGCTTTGTGCTGAAAAACTTTTTGTTAACGCTAATCAATATTCTAATTTTACAAAATTTTCAGTTGTAAGGTATGGAAATGTAATTGGTTCTAGAGGGTCTGTTATACCTTATTTTAAAAATCTACTTGATAAAAAAAAAGTTTTACCTTTGACCTCTAAAGAAATGACAAGATTTTTTATACCAATTCAAGATGCTTTGAAATTTGTCCTGTTTAGTTTGAATAGATCTAAAGGTGGTGAGATATTTATACCAAAAATGAACTCTATAAAAATGGTTGATTTAATTAATTTACTTAACCCGAAAGCAAAAATTAAATTAATCGGCATAAGACCTGGAGAAAAGTTACATGAGTCTCTTTTTTCATTTGATGAAGCAAGATCTGTTCACCATGACCATAATTCTTTTATCATTTATAGTGAAAATTTAAATTTTCAAAAAAAATATGGATCAAAGTTATTAAAAAAAAATGCTTACACATCATCAGATCAAAATTTTTTGAGTAAAAATAAAATATCTATATTCCTTAAAAATTACTTAAAAACGAACAATTAGATAAATGATTAATTGCCCAATTTGTAAAGAAAATAAAAATGTGAACTTTAGATGTGATTATAAGTATGAAATATTAGAAGATAAAAAATATTTTGATCATCTAGATATATATAAATGTAATAATTGTGATTTTAGTTTTGCTCATCCAATGCCAGAAATGTCAAATTTAAATTATTTTTATGAAAATATTTATCGTCAGATAAATAGACCCCCCTACTGGGTGACAGAAAATGACAAAGATATAGAGAAAAGATATTTAGAAGATCGAAATTTGAATTATTTATTATACTTATCCACATTAATAGATTTGAAAAATATTAAAAATATTTATGATTATGGTGCAGGGTATGGAGATCTTGGATATGCAATTAAAAAAAAATTTCCTAGAGTAAATTTGTTTTGTACTGAACATGATAAACAGTGCAAAAATATTCTAAAAAAAAGAGGATATACCAATGACAAGCTTGAAAATATTAACGAAAAATACGATTTGATCATAACGCTTCATTCACTAGAACATTTAACAGATGTTGATGTTTTTAAAAAATTTAATGAGATACTAAATCCAGGCGGATTAGTTTTCTTTGAAGTGCCAAATTGTCCTCAAGAATATTTTTCTGGGCGTCCATATGATGGACCGCATTTATTGTTTTATACAAAAAAAAGTATCCAATCAATTTGTGATAGATTTAACTTCAAAGTCGATAGAATAGATATAAATTCCTACTCATTTAAAGAAGATCACCGTTATCAAAAAGAATCTCAAGATAGGTATTATAGAATTAAATCAGGTAAAACATTTGATAGTTTTAAACAATTATTAAAGAAATTTATTCCTAATAATCTAATTAAACTAAGACAAATAATTAAAGATGCCAATAATGTTGATGAAATGAATAAACTTGGGCTTTTTACTCTTAACAGTGATGATAATTGCTATTTAAGAGGAATATTAAAAAAAAATAATTAAGAAATGAAAGATCAAAAATATTCAAGTGGACTGAATAAAGTATATTCTTTACAATTTAAAAATTCTGCTAAAAAAATTCCAATTAAACAAATCCAATATCATCAATTAAATTTTCAAAAATTTTTTAAATTAAAAAAAAAAGATTTCAAAAAAAAAACAATCCTAGATACAGGCGCTGGACCAGGTGTTCATTCAGTTATATTGGCTTTAATGTGCAAAAATGTATTAGCTGCGGATTATTTACCAATTAATGTAAAAAGAATAAATAAATTAAAAAAAATATATAAGCTTAATAATCTTAATGCTCAAAGATTTGATTTTAACAATACATTCAAGGATACAAACAAATTTGATTTAATTTCTTGTCATAACTGGATTCAACACACACCCAATCCTCAAAAAACATTCTCACAAATAGCTCTTAATATGAAAAAAAAAGCTCGTGTTTATATTTCTTGTTATCTTGCTGGAACTTTTAGGTTTTTTATTACACAAATTTCTAGACAAATATTGAATATTAGTGATTTTAAAATTTTGAGAAAACAAATAAAGAAAATATTTAAGAACGGTTTTAAAAAATATAAAAATATTCATGATATAAATGAATTCAGTATCACAGATGATTTCTTTTCACCCTATGTAATTACAACAAATTATAAAAATTTAATTTCTCTGTCCAATAAATGTGGTTTAAAACTTATAACCAAACTCCCAAATTTTAATTCTATATTAGAAAATTATGACAGTTTTCAATTAAAACTTGGTTTTGAAAAAGTAAATTTTAGCAAAAAAAAAATTGGTAATTTATATTCGAAACCTATAGATGAGTTTAGTTTATCAGGAAGTAAGATTAGAAACAAAAATATAGTTGTTGCCAAGAAAATTATTAAAAAATTTAAAAATAAAAAATTTTCTAAAATACAAAAAGTAAATTTTTGTTTAAATTTATATAAAATTAGAGCAGAACATAGTAACAAAAAAAATAACCACAAATATGTTATGCTATACGATTATCTTGTAAAATATTTGGAGAACATGGATGATAAAAAATAAAGAAGGTTTTAAATTGAATAGAAAAAAGATTAGTATGTCTAGTAGAGATAAATTACTTAATTCTTTTTTAAAAGTTCTCAAAGTTTGTCTTAAAATAGAGGATTATCAAAAAGTTAAAAATGTAAAGTCTTGGAATAACCAACAATTACATAATGTTTTAATAAATTTAAGAATTAAAGATAAAGACAGGTTTTCATTGATATATGACTTGATGCAAAAGAATATTTGTCTTAGTTTTTTTTGTAGCTCTAACAAACTAGCAAATCTAGCAGCAAATTTTTTAGATATTAAAAATGATGAGATGATGATGACAAGTCAATTTAGGATGGATACCCCATCAGATAAAAGGAATATATATGATTGGCATCAAGATAGTGCATATGACAAACTAAATTCTATACCCAGTAATGGAGTAATTTTATGGATGCCAATGATCAATACAAATAAAAAGAATGGCACAATTATTATAAAACCTCAAAGTCAAAATGAAAAAAATGTCTATAAGATTAAACAAAAATGGAAGAAATTTGTTTCTCCACAATTGACTGTTCCAAATTCGTATCTAAAAAAATATAAATCAAAAGATATTTCAGTAAAAACAGGCGACTGCTTAGCAATGTACCCAAATCTTTTTCATAAAAGTGGCAATAATATATCGAGGCAAATAAGATTTACTATTTTAGCGAGATTTAACAAAATTTTAACAAGAGATTTTACTATTTTTGGAAATAGGATCTAAATTAGATTAAGTATGAAATGCAAAAATTGTAAAAAAAATAGTCTGATTAAAATTGTAAAAATTGGAAAACAACCTTTAAGTGGTTTCTTTTACAAAACAAAAAAAAAAAATCTTAAAAAATACTCATTAGATTTATTCAAATGTTCTAAGTGTAGCTTGGTACAATTAAATAATACTGCAAATATCAAGAAAATGTATGGAGAACATTATGGATATAAAACATCTATAAGTAATATGATGATACGCCACTTTAAAAATAAAATAAAAAAATTAGATAAGTCAAAAATTTTAAAAAGGGGAGACAAGATCTTAGACATAGGAAGTAATGATGGAACTTTTTTAAAACTTCTTGGAAAAAAGTATAGTTTATATGGAATGGATCCTTCAGCAAAAAAATTTAAAAAAAATTATAAAGGTATGACATTAATTACTGATTTTTTTTCAAAAAAAAAAATTATTGAAATTTCAAAAAAAAAAGAAATTAAATTTAATTTGATTTCAAGTTTTGCTATTTTTTATGATGTTAAAGATCCAAATTCTTTTTGTAAAGATATTAGTAGTTTGTTAGATGATAATGGAGTTTGGATTTGTGAATTTTCATACTTACCTTTAATGCTTAAGAATTTGACATTTGATCAAATTTGCCACGAACATATAATGTATTACACATTTTCAGTATTTGAAAAAATATTAAATAATAACAATCTAAAAGCTATTGATGTTAGTATAAATGAAATTAATGGAGGTAGTCTTGAAGTAGTTATCGCAAAAAAAAATAGTATTAGACCAGTAAATTTTAAAGCAATTAAAGAATTAAAAAAAGATGAAAAAAAAATTAAAGAAAGTTCATATGCAAATTTTTCAAAAAGAATAAAAAAAGTCAAATTTGATTTAAAAAGGTTTGTTGATAATAATTATCCAGTTGCTGGTTATGGAGCATCAACAAAAGGAAATATTGTATTAAATTATACAAATTTAGACGAGAATAAGATTCCTTATATTTGTGATGCCAATCATAACAAGTTTGGAAAATTTACTCCTGGCTCTAATATTAAAATTATTTCAAAAAAGAAAATGAGATCATTGAGTCCAAAAAATATGATAGTTTTTATTTGGTCATTTAGGTCTGAGGTAATTAAAGAAGAGAAAAGCTACATTAAAAACGGAGGAAATTTGATATTTCATTTACCAAAATTTCATATAATTAATAAAAGAAACTATAAAAGATATATTAATAAAGATTTTAAAGAACTTTCTTATAAGTATTAATTGATGCAATTATCAATATGTATTCCAACATTTAATAGACTTGATTGTCTAGAAAATTGTTTAAATTCAATTTTTATTTCTTCCAAAAATGTTCAAGATTTTGAATTTGAAGTTTGCATATCAGATAATAATTCTGATGAAAAACCCGATGAAATAATTAAAAAGTATAAAGATAAAATAAATATAGTTTTTAATAAAAATGATGAAAATTTAGGCTTTGCCTTAAATGCAATTAAAACTGTTGAATTATCTAGAGGGAAATATGCTTGGCTTATTGGTAATGATGACCTCATCTTACCGAATACTCTATATGAATTAAAAAAAATTTTTGAAGAAAATATCGATACGGATTATTTTTTTATCAACTCTTTTTATTTGAATTCAAGTTATTTAAATAATTTCCCAAAACCGTTTGATACAAACGAAATCAATACAAAAAAATTAAAAAAACTCTCGAAATTTAAGGAAGATAAAAAAGTTGAATTTTGGGAGGTTATTGACCCAAATGTTTCATGGGAATTTCTTATTGGAATTTTTTTAAGTATTTTTAATCGTGAGGGTTGGTTAGATGGCTTGAAGCATATTAATAAAGAAAATATAGAAGACAAAAGAGTATGGTCTAACCTTGATAATACTTGTTTAAATGCAAAAATCATAGCAACAGTTTTTAAAAATAAAAAAAGTTTTATTTGTTCAAGACCGTTAAGTATAAATTTAATTGGAGAAAGAGAATGGGCTAGTTTATATGATTTTGTGGAAATTGTAAGAATCCCTGAATTATTGGATTATTATAGATCTCAGGGGATGGGTTTTTGGCGATATATTCGTTGTAAAAATTTTGCTTTACGAAACTTTTTTAATTTTTTTTCAAAAATAATAGTTCGGGGGGAAAAAGCTGGAAGAAATTACGTGAATTTTTATAAACATTTTTTAAAAAATTTGATCTATCCTTATGCCTGGCTTTCAATTATTTTTTTTACTGTTAGATTAATAAATAAATTTTTTAATAGAATAAAATGAGCAAAAATATTAAAGGTGTAGAGATTACCCCACTTAAAATAATTTCGGATGATAGGGGATCCGTAATGCATATGATGAGAAGTGATAGTCAAATTTTCAAAAAATTTGGTGAAATTTATTTTTCAACTATTTTTAATAATAAAATTAAAGCTTGGCATCTACACAAAGAAGCTACGTTAAATTATGCATGCGTATTTGGATCAGTAAAACTCACTCTTTTTGATGATAGGAAAAATAGTGATACGAAAGGGGTTTATCAAGAGCTGTTCCTATCGCTAGATAATTACTCGTTAATAACCATTCCCCCAAATATCTGGAATGGATTTAAAGGTTTGAATAAAGATTATTCAATAATAGCTAATTGTTTAAATTTACCTCATAATGAGAAAGAGATGGTTAGAATGGAACCATTTGATAAATATTTTGATTATAAATGGTAGTAGATATAATCAATTTCTATAATAAGTAATATTAAATTTTAAGGATAAAAGATTACATTTATGAAAGTTGTAATATTGGCTGGTGGTCTAGGATCAAGAATTTCGGAGTACACTAAGAGTATTCCAAAACCAATGATTGAAGTAAACAAAATACCTATAATGGTTCATATCATGAAACATTTTTCCAAATATAATTTTAAAGATTTTTATATAGCCACAGGATACAAAGGAAATATCATTAAAAGCTATTTTAAAAAGAACACTTTTAAAAACTGGAATGTAAATATAATTTCAACTGGCCAGAATGTTATGACTGGCGGTAGACTTAGAAGGATAAAAGAAAAGCTAGGAAACACAGAGAATTTTTTTCTTACTTATGGAGATGGAATTTCAAATATTAACTTAAAAAAATTATTAAAATTTCATTTAAACCATAAAAAAATTGCCACAATATCTGCCGTAAGACCTCCAGCAAGGTTTGGTTTTATAAAATTAAATAAAAATAAAGTAAGTTATTTTAAAGAAAAATCTAACTTAGATGAAGGATGGATTAACGGAGGATTCATGGTTTTAAATAAAAAAATTTTCAAGTTTTTAAAAGGAGATCATACTTATCTCGAAAGAGATCCTATGGAGAAATTATCAAATCAAGGACAATTATATGCATTCAAACACGAGGGGTTTTGGCAATGCATGGATACTTTAAGAGACAAAGAAATTTTAGAAAAAAATATTAAGCAAAAAAAGCATTTGTAAATTTAGTAAAGGTTAAATGTTGTATTATCTGAAGAAAATTATTCTTATCATAAAAAAAATTTTTAAAAATGAAATTAAGATTAATTATGGAATACCAAAAAATTTACAGTTAGTTGTATATAATTCTGATTCGATGAATCAATTAGAATTTGCCTTAGAAGAAAAAAAATTCATTGTCATAGATCTTAGATTAGTTCAATTAAAAAATATTTATATTTCTTTAACCTTAATTCTTAAGATTTGTTTAAATTTATTTAGATTTAAATTAAGCACAAATTATTTTTATTCAATTCTAAAAATTATTAATCCACCAGTAGTATTGACCACATGTGATAATCATAGGGATTTTTTTGAAATATCAAAGTTATTAGACGACAAGATTAAATTTATTGCTATTCAAAATGCAAATAGGACAGATTATGAGAGAAATGAGCTTAGTTATAAAAAAAAGATTACTTTAAAAAATCTAAATACAGAATTTTTTATTCCAAATTTTTTTTGTTTTGGACAACATGAAATAGATAACTGTAATTTTTTTAATATTAATGTTTCGAAATTTAAAAAAATTGGCTCTATCAATACTTCAAATTTTTTTTATTATTTAAAAAAGTATCAAAAAGAATTAAAAAAAGAAAAATTTGACATTTGCCTAATTTCTGAACCAGCAATGGGAGATAATCTAAGATACTTAGAAGATAATGTTGAGGAAGGTTTTGGTTTAGTTGCGAATTATACTGTAAAGTATGCTAGAAAATTTAATTCAAAATTTGTTTTTGCTAGTAAGAGATTTAAAAATCTAAAACCTTATCCGAATGATCTTTTTAATGAAGAAATAAATTTTTATAAAAAGTATTTAAATAATAGTGATTTTAATTATTTAATGGATAATTTAAATCCAAAAGAAAATTATTTTTCTTCATATTTTGCAATTTTTCAAAGTAAAGTTGCTGTTGCAACTCAATCAACTTTATTAAGAGATAAAATTGGAGTTGGAGAAAAAATTCTTTCTTGCAATTTAACCAAGTTTAAATTACATGATTTTCCAATAAATGGAATTTGCAAAATTAATAACTGTAGTTATGAACAGTTTGAAGAAAGACTTTCTAAAATAATGAATATTTCAACCAAAGAATATTTTGAAAAAATAGATAAAAACAAAAACTATGTAATGGAATTTAAAAATAAATTTGGAGCATTAGAGGAAATTAAAAAGGAATTAATTTAAAAATTAAAATTTATATTGACTATGAAAAATATACTAATTTTAGGGAGCTATGGTGAATTAGGTTTCTTTATTACTAATGAGATGTACAAGAAAGGTTATAATTTAATTTTTTCCTATAAAAGTAAAAAAAAAAACAAATCTATTAAAAAAGATAGTTTAAAAAAAAATTCTTTATACGGTTTTAAATGCGATTTTTCTAAAGAGAATAATATTAAAAAATTGATAGATTTTTCCTATAAAAAATTAAAAAATATTGATTTTATAATTAATTGCACAGGTATTTTCTACTATGATAATTTGAAGAAAATCAACTACAATGATCTATCTCACATGTTTAAAATAAATTGTTTTTCAACTATTTTGATTAATAAATATGTTTTGAGTAAAAAAAGTAAAAATAAAAAAATCAAAATCATAACATGTGGATCTTCATCTGCTACTATGGGTTCAGCAGGAACTGTTGCCTATTGTGCTTCGAAGCATGCACTTCTAGGAACTATACGATCTTTAAATCAAACCTATACTAGAAATAAAGTATTTAATTACTGTTTGAATTTTGGGACACTTGATAATAAAAAAGGAAAATTAATAAAAAATATTAAAAATCAAAAAGTCATTAATCAGCAAGATATCTTACAAAGTATTTTATATATAATGGAAATAGGTTCTATAGGAGTTCCTGAAGACTTATATTTAAAAAGGTTTAATTAAAAATGGTTAAAAAAAAAGCAATTATAATTGGTGGAAGTAAAGGTCTCGGCGCTGAAATTTCAAAAGAGATTAAAAAGTTGGGAATAAAAACTGTATCTTGCTCTCGTAAAGAAATTGATACTTCTAATTTAAACTCAGTAAATAATTTTGCTAAAAAACATAAATCTACAGATATACTTGTTTTAAATTCTGGCGGACCACCACCTTTAAATTTTGACCAAATTTCTATAAATGATTGGCAAAAATATTTTAATCAACTTTTCTTAAGTTATTTCATTTTGTTACAAAAAATAAAAATTAATAAAAATGGATATGTTTTTTATATTTCTTCAGCTATAATTAAAGAACCTGGTGACGGTATAATTATCTCATCATCCTTGAGACCAGCGATGAGTAGTTTATTAAAATCTATTTCATCAAAGTATTCAAAAAAAAATATCTCCACAATAAATATTGCACCAGGTCCTTTCAAAACAGGTAGAATAAAGGAGCTTGTGAAAGACATAAAAAAAATGGAAAAAGGTCTACCATCAGGAAAAATTGGTGATCCAAAAGAAATTGGCCTTTTTGTTAAATTTATAATTGAAAATCAAATTAAATATATTTCAGGATCTACAGTTTATTTTGATGGAAATCTAAATAAAAGTTATTTATAAGTGCTTTGTCACGACATCAAAAATTTACTGTAGATTAATCAAATTAAATGACCTTATTTGTTGCAGAAATAGGACTTAATCATCTGGGTGATGAAAAACTAGCTTTTAAAATGGTAAAAGATATTTCTAAAACAGGTATTAAAGCAATATCAATGCAAATTTTGCATCACCAAGATTACGATAACACAGAACCTTGGAGAAAAAAACTTGATATTAAGGTTTATAAAAAAATTATAAGTTTTCTTAAAAAAAAAAAAATCCAATTTGGATTGGGAATTCATGATGAAAATGCATTATTTGAATTTAAAAATTTAAAGATAGATTTTTGGAAAATTATTAGTTTTAGATTTTATAATGATAGATTAATTAAGGGTGCTCTTAAAACATCAAAACCTGTATTCATTTCAACAGGCATTTCATCTTTAAATGATATTAGACAATGCGCAAAAAAACACCCAAAAGCAAATTTTTTACACACCACACTGTCTAAAAATATTAGTCCCAATTTAGAGGCAATTGATGTCATGCGAAAAATAAAAAAAAAGATTGGCTACAGTTTACACTCAGAAGTTAATGAATTAATTATTGCAGCACTTGCAAAAAAAGCAGATCCCATTTTTTTTTATGTTAAAAACAATGATAAAAAATTTTACCCTGATGGCAATCATGCTATAAACATTAATTATTTAGGAAAAAAGCTTGAACTGTGGGAATATATATCATACTCAATTGGCTCAGGAGTAAAAAAAAGATTAAAAGTGCCTAGTTGGGTTGTTACAGTGGTAAAATAAAATAGTCAATTATGAAAAATATTAAAAACTATTTTGAACTAAGCTCCAAAAATATTAATAAGCTTTCCAATCACGAAGAAGAAATTTTAAAAGTGTGTGACGCCATTTTAGAATGTAAAAAAAATAAAAATAAGATTTTAGTCGGTGGTAACGGTGGCTCTTGTTCTGATGCAGAACATTTCGTAGGTGAATTACAATGCACTTATAAAGCGCATAATAGAGCACCAATTTCTGCCATCTCTTTAGCAAGTTTACCAGCTGCTATAACAGCCTGGTCAAATGATTTTGGATTTTTGACATATTTTAAGCGTCAAGTTCAAGCTCATGGAAATAAAGGTGATATTTTATTTTTGATTTCTACAGGGGGAGGAAATGAACAAAATGGTGCATCTATGTCTTTAGTTGAAGCAGCAAGAGAAGCAAGAAAAAAAGATATGAAGATTATTTCGTTAATTGGAAAATCAGGAGGTATTTTGAAAGATATATCTGATATTGTAATTTTAGTTGAAAATAATGTTACTTCATTTATTCAAGAGGCTCATATTTCGATACTACATTGCATTTGCGAAGTAATTGACGATCAACTCTTAGAAAAATGATATTAACTAAAACTCCTTATAGAATAGCACTGTCTGGAGGGGGAACAGATTTAGATTTTTATTATAAAAAAAAAAGTGGTTGTCTTTATACTTTAGCCATTGATCAATATGTTTACGTACATTTATCCTTAAGAGTATTGGATGATAATTATTTTATTCAGACTTCCGATGCTTATTTTGTAAAAAATTTAAAAGATATTCGACACAATTTAATAAGAGAAACTTTAAAATATTATAATATAAAGGAAAAAGTACATGTAGGAACTTACTCAACAGTTCCAACTCAAACAGGACTTGGTTCATCCAGCGCAGCTGTAATAGGATTAATTAATTGTATAAAAAAATTTAAAAATCTGAAAATTTCTGAAAAACAAATCATAAAAGACGCCTATAAAATTGAGCGGGAAATTTGTGGTAATCATGGAGGATGGCAAGATCAAACAATAAGTCAGATCGGAGGATTGGTTAAGCTTAATGTAAGTAAAGAAGCGAAGATTTCTTATAAAAAATTAAAAATTACAAATAAGATGAAATCTTTGGTTAGTAATCACTTATTATTAATTTACACAAAACAAAAAAGAGACTCAGCAAAAGTAATTTCAAGTCAAAAAAAAAATAAGAATATCATTTCAATTTATGACTCAATTAAATCTTTAAATACTGATTTAATTAATGCCTTAAAAAAAAAACAAGTCAAAAAACTTGCAGATATATTTAATGTTCATTGGGAATTAAAAAAAAAAATATCTAACATTATTTCAAATAATAATATAAATTCGTTCTATAAAAAATTGATTTTAAAACATAATTGTGAGGGAGGTAAGCTCATAGGTGCAGGTGGTGGAGGTTTTTTTTTAATGGTTGTAAAAAATAAAAGAAAATTTTTAGATAGTTTAAGTAATAGTAAAATTTCATATATAGAACTAAATATAGATTTTAAAGGATCAAGGGTAATAGACACTACAATGAGGAACTTTAAAAAATGAACTTTAAAAAAGAAATAAAACTTTTTGCTGATGGTTTAAATATAAATGAATTTGAGGAAGAGTTTGGAATTGAAATAGATGGATATACTTTTAATCCATCTCTTTTCAAAAAAAATGGTGCTAAAGATTATTTGGAATATTCAAAAAAAATTATTGAAAAATGTAAATCTAAACCAGTTTCTCTTGAAGTCTTTGCTGATCAAGAAAAAGAAATGATAGATCAAGCCATAATATTAGATAGTCTTGGATCTAATGTGTATGTTAAAATACCAATTACTTTTACCAATAAAGAATACACAATAGGAGTTATAAGTAAACTTGTTGAAAAAAATATTAAACTAAATATCACTGCGATATTTACTTTGGATCAAATAAACAAGATTCTACCAATAGTTAACTCAACATCATCTATATTATCAGTTTTTGCCGGCAGAATTTTTGATTGTGGTATTGATGCAAATAAATTGATGAGTGAAATAAGCGTCAAAGTAAAAGAAACCAATTGTGAACTTTTATGGGCAAGTCCAAGAATGCCATATGATTATATTAATGCGATTAAAACTGGATCCGATATTATTACAATGCAAGGCTCTCAAATAAAAAAATTAAAACTTTTTGGAAAAAATGCAGAAGAGTATTCTTTAGAGACTGTTAAACAATTTTATGATGATGCAAAATCATCTGGATATAAAATATAATATTAATAAAAAATGCAATTTTCTGTGAACAATCAAAGCCTGAGGATTTTCTTGATAAAGTTACAAAAAAGATTAGATAAAATTTGTTTAAATTATTTAAAAAAAAAATTAATAATTAAATCAAAAAAGAAAAATAAATATGATGCTGTTACTAATTTAGATATTAAAATAGAAAAATTACTGAGAAAAGAAATAAAAAAAAATTATCCAAAACATAATATTAATGGAGAAGAATTAAAAAATGTAGAAAGAGATTCAAAATTTACATGGTTTATAGATCCTGTTGATGGAACTAAAGCTTTAATATTAGGACTCCCAACATGGAGCAATATGATATGTTTTTTTCAAGAAAAAAACTCTATTTGTAGTTTAATTAATTTTCCTGTTTTGAAAAAATTTTACATTGCTATTAGTGAAAAGACTTTTTTGTTTGAAAATAATAAATTTAGCATAATTAAATCGAGTAAAACTAACAATTTAAAAAAAGCAAAGATAGTTACAAATTCAATTCATACTTTAAAAAATAAAAGATTGATGAATTTTTTTCAAAATTTTCCTGGTCTTTTTAAAATAACGGGGAGCGATTCATATAATTTTTGCCTCATTGCAGAGGGAAAAATAGATATACTTATTGAAGATAAATTAAAGATTGTTGATATTATGCCTATCATTTCGATCATTGAAAATTCTGGTGGCGTAATAACAGATTGGAAAGGTAATAAAAATTTTTATTCAGGCAGAATTGTAGCCGTTAGCAATAAAAAGTTACATCAAAAAGTAATAAAAAAATTAAAAAATTTATGAGCAAAAATTTTATAGCTTTAATAACTGCAAGGGAAGGCTCCAAAGGTATAAAAAATAAAAATTTAAAAAAGATTAATGGCCATCCATTAATAGCTTACTCTATTTTTGCAGCCAAAAAATCAAAGAATATTAAGAAAGTTTATGTGACAACTGATGGAAAAAATATTGCAAAAATTTCAAAAAAATATGGTGCAGATGTTATCATGAGGCCAAAAAATTTAGCTGGTGGCAGAATAATGCCTGACCATGCCCTTGTTCATGCAGTAGATTATTTAGAAAAAAAAAAAGAAATCGCATTTGAAAATATTGTTTTTCTTCAACCAACATCAATTTTAAGAAAAAAAAATGATATTGATAATGCAATAAAAACTTTTAAAAAAGAAAAAGCTGACTCATTATTCACAAGTTCTGATATGCATGTTTTTTTGTGGCAAAAAAAAAATAAAAATTTGGTACCAATAAATTATAATTATAAGAAGAGAAAAAGAAGACAAGAACAACCTTTAGAATATATTGAAAATGGGTCTTTTTATATTACAAACAAGAAAATATTGAAGAAAAACAATAATAGGCTGGGTGGAAAAGTTTCGAGTTATATAATGGGCAATCTTTCTTTATTTGAAATTGATACAAATGAAGATTTTAAAACTGTTTCATTAATCTTTTCTTCTGGTGCAGCCAAAAAAGCAAAAATTATAATTCCAAAGAAAATTTAATTACACAAGTGTACAATATTAACTTTTTAATTTATAAGAGAATCTCAAATGTCAGAATTTTTAAATAAAATTGTTGTTGTTACTGGAGGACATCAAGGGAATGGTTTTTCAATCGTTGAAAATTTTTTAAAAAAAGGATCTAAAGTTTATAGTATTGATAAAAAATTTAAAAAAAATAGAAAAAATAAAAACCTTGTTGAAATAAAAGCTGAAATTAATAACTTCAGATTAGTAAAAAAAATTATTCAAAAAATTGGTAAAAAAGAAAAAAAAATTGATATTCTAGTAAATAATGCAGGTATCTCAGAAAAATTTTCAAATAAAAATTTGTTAAATTATTGGAATAGAACAATATCTATTAATCTTACGGCACCATATTTTTTAAGTTATATTTGCTTGCCATTTCTAAAAAAAGCAAAAAATTCGACAATTGTTAATATTACAAGTCTCAATGGAAAAATTGCCATGTCTAATAACCCGGCTTACAATGCATCAAAAGGAGGTTTGTCAGCATTAAACGCTTGTTTAGCAATGGATTTTTCTGAACACAAAATAAGGGTAAATGCGGTGAGTCCTGGATACATAAAAACTGGTATGACCAATAAATCATATAACAATAAAAAGGCTTTTAAAAAAAGATTGGATAGAATGATGATCAAAAACTATGGTACACCTCAAGATATTGCAAATGCTGTTTTGTATTTATCATCCAATAAATCAAAATATATTAATGCTACCGAAATAGTTGTAGATGGTGGCTTGTTAAAGAAAGGTATATAATGGAAATAAATATAAAAACTAAAAATAGAATTATAAATAACACCTCACCAACATATATAATTGCCGAGATAGGAATTAATCATAATGGGCGATATGATTTAGCAGAAAAACTGATCATCGAGTCTGCCAAAGCCGGTGTTGATGCTGTAAAATTTCAAAAAAGAGATGCAATGTCAATAATGATTAAAAAAAATATTAACTCAAATCCCAAAGGATATTTAAGTAAGAATGAAAATGATATTTCAACTGATCAGCCAGAGTATGGGAGTTGGTCCTACCCAGATACAAGATTAGAACTTTCTGAGGAAGACTATGCTAAATTAAAAGATGTTGCTGAAAATTTGAATGTTGATTTTTTTGCCAGTCCTTGGGACCAAAAAAGCTTAGAGTTTTTGATTAAATTAGGAATTTCAATAGTTAAAATTCCAAGTGTTGAAATAACAAATTATGATTATTTAGAAAAATTCTCAAAAATTGATATACCCATAATACTCAGTACTGGGACTGCCAATGAAGAAGAAGTTGATAAAGCACTTAATCTTCTGTCAAAAAATAATAATAAGATTATTCTTCTGCAGTGCACATCAGCTTACCCGAGTAAGTTTGAAGAAATAGATTTAAATGTAATTCAAACTTACAAAGAAAAATATAAGTGTCTAGTTGGTTTTTCAGGACATGAGCCTGGCATAAATGTAGCAGTTGGAGCAGTAGCCCTTGGTGCCAAGGTAGTTGAAAAGCATGTTACATTAAATAAAAATATGAATGGAACAGATCATTTGGCTTCAATTGATATGATAGAATTAAAAGAAATGGTTGATGGTATAAGACAAATCGAAAAAGCCTTAGGTTCAAAAAAAAAGAAAAAATACAAAAGTGAAGAAGTTTTAGTTTCAATTTTAGGAAAATCTTTAGCAACAAAATATCCTTTAAAAGCGGGCTCAGTTTTAAAAAAGGAAGATCTTATTACTAAAGGACCTCCATCAGGCATAAGTTCACAAGATTTTTACAATGTGATAGGTAAAAAGCTACTAAAAGATAAGAACGGGGATGAAATTTTGTTTCCTGATGAATTGGAGTAAATAGTCTTGAACAAAAAATTAAACTTACCTGCTTGTTTAATTATGGCGGGAGGCAGAGGTTTAAGGTTAGGTTCAATTACTAAAAGTACACCAAAACCTTTAATCAAAATCAATAACAAACCATATTTAGAGTATTTATTAAAATTTTTAATTAAGAGTGGTTTTAAGAAATTTTATTTTTCATTATCATATAAAAATAATAAAATACAAGAATTCTTAAAATTATTTTTTTTCAAAAAAAATTTAAGCTATAAAATTTTAATTGATAAAAAAAGATCAGGTACTTTTTCTGCTTGTTATGATCATGTCTCAAAATTAGATAAAGTCTTTTTTTATACAAATGCCGATGAAATATCAAAATTAAATCTAAAAAAAATTTTTTTAAATTTTAGATTGTCCAAAGCAAAGGTCATGTGTGGACTATTAGAGTCTAAAAATGGAAAATTTTCTATAGATAAGAAAGAATTAATAATTAAACTTAGTTCAAAAAAAAACAAAAAAGCATATATTGATTGTGGTTTCAAATTTATTAATAAAGAAATTTTTAAGCAAGTAAAAAAAAAATATATAAAAATTGAGGATTTTATTTATGGAGATTATCTGAAAAAAAATAGAGTTAATTATTTTTTAGTCAAAAAAAAACCATATAGAATCGATACTGCTTTAGATATTAGAAGAACGAAAAATGAACTATTCAAAACTAAATAAAGAATTGATAATTATAACAGGTGCTGGACAAGGTATTGGTAGGCAAATTGCAAAAAATTTAGATAGTAGATATGATTTATTGCTTATCTCGAAAACGTTAAATTGTAAAAAAACTGCAAAAGAAATAAAAGCAACTTCATTTAAAAATAAAAATCGAATAGTTGAATATCAAAAAATTAATTTTGAAAAAAAAATAAATTTAATTCCTATCGCTAAAAAAATTAAATTTAAAAGATTTAAAAAGATTCACTTGATTTTATGTGCAGGTATGGTCGATCCAGATAAAGGAAGTTACAAGAATATTAATGATTGGAATAAAGTTTTTAATGTTAATTTAAATTCAAATATTTTTTTAATAAATTATTTCTCAAAATTTTTTAATGATAAAAAAAAACAAAATAAGATAATAGTTTTTTCAGGTGGAGGTGCAGCTTCATCTTTTAAAAAATTTCCAATATACTCAGCAAGTAAAACTGCTTTAGTAAGAGCTGTAGAGAATTTTTCTCTTATATTTTCTAAAAAAAATATCTCTATTTTTGCTATTGCTCCTGGAGCTGTAAAAACTAAAATGTTAAAAAAAGTAGAAAAAATCTCTAAAGTTGGTACCAGGTCACAAATGATTGATGTGATTAATTTTGTAAATAATTGTTTCAAAATTAATACAAAAATTTTTAATGGAAAGTTAATTCATATTAGAGATGATATTGAGAAAATTAAAAAAATTAAAAATATCAATTATTTAAAACTTAGAAGAGACCAATGAATATTTTTTTTATAGGCATGGGATATATGGGGGCTGAGAGATTAAAAGCTGCCATAAATTTAAAAAAAAGAAATAAATTAAATATACTTGGTTTTTATGACCCAAATGTTCAAAAGATTAAGATTAATGGCTTATTTTTTCATTCAAAAAAAAATTTAAATCCGAGTTTTTTTAAAAACCAAAAAATTGATCTTTGTGTGATCAGTGTTCCCCATAATTTGACATTAAAATATACTAAAGTTTGTTTAGAAAATTCAAAGAAAATAAATCTTTTAGTAGAAAAACCTTTAGGAATAAATTTTTCTGAAACAAAAAAAATAATAAACTTTAAAACAAAAAACCAGAAAATTTTTGTTGGTTTAAATTATAGATATTTTGACGGCATTTCTCAGATGTTAAAAGATATTAGATTTAAAAAATTTGGAAAAATAAATTCTCTCACAATTAATTTTGGTCACGGCCATAACCCAAAAATGAAAAAAAGTTGGAAATTAAGTAAAAAATATGCAGGAGGTGGTGTTATTACTGACCCTGGAATTCATGTTTTAAATTTACTGCAACTTTTTTGTACCAAAATTAAAATTGAGTACATCAAAAAATTGAGAAAAAATTTTTGGAAGACAGGAATAGAAGAAGAAATTTTAGCTATATTATCTTCAAAAGAAATCCCAATTATAAATATTTCTATCTCAATACTAAGATGGAGAAGCACTTTCGACATAAGTGGAAATGGTATCAAGGGCTACTGGAGAATTAAAGGAAGAGATAGAAGTTATGGTGAACAGGAATATTATACAGGAATAAGATGGGGTTGGCTTAGTGGAAAAAATCAAAAAGATACTGAAAAAAAATTGATTCAGAAAAAAAATAAAAACGTATTTCAAGATGAACTTAGTTCAATTATCGACTCTTTAAATAATAAAAAAGTAAAAATAATGCCTTGTTCAGATAAAGAAGCTTTGAAAACAATGTCGTTAATAAAAAGCTTATATGAACACTAAAAGAATACTAATAATATCTCCACTACCATTAAGACCAGTAAAATCTGGCATGCAAAATACTATTTATCTTTTGAGTAAATTCTTGAGAGAAAAAAAACATAAAGTTATTTTTTATAATATTAAAACAAATAATAAAATTGATCCTATTCTTAATCTAAAAAAAAAAGAATTAATCAAAATTGAAATTAAAAAAAAAATTAACTTAAAAAAAATTGATTTAATTTTTGTAAATACAACGAAAATTCTGTTTCAATATAAATCAATTCTTCTTTCAAAACATAGAGATTTTAAGACAATTTTAGTTTGTCATGATCTATATTATTTTAGAAAAAAGTATTTTGATCAAATTAATATAAAAGACAAAACAGGATTTAAATTTTCGAATGAAATAAATATTCTTAAGAAAACTGATTATATAATTGATTTTTCAAAAAAAGAGCATGAGTATCTTCTAAAAAAAAAAATACAAAAAAAAAAACTAATCAAAACTAATACACCAACTATATGTTTTAAAAAAGTCGATATATTAGATAAAAAGAAATATGATATGCTTTATATTGCAAGTGATTGGTTTCAAAATCATTTAAGCTTAAATAATTTTTTAGACGAAGTTAATAATAAAAAAATAAGATTTGAATACTTAGTTTTAGGAGATTTATCCTTAAAATCCAAATCGAATGTTAATGTTAAACCCTATGCAGTTGGTATGTTTAAGAAATGTAAAATTGGCATAGCCATGATGAAAAATTCTACTGGAAGAAAAACAAAAATATTTGAAATGATGTCAGCAGGGTTACCAGTATTCACAAATATTAATCTTAAGGAATTTGGTTTAAGAAATAATTATCATTATAAATATTTTGATAAACAGAAACAATTAGTCCATCAATTAAAACTATTTCTATTAAATATAAACTTAAGAAAAAAAATTTCAAATAATGCCTTTAAATGGTCAAAAAAAAATACTTTTTACCAAAAAGCATTTATAAAATTGAATAAAAAAATTTTAAGATAAAGTCAAAGAGCCAATATGCATAAATTAATTAATTTATTTGATTACAATCAAAAGATTAAATTTATATATTTAATCTTTTTCATGCTGATCGCATCTTTTCTGGAATTGTTAGGATTGGGTATGGTGGTATTAATTTTAAACTCATTTTTAGGTTTAAATGATGAGCATTTTCAAATAATAAATAATTTTTTAGGATTTTTTATTAAAAGTGAAATTACTTTTGAATTAATTCTTTTTTTTATATTAATTCTTTTTAGCATAAAACTTTTAATTTTGATTTTTGTTTCGTGGGTTGAGACAGATTTTTTAGCAGAGTTTAGAGAAAAAATTTCAAATAAATTATATCATAATTTTCTTAATAGAGATGTTCTTAATATTTTAAAAAAAAATAGTGCTGAGTATTTAAGAAATTTTACCGAGGAAATCACTACGAGTACTTTATTTATTTATAGTTGTTTAAGAATAATATTAGACTCAATATTATTATTAACTTTTTTATTATTTTTGATGTATTTTAATCCAATAATAACTGCAATTGTTTTTTTAATCTTTTCTTCCATAGGAATTATTTATTATATTTTAATAAAAAATAAATTAGCGAGCTGGGCAATTACTAGCCTAGATAATAAAACGAAAAGAATTCAATTCATTTCTGAAAGTTTCTCAGCTATTAAATCAATCAAAATTTTATCGAAAGAATATTTTTTTTTAGATAGATTTAAAAAACAGAATTTTTCACTAAGTAGAATTCAATTTAAAGTAAACTTTCTAAAATCAATTCCTAGGCATATTTTAGAATATATATTGATACTCAGCATATTATTATTATTTTTTTATTTAATAAAAAATCAATATTCAAATGAGAGCATAATTCAATTGATATCTATTTATACTCTTTCAGCGTTTAGAGTTGTTCCATTATTAAATAGATTATTAGGATATATGCAGCACCTAAAGCATACTTATCCAAGCATAGGTAAACTTATTAATGAAAATGAGCAAAAAATAAGAATTAAAAAGAAAAAAACTTATAAGTTAAAAATAAATAAAAATATTAAACTTTTTGTTAAAAATTTTTCATTAGATAACAATAAAAATTTATTACTCAAAAAAATAGACATAGATATCCCAAAAAGTTCACAGATAGGGATTATTGGACAAAGTGGAAGTGGAAAAAGCACAATAATCGATATTTTGTGTGGTTTTAAAAAAAATAAATTTTCAAGTCTTAAGGTAGATGGCAAGGAAATAAATAATTTAGAAAAACTTGATAGCTGGCAAAAATCTATTGGCTATATCCCACAAAATATAATTATCTTAAATCAATCCTTAAGAGAAAATATCTTATTTGGTTCAGATCGAAAGATCTTTAATGATAAAATTTTACAAGATATTATCAGAAAAGTAGATCTAAATAATTTTGTCAAAAAAACAAATGGAGGTTTGTCTCAAGTTTTGCACCAGGATGGACAAAATATATCAGGCGGTGAAAAACAAAGAATTGGAATTGCTAGAGCTTTACTTAATAATCCAGAATTGATTATACTCGATGAAGCGACAAGTGGATTAGATTATGAGACCGAAAATAATGTGTTGAATACTATCAAAAGACTAAAAAAAACAACAATAATAGTTTCCCATAGGTTAAATGCATTAAAAAATTGTGACAAAATTTATATGATTAAAGAAAAAAAAATTTTTTTGTTAAAAAAAAATAATTTAAAAAAATATTTTGAAAAATAAAATTAAAATTTTAATACCTGGTGGCACAGGTTTTATAGGTTATCATTTAGTTATTTACTTAGTTAAGAAAGGTTGGATAGTTCATTCAATTTCAAAGTTTAAACCTCCAAAAAAAAGAAAAGTTAAAGGTGTAAAATATATCTGTTGTGACGTAAGAGATAAAAAAAAATTAAAATCTAAATTAGATAATTATTATGATTATATAGTAAATTTATCTGGTTATGTTGATCATTCAAATAATCAAACAATAAGAAAAATTCATTTTGATGGTTGTAAGAACTTAGTATTTAATTTTTTGAATAATAAACCTAAAAAATTTATTCAAATTGGCTCAAGTATAGAGTATGGAAAACAAAAATCACCCCAAAAGGAGTTATTAAATAATACTAATACGTATTCAGTTTATGGAAATGCGAAATTATCTTGTACCCTTTTTTTATTATCTATGTTTAAAAAAAAAAATTTTCTATCGACTATAATTAGGCTTTATTTGGTGTATGGTCCCAATCAAGACAATAATAGAGTAATACCTTTTGTAATAAATAATTCATTAGAAGAAAAAAAATTTAATTGTTCTCCAGGGAATCAATTACGAGATTTTATATATATAGATGATGTAGTTGAAGCTATTTTTAAAACTTTAAAATCAAAAAAAACTTCTGGAGAAATAATTAACATAGGTTCTGGGAAGCCAAAAAAAATTAAAGATTTGATTAAGACAATTGTAAAATACATTGGAAAAGGTAAACCTATTTTTAGTAAGATAAAGTTTAGAAGCGATGAATTAACAGTACTTTACCCAAATATTTCTAAGGCAAAAAAAATTTTAAAATGGAAGCCTAAAATTGACTTAAAAAAAGGCATAAAAAAAACAATTAAATCTTATTCAATAGACAAAAATGAAAAAATTATACTTAATAAGTAACGATAAGATTTGGTGTACAAAAAATTTTTATACTTCGAATAATGACTTAAATAATATCATATCTTGTTTAAATAGTGATTATAAAATTCATTTGATATGTAGAAAAAGTTCTAATAAATTTGATTATCGAATTTCTGAGAAATTTAAATTTACAAGCACAAAAGATATTAATGAGGATAGTATTAATATTTTAATGATTTCAATTACTCCATTTAATTTTTTTACTTTAATAAGATTAATTTTTTTAGGAAAAAAAATAAAAGGTTTTGTATATTTAAGAAGCGATGGATTTCTAGAATATAAAATTAAATATAGTTTATTTGGATATTATATTTATTTATTCATGTTAAATATCACTAAAAGATATCTTAAAATATTGTCGTGTTCTAAAAATTTTATCAGAATAAAATCAAAAAAAATTCTTCATCCTTCTGAACTGAATTTAAATTGGTTAAAGAAAAAAATAGATAATAAAAAATTTAAAACAGATTTTTTATATGTTGGTAGATTTAGAAAAGAAAAAGGAATTATTGATATTATTGATATATTTAAAAAATATCTTGAAAATTATAGTCTTACAATTGTAGGAACTAAAAAAAAATTTATTAATAAAAAATATTATAATAAAAATATAAAATTTGTAGGTCCCGTTATTAATATAAAAAAAATGATTGATATATATGATTCTTCTAAAATATTTATTTTACCTTCATACACAGAGGGATTTCCAAAAGTTATTTCAGAGTCATTAGCTAGATTAAAACCTGTAATAATTTTTGAAGAGATAAAGCATGTATTGAATAATAGAAATGGAATTTTTATTTGCAAAAGAAATGAGAAGAGCATAAAAAAAACACTTAATTATATTTTAAAAAATTATAAGAATATTCAAAATAAAATAATTAGAAATAATTTTTATACAAAAGAAAATTTTAAGAGAGAACTATTGGGGTTTATAAAAAATGAATTCAGAAATTAATTTATCAAAATTATTTTTTGGTTATGGTATTGCTATATTCCCTCTTTTTTTACTAACTGGACCTTTAATCCCAGAAATAATCATGCTTTGTGTTATTCTTTATTCTTTTTTTTTTATCATCAAAGAAAAAAAAATTCAATTTTATAAAAATAGATATTTCATTTTTTTTGGAATTTTTTATTTATCAATATTTTTTTCTACAATATTAAATTTTTATAATTTTAATAATTCAATTAATGGATTATTATATTTTAGAATACCATTATTTGCTTTTTCTATTTGGTTTATTTTAAATAAATTTTTAACTTTTGATAAAAAAATTGTTATATTTTATTCCATATTTTTCTTAATAATAATTTTTGACTCTTTAATCCAATATTTTTATGGAAAAAATTTGGTGGGATACGAAATGTTATACGATCGTGTATCAAGTTTTTTTGGTAAAGAATTAATTATGGGTGGATTTATTTTAAGAACACTGCCAATTTTTTTAATATACTTAGTAATGAATGATATTTTAATTAAAAAAAATAATAATCTATTTTTTATAATTTTAATTTCATTTTTATGTTTTATCGTTTATTTATCAGGTGAAAGAACATCTTTTGCTTTATTAATTTTATTTTTTTTTACATTATTTTTTATTTTAAAATATTTAAGAAAAACAATTATTTTTGTAGTGATAAGTTTTATTTGTTTTGCAACAATTTTACCTAATTTAAAAGTTTCAGAAAATCCTAATCCGGCAAAAAGAATGTTTGAAAAGTCGTACAATCAAATTCTTGGAGTTGGTGAAGAACGCTATGAAAAAAATAAAAAAAAATTATTTTCTAAAATATATATATTTTCACATGACCACCATGGTCATTATCTTCTTTCATATAAAATTTTTAAGGATCACATGATATTTGGAACTGGCGTAAAAGGTTTCAGATATTTGTGTAGAAATAAAATTTATATCCTTGAAAATGACGATGGATGTTCTACTCATCCACATAATACTTATGTACAAATTTTAACATCTAATGGTTTAGTTGGTTTTTCAATATTAATTTTTGCTCTGTTTTTTATAATTAGGGAAATATTTGTATGTAGAAAAAGAATTAATTCTTCAAAAGAAATTAATAAATACCAGATTTCAAAAGCAATTGCTTTAGCAGCTATATTTATCAATATGTGGCCATTAGCTCCTACTGGTAATTTTTTTAATAATTGGTTATCAATTTTTTATTTTTATCCAATAGGTTTTTATCTTTTTTTTAATTTTGTAAATGAAAAAAAAATTAGTTAGTATAATTATTAATTGTTTTAATGGAGAAAAATATCTTCAACAAGCAATTAATTCAGTTTTAAACCAAAAATATAAAAACTATGAAGTTATTTTTATAGACAATTGCTCAAACGATAATAGCGCATTAATATATAAAAAAGTAAAAGATAAAAGATTTAAATACTTTAAAACAAAAAAAAAAATTAAATTATATGAATCTAGAAACTTAGCTTTAAAAAAAGTTAAAGGAAATTATATTGCATTTCTTGATACTGATGATTGGTGGAATAAAAACTTCCTTATTTCGAGACAAAAATTTTTTTTATCAAATAAAAAATTCGGTTTTTCTTTTTCTAATTGTCTACATTATTATGAAAACACTAATAAATTTGAAACTTTTTCCAAAAAAAAATTACCAACTGGTTATATTTTAGATGATTTATTAAAATATTACTTTGTTAAATTAAGTACAATAATTATAAAAAAAGAAATGTTGAAAAATTATAAATTTAATCCTTTTTATAACATTATAGGAGATTTTGATTTCATTATTAAGATCGCTAAAAAATATAAAGGTATGAGTTTTCAAGATAATCTCGCAAATATAAGAATACATAAAACTAATTTCTCTCATAATAATAGAAAAATGTTTTATAAAGAATTTAAGCATTGGATAAATAATCAGGACTTTAGTAATTTTTATTTTAATCAAAATAGAGAATTTTTATTTGATAAACTTGAATATTTGAGGCTTGTCTATCTTTTAACAGAAAATAAAAAGTTTAGATTAATATTTGATATTTTAAAATTTCCACAATTTTTTTATAAGATAAAGTTATTAATTATTTTTTTTATTCCAAATTTTATCTTAAGATTAAAAAAAGAACACTTTTAATAAATAATGGAATTTTTTTTTTTAATTATATTTATATTTTTATTTAATCTTATTATTTATTTGAAATTTGAAATAATTTCTAAAAATTTTATTATTATTGATAAACCTGATGGAAAACTTAAAAAACATTCTAAACCTGCTTCCTTAATTGGTGGATTAATTATCTTAATCAATTTATATTTCATCACTTTCTTTTTGAAATTATTAAATTTTAGCAATTCAATTTTTGATGATGATTTTGTTTATATGCTTATTTCATTAGGCACACTATTTTATATAATCGGTTTAATCGATGATTTAAAAAACTTGAAGCCAAATAAAAAACTTTTATTTTTAGTTATTTCAATAATTTTTGTACTTTTTTTATTTCCTGAAACTAAATTAGAACATGTTAAAATTTCATTTTTAAATCAGAATTATTTTTTTAAATATTCATTTTTCTTTTTAGTTTTATCATTTGCATTATTAGCTAATGCCATGAATATGTTTGATGGAATAAATCTTCAGTTAATTTTATTTACATTTTTTGTATTTATTATTTTTATTATTAAGGGTTTTATACCAGTCTTTTTTATTTTATTTTTGATTTGTTTTATTTTTTTAGGATTATTAAATTTTCAAAACCAAGTTTTTTTAGGAGATGGGGGAGCCTACCTTATAAGTGCAATTATTGGATGCACATTTATTTTTCAATATAAAAATTTTGACAATTTTCTTTATGGAGATGAGGTTTTTATAATTTTAGTAATTCCTGCTATAGATATGTTAAGATTATTTATTATACGATTATTGAATAAAAAACATCCATTCAGAGGTGATCTAAATCATTTACATCATATAGTTACAAGATTCACAAAAAATAATACTTTAACAGTTTTAATAACAATTACATTGTGTATATTTCCAACTTTGTTACTTTTTTTAAATATAAAGACATATTTTATTTTTATATTAGCTTTGATATTTTACTTTGGTTTAATTACCTATTTTAAGGCCAAAATATAATGAAAGCATTGGTAACTGGTGGAGCTGGATATATAGGTAGCACAGTATCTAATCTTTTATTGGATAGAGGGCATGAAGTAATTATAATTGACAATTTATCAACTGGAATAAAAAAAAATATCCCTGAAAGAGCTTCTTTTTTTAAAGTAGATATTTGTAATTCAAGAAGTGTTAAAAGAATTTTATTAAAAAAAAATATTGATATAGTTTTTCATTTTGCCGCTTTTGTAGATAATTTAGAGTCTCTTAAAAAACCAAAAAAATATTATAAAAATAATTTTGAAAAGGGAAAAATTTTTTTGGAAACTTGTATTAAAAACAATATTACTAAATTTATTTATTCCTCAACAGCAGCAGTTTATGCAAATAAAAATAATAGAATTAATGAAAAAAGTAAATTAAATCCAATATCTCCCTATTCATTATCAAAATTAAAATTAGAAAAAATTTTAGATAAAAAAAAAGATAAAATTGATTGTATTATATTAAGATATTTTAATGTAGCTGGGGTAGAAAATAAATTTCGTTGTGGTTTTAATACCAAAAAGGGACAAAATTTAATCCTAAATTTATGTGAAGCTTCAATAAAAGGTAGAGCGTTTGTAATAAATGGTAATGATTATAAAACTGCAGATGGAACAACCATAAGAGACTACATCCATGTAGAAGATTTAGCAGAAATTCATTTATTGACTGCAAAGTTGCTATTGAAAAATAAGATATTTAAAATTTTTAATTGTGGCTATGGGCATGGGTTTTCAATCAAACAAATTTTGAAAAGATTTTCTAATATTTCTAAAAAAAAAGTAAAATTTAAAATTGGAAAGAGAAGACCTAAAGATATAATAGTATCGGTAGCAAATCCCAAAAGATTAATAAAATTTACAAAATGGAAACCCAGATATAACAATTTATCACACATAGTAAAATCTTCTTTGAAATGGTACAAAAAAATGTCAAATGTTTAACATCACCATGAAAGTTATAAATTTAAAAAAAAAAATAATTTTAACATTAATATTAATTATTATTGCGCTAGGAGTTTATATTTTTGCTAAAGTTAGTGATATTGTAAGACATGATTACGATAAACAAAATAAAGTTATCCTATTTATTAAATCAATAATTTCACCACATTACTTAAAAATAGTAAGAGATAATGTTTTTTTTATATCAAAACTTAAAGCTAAAAATGAATTTCTCGAGTTACAAGTAGAAAAATATGAGCAAGGAAATGAAGGTCAAAAATTTAACTCTCAAATTGTAAAAGTTGGTGAAACAGATTATGAGATAAATTACTTTTTTTTACCTTTTAAAAGATTAGATTTAAACTTAGGTTGGAATGCAGAGATAAACTCTTTAAGGGCGCATTACGCAGAAATTAATAATGAAAAAATGTTTTCTATATCAGGAGAGGGCAAGACTGTTTATTTTGATAAAAAAAATTTTTTAAAGGAGCAATTAAAATTTAAAGAATTACCAAATAACATTAATGAAATTTTAGAGGAAAATAATTTACAACTGATTGGTATAAGAGATTTATTTTTTTACAATAATCAGATCTTTATTTCCATGATGATCAAAAATGAGAATGGAATTACAATCAATATATACAATGCTGATTTAAATTATAAAAAAATAAATTTTAAAAGTTTTTTTGAGACTAAGGAATATTGGAAAAATTATAATGTTTTTTCTGGAGGTAGATTAGAAAAATATAAAGATAATAAAATTCTATTTTCAATTGGTTTTGCTAAAAACTACGATGCACCACAAGATAAAAATTCATTTCTTGGAAAAATAATAGCTATAGATTTGAATTCAAAAAATTACGAATTAATTTCATATGGCCATAGAAATCCACAAGGTTTATATTTTCATGAAGATAAGAATGTTGTTATTAATACAGAACATGGACCAAAAGGTGGAGATGAAGTAAATTTAAATTTTTTAAATTTAGTAGAAGATAAAAATTTTGGATGGCCAAGAGTTTCTTATGGAAATCCATATCCTGATGAAGCAAAATTATTTGATTCAGATACATTTAAAAAAAGTCATAAAGAGCTTGGTTTTATTGAACCAATTAAATATTATGATCCTTCTATTGGTATTAGTGAAGTTATTTATTTAAACAGAAATTCTTTTTGTGCTTCTGATTGTATCTGGGTTTCATCACTAAGAGCGAATTCAATTTATATTTTAGAGTTTGATGAAGATTTTAAAAAAGTAATTAACAAAGAAAGAATTTATCTTAAAGGTCATAGAATTAGAGATATTGATTATGACAAAGATTTAGATTTAATAATTCTTTTAGGTGAAAATATTCCTGCCCTAATAACAATTAAAAAAATTGTTTAATTTTAGATAAATTTTTTATTAAAATAGTTTTAAAAGCATTAAGTTTAAATTTTTTCATAATTTTAATATCTTCTCTCATTTTTTTAAAAATATTACTTAAACTTTTATTACTAATACCTCCACTTCTCATTTTTAAAGAAAATTTATTAAGAAAAAAAATTTTCAGATTATTTTGTTTGAATAATCTTATAATAAAGTCATAATCTGATGAAATTTTAAAACTTTCATCATAGTAACCAATTTCTTTTAATAAATCTTTTTTAAAAAATAATGATGTATGTGGAGGCATCCAACCATTATTTATTCTTTGAATCAATTCATTATTTTGTTGAATTCCTTCAGTTAAATCAGACGTCCATTTTCTAGTTATTTTGTTTATATTATTTTTTTCTGTGTAAAAAATGTTTGAAAAAAGCACATCCAAATTATTTTCTAAGAATTTTTTTGAAATTATTTCAATTATATCTTTATCAATGAATTCATCATCAGAGTGTAAAATACCAATTATTTTTCCATTAGACATTTTCATTCCTTCATTAAGAGCACCATAAATTCCTTTGCTTTTTTGTTGAAATATCTTCTGATTATTTATTTTTGATTTATTTAATATATCTAATGTGTTATCATTAGAATTATTATCAATTATTATGTGTTCTAGATTTTTGCATGTTTGTGAATAAATTGAGTTGCAACAATCTTCTAAGGTTTCTTCGCTATTGCTGGTACATGTTATAAGACTTACTTGCATTATATGAATAAAATGAATACAGAATATATA
>CERI01066963.1_pt1 | contig 48643 bp, 51 predicted proteins | sample 350261 | NCBI WGS metagenome assembly CERI01 (sample SAMEA2620979, study PRJEB7988) | marine metagenome | isolation source: saline water (ENVO:00002010), including
TCGGGTATTACCCCTTCGCAATAATCACCGGCGAGAGTGTTATACATAAAATAAAAACATTGTAAACCAGAGAATTAAGGTCTTTTTTGTGAGTTTTTAACGATATTGGCAACGTAATCGCTGAGGCTAATTTTCCCAAATATTTTATACACTTTATTTGATAAATTCATATTTGTTAAAGCTGAAGCGTATCTTTCGCCCTTTCTAGGTGGAAGAAGATTAACTTTACCACCAAACATTTGAGCAACTTCAAGGATCGTGTGAGATTTTTTATGAGATATACTATAATGTCGACATCTATTTTCTTTCCAAGCGAAATAACAAGCTTCAATTGTATCAAAAACATGCGTAAATCTTCTAGATTGTGATCCTGGTTTAACTACAGGTAAAGATACTTTTTTTTTAAAATGGTCTTCAAATATTCCTACTACAGTTGCCATGGATCCATTCTTTATTTGTCGTGGCCCATAAACATTGTAAAAATAAACAATTTCAAATCTAAAATTAAACCATTTTTTTAAATTTTGTAATAGTTCTAAATTTTTAGCTTTAGTAAATGCATATGGAGATAAATTTTTATCATCACCCTTATTTCCAATACTTGCTGATGTTGCTGAGTATATAAGCTTAATTTCATTTGAAAGACAAAAATTAAATACTTCATTAGTGCCAATTGTATTAGAATTAATACACACACTCATGTTTAAAAAACTTTGATATATTCTAGAGAATTCACCAAAATGAAAAAGTGAATGAATTTTTTTTTTATATCTATTTAATAAAAATGAAATGTTTTTTGTGTGACCTTTTAAATATTTTATTCTTTTACTTGTAATGTGATTTTTTTTAGTTCCAGAAGAATAATCATCTAAACTTATTATTTTAAATTGAGTGTTTTTTAAGAAAAAATTTATTAAATTTGTACCTACAAAACCGCAACCACCAGTGACGATTATTATATCTTTTTTCATGTTACAAAAAACCTATATTGTTGAATTTATAATTTAATAACTTAATGAGAGCTACTTAACTAATGATGGGGTAAATCTATATGTGTCATTTTCATAATCTTTTCCACCACGTTTGCCAATTGTAAAAACAATAAACTCATTTCCATTTTTGCCAATTTTTAATGCATGCATTTCATTAGGTGGAGTTTCAACTAAATCTCCTACTTTTAATAATTTCATTTTAGGCTTACTCTTGGAGTTTAGTTTTTTATACCAATATTGTAGAGAGCCTTTCGTGATATACATAAATTGAGTAGTTTGTTTATGATAGTGATTACCTCTTAGTACGCCTTTTTTAGATTTTATAATTGCGACATGATTTATGTTTTCTTTATAAAAAATATCACTAATTGAACCTCTTTTATCTTTGAAAAAAATTTTTGGTCTTGAATATTTCATGGTTTTAAAAATATTATATTTTTATTAATTTTTTTTAATTTTTTTATTAACAAATTACTTATATTCCAAGATAAAATTATACATACTATTTTTTTATAATTTTTAATAATTTTATCACTTTTTATTGGTATTCTTGTTCTTGGGGTGAATTTTCCAATTTTAAACTTTGAAGTATCAGTTATAAAGTCAATTTTATCATTATTTAGCTCGTTATATGTCAAATAAGTGTTCGTTTTAGCACCAGCACCTACTCCAATTATTTTAAATTTATTAATCTTAAACAATTTGATACTTTTGTTAATTCTAGTCTTATTCTTAAGAATAAAGCTAGAATAGTTTTTATAAAAATTTAATTTATAAATACCTTCTTTTTTTTCTTTGATAGCTTTGGAAATTTGTAATTTTTTTTCATTAATAGTTTGGCCAAAAGAGCATGTGGTTCTAATACTGCCACCATGATATCCATTAAAAACTACATCATTTATCTTTAGTTTAACTTGCAACATTAGATTATTGATATTATTAATTGTAAAATAAGAAATATGTTCATGATAAATTTGATCAAATTTTTTTGAAGCAAGAGTTTCTAAGAAATATGGCTGTTCAAATATAAATTTTCCGTCTTTTTTTAATAAGTTTTTTACTCCTTTAAGAAAATTTTTAGGATTATCTGAATGATTAAACACATTATTTGCAATAATAATATCTGCAGAACTTGATAGTTTTTTAATTTTTTTACTATTTTTTAGATTAAATATATAGCAATAGGACTTTAATTTTTTTTTTTTAGCAAGCTTAACCATCAAAGGTGATGCATCTACACTAATAACATTTGCCCCCCTTTGTTGTATTAAATAACTCAACAACCCATCATTAGAACCTATTTCAATAACAGTTTTATTCTTTAAATTATAATTCTTATCTAAATCTTCAGCATATTTTTTCCAATGATTCACTGAATATTTTGAATTTGATGAAGTGTATGAATAGTCATAATTAGAATATCTATCTTGAGGATTTGTTTTAAATTTACTTTGAATAAAAGTACATTTTTTACAAAAATCTAATACTAATGGATAAATAGGGTCTTTTTTTTTTAAATCTTTCTTTTGTATAAATCTATCAGCAAATGAATGTAATCCTAAATCTAATATTGAAGATAATGAAATAGATCCACATGATAAACATTTTTTACGTTTATTTTTAAATTTTGAATAGTTTTTATTTAATATATGCATTGATAATTTTACAAATTTTTTTTATTTGATCATTTTTAAGATCAATACTTGTTGGTAGCCACAAACCATTTTTACAATATTGATTAGAAATTGGTAAACCTTTTTGGTTTTTATATATTTTTTGAGAATTAATTGGTGGATAAACTAACCTTGTCATAATCTTCTTTAGCTTTAATTTTTTTTGTAGACCAATGCTGTTTTTAATATAAATATCGACTGACCAATTTGTTTCTCCTTTATTTGGCTTAAAAATTTTAATTTTCTTATTATCTTTAAGCAGATTATAATAAGTATTATAAATTTGTTGTTTTTTTTTTATTCTGTAATTGATATTTTTTAATTGACCTAATGCCAAAATTGATTGCAAATCTGTAATTTTTAAATTGTAGCCAAAGTGATCATGTGTGTCATTTCCTGGTTTAGTTCTTCCAAAATCTTTATAGAGTCTAAGCTTTTTCGCTAGTTTGTAGTTGCTTGTTACTATCGCTCCTCCTTGTCCCATTGTTATTAGTTTTGGCATACTAAATGAAAAGGACCCTGCTATACCAAAATTTCCAGAATGTTTATTTGCTAAAAAACTTCCTATTGAATGTGCTGCATCTTCTATTAACAAAATATTTTTATCCAAACATATCTTTTTAATTGCATCTACATGTCCCATACGACCATTTATTGATGTATAGATACAAAATTTTGTTTTTTTTGTAATTTTTCTTTTTAGATCAATGGGACACATACATAGATTATTAGGTGATATATCCACCAAAACAGTCTTACCATTTACAAGTTTAGGAGCATTTGCAGTTGCTATCATTGTATAATTTGAAACTAAAACTTCATCCCCAGCTTTTATTTCTAAGCAATCTAAAATAGCTGACATAGTTAGTGTGCCATTTGGAAATGCTATGCATTCTTTTGCTTTTACAAATTTTGAAAATTTTTTTTCAAACTTGGTAGTTTCTTTATGCTCAGTGATCCATTTTCCAGAATCTAAATAATTTTTGACACTTTTTATTGTTTGTTTTTCAAAATAGGGTTTAGTCTGATATATCACTATTTTTTTAATTTTTTTGCTATATTTTTTGCATCTTCAAAGCTCATCCCATATAATTTTAAATCATTCAAAAGCATATCCATACACAATCCATCTAAATCATACTCGGGCTTCCATTTTAGTAATCTTCTTGCTTTAGAGCTATCTCCTTGCAAGCTTCTAACTTCAGAAGGTCTTAAAAAAATTTTATTATTAGTTGTAACAAAATTCTTCCAATTTAAGTCTAAAATTTTAAAAACTTTTTTTATAAAATCTTCTATTGAATAATTTTTTCCAGTGGATAAAACAAAATCTTCAGGTTTTTTATGTTGTAGAATAAGCCAAATACCTCTCACATAGTCTTTTGAATGACCCCAATCTCTTCTAGTAGATATGTCTCCTAAATGAATTTTCTTTTCATAACCACTTAAAATTCTTGCTAAAGAATGAGTAATTTTTCTAGTTACAAAATTTAAACCTCGTCTTGGAGATTCGTGATTAAATAAAATACCATTTGCTGCAAATAGTCCATGCGCTTGTCTAAAATACTTCGTAGTATGAAAAGCAGATACTTTTGAAATTCCATAAGGACTTTGAGGGTTAAATGAACTCATTTCATTTTGTGGGGGTGGTGTAGAGCCGAACATCTCACTAGAAGATGCTTGATAAAATTTACATTTTTTATGGTTTTTTAAAATTGACTCAAGTATTCTGTATGAGGCTAGAGCATTTATATTTAAAGTAGCTTCACCAGTATAAAAACTTATTCCAACATGGCTCATAGCTGCTAAATTATAAAATTCATCTGGTTTAAATTTGATAATTAAATTGCTGATACTAGATGTATCTGTCAAATCCATATAATGAAGATTGAGTTTTCCAATTTTTTCATACTTGTCAATAGCATCTTGGATTCTTTCAATGTTTAAAACGCTTGTCCTCCTAAGAAGTCCATGAACTGTGTAGTTTTTTTTTAATAAAAACTCAGCTAAGTATGAGCCATCTTGGCCCGTAATTCCCGTAATGAATGCAATTTTTTTCATTTATTTTTTTAACCAAAGTTTAATTATATTGCTTAGCATCAAATATCCATCTTTTATTCTATTCACTTTTGTAGTTCCATATATTCTTTTTTTTTCATGAGAAAAAATTTCTTCACACTTATACCCTGTCCTAGCTTTGATCAATGCCTCAGTGCAAATTTTAAAATCTTTTTCTTTTAAGTCTAAGTCTATAAAGCATTCTCTTTTACCAAATAAATAAAGAAAAAGTGCATCAGTTGTATAAAAATTGAATAAATATGAAATTAATTTCGAAAAAAAATAATTACCAAAACTTGTTACAAATGTATCATCATCACTCTTATTCCCATTTAGATAACGTGATCCAAAAATAAAATCAAGATTTTTTTCAGTTAATTTATCTTTCATTAATAATATAGTATTTGAGTCAAATGAGCCATCTGCATCAAAAATACATAAATATTTAGAGGATGAGTTTTTTATTCCCCTAATAATAGAATAACCAAAACCTAATCTTCTTGTGGGATCAATTAAAACTTTACAATTGTTTTCTTTTGCAACTTTTACTGTTTCGTCATCAGACAAGGCATCTAAAATTGTTAAATTATTTAATCCTATTTTTTTTAATGAGTTAATTGTAATAGGTAAATTTTTTTCCTCATTAAATGTTGGGATTAAAATTTCAATTTCGTTTAAATCCATGAAAATTTATATTTGAAAAAAAATTATATTTCTTGACTCATCTTTAAAAAAAATTCTTTTTATACATATATATTTATTAAATAAATCATTATTTTTTTGATTTACCATTATAAATAAAAACTCATTAAATTTATTTGTAAGAAATGGTATAATTTTCAAAATTGATTTTGCATCTACTGAGTCAGAAATAAATATAATATTTTTTTTATACTTTAGAAAATTTTTATCAATAATATCCAAATCTTTGACCTCATTTATATTTTTTAAATCCAAAGTATGAAAAGTGATATTATCTTTCTTAAAATTTTTTATGTTTTCTTCAATTAATTTTTTATTTATATCCACACCAGTAAATCTGATATCAAATTTGCTATCCAAGTATTTTGCCAATCTTCCACTACCACAACCTAAATCAATAAAATTAAAGGTATCAATTTTTTGATCAATTAAAAAATTTTTAATTAAATGTAAAAAGAAATATGGGGTTGGTATATTTGGAGTAGTATAACTATCTTTGGTTTTCGAATCATCGTAGGATCTGCCAATATTATCAGCTGAGTCATATTTAAAAAATGAATAATCATTAAATTTAATCGAATAAAAAATTTCATAAATCATTGATTTTAAAATTACAAAAAAACCATATCTATTAATATTTTTTAAAGCTAAAAAAGAGTTATAAAATATTTTTTTTAAGTTCATCGAATGTTATATATTCACTTATGTCAAAAAATACTATTAATTTAATAACAATTTTTTTTTATTTATCTTTAATTTTAGGCTTTTTTCTAAATGAGGATTTAAACGGAGGTGCAAAACCTGACTTTGAATCATACGATAATTTAGCAAAAAATTTTTCTGAAAGTTTCAAAAATACATTCTTAAATTATGCTAATTTTGACGAGAGACACTCGCCAATTATGGTGATGATTATATCTTTTTTAATTAAAATTAATCTAAACTTAGAAATTATTAGATTTTTAAATTTACATATAAATTTATTATCTATTTTTTTTTTTTATAAGTGTTTAAGGATAAAATTTTCAGAAGTAGATAAAAATCCTCTTATATTAATTAGTTTAATTTTTTTTATTTCAACTACATTTAGAGCGTTAAGTATTTGGCCTGATAGTAGAGCCATTGGTTTGTTATTTTTTATAATAAGTATAAAATTTTTTTTAGAATTCAAAAAAAACAATAAGTTTTCAAACATAATAAAAAATATTTTATTTCTGGCATTGTCATCTTACTTTAGTCCAAATTATTCAATTTTTTCTATCTATTTTTTTTTAAATTATTTTTTTATTTTAAAGAATGCTCAAAAAATTTTAAAAATAATTTTCATTAACATTTTTTTATCAATTCCAGCTTTATATTATATTTTTGTTTTAGATATACATTTTTTAAAACTTGGTTTAACACCTGGATCAAGCCTAGACTTAAATATTGAATCAGTTGAACTCAATTTGAGCAACAAAATTTTTTGCATTGTTTCGATTGTATTTTTTTATACTTTTCCAATTTTGTACAATATGAAAGATAAATTTGAAAAAAATTACAAAAATTTTTTTATAGTTTTGTCGTTTATAATTATTTATTTATACTGTATTTTAAATTTTAATTATGAATTAGCTTTTACTGGTGGTGGTATAATTTTACATATATCAAATTATTTATTTAAAAATAATTTTTTCTTTTATCTAGTAAATTTATTTGCTTTTTATTATCTATTTGTAAAAAAATTTAATCTAAATAATTTTGGTATAATATTAATTCTAATATTTTCAAATCCTCAATTAACCATTTATCATAAATATTATGATCCACTTATTTTAATTTTGATATTTACTTTGTTTAAATTTAAAATTGATAAAGATTTTTTTAATAAATTAAATATTTTACTACTATATTCTATTTATATTTTTTTTATGATATCTAAGATTACTCAAAATTACTTAAATATTCTTTAATTGTTATATTTGTTCCATCTCTTAAAGATGTTTTGGGTTTCCATCCATATTTTTTTGCTAAACTAATATCTAATAATTTTTTGGGTGTTCCGTCTGAAATCTTATTTAAATATTGTGTTTTTGGAAAAAAATTAAATATTTTTTTTAAATATTTTACATAATAATCAATAGAATAATCTTTACCTACACCTATATTAATTAATACCTCTTTTATCCTCTTGTTCATAAAAAAAATACAAGCATTTGCAATATCATCTACAAATATTAGTTCTCTTTTAACTTTGCCTGTGCCCCATACTTCAATATATTTTTTTTTTTTTAACTTTGCTAAATGTATTTTTTTTATTAGAGCGGGATAAAAATGTGACGATTTTAAATTATAATTATCATTTGGGCCATAAGTGTTGGTTGGCATCAAACACTTATAGTTTCTTCCATACTGTAAATTATAATTTTCACACATTTTGATACCTGCTATTTTAGCTATTGCGTATGGTTCATTTGTATATTCAAGCTGCCCTGTTAAAAGATATTTTTCTTTTATAGGTTGTTTGCTGTTTCTTGGATATATACAACTTGATCCAAAAAAAATTAGTTCATTCACATTGTTTTCATGTGAGCTATTTATTAAGTTATTTTGGATTTCTAAATTATCATATAAAAATTCAGCTCTATATTTATTATTTGCATAAATACCTCCAACTTTTGCAGCAGCTATAATTACTAATTTTGGTTTATTTTTTTTAATAAAATTCTGAACTTTTTTTTGATCTCTTAAATCCAGTTTTTTTTTTGTAGCTGTAACAATATTTACATAACCTTGCTTTTTTAAATTACGATATATCGAACTCCCTAACAATCCAGCATGACCTGCAAGAAAAATTTTATCTTTTTTTTTAATCATTTTTTTTTAATTGATTTACAATCATATCATCAATTAAACTATCAATATTATATTTTGGTTTCCATTTTAAAACTTTCCTAGCTTTTCTTGAGTCGCCAATTAAGTTCTCAACATCTAGTGGTCTAAAATATTTTTTATCACATTCAATTATGATTTTATTAGTATCAGTATCTACAGCTTTTTCTCTTAATCCTTTTCCTGTCCATCTTAATTTAAAATTTAATTTTTTTGCTACTTTAATAATAAACTGTTTTATTGTGTATTGTTTTCCTGTTGAGATTACAAAATCATCTGGTTTTTTCTGCTGTAAAATTTTCCACATTGCATAGCAATAATCTTTTGCATGACCCCAGTCTCTTTTGGCATATAAGTTTCCAAGATATAGTTTTTTTTGTTTATTTTTTTTTATTCGACATAGAGCTGTGATAATTTTTTTTGTTACAAAGGTTTCCCCCCTTCTAGGACTTTCGTGATTAAAAAGAATGCCATTTGATGCAAACAAACTATATGCCTCTCTATAATTTATTGTAATCCAATGCGCATATAGTTTTGCTACACCATATGGACTTTGAGGGTAAAAAATTGTTTTTTCATTTTGTATTTTTGATTGAATCATTCCAAACATTTCTGAAGTTCCTGCCTGGTAGAACTTAGTTTTTTTCTCCAATGAATGAAATTTAATTGCCTCTAAAATTCTTAGTGCACCAAGACCGTCTGCATTAGCAGTATACTCGGGAACCTCAAAAGAAACTGCTACATGAGATTGTGCTGCAAGATTATAAATCTCATTTGGTTTTATAATCTTTATTATTTTTGATACAGATGTCGAATCTGTTATATCGCCATAATGTAAAACGAATTTACGTTTTATCTCATGCGGACCTTGATAAAGGTGTTCTAGTCTACTTGTATTAATTGACGAACTTCTTCTTATCACGCCATGGACTTCATATCCTTTAGCTATCAATAGTTCACTAAGGTATGATCCGTCCTGTCCAGTTACACCAAAAATTAAAGCTTTTTTCATTAATTAATCTTTTTACTTAAATTGTGACAGTAATCTATTAATTTATTTTCTTTTAGGTCGATTTTGAGTGTATTTAGAAGTTTCTTATTATTTATTACAAAATTATCACTTTTTAATTTTTTATTATCAGTAATTGTTACCTTTGTTCTACAATTTTTTAGGAGTGCTTTTATTAGGTCTATTAAAAAAACCTTTTTCCCTAAAGAAACATTATAAATTCCATGAATATTAGAATTTTTACAAATTCTATAAATAACGTCAGAAAACTGCTCTATACTTATAAAATCTTTGTAATCTTTATAATTAAAGGTAATTTTTTTTTTTTTTATATTCATTAAAAAATAATCCATAAATGTTTTATGTAATCTTTTTTTACTATGTTCTCTATATCCTACTAAATTTGTAATTCTTAAAATTATTAATTTTTTTTTTAATATTTCATTACAAAAATTTTCTGAGATAACTTTGTTTTTTGAATAATTGCATAGTGGTTTTACTTTGGCTGTTTCAGTAGGATAAAATTTATCACCATAAACTTTTCTTGTACTAAGAAAAATAAATCTTATATTTAAATTTTTTATTTTTTCACATATTTGTCTATCCAAATCATAAAGGGGGCTGTATTTACTATTTATTGTTTCATTATTAATTGAACAATTAATAATATTTCTATATTTTTTTAATTTTTTTGATTCAAGAGTAAAAAAGTTATTTAATGATGTAATTAAAATTTTGGTCTTTTTTCTTTTAAGATAATTATATACATTTTTTGCTACAAATCCTTTTTTCCCAATAATTATAACACTCATAATTTTTTATTTATAAAGAAAAAGTCTACTTGTAATATATGCTGGTTTTTTTTATCCTTAAAACCTTCTATAACTTTAACCACTTGAAAGTGTTTTTTTTCTAAATATTTAATCGTCTTTAACCAATGTGCTTGATTTTTATATAATTCAACAAAACTCAACTCAACCTGTATACACTTTATAAATTTCAAAGAATTGACCGAACCTTTTATTACTTCAAATTCATATCCCTGAGTGTCAATTTTAAGCATTATATTTTTACTTTTTTTATAAAATTTTTTAAAAATATCATCTAATTTAATTATTTTAACTTGCTCACTATCAATATATTTTGAACTTGGTTCTTTTGTAATATGTAATTTATTCATAGGTCTAAATGAGGAACTAACGGAATTACCTGATATATTTAATTTTTCATAAAAATTATTACATCCTAAGCCTACTTTTTTATATATTTTCCAATTGTTGTCTTTTTTTGAATTAAATAACAACTTAGAGTGAGCAACAAGACCTGGCTCAAAAGATATTATTTTTTTATGATAGCCAAATCTTCTCAATGTTAAAGCATATTGTCCAGTATTTGCACCAACATCAATAACAGTTGTGATTAAATTATTTTGTAAAAAATTATTTATCCAAATATAATCTGTATAAATCTTTGAATATAAAAAAAATTTGCTAATTAATTTTCTAAAAAATATTTTATTCATGATTATTTAAATTTTTCATTAAAGAAATGTATTATTGGTATCAAAAAAATTCCTGAGTGTTGAAAGATAATCCTATCAAAGCTCCCTATCATTGCAAAAGGGAAATCATAGTTGGTTGGTAAATAGCTTGCAAAAATACCCAAGGTTATTAATAAATAGAATATAAAAATATAATTAAACTTTTTTAGGAAACTTTTGTTGTTTAAAAAAATAATAACTACAAATACTATTGATGTGATTATTAAAGGATTTTTAATAAAGTTAATTATATACCAATAAAAAATCATATAACTTCTATAAATTATATCAATTTCACCAAATCTTTGTAGGATAGTTGAGTTATACATCTGCGCACTTGGGTTTAATGAAATATTCCAATATATGTAAAAAGATATTTTGATTGTTATTATAGCAAAGATACTAATTATAATTAATAACTTTAATTTTTTTTTTAAAAGAACTATCAAAATAAGACCATAGATAATAAGATACAATATTCCCTCAGTTTTAGTCCAGATCATTAAATTAAGTGTTAAAATTATTAAAATTAAGTTTTTAATAATTTCTTTATTTTTTAAAAATATCTCAAATAAAAATCTAGAAATAAACATATTATAACAAAAAAGTAATATATCCTGCCTTCCATCAAAATGTTTATTTTCATATGTTAAAAGTATTATAATTAACACTATTATCATTTTATATACTACCTTCGTATTAAAGCTATTCACTAAATATGAAATTGAAAATACATAAACTAAAAGATAAAATATTCTTCCAATATATTCATACTCTAAATAATTAATTTTCCAGATAAAAGCCCAAAGATAAGTGCCATAATGAGGATATTCATTTTTTATAGTTTTATCATCATTTACAAATTGATCATTGTAAAAAATTTTTGCTTTTTCAATCCAGTAAAGTCTGGAATCATGGCCAATGAATAAATCATTAGATAAAGTTATAGCAAGGACTGAAATTAAAATAATTGTAAATAATAAAAAAAAATCAAGATGAAGGTTATATTTTTTTTTTTTAAGAACTATAAAAAATAAAATAAATGATACAATAATAAAAAATATAGAAAAATCGATTTTTTGAAAATTAAATATTGACGATACCCAAATAAAATTTAAAAATAAGATTAAATTTTTTGATATAATATCAAGACAAATTACTGAACCTTTATTATTTTCATTTAAAGAAAATAATCCAGTTGAAAGTAAAAGTATAACTATTACTATTAAAAAAAAAATATTAATTAGTTCACTCATAAATTTTTTTTACATAATAACAATCTTCAAATTGTTCAATTATTTTAAAATCATTTAAGTCATATATATTTGATAGGTAAATTTTCATATTGTTTATTAAATTAGTTTTTTTTTTTGATTGATAAATTGGCTTAAAAAAAAAATTGTCTTCATCATAATTATTATCAAGAAAACTATCTAATAATTCTGTAGAAAATCGCACCTCATATTTATCGTCTTTTTTAGTAAAATTTTCTGATTTTAATTGAAATATTTGACCTTTCTCAGTGTAAATATCGATTCTATGCAAGTTTTTAATTTCTGCTATTGAGAATGATAATTTCTTTAATTTTTTATGTTTATGTTTATATGAAAAATTGTATCTAAAAATTTGATTATCTATATTTTCTAACTGAACTTCATTGATAAAGTTGTATTTAAGTAAAAAATATTCACTCTTACTGTCTTTTCGTATAAATGGAAATATCCAATAAGGATTTCTCGATCCAGTAAATTTAACAATATTAAACTCTCTTAAGTTATATTTTTGCAATATCTCTCTAATAAAACCTACCGAATAGTTTGAACAATAACCATATGTTTTTATTAACCTTTGATCATAATTAAGATTAATCATGTTATAAAACTTTTTAGGAAAATCAACTTTATAAATCAAGATGAATGTAACTATTATGAGAAATAAAATTTCTTTTTTTAATAAATATTTTTTTAATTTCATTTAATTAAATAATTAACAAATTTTGTTATTAGTAAATCAAAACTATAATAGTATTTATGATTATTTAAATCACAATATGATTGTGTAAAATTGTGATAATCTAATCTTCTTTTCCACCATAATTTTGAAAGATAATTAAATTTATAACTCGCATTATTATTGGTAATTCTGTAATTAGTTAAATGTTCATCAATAATAAAAACTTGGCCAAATTTGTACTTCGCATAAATAGCTGCTCTAAAATCAAACCAAACATCATTAAAGTTTTTTAAATTAATGCGTTCAATCAAATCCAAAAAAAACTCTCTCCTTATGCTTAAACAACTTTGTTGTGTGATAAAAGGGAAAAAGCTAATTCTGAAATTTTTTGATTTATTTTTTTTTATCTTTGTTTTATTGTTTTGTAATATTATTGGCAGATCAAATGCCATTTTAACATTAGACTCATAATACTTTAACACCCTTTCAATTTTATTTGGATGAAAAAAATCATCACTGTCTAAAGTAAATATTATTTCTCCCTTAGATAGTTCAAAAGCTTTCTTATAAGCATTAATTTGATTGTAGGAACCTATGCTTGTATGAGATTTATTTTTTATTATTTTTATATCTTTAAATTTTTTTATAACATTTATAGAATTATCAGTTGAACAATCGTCAAAAAAAATTATTTCAAAATTATTATATGTTTGATTTTTTAATGATTTAATACACTCATCTATAAACATTTCACCATTATAATTTGCAATAATGACTGAAACTTTCACTTTTTTGCTCCATACATATATTCAAAACTTTTTCTAAAAGGCATTTTAGCCTTAAATATTAACTTAAAATCATTTTGAATTAAAAAATTATGGATATCTTTAAATCTATAGCTTTTTTTAATCATGTCGTCATAGTGATGTTCAAAAAGAATAAAGCTAACTTTACTTATATTATTCTTTACACCAGTCAGGACTTCCAATTCAAAACCTTCTGTATCAATTTTTAAAAGGTCTATTTTTTTTAATTTATTTTTTTTAAAATAGTTGTCTAATGTGGTTATTTTTACTTTAATTTTTTTAATATATTCACTATTTTCTTTTAAGCCTAAAAAAAACCTTTTTTTTGAAAAATATTCAGAATTAATATTAATAGTATTAAATGTAGATGATGAACTTTCATATGTTTGATTAAACATTTCTATTCGCTCATTTTTACCCAATGCAACATTCTCAATTTTTATTTTTGTTTTATTTTGCACACTTAGTTTATCAACATATAATTTTAATTTATCAAAATTTTCTGGACTTGCTTCAAAAGAATATATTTTTTTTGGATTGAAATATTTTAAAAATAAATTTATCGATTCACCACTGTGGGCTCCAACATCTATTATATAGTCTAAAGTTACTATCTTTTTTTTAATAAAATTAATTATTTTTTTTTTGTGAAAGTAATCAAAGAAATTTAAAAAAATAATTGTAAAAAATTTAATCATTTTTATAAATTATATTTTTGTCATTATTTTTTTTTAAAAAAAATCTTACATTATCATTGCATGTATTCTCTTTATTTATACAATTTTGATGGTTAATCTTAAGTTCTTTAATTTTATGGTTTATTCTAAAATGTGAATCTGTCAAATTGTATTTTACGTCTATGAATGGATTATAATTATATTGATTAAATTCCTTTGACAATCTGTTAATATTTCTACCTACAAATATCAAAAGTGAAATAATAATAAAAATATTAATCTTTTTTTGTAGTTCTAAGTGTTTAATTTTATATTTGTTAAGTTTTAATGATGTTGGAATAATAAACAAAATTGCAATAATGCAATACCCTCCATACCTCAATGATGGATGAAAATAAAACCATTCCAAAAACAATATTAATATGAAAAATATTAAAGATTTATATCTTATTGATTTGGATATTTTAATTTGTTTATTTTTAAATGAAAAAATGATTATTAAACAAAGTGTAGTTAACCCTAGTAAAAAATCAGAAACTTTATTAAAAAAATAGATATCGATCCAATTTTTAATCCAATTAAAATTTATCACATAATTTTCTGGATTTTCTATTCTAAAATTTGGAGCAGCTCCACCCTTAGACCATAATTCATACCAAAAATTCATTTCCAAGACTTCTTTTTTAGCTATTGACCATTCAACCACTTCCATACATGAGGATGCTAATGGATAAACAATACAACCTGTATTTATAAAATAAGTTAAACAAATTAGAACCAGATTAATAATTGCAAAAATAATGAATAAATTATTAAAAAAAATCTTAATTATAGTCTTAAAAGTTTTTTTTCTTACTGTAAATAAATGATGAAAAATAAACAAAATAAAAATAAAATAAATTACATAAAAAGCTTTTAATGATACAATCAAAGAAATAAGAATAATTAAAAGTGTTAGCCGACTCTTAATTTCTATTTTGAAATTCTTAAAAATAAGCAACTCTAAGAAAAGTATTAAGATCAAAATTTGAGCAGATTTATCAGTACCGTGTTCACCAATTCTATAAAAAAAAATATTTATAAATAATAAAATTAAAGCTGTAATAAAAGTAATATATGTTGCGCTCTTAAAGAACTTAGTTTTTAAGTAATCAATTAAAATGAGGTTAGCAAAAATCATGTAATATCCTGCACCAAATGAAAAGGTGTAATATCCAATAATTGGTAAATTAAAAACAGAGTTTAAATAAAAAATTGATGATGGTGTTCTGAAACCATGGTTCAGGTGGCCAATACCATAGATTGAGTCAAAACTATTTAAATATAGTGAATATGGAAAATGATAATATTCAAAATCATCATGAGGTTTTCCTATTAACAATCCTAAAAAAAATATTGTGATTACAAAAAAATATAATTTATATTTTTTAAGGTTATTCTTCTTAAAAAAATAAATAAAAAAAAACAATCCAATTAAAAAAAATATAGTGTTAGATGTTTTGGTATGATGGCTTAGAAGACTTAATGAATAAGAATAAATGTTAACTAAAAATATTCCTGATAAACCAATATAGCCTATTGAAATATTTTTAATTTCTAGATTTGTAAATTTTAGTAAAAAATTACCATAACCAATTAATGATATCAACAAAATTAGAAACAACAAATAAAAAAAAAATAGCATCATCAATTTTATTTTTTTATTTTAATTTTTTTTTTGTCTACAGCTTGAAAAAAATTTCTCGTATCTTTTGTAAATGGACCTTGCTTAATTTCTATCATGGAAACATTTTTAATAACTTCAAAACCATGTCCACCATATATAAATAAAATAAAATCTTTTTCTAAAATTACTTTACTTGAAAGATATTTTCCACGATTAGTATAGAAGTCTATTCTTAACTTTCCTGTTTTAATAAATAAAGCTTCCATTGTAGATGCTATTTTTCTGACCCATTTTTTATGAAAATGAGACTTTATTTTATGGCCTGCTGGGTAACTCATATGTGCTACTTGTTGAGTTAAAGACCTTTCAGTTAAAAAATTGGCACCATTTTTGGAAAATTTATTTCTAACTATTATTGCATATAATTTTTTTTCAAAAAAAATTTGTTCTAACATAATTGTAACCTACATTAATCTTTTATTATATAATTTCAGATATACTATAAGATAAAATATAACAGATAAAATAATTAGAATTATTTGATTTTGTGAATTTGAAATATCCTTAGTGCCAAAGTAAAAAATATTTAAATTAAATAGATTAATTACAATACCTGGACTCACTTTATGAAAATTTTTTAAAAAAACTTTGCTTTTAAAGTTTAAATAAATTAAATGATGCATATGTAAATTGTCAGGTATAAATGGTGATTTTCTATTGATAAATTTTCTCAATATAGAAAATAAATTTTCAAATGCTGGATACCATAATAATAATATTATGAAAAATGGTGAAATATTTTGATTTGAATCATAAAATTGAATTAAAATTATACTATAAAAAAATCCCATTAAATATGAACCATTATCTCCTAGGAATAGTTTATTTTTAAAATTAAAAGTTGAGATTATAAAAATAGATATTCCTAATACAATAAAACCTTCACTACTTATGGGCAATTGATGCTCATACGACAAAATAAGTAATATTAAATTTATTAGAAAATAATAACTTAGTGCATTTAGATTTACACCATCAATAAAATTTGTACCATTTACAATTATGATTATACAAAAAGATACAAATACAGTATTAAATATTTTGTTATTAAGAAATTGATCTAATAACTGAATCCTAGTCGAACTAATATCCAAATCTAATAATAAAATGCAAAAAACTATCAATAAACATTGGAGTAGAAATCTTGTATTTGCTGATGATAGTATTTTTAAGTCAGATGTTAACCCCAATAAAAAAAATAAAAACGAAAATACTTTTAAATATAAGCCAATATCAATATATATTATTGAAAATAAAAAAATTATTCCGCCTATTAATGGAACTTTTTCTTTAGAAATAAATTTTTGATGCTTATCTCCTGTATCACTAAGTAATATCTCATTATTTATAGTATATTTGATAAGTATGATGATCAATATTACTGATAAAAAAGAAAAAATAATATTTGTCATTTATAATTTTTTTTTAAAAAGTTTATAGAAAGAATTATTAATCTTAATAATGAGCTAATTACACTTTTTCCAAGGTAAACTCTATAAACTCTATATCCATCAAGAAGTTTCTGCAATATGTTTGATGATAATGAATTTTTTAATTTTCTCCAATAGACCAATTTTTGTGGCATACCATAAAGTTTGATTTTGTTTTTAGATAGATTTAACCACATTACGTAGTCTTCTTTAGTTTTTAATCTTGGAAATCTGAAATTTTTTATTGTTTCTTTTTCAACTAATACTGTCGACAATCCAATATCGCATGAATTTAATAAATCTAAATAGTTTAATTCCTTTGGTGAATTTCTATTTCCTATTATCTTGTTTTTTTTGTTAACGATATAATATGAGCAATGGACAAACTTTGCAGATTTTTCTTTCATAAATTTAATTTGTGCACTAATTTTATTATTTTTCCAATAATCATCTGCATCTAAAAAAGCAATTAATTTTCCTTTACTTTTTTTAATTCCAACATTTCTACTTTCTCCAGCTCCTAGATTAATATCATTTTTAAAAATTTTAATTCTTTTATCTTTGGATTTTAATAAACAAATTTTTTTAAAATCACATTCTGTAGGATCATCATAAATAAGTAATATTTCTAAATTTTTATAAGTTTGCTTTAAAACAGAACTGATACAATTCTCTATATAATCAAGTTTTCGATAATATGGAATGATAACACTAACTAATTTCATAAAATAGAGTATATTTCTTTTAAACTAGTTTGTTAATAAAAACACTATATGAAAAAAAAAAACCTAATAATATTTATGCCCTCTATTGAAGATGGTGGTGTTGAAAAAAACTTTTTTATTATTGCAAACTATTTGTCAAAAAAACACAAAAATATTGAACTGATTACTACAAAAAAAATTAGCAGTGATAGATTGACAGACATTAGGGTGGTTAACCCTTTTTTTAATGTGGAAAAGTTTAAAGGAAGAAAATTGAAATATTTTTTATGTTTATTCATATTGTTAAAAAAAATTATATTTAATAGAAATTATGTAATTTTTTCTTTTCAAGCAAATTTATATTGTATTTTAATATGTAATATTTTTCAGAATACCATCATCACAAGATCCAATTCTTCTCCTGAAGGATGGTCAAAGAATCCATTAAAATTTTTTTTATATAGAAAGATAATTTCTATAGCGGACAAAGTTATAGTTAATAGTTATGATTTTAAAAAAGAATTTAAAAAAAAATTCTCTATTAATGCTGCTTGTATTCTTAATCCATTAAATAAGAATGAGATCATTAAAAAATCTAAAATCAAAGTAAAAAATATTTACTCAAAAAATTCTCTAAGATTAATGACTATTGGGCGTTTAGTTGATCAAAAAAATCAAATTACAATTTTAAAGGCTCTAAACATAATTAAAAAAAAAATTAATTTTCAGTTAATGATAATTGGAAAAGGAGAGAAAAAAAATAATTTAATAGAGTTTATTAAAAAAAATAAATTACAAAAAAAAATTAAAATTTTACCTTTTAAATCGAATCCCTACCCTTATTTAAAACAGGCAGAAGTTTTTATACTATCTTCAAAATTTGAAGGTTTGCCCAATGTTTTATTGGAGGCGCAAGTTTTAAAAAAGTATATTATATCCTCAAATTGTCCTACGGGTCCAAAAGAAATCTTAAATAATGGTAGAAGTGGTGATTTATTCAAAATGAACGATCATCATAGTTTAGCAAACTTAATATTAAGGTACAAAAATAAAACTAACAACAATAAGAAAATTAATTTAGGATTTGAACAGCTAAATAGATATGACTCAAATATAAATCTTAAAAAGTATAATCAACTTATTTCTAGATATTTAAAAATTTAATTTAAAATTCTTTGTAATTTCAAGAAATGGGAAAAAATAGTAAATCTTTTTATATATTTTTTTGCTGATATTTTTTTTTTAATAACCTCTTCACTCTTAAGATTATTTAATAATGTAATTAACTTTTTTCTAAATTCTTTTTTGTTATTATTTGAAAATGCATATCCATTTAGCTCATTTTTTGTAAATTCTTTAGGACCATTTGGACAATCACTTGATAAAACTGCAACATTGTTTGCTGCTGCCTCAATTAAAACAAATCCAGGATCTTCCCATCTTGATGTTAAAATAAAACAATCTGCATTTTTGTAATATGGATAAATGTTTTTTTGATAATCTAAAATTTTAATAAACTTATCAGCATTCAGGGATGAAATTAGGTTTTTTAACTTATATCTATCTTCCCCTGACCCTATAATTATTAATTTTTTATAGTTTATTTCTTTTAATATTTTTGAATAATTATTTATTAAAAAATCAAAATTTTTTTGATAAGTCAATCTTCCTACACTTAATACATAATCCTTTTCAAATAATGCTTTAGAATCATTTTTTACCGGTAATTTCCTTATATTTATAATTGGGTCTTCCAATAAATAAATTCTTTCATTATTAAAAATTTTTATTTTTAATAATTGATTTTTTGTTGAAATAGTTGGACAGGTAATAGCATACAAATGTTTAGAAAGAATTCTCCATACATTGACTCTAAAAAAATTTAATTTAGGCAACCCTGAAATTCTTAAGATAAAATTTGTTCTATGTGAAAAAAATCTTGAAATAAATAATATTGGTATAACAATCAAATGAGCTATAAAATAATCAGGTTTAATTTCTTTTATTAAAAATGGTAATCTAAATATAGAAATAATACCTATAATCATATAAAAAAGTCTACTTTTGATGAACCCATGAATTGGTAGTTTTATTTTAAAATTAGTTAAATCTATAAGTGTAATTTTGTTAACTTTACATTGTTCTTTAAAATTATCCCATTCACCAAAAACATTTATAATAATTACTTCATAGTTTTTTGTATAAAGTGAGAGACTTTTTGCAGAATTTATAACCGCTTTTACAGTGGCAATTTGAGTGTTTATATGTGGGGACCAATAAATTATTTTTTTCAAAATTTTTTTTATTTAAAGTAACTATTAAACCAAGTTATTAATTCCTATTTCAATATTAGTGAATTTATATTTTTATAATTTCTTAATAAAAATTCTATATAAGTAAAACCAATAAATCTACAACATACCATTATTAAAATTTGTATTATTATATAAATTATTTTCTTCTATATATATAATAAATGATATAAATCTCAATTTTTATATGACAAATTTAACTCTAGTTATACCTGCAAAAAATGAATCTGAATCTCTTCCATTAGTTCTTGATGAAATATTTAATCTTAAATTAAACTTAAAAATAAAAGTTTGTTTAGAAAATACAGACATTAAAACAATTAATGCTGTGAAAAAATTTGATGTAGAAACAATTTTTCAACAAAAAATTGGTTATGGGTCAGCTTTGATTGAAGGAATAAATTCTGTGGAAACACCATATTTTTGTATATTTAATGCTGACGGCTCATTCAATCCAGCTGAACTCAAAGATATGTTGAAAAAAATTCAAGATGAAGATTATGATTTTGTGTTTGCTTCAAGATATATGAAAAAAGCAGGGAGTGATGATGATACATTAATAACTTTTATTGGAAATTATTTTTTTAGTTGGATTGGCATTTTTTTTTTTAAATTAAAGATATCAGATATCCTTTACACCTACGTTATGGGTAAAACAATAGAATTTAAAAAGATTAATTTTAAAAAAAGTGATTTTGGTCTATGTGTTGAGCTACCAATAAAATGTCACCAAAATAAACTTTCTATTGCTGAAATTGACTCTTGGGAAAGACCTAGAATAGCAGGAACAAAGAAAGTTAAAGCTTTTAAAGATGGGCTAATAATTTTGACAGATCTAATAAAGTTATTTTTTAAAAAGGATGTTTAACAACTTCAAATCATTAAAAAATGAACCAGCTAATGTAATTTTATTAATAACTTTAGTTAGTTTATTTCCTATTTTTATTATCGCGGGTGAAGCTATAAACAATTTATTTATTATAATAGTTTCTTTAATTTTTCTATTTATATCTTTTGAAAATAAAAAAATTTTTTTTTTAAAAAATTATTATGCTTATTTATTACTGTTTTTTTTGTTAACATTAATCATTAATATTTTTTTCAGCGAATATGGAAAAGAAAATTATTCTAGACAATTAGGATTTGTTAGATTTATTTGTCTTATTTTTGTAATTAATTTTTGTCTAAATTTTTCTTGTGGCCTTTATAGATCAACAATATTTTCAACTTGGTTTTTGATTTTTTTAATTACTGCTATTGATCTTTTTTATGAATTTATTTTTGGTTTCAATATACTTGGTAATACCTCGTATATGCCCGGAAGATTGTCTGGTTTTCTAGGAGATGAGCTGAAAATTGGAAATTATTTTTTTGGTTTTTTTTTAATATCTTTAACATACTTACTTGATTTAAATTCTTTTAAAAATTACTATCCAAAAATTATAATAATTATATTCTTTATTGTGGTTTCTTTTTTAATCGGAGAAAGGTCAAATTTTATAAGAATTTTTGCCTCTTTCATCTTTTTTTTATACTTCTATCAAAAATTTTCATTAAATTTAAAACTGGTAACTACAAAAATAATAATATTGATTATTTTATCATCTGTTTTTTTAAACAATAATATTAAATCAAGAATGAAACAAATTTATGAGCCGGTAGCAGAATTTGGTATTTCTAAATATATTAAAACAAGTCATTATGGTGCCCATTATGATACTGCATTAAAAATTTTTGATAACTATAAAATATTTGGCATAGGACTAAAGCAATTTAGAAATGAAAGTAAAAAAGAAATTTATGATGAAAATGAAAATAATATTTATAAAAGAGATAATTGGGCAACTCACCCACATCAAATACATTTTGAAATTTTGAGTGAAAGCGGATTGTTTGGATATATTTCGTTTTTAATCTTTTTTTTATTAAGTATAATCAAAAGTATTAAGTCTTATTTAAAAAATAGAAATAACTACTTACTTTCTGGAATTATTTTTATTTTAATAAGTCTAATACCAATTTTACCAAGTGGTAGTTTTTTTACTACTTATACTGCAACAATTTTTTGGATAAATTATGCTTTAATAGTATCTTTTGATAACGATGAATTTAAAAACAAAAAACTGTAAAAAAATATTTACAAATAAAGCAAAATGGAAAGATGGTGATACATATCCCAAAATAACAATAATTACTGTCGTTAAGAATGGTGAGAAATTTTTAGAAGAGACTATACAAAGTGTTATTAATCAAACATATAAAAATTTTGAATATATAATTATAGATGGATATTCAAATGATAACACTTCTCTAATTGTGAAAAAATATCGTAAAAATATTAATCTTTATTTAATGAGTAAAGATAAAAATATGTGGGATGCTATGAATAAAGGTATTCATTATGCAAATGGTTCTATTGTTGTTTTTTTAAATTCTGACGATACTTTTAACAAAAAGGCATTAAGTTATGCGGCTAAATATTTTGTTAGAGATAAACAGTTAGACTTTCTTTTTGGTACTGTAAAAAAACATTGGTTGAAATATGGGTTTTATCCAACCAGAGCGTATTGGTCCTTTGATTTCTACACAACACACTCCATTGGTTTTTTCATTAAAAAAAGATCGCAGCTTAAAATAGGTAATTATAATATAAATTTTCTTAGTGCTGATTTAGATCTTTTTTTAAGAATGATATTGAAATTTAAGTTAAAGGGTAAAGCATCAAAAAAAGGAGAACTTTTTGGTAAGTTTAGATTGGGGGGTTTTTCATCTAAAGTTAGTTATCGAAAACATTTAATTGATTTAAATAAAATAAGATTAAATAACAATCAAAATAAATTTTATGTCTATCTAATTTATCTATATAAAATTTTAAAAAATCCAAAAAAATACATTCTTGATCAACATTAATTTATTTAATATTAATACTTTGGATGTTTAAATTTTTAATATGCTTAAAACTTTTATCTAGACTAGCAAATGTATAAGCATTTATTTGAATTTTACTGTGTTCTGAAACTATATGTTTAAAAAATATTTTAAAATCCTTTTTATATAAAGCTAGCATTTTTTTTTCTTTTAGGTTCATTTTATCTAATAAATCAAAATTATAATATTCTGTTTCATAAAAATCTAAACCAAAGATATTAATTGTTTTAGGGTTATAGCTACAAGCTAATATAATAGATGTTAAGCCACAATTTGATCTTAATCCATCCTTAAATTTAAGTCTTAAATTTGTAAAAAAATTTAATGTATACAAATTTAAATATTTTACATTTTTTGATATTGAATTTAATCTATAATTAGTTCTGTTACCTGCTAAACTAGTTTTCTTTATTTGAAATTTGTCTGGCTTAAATCTTTGTATGTAAACCTCATATAAAGATAGTCCTTTAAGATTGTCTAAGTTTAGAAGAGGCTCAACTATGTTTCCAATAAAAATAATTGGTATACCTTCAATAACTGATTTAAGATTTTTTTTTGACAAAAGATCATTATCCTCAAAATTTACTAATATAATGACATCAATTTTATTTTTTTTATTTTTTACATAATCAAAAAATAAATCGAGACTTTCGCCTTTGCAGAAGATACAAATATTTTCAATTTTAGCTGGTTTCGTATATTTAATAAAGTTTGAATAATATAAATATTTAAGATTTGACAATAGCATTGATCCAAACATTTTAGTAAATTTGAGGATAAAACTAATCACTTATGTTTCTTTAATAAATGATTTGCCAATCTAAAGCTTAAAACCATTGCAGTCCAAGTTGGATTTGTAAATCCATTGATTGGAAATACACTAGAACCACAAATATATATATTTTCAAAATTATGAAATTTTAAATCTTTATCTACTCCTACAATATTTTTTTTTGAATTAATTGGTGTTGAGCAACTAGGATGCTGGCCGCTCCATAATTTTTTTTTTATATCGTTGGTCAAATTATTTTGATCAAATTTGAAATTATTTTTTTTTAAAAAAAAATTGATTATATTGATATATGCTAATAATACTTTTTTATTTAAATTCCAGTTTACATTAATCTTTTTAAATCCAAATTCATCTTTTTTTTTAGATAATGTAATTGTAGAATGATTTACGTTTTCTGAAAAAGCAAATTCAAATGCGTAATTCTGATCTATTTGATTTAATATAAAAAAATAAATTCTCTTAAAATAATAAATTAACAAATTTCTGAAAATTTTAAAAAAATTTATTTTTTTATCGAGTATTTGAGTTTTTCTTAATAAATCATCTGGTGAGTTTTTTGATAATTGAATGACAGTAAAAAAATTCTGTTTTTTTATTTTAGTTTCAAGGTAAATATTTTTTTCAATTTTCTTTTTTGTAATAAAATATTTAGCAAATTTTAAAAATAAACTTACCTGTTTTTTTTTAAAATTTCCTAATGTCACATGTGCATGATCTTTAAAAAAGATCTTTGGAATATTTTTTTTGATTTGATGTAAAAGATTTAAAACAACATGCGCGTTACCCAAACCACCACATGCAAAAATAATATTTTTTTTTATAAATACTCTACTAATTTTTTTTTGTTTATTTTTTAATATTACAGATGTTATATTTTTTTTCTTAGAGTCAAAATCAAAATAGATAGGCGAAGTTTCGTGAATGATATCAATATTTTTATTTTTTTTTATTTGCAAAAAATTAAAAACATTATTCAAATTTGTTCTTATAGAAATTGAAGTTTTAAATTGAGTTTCTTTTAAATGTTCTATTTTAGGATAAAACTTACTTATATTTAACTTTTTTCGTAATAGTTCAGAATTTTTAAAAAGCTCTTTAAAATCAAAATTCCATATACCGCTATCAAATTCGTTTTTAGTCATAAGAAAAACTTTATTATTCCAAAGTTCACTATTGCCTCCTAAAATCCCACTAAACACTGGTTGGTATTTTTTGTTAGAAACAGATCCGTATGGCAAATTTTGCACATTTTTTTTTTTTTCAGCTTTATCAATTATGCAGACCTTATATTTATTAGATAAGAACTTTGCTAACGTTGAACCAATGGGTCCTGCACCAATGATTACAAAATCATAAATCATTAAAAACTCCTTTATAAATAGACATCATTTTTTTTGAAGAAAATTGTGATTGAATTTTTTTTCTGGAATTCGAAGATATTTTTTTATAAATTTTATTAGATGAAAGCAACCAATTAATTCCATCCAAAATTGAATTAATTGATTTATTTTTATATATCCAGCCTGTATTCTTATGTTCAATAGCTTCGCTTACACCTCCAACATTAGAAGTAACATTAGGAATTCCACAAGACATGCTTTCAAGTATTGAAAATGGAATACATTCATTTTTTGAGAGTGTAAGATTAATATCAGACGCTAAATACAAGTTTTTTAAAAGCTCTTGATTGTTTGGTTCATTAAAAATATATAAATTTTCAAAATTATTTTCATATTCATCATATCCATTTTTTGAAACAGTAATAAAATTAAAATTTTTTGGTGCTAATTTTAATAATTTCAAAAATAAATCTCCCCCTTTTCTAAAATTACTAGGTCCTCCTTTTGCTAAAAATAAAATATATTTTTTTGAAGTGTCAAGTCCAAATTTCTTTTTATAGTTAATTGAAGCATCTCTTCTAAAAAAATTAATATCAACAGAATTATATATAGTTAAATATTTTGCATTATTTAACACAGAGGATTTTTTAGCTTTTTTAGTTATCCATTTACAATTTCCTATTATTGTTACATTTTCTAATTGTAAAAAAATTTTTTTTTTTTTATTCAAATAATAGTTATCAATAAATTTTAAAAATTTATATTTTTGCATAACTTTTGCATCTTTAAAATGAAAGATTCCATTAAAAAGCCATTCGTCATGTAGAAAAAAAAATAATTTTTTTTTTGACTGTTTTTCAATAAACTTTAATGAAATAAATTCATTTATATATTGAAAAATGATTAAATTATAATGATTAAATTTTTTTTTAAATTTAAAATTAAATGCTGGTATTGTAATTGATACATTGTAAAATTTGGATGTAAATTTCCAAATCAAAGTGTTTAATAGATAATATATTTTTAATTTTATATAATTAAGCCTACTATTTTTAATTACACTTCTTGTATAATGATTTATATTGTATTCAGTTTTTAAAATATTTAAAAAATTATTAGATGCCTTGTATCCACCATGATTTGATGATTTGTTATTTAATAGTAAAAATCGTTTATTCATTATAATATTATTTATTAATCTTAATATAATTTATTTTTTTTCTGGTGCATAACAATTAAAGCAACAATTTACTTTTTGGCACTCTAATTGATTAATGTTTAATTAATAGTGATTGAGTTGATATACTATTTTTATATATACTCTGTAAATTAAAAATTTAAATTATTAAGATAAAATATGAAAATATTATTTCTAGGAAACTCAAATTTTTTAACAAAACGTTTGCGTCCCACATTGGATAAGTATAGTAAATTTCAATATATAATTGCTTCAGTTAATTTTTTAGGAAATGATAAAAAAATTTTATACAATAATTATGTTAAGGCATTACAAAATAAAAAATTTGATATCGTATACATTTCATTAATTAATAAACTCCATTTTAAATATGCAAAAAAAGCTCTAGAGATGGGACATCATGTGATTGTTGACAAACCTTTATCACTAAGTTTGATAGATTCTGAAATATTATTAAATATAGCAAAAAAAAAAAAATTATTATTAGCAGAAGCTGTATTATTTAATTACCACAAAGCTTATTATTTTATAAAAAAAAAGACAAAAAATTTCAAAAATGTTTATAAAATTAATGCAAATTTTAATATTCCATTTAAAAGAGATATACGATTAATGAAACAAAAAAAGCTTGATTGTTTATCGGATATGTCATCCTACGCTTCTAGTTTAGTTAGAATTTTTTTTAACAAAGATTCAATGAGTGAAAAAAAAGTATTTTATGAAAAATTTAAGTCAACAAAACTTATAAAGAAATTTCAAATGTTTTTAAATTTTAATAAAGGAAAAAAATTTTTACATGCTTATTTTTCTTATGATACAGAGTATGAGTCTTCTATAAAATTTTACTGTGATAAATTTAACATTGAAATTCCTATTCAGGCTTTTGCTCTCAAAGGAAATAAGCAATACAATATTATAAAAAAGGAAAACAACATTGTAACAAATAATTTATTCAGTGATGATAACGTATTAAATTTTTTTAATTCAATAAAAAAATCATTAGACTCTAATAATTACAAATACTTTTATGATTGTATACAAGATGATATTATAATTAAAAAAAGTTTAAATTTATTTAATGAATAATAAATATAGTATAAATTTAAAAACTCTAAGAGATCAAATAGAAATTAGTAGTTTATATGAAGACACAAATACTGGTAATATAATTAATTGGTTAAATAAAAGAAAAAAATTCGACAAAACAATAATTAAAAAAGTTGGACTTTCTAATTTGAATGATTGGGAATTTAATAAACAACATAATTTACAGCACAAGTCAAAACAGTTTTTTGATGTAATTGGTATTAAGATAACAAGTGCCTATAATAGAGAAGCAGTAAATTGGGATCAGCCTATTTTAAATCAAAAGCATGGTGGTGTATTAGCAATTTTAATAAGAAAAAGAAAAAACATAATTGAATTTTTACTCTATGCAAGAAGAGAACCTGGAGACAAAAGTCTTAAGCTTTGTCCCTCATTTTCAGCCACACAATCAAATTTAAATCAAGCTCATGGGGGTAAAAAAACTAAATTGCATAATTTAATTTTTTCAAAAAAACGAAATTTGATTTGTGAAACAACTCATTATGAAGAAGGTGCTAGATTTTTTCAAAAACCTAATAAAAATCTATTAATCAAAATTAATAAATCAGACGAAAAGTATATAAATGATTCAAACTTTATTTGGTGTAACCTAAGCCAAATAAAAAAACTAAATTTATTAGATGGAATTATTAACCCTTTTGTAAAAACTATTCTTTTTATGATTTAATATGAAGTGGTTTCTCTATAATTTTTCATATAAATTTTTAAATTTTTTAATTCCTAAATTAGATAATATAAATTTTAAAACTAAACATTATGGAACATATTATGGTGGTTATGATCTGTTACATAAAAATGATATAAAAATATGCATAAGCTGTGGTTTAGGTGAAGATGCATCTTTTGATATTGAATTACTAAAAAAATATAATTGTAAGATTATAATTATAGACCCCACACCAAGGGCTATTCAACACTATAAAGAAATAAAACTAAATTTTGGAATGAAAGATTCCAAACCTTATGACAATCAGAAAGGTAAACAAAGTGTTTTAAGTTATGACTTAAAAAATATTAATCAGGAAAAACTGATTTTTCTTGATAAAGCAATAACAGATATTAATAACTCTGAAATAAAGCTTTTTTTTCCTAATAATAAAAATCATGTTTCGGCATCATTAGAAAATGATAAAAACTATTCTAAAAAATTTTTTTTAGCACAAACAATAGATTTGGAAAACGTATTAAAAAAATTTCAAATAAATGAAGTAGATATACTTAAGCTTGATATTGAAGGTGGTGAAATTTCAGTTTTAAAAAATATTTTGAATAAGAAAATTTTTCCTAAACAAATTTTAGTTGAATATAAAAACATAAAAAGTATTAACATTTTTAAACTTTTTAAAATTTATAAAATTAATAAAGGTCTTTTAAAAAATGGGTATTCGGTAATAAACATTAATCCTAAAGGTGACTATACATACTTAAAGATATCTTAAAATTTTTTGAAAAAAGTTTTCTTTCTTATTTCTTAAGAATTCTATAATTTTTTTTCTAATTTGAATATTTTCTGAAATAATATTTGGATATTTAAAGTTTTTATTATTGTTAATTTTTTCATTTACTAATTGAGTATTTGTAGTATTTGTGCCAGATTCATCTTGTCCTATATTACTAGTTAATGATTTTAATGGATTTAAACAAAGCCCATTGTTCAAATAGATTGTTGCGTTCCAAAAAATAGCCCATGTCGATTTTTTACTTTCATAATTACGAATAATTTGTGAAAAATTCTCAAAAGAATTATCAAGATTAAATCGATATTTATCACTTTTAGAAAACTTTCGTATTAACTTTTCGCTTTCTAAATTTATTTTATTCCACCTATTTTTCCACGTACCCCAACCCCAACAATTCATATTCTTTATAAAAAATACATCATCTGAAATAGTTACTTCATTTATATCATAGTTCCAGCCACTTATGTGCCAAACTTTATTATTTTTATAGTATTTTGTTAAACTTTCGTTCATAAATTTTAGAAAATATCTGCTCACAAGTATGTCATCTTCTAAAATAATTAGTTTTGAATTATTTTTAAAAGCTAAGTTAATTCCTCTAATTATATTATTTCGTAATCCAATATTTTTTTTTCTTTCGAAAATAAATTTTTTTTTAAAAAAATTTATTTTTTTTATAATATCTCGAACTTGCTCTACCTTCTTTTGATCCATACTATCATTATTTTTATATCCATCCGAGAATATATAAATAAAACTTTTTTTTGTTTCAGAATTTTTTTTCAAGAAACTTAAAGTTTTTTTTAAATGATTTGGTCTATTATAAACAAATAAAATAACAGGAGAATAATTCATTAATTCTTAAATAAACTTTTATTTTCAACTCTATAAACTTCATCACAATTTGAGATTATTTTTTTTGAATGTGAAATAATGAATATAAATTTATTTTCTGATTTTAGCTTTTTAATTGTTTGGATAAATTCGTCTTCACTTTGTTGATCTAAAGAACTTGTCGGTTCATCAAAAATTAAAATACTTGGATTTCTGTACATGACTCTTGCAATTGCAATTTTTTGACGTTGCCCTCCGGATAAGAATTTTACCATACTTCCAAGATTACTTTCTAATCCGTTTGGTAAATCGTTAATGAAACTATTTACACCTGAAATTTCTAAGACATTATCAAGTAATTTTTTATCTATTTTTTCTTTATCATCATAAAAAATAATATTTTTGATTAAAGTATCATCAAAAATAAAATAACTTTGAGAAAGGTATCCTATTAACTCATGCCAGTTTGAGTTTATTTTATTTAATTGAATATCATTTATTTTGATATTACCTTCATTAGGTTTTATTAACCCAGACAATAAATCAAGAAATGTGCTTTTACCTGACCCATTTTTTCCTGTTATACCTATAATACTATTAGTTTTAAATTTTGTATATAAATTTTGAAATATATTTCTTTCAGAATATTTAAATGATAAATTTTCAAAAATTAACTCTGAATTAACGTCTATTTTAATTTTAGCTTTTATATCACTTTTCTTGAAATCCGATTTTTTTGTTTCAAAAATTTTTGCATTTTGTATTAGACTAATCGTTTCATTAATGCTGAAATTTGAAAATTTTATTCGTTGAAATAAAGTATTAATAACAATTATTAAAGGCAGCATTCTAGCAAATACGAGAACAAAAATTGAAATAGTTGGAACCATATTTATTAAGTTTCCATTGGTCTGAAAAATAAAAATAAATACTAGTAGTAGACAAATAAAAGTAAATTCTAAATAAATTTTTGGAAGAATATCAACTAATTTTCTCTTTACTTGTATAGCTGCAATTTGTAATTCATTGCCGAAATAATAATAAATAATCTTATCTATAAATCCAAATAACTTAATCTCTCTTAATCCGTTAGTTGTTTCGTATTGATTTTTGTATTTATAATCTCTAAGTTCCTTTACTTTAATTGAAGCATTAGTTGCTGCTTTACTATGCATTTTAGTAAAAATAAATGTAAAAGAGAAAAAAATAATACTTATAATTAAGGTAGATTGAGGATTAAGAGTTAATAGAAAAATTCCCAAAACTATCATAATACTTAAATTTTTAATTATTATCATATAATTGTATATGCCCTGCGTAACGTAAGTCATTACATCTGCGCCACCTGTAATTCTATTTATTTCAGATATACTTTTTCTTGTTATTTGATCCCAACTTTGATGAAGTAAATCAAGATATATATTCTTATTAAGATTAATTTGAATTTTATAAAGAGTTTTATGAATTTTTTTTTCAAAAAAATATAAAGTTGATAATTTAAGAACTATTATGATTAAAAATAATATCAATATCATATTTAAATTTTCTTGATCCAAAAATTTAAAATTATCCAATAAACTGTTTTGATTATGATCATTTTTTCCAAAAATAATTGAGATTATTGGAACAATTAATGTAAAAGTTAAAAATTCTAAAGCAACAGATAAAATTAAAAATAAATTAATTATATAAAAATTAATTCTGTCTCCATCACTTAGAATTTTTAATGCTTTTAAGAATTGTTTAAACATAAGTATTGTAATTCTATATATATCTAAAATTAAACCTAATAACTTTCCTTGTTATGTTATCTTTTAAGAAAGGACCGGCAAAATGAGGCGTGTTAGTATCAAAAATGATTAAATTGCCAAAATTTCCCACTATAGGTAAATATTTATTCAATGGTATATCTTTAATTGTATTCTCTAAATTTTTTTTATGATCTTTCTTTAAATTTAATCTTAATTTTTCATACCTATTTACATCACAACTTGTAAGATATATCGGTCCATCATATTCAGTCACATGATTTAAATAAATCATGGCTTTTAATTTTCTTATTTTATCAATATGGGGGATATTAGGTAATTCCCCAATTTTATATTGGCTTTTCTGAGTTTTACTAAACCATACATCATCAAATCTTACTTTTGTATCAAGAGAATTAAAATTTATTATTTCTAAAATTTTTTTATATATATCAAAAACTAATTCATAATTTGAAATAATTTCTAATTTATTTATTACTGAAGTTTTTTCCCATGATGATGGAAATTTTTCAAATACATCATTAAAATTATCCAAAATTTTTTCATTTAAATTAAAATAATTATTTTGTATTTGTAAATATCCATTTTTATTAAGATTTAAATTGATCACTTACTTTATATATAAAAATTTTTTAATTCTTAATTCATTTAAAATTTTATGCTCTAAATCTAAGTTATGAACATTGCCTGGTTTTTCAGCTTTTTGATAATAATGACTTCTATTTTTCATGTCTTCTGTTAAATCAAATCCAAAAAGAGTTGGAATAAAATTGGACAATATTAGGCACATTATAAAGGACATCCCAGCTGATAAATTTTTGTTATTATAAATCAAATTAGATATCATATAAACTAATTTAGGATTAAATAAAAATCTAAATAACGAGTAAAATAATATTTTTTTAGAATTCAAGAAAAAATAATTGTTACTCTCTACTTTGTTTTTACGAAAATCATGACAAGCGATCATTTGAGGGGCAGTAATTAAAATATTTGTTTTTTTTAAATTTTTAGCAAAGAATTGTTCTGTGGGGGTAAGATCCCAAATTTTATAATTTAAAAATACATGGTTATTTAAAACCCTTAAAGTGGTTTTACTACCTACATTTTTAGTATAACACTTAGTTATTGATCTGTTAAACCTTATAATTTCTTTAAACTTATTTATCAATAAGCCATTATTTTTTTTTAAAATGTTTTTACTTGATCCCACAACGCATATGTCTGGGTCTAAATATAGATTACCACTCACAAATAAAACTTTTTTTTTTAACATAAAAATCTTAATTAAAATTACTTTCTTTTTAATATATTGGAAACTAACTCAAAATCTTCTTTAGTATCAATATCAATAGACTCATTTTGATTTACAATTAATGGAATAGAATCATAGTAAATTGATTTATATTTTTTTTTTAATATTTTGACATACAAACAATTAACTAAACCAGTTGGATGATAATAAATTTTTTGATTTTGGCCTTGAGTTTTTCCTGTCAATAAAGGTGAATTTTTAATCAAAGTATTCCATGAATTTTTTAATATTCTAATGGCAAAACTTATATGAAAATTGTATTTTGTAACTGAAAATGTATTTCTTTTTTTCTTAAGACTTAATTCAATACTTCTTTTTATAGTTTTAATCGACCTTAAAGGGCAAGTTGGCAACATTAAAACAATCAAATCATTATTATTCAAATTAAATTTATTTATGAAACCTGTTTTTATATAATCAAAAATTTTAGACTTATTAGTTGCAAATTTTTTTTTTCTAAAATCAAATTCAACTAAACTAGTATCAATTTTATCATATTTAAGATATTTGAGTAAAATATTAAAATATTTTATTGAGTCTGAACTAAAAATTATCTTATCAAAACATTTTGATTTAATTGCAGTTTTAACAGTCCAATAAATCAAAGGTCTATTTGCTAATAAACTTATATTTTTATTTTTTAATCTAGTGGATCCACTTCTGGCTGGTATTAAACCTATCTTAATCATTCAGTGTTAATTTTTTCCATTTACAGAGTTTTGTTTTGATCAAATTTATTTTTTTTTTAACATATATAACTTCGTTATTGCTAAGAGAAATCATAGGCAATCTTTCATATCTTTTCATAATTCCATTAACTTCTAGACAACATTTATTTAATCTATGCCATCCATATTTTTTGGATAAAATATCCCAAAATGGATCATCTATTTCTTTTATAAATTTTATTACGTCTTTTGTATTATCATTAAAAAGGGACCAAAAAATCTTGTCTATCAATGGATCAATTACAGAGGTGCCATTTAGATAACTTTCTAAACCATAATCCTTTAATTTAAAAATCAAAGATTTTCTACCAGCAAAAATTATCTTAAATCTATTCTTAAAGTTTGATAAAAATTTTTTACCATATTGTAAATTTTTTGTATCTTCTTTTATTGCAATTATATTTCTTATTGTTGAAAGTTTTTTTAATGTAGTTGTTTTCCATTCAATATTATTTCCTGAGTAACCTGATAAAAAAGGCATAACATGAACTAATAATGGAATTTTTGCTTCTGACATTTTTTTGTAATGTTGATATATCTGATCATCATTAAAAAATTTTTCTCTACAAATTGAAGAGAAAATGTCAGCTCCATTTTTTTTTGCATGTTTTGCAAATTTTAGTTTTTCCTGTGTTGACGCATGAATGGGATCAGAAACAATTATAATCTTTTTAAATTTTTTAACTTCTTTTATACAAAATTTATTTAAATTTAAAATCTCATCGTTGGTTAATTGAGAATATCTCCCATTATATGGCATCAGGTATAAGACATTTACAAAGTCAAGCTGGCAAAGAATTTTAATATGATTTTTTAAGGACTTAAAATCAATGTTTCTTTTTTTATCAAAAGGAACAAAAATTGTTTGAATTGGACCATTGATGTAATTTATTATTTTTTTAAGATTCATTATTTATTATATCTTTTACAACATCTTTTAAAGATTTCATTTTTTTTATTTTTAATAATTTTAAAATTTTTCTATTATCAGCTTTTTTATATTTGGATAAAGTATTAAAATTATTTGTATTTTTATAATTAACTTTATTATGTGATATATTAAAAAATTTTGAATAAAGCTTTACAATTTGTTTTACTGATTTTGAAATTCCAGTTCCTATGACATAATTATCAGGTTTTTTTAATTGCATTAAACTATAAACATATTCAACGTAATCTTTAGCATCACCAAAATCTCTGATTGGTCTTGAATCGATTATATCAATTTTATTAATTTTTTTTTCTTTAAACTTTTTAAAACTTATCGATAGATATTTTAGTAAGAAATTTTTTTTTGCTCTAGATGAAGAGTGATTAAAGAAAATTCCATTAACTAAAAATAAATTATATTTTTTTCTGTACGCATCCACAAGAAATTGTGTAGATGCTTTTGCTATACCATATGGATTTGATGGATAAATATGGGAATTTTCATTCATTTTATTATTTGAGTCTTTAAAAACTTCTGAGGAACTTGAATTAAAATATTTAATTTTTTTTTTTTTTTAATTATTTCTAGAAAATTAATTGCAACATTAAGATTGCAATCAAACGTTTCTCTAATTTTGTTCCATGAATCAGAAGGTTTACTTAGCCCCGTGAAGTTATAGATTTCGTCAGGGTTAAAGGCATTAATTATTTTCAATAATGATTTTTGAGAATAGTCAGTTTTTACAATGTATTTTTTATTGTGATGATTTCTACTTAAACCAATTATTTTTAAATTCTTTTTTTTTAAATAATCATATAGTAATGATCCATCTTGACCTGTAATACCGGCTATAATTATTTTTTTCATTTTAAATATTTATGAAGTTTTAAAACATCTTTTTTAAAATTATAACAATTATAAAGATGTCCTTGCCAAGTTTCTAAAACTTTGGGTGTTTTTTTATCTTTTAAAATAGTTTGGAATAACTTTAACTTAATTATCGAACCACTACCTAACGATACACCTTCTCCATCCTCTCCTTTTGCATCTGCAAAATGATAATGTTTAAATAATTTTATATTTTTATTGAAAAATAAATCTGGGTTAAGATTATAATAATTGCATGAAAGTATAAAATGACTTGTATCTAAACATATCTTTAAATTAATTTTTTTTAAATATTCAAGATCTCTAGGATCTGAGAATGCTTTAGTTTCTATTGTACCACCAAAGTACCAAGCTTTAACTGGTAACCATTGAGGATAAAATTCAATTCTGTATCTTTTTTTCAAATGTATTGAAAATTTCTTTATTTTATCGTAATAGTCAAATTTATTTCCAGAAAAATTTAATTTAGATAAACTACAAACAATTATAATTTTTTTTTTATTTACTCCTTGTATTTTTTTACACATCACAATCATTTTATTTAACAAATGATAACTTTTTTTTTTAATAAATTTATTATTTGAAAAAATATCAAAAATATTATTAGCGTCACAATAATCAGGCATATGAAAAGTAAAGTTACTATTTTTTATAAAACTCTTATTATAATTTGTAATATTAAAATTTTTGACATCATTGTATGACAGATGAAACTCATAATTGATTAGAGGTATTTCTTTATTTATTAACAGATAGTCCTTTGGTCTTATTGGGAGAGAAAATTTATATTCATCTAATTTAATTGAATGTTTTTTGTTAATATTAATTTTTTTGAAACATGACACTGTGACTGGCTCATTTTTTTTAAAATTTCTTATTGTTTTAGTTTTTAAATGGTCATCTATATTTATATCTGTAAGTCCAATATTAGGCTGCTTCAAATATAAATCTTTTTTTTTTAATATAGTTCCTCTCTTAACATCTTTTTTAAAGTAATAAGACATACCTAAATTTTGCCTATTTATGATTTCACCTTGATTGACAGGTTGTTTATCTTTGTTAAAAAAAATTTTTTTAAAATTTAGATTAAAAAACTGTAGTTTTTTTAACTCACCAATATCTGAGCTAGACGAATGATCCAGTCCTTTTTGCTCTTTATCTAACGTTATATGTCTCTCTATATAATCAATTTTTTTACTTAATATTAATATTGAATTAAGAATATTATTTTCATGACTTGAATACCCTATACTACACTTCTTATATTTATTTTTTAATTCATCAATGAAACCTAAGTTTGAATTAATTTCACTCACAGGGTAATTTGAAATACAGTGCATCAAAACGATTTTTTTATTATTAAGATTATTAATTTTGATTATTTTTTTTATTTCATCATAAGATTTTCCACCAAAAGAAATTATTAATTTTTTATTAAGCTTTTTTAGTTTTTTAATTAAACTAAAATTATCACTTACAGGAGAAGGTATCTTATAAAAATCAAACGAAGTTTTAGAAAAATTTATTACATCTTTTACTGTAAAAAAACTTATACCACACTTTATACCTAATTTTTTAGCATATAATGTTAATTGGATTATTTGCTTACTTGTAAGATAGTTTTTTTTAATTTCATGATCAATAATTTCTTTACCAAGTTCCGTGTGATTATGATTATCAATTATATAATTTTTCAAATTACGATACTGAAATTTAATACCCCAGCAACCTACTTCTTTTGCTAAATCAATCAATTTTCTTGCAATTTTAAAATTGCCATTATGATTAATTCCTATCTCTGCAATTATTTTTGCCATATCGTTAACTTAAGATTATAATATACTTATTCCAAGCCTGTCCATTTATGTGGAATGTATTTTGTTTTTTTTTTTTGAAAAAAATATATTTTAGATTTAGGTTTATTTTTTTTAGACTTACCTAATTTAATAATCTCTTTGATCTTTAAAAATAATATTAACTTTAGTACTTTAATAATATTTTTTGATATACTTTCTTGATTAAAATTAGAACAATATTTCAAATCTAAACCTGCATAATATCCAGCAGTAATATATTCGGCATCTCTGTAAAACTTATCATTTCTTTCAAAATTTTTCATCTTAACGCCTTCAATTACTTCCTCTTTATCATACTTGGCAATATATTCGTTATTTGTGGTATAATTTGACATTGAGGGTTCATTCATTATCAAATAACCGTCCTCCTTTAAATATTTACTTATAGATTTCATAGTTTCAAAGAGACAATCTGAATGATGGACCGATCCAAAGGAGACAACAAAATTAAAATAATCACTATAATTTAATTTACTAAAATTCCCCTTAATAGGTAGTATTTTATTTTCAACATTGAAGTATTTTGAATTTTTAGGAATTAGTTCATTTACACAAATATCAGAACTCTCATTACTCGTTATGGTGTTTGCTTTAGAATTTAGTGCTAACCAAACTGATGCATAACCATTACCTGATCCAATATCCAAAACTTCTCCATGAATTTTACCAATTTTTTTTTCGAAAAGATGAAAAATTTTTACCCTAGGTTTAAATATAGAGTTAGATTTTTGACTCAATAATCTTTGATATTTTTTTTCGTGAACCTCTATATCTTTTTGTGATTGCATTAATTTGATATTATATTTCTTAACTCATTATTCCACATATTAATTGATCTATTATCATGGGAAAAAAACAAATTTAAAATTTTTTTTCTTAAGTTTTGAATTTTTTTAGAATACCACCAATTTATGTTTTGATTGGCAATATTATTCAATCTAATTGCTGCTTCATGTGGTGTATCAAATAATATTTGATTTTCTTTAAGTTCTTTAAAAATATATGAAAATTTATTTGAGGTTTTGTTTATATCTTTATTCCAAAACATGATTAATGGTTTATTTAAAAATAAAGCTTCCAACCAGGGTGTGGAACAATGATCAATAATTATTATTTTAACATTTGATTGGTTTAATCTGTTAAAGGATGTATTTTTTAAATTTTCAATTTTTATTTTTTTAAATCTTTTTTTAACAAAAGAAGCATAGTTATTTGGATCCTTTTTATTAAATCTTGCTCTGATGGAGATATTTTTCATTATATCGGGGTTCAAATTATCAAAAAATAAAACTTGATTAAAAAAGTATTTTAGATTGTGTCCACCACTTAAATAGGAATTTCTATAACCCTCAAAAAATCTACTAACGTTTGCTGACATAAAAATTATTTTTTTTCCATCAATCTTTTTTTTTGGTTTTTTTTGAATCGTGTATAGGGTCGGTAATTGCAAACAATCAATATATTTTTTACAGGCTTCCCCCCAACCAATAAATTTACTTCTAAACAAGCTAGAAATATCAAAATGAACATTGTTATCAAAAATAAAATAAGTACCATTGTGTTGAACATCAACATATTTTGTTTTATTATTAATGCATACAGCTAAGTAATACCTAAAATAATCATCACCCCACCATCCGTGAGCATTACTTACAAGACTAGATGGTACTTCTGTTAAGCTATTTGATAAATTTTTTACATTTTCTTCAATACTCTCAAGATAAAGGCTTGGAATATATTTTATCAAAACATTTACATAAAATTTTTCTTCTGGATTTATATGAGTAATTTTATTTAGAATTTTTTTTCTTAATTCATAATCAATTTCAAATTTTAGTAATTTTTCTAAGTAAGTTTTAGGATTTTCTAGAATTTTATATTTATTATTTTTTTTTAAAATTTTCTTAAGAGCATAGTTGTGCCTAAAATCTAATTTATGAAAATAAGTCTTATTATTTATATTTAATTTTTTATTTTTAATTTCTCTTATTGTCTTTAAATTTTTTTTATCTTTTCTTTTTTTAAAAAAATCTAATATTTGACTTTTTATATCATTATCCGTTTTTATTATTGTATGATTAAACTTTTTAAACATTATAATTTCTGTATTAAGCTGAAGATTAAATTTATCTGATTGAATCTTTGATAAAAATTCAGAGAAACTATTAGGATAAAAAAAATCTTTATCATCCAAAATAGAAAAAAGAGGAGCTTTAATTTGCTTTTTGCATTCACAGATAGATTGATATTTACTTCTTATGATATCCAGAAAAGTAAAGACAAACGGAGATATAATTAAGCAAAATGATTTTTTTGATATTTTAGAGCTATAAAATTTTTTATATTCTTTGTATATAATATTTATGATTTTCTTATTAAATTTAAATAACTTATTTCTATTTTGATTAAATAAATTTATATTATTTAAAACATTCATTTTATTGTAATTAATTAAAGGCGTAGAAGAGTCACTAAGAAAAAAATTTGTACTATTTTTTAAATCATTTTTTTCTAATAAAGTAGAAATTATCTTAACTTTTTTCATATTAAAAAATTATTTATAGAATATTTTTTTCAACTTAATTTTACATCTATAATAGAAATCATAAATTTTTGATTTTAATTCAAGTTCTTTTTGGGTATTAATATTATAAAATCTATCTATTTTAAAAACCCACGAAGCATAATGATGGTCAGTTTCTGCATTTATGTCTGTAATAAATAGTTCTAAATTTGTTATTTCCTTTACATGGTCTACAGCTTGCAAAGTAAGTGGAAATTTATTATCATAGTCATCTCCACACAGTAACCCACCTGGTTTAACTTTTTTTATCCACTTACAGATTGTTTCACCACCTCTTTGTCCATTATGAGCATATCCATCTATATATACAAAATCAAAATATTGATCATCAAAAATTTCTAGTGCTTGGTTAAAATCTAATTTTATTAATTTATAACTTTCTAAAAGACCAACATATTTAATTGCCGACTTATATTGATTTAAATCATGATGATCGGAATATTTATCAACACCAAAAAATGTTTTAAACTTACCAGTTTTGATCATTTTTTTTGAAAAAAGACCTCCAGCAACTCCAAGCTCTATCCCAATTAGATTATCTCTCTCAAGTAGTGTTACTAAATCGTATCTATTTTTTCCGTTTAAAATTTTAGGTAGCTTCATTTTTTTATTGCCAGTATTTCCATTTCAACACCCCTTGATCTATTTCTAAGATTGTACAATTTATATTTTTTTTTCATAAGACCAGAAAGGTAAATAAATTTTATTATAAACTTATAATATTTTACGTAATTCAGGGGCACTTCTAATGCAAAAATAATTTGCGTGGGATAAATTTTTTTATTGAATGCTTGTAATAAAAGATTTTCAGCAACTCCTTCAATATCTAGTTTTAAAATATCAATTTTCTTATCTTTAAATTTTTTAATTAGTTGATTTAAATTTTGTGCATCACAATAGTAGAAGCTTTTTTTATCAAATTCTAAAAAATTTGTTATGCTATTGCTCTTAACTCTGTTTGTTGAGTCAAAATATATTTTTACCTTCTTGTTTTGATGATATAAAGCAATTGGATAAAAAAAAAAGTTTTTTTTATTATTATATTTCTTCATAAAATTAATACTATTATCTGTAGGATCAAACAATCTCACCTTAGCATTATGTTTTTTATGAATTGCCAAGTCGAAAGAAATATTTGTACCAACTCCTCCTGAGTAAACTATTGGTTTTTTTGGAATTTTTTTTTCAACTAACTTATAATTACCATAATCATTCAGAGTTATTGATCTTTGGTTTTTTAAGTAAAATGTTTCAATCAAATAGATTATCAGTCTTCTGATGGAGAGAAAAAAAGTATCAATTCCAGTATAACGTTCAATATATCTAATCTGAAAAAGTAAAAATGAAAATCTTGGTGTTTTAAAAAAAATTAACAACTTTGAAATAATTATTTTCAATTTTAAAAAAAAATTTTCCATCTATTCAGAATGTAATGATTATATTTCTAACATCGCATGCATAATTGATTGAAATATATCTTCAACTACACCATAACTTTTGGAGTTTATTGAAATATGAAACTTTGAATATTTTTTAATTTTTTTATTATTAAAGCCAACAATACAAATCACATCTATTTTTCTCTTTTTTGCATATTTACATATTTCAATTATATTTTTAGATGTTCCTGAACAACTAAAAATTATTACACAGTCGCCTTTATCATAAAAATTTTCTATTTGTTCGGTAAAAATCTTTTCATATTTAATATCATTTGATATTGCTGTTATTAGTGACATTGAATTTGAAAGAGAAATTGCCCTCGCAATATATTTGCGTTTACTTTTTCTTTTTAAGTATTCATTGAAATCTGTTACAAAATGATCTGATATAGCTGCAGAACCACCATTGCCACAGACAAAAATTTTATTTTTATTTTTAATTTTTAATTTTAAATATTCACAAATTTTTATAATTTCGTCTCTGTCTAACTCTTTAATTTTAGCCTCAAGCTCTGTATAATAGTTATGGATTCTTTTTTTTAACATTTTTTTTACCTATAAGTTTTTCAATCATATTAAAGGTTTTCTTTTCTTTTGCATTATATGATTTGTCATCTACATGAATATCATAAGTAGGCTTACCCATAATCAATTCATGAAATTTTAAATTCAACGAAAGTAATTGTTTATAGGTTTTTTTATAAAAATTTTTTTTTACTAAATTTGAGTTTTCTTTATTTCTGCCCATATATCTAGCAGTAAAAATCTTAATATAATGACCATTTTCATATAATTTATTAATTTGATTAATTCTTTTTTTTATTGGTTTTGAGGATGAATAGTTGGCATTTGTAGTTTTTACAATAGTGTCATCTATGTCAAACATTATTATTTTACTCATATTATTTTTAGATTAATTGATTTTGATATGTGATCTTAATTTTTTTGCTACAGCCTCTTCTTCCTTAGTTACATGGCCCAATTTATTTTCACCCATTGACAAGATGCACTTTTTTAAACCATCTGTAAGAGATATCATTCCCTGTAATTCTAATGATGCAGACTGATCAGAGCCATACATTGTTCTGTCAAGAGTGATATGTCTTTCCAAAGAAGTAATTCCCATCGATGCTGCAATTAAAGATATTAATACTCCATTTTCATGGCCACTATAACCAACATCACAATTATATTCCTTTTTAAGCTCCTTTATTGTTAATAGATTTGCATCCTCTGGTTTCATTGGATAGGTTGAAACACAATGCATTAATTCGAAAGAACAATTATTTTCTTTAAATATGTTTACTGCATCTCTTATATTTTCTTTTGAAGACATCCCTGTTGAAATGAAAGTATGTTTTTTTTCTTTAGCAACTTCAATTAAAAAATTGATATCTACAATCATGGCTGATGCAATTTTATTATACTTTAAATCATATTTTTTAAGAAAATTTAAACTTTGTATTTCCCAAGCTGAAGCAAACCAATCAATTTTTGTTTTTTTGCAAAAATCATCAATTATATCGTAATCACTCTCACTAAATTCTAAACCTTGCTTCTGCTGCAATGATGTTGTTCCCCATGGACTTTCTCTAGGTGTTTCTAATTGTTCTTTAGAATAAACTGTTTCTATGTCTCTTTTTTGAAATTTTACAGCATCAAAATTTGCTTGTTTTGCATTTAATATTAACTCTTTTGCAATTTTTAAATCACCATTATGATTTATTCCGATTTCAGCTATTAAATAGGGTTTTTTAATCATAATGTGTTAATGATATATTTTAATTCTATCTTACTAACAAGAATTTTTTAAATAAAATTAAATAATTGTTCGTCCTCCATCAATAGATATTGTTGTACCAGTAACATATGAAGACTCTTTTGAGGCAAGATATAAAATTAATGAGTTAAATTCATTTTTTTTTGCAAGTCTTTTTAAAGGTATAAGTTTTTTAATATTTGAAAGAAAATTTTTATTTTGATTATTAAACATGCCACCTGGAGCAATCGCATTACATCTAACATTTTTAGAAGCCCAATATGATGCTGTATATTTTGTTAACCCAATAATAGCATGTTTCACAGCTGAGTAAGAAACCGGTTTAATAAAATTAGAAGGCTTATAAATTCTGTGGTCCGGTGCAATCAATCCAAGATCAGATGAAATATTAATAATAGATCCGCCAGAAGATTGCTTGCTCATTTTTGTTCCAAATATTTTGGTACAAATCAAGGTGCCAGTTAAAGAAACATCTATATCCTTATTCCATTCTTTTATTGAATAATTTTCAAGCTTGTTGGATATTCGGCTGTCAATTTGGGGATTATTTGCTGCATTATTAATTAGAACATCAATTTTTTTATACTTACTAATGATCTTTTTAAATAAAAGATTAACATCTTTTTCATTAGTAATATCACATTGATATGTATCAAATTTTGATTTTTTTTCTTTTGTGTCGATTATAATAACTTTACAGCCTACATTTAAAAATGCGCTTGCAAATTGTTTCCCAAGAAAACCATGTCCACCTGTAATAACTACAATTTTACTTTTTAAATCACTAAACACAAAAAAATTAATAAACTATATTATTGTAAATTTAAAGATCAAAAATCTAGTTAAGATTAAAAAAATTTATAGTTAAATTAAGAGCATTAATCTGTTTTTTGATTTCTTTTTTATTTGATTGGTTTGTTGTGAATAATAACAGCGATTTTTGTAACTCTGTTGCTACGGGAGTTCCTTTACACTTTTTTACGCAATTATATTTGCAAGATTTAAAACACCTTCCAATATTATTATTTCTTACAGCTGCCTCTTGATGTATTAGTTTGCTAGCAGCATAAATTCCATCACCACCAAATTCCAAAAACTTTTCTCTAAATTCACTCCATTTAACTTTTTTTTGATTATTATTTTTTAATCTTACAGCAAAAGTATAATAACTAGAGTGCGATTTAGAATTTATTTTTTGCGGTATTAAAAATTTGTTTTTTTTTAACACTTTTTCAAAGGATAAACCCATTTCTCGTCTTTTTTTAACAAAAAAATCTAACTTTTCAGTTTGTGCCAAAGCTATTGCGGCTGTAAATTCATTCATTCTATAATTAAAACCAATCTCAATAAATCTGTTGTAATTAGGATTTTGTCTTTTATCTTTTGATACAACTATTTGATTGCTATCAGCAGTTAAAGTTGTAAATCCTAAATTTGAAAATTGTCGGATTCTTTTTCCTAATGATGCATTATTTGTAGACAAAATACCTCCATCACCACTTGTTAATTGCTTTGCAGCTTGAAAACTCCAGCATGATATGTCCCCAATTGTTCCAGTTAAATTTCCATTTTCATCTTTTGCACCTACTGCTTCTGCACAATCTTCTACTAAAAATAAATTATATTTTTTACAAATTTTTTTTAAAACTTTTAAATTACATATTCCGCTGTACATGTGAACAGCTAATATTGCTTTAGTTCTTTTTGTAATTTTTTTTTCAATATCAGTAGGATCTATTAGAAAATTATCATGATCAACATCTGCATAAACTGGAATTGCATTACAAAAACTTACAGAAGTTCCGCACATAATTGGTGTTAACGATGGTACTATAACCTCATCATTTTTACCTATTCCTAAAGCTTTAAATGCAACATGTAATGCTGAGGTGCATGAATTAATACATATTGAATAATTCATTTTATGATATTTGGACCAAAGTTTTTCTAGTCTTGATGAAAAAGCTCCTTTTTTTTGTTTAAATCCATATCTGAATAACTGATCAACATATTTTTTTTCATTACCTGAAAATCGCCAAAAATTTTTCATTTTATTACCTTGGGAATTTTAAATTTATCTTGTTTGTTTTTCCACTTTTTATTAAGAAAAAAATTAATTTCAAGTAAGTTTTTATTATTTCTTAAAAAGTTATTGATCTTAAGTCTGCTAGAAGAATATTTAAAATTTTTTCCTATTATTTGTAGTAAATCATAATCTTCTTTATAATCTAATGTAAGCCTTATATTTCTTTTTATTTCATATTTGACACCAATAAAAAATTTCTTTTTTAAATGTAAGTTATCAATAAATTTGTCAATCATTTCTGTATCAAATGTCTCCAGTTTTTTGAATGAATATTTAAACAAAGATTCGTATAAAGTTGAAATTCCAAAATTTGAAAAAGAATATCCCTCACTAGCTCCACCTATTCTAGATGCATTTGAGGGTAAAATAATATTGTAACGATTGTTTAAAGAATTAAGACTTTTTTTTATTGATGATGGATCAAAATAAGGATCATCTGCATCAATAGTATGAAATTTTTTGATACCAAAATATTTTGCGCAATCATACCATCTTTTAATTTTATTTTTTTCTGAACCTCTAAAAATTCTAATCTTATTTTTTTTTGCATGTTTGATTAAAATTTTATCAGCAGGATTATTTGAAGTACAAATAATTGGTATTATTTTAAATGACTTTGCACGCAAAATACAATGATCAATGATCTTAATATTATTCAATTCTTTAAAACATTTGTTAGGAAGTCTTTTTGAATTAGTTCTAACTGTAATAAATGCAAAATACATAAATTAATTTAAGGTATAAAAATTACAAGATTTAGATGAAACTATTTTAATATTAAACATTAAATTCTATTTAGTCGTTCTAACAAAATATCAAAGCTTTTAATTTTAAATTGTTCAATTTTTTTTTTATTTTTTTTTAAACCTCCCCAATGTTCGCCATAATGTAAGATTTTAAAATCTTTTAATAAAAATTTTTTAAATTTATTTTCAGATAAAAAATACTCATAGTGATTTCCAAAATTATCATGGGCTATAAAATCTTCGTTTGAGTTGATTATCATTGGTAGTCGAGAAATAGCTATAAATTTAGCCTTGGAAAATTTAAAAAAATTATAAATTTCAGGTAAATAACAAAGTGAACCAAAGAATATTATCATATTAAACTTATCACTTTTCAAGAGAAGTTGATCTTCTGAGAATAAAATATTTCTATTTTTATATTTATTAAGTAATTTTGAATTTAGTTTTATTTTTTGAATTAAATTTTTTTTTTCAATTATTGTAGTTTTAATTTTGATATTTTTTTTTTGAACTAGTAAATCTAAGATACCAACCCCACCGCCCCAATTTAAAAAATTGTTGCAACCACTGCTAGTATTAGTTAAATTTAAATATTTATAAATTAAATCTCTGTCATTCTTTTTAACTTTTGAAAATTTAATTTTAAAACTAGTTTTATCATAATAGCTATTTTTAAATATTTTATTATTTTTAATTATAAATCTAGATTTATCTTTACTTGTATAAAAAAATCTACTTAAAAAATATTTTATATTAATTATAATTTTTAAAATTGACATCAAAATCTTTTTTTGAACTTTTTTGTGATAGCAAGGAAGATTTCATAAAAATTATTGTAATTATTTGAAAAAAGCTTTTGATAAATTAAGTTATTTGATGAGTAAAATAAGTTGGAATTTTTTTCAAAAATTTTACTATTTCTTTTTTGTAAATTAAAAAATATTTTTTTATTTTTGTTATAATAATGGAAAAATAAAGATAAATGATTATCAGTGCAAATTATGCAATCAGTTTTAGATATAATGTCTAATATATTTTCTTTATTAAGAATATATTGAATTTTATCATTTGTATTTTCATATAATAATTTTTCATTATTGATATAAGCAAAGCTTACATCAATATTAAATTTGTCTTTAAAATAGTTGGGTTTATCAGAAATATTATCTAAATTTTTTGGTAATGTAATTATTACAATCTTTTTAATTTTTTTTTTCTGATTGGTATTTTTAAGATTTTTTTTCTTTAAAAGCTCTCTAATTAAAAAAAAACTTACATCCTCATATAAATAATTTGAAGGACTTAATAGGCCTTTTTTTTGTATTGATTTGATATAATCATGTTTTATGAAATCAAGAGATCCATAACCTAAAGTTTCATTATTATCTTTATCAATTAAATTAAAGTGAGTAAGAACATTTAGGTTATTTTCAATTTTAAATCTTAATTTTTTATCTAATCGATTTTTTTTTGATATTAAAATTACATTTCGCTTATAATTTTTTTTAATATATATTATAAGTTCTGTTAATAGCAGCTTATCAAATATTTTACTAAAATAATTTCTACTTAATTCCTTTGTTTCATAAATTATTAAATCTTTTTTACTTTTTTGCTTTGATATTTTTCTATCTCTTGTGGCAAGTTTTTTTTTCTCGATTTTAAGAATTGTATCGTTTGGATAATAATTAAAAGTTTTAAACCATTTCCAATCTGCATTGTTTTCATTTATACCATCTTGTAATATTCTTCTTGAAATAATATGATCTTTCGCTTCTTCTACAGAATTAATTACATATTTATTTTTTATTTTACCTTGTGAATTCCCAATATAATAAGTGAATGCTGCAAATCCATTTAGTGAGGATATAAGATAATCAGCATTTTTTGCAATCATTAATGAATTTTCCAATACAGTTTGGGAATAGTTTTCTAATAAGAATATATTTTTCTTTAAAAATTTGTTCTTATTTGTGTTAATTATTTTTTTAAATTCTTTACTATCAACACCAAAAAAAATAATATTTGGAAAATTAAATTCATTATTAATTTTGGTAGTTAAAAAATTGATAAATTTATAGTAATTTTTTATATCTAAATTGTTTTTTATAGTAACTGTATTATGGTGAATAGGCCTTATTTGAATAGCAAAAGTTATCTTGTTTTTAATTAATGGTATCTTAATATTTTTTTTTAATTTTAAATCACTTACAAACTTGTCACGATATAATAGTTCATAATAATGAGTATATGGTGATGGTAAAGATCTATAATATAAATTTACATCATCATAATTTGATGCCATAAACCCACTTTTATGAAATAATTGAATTTCTTTTTTTTTTATATCAATATAATCATTCCATCTTGTCCTTCCTTCTACATAAATTTCACTTTCTTTTTTTTTT
>CERI01039192.1_pt1 | contig 48583 bp, 43 predicted proteins | sample 350261 | NCBI WGS metagenome assembly CERI01 (sample SAMEA2620979, study PRJEB7988) | marine metagenome | isolation source: saline water (ENVO:00002010), including
GATAATAAACGAATTACTATTGGCGAAGTTGATAAGATGTGGGGGATCGGGACTCCAGAAGATTTAGATAACTTTCTGGCAGAAAATATAGAAACTGTATTTTAAAACTGAAAACTAAAACTGTTATATTCAAAGCGTTTAAAAATTCACAATGTAGTTGGGAATACTTAACCAAAAGGTATTTTGTAGATTTCTAAATTTAGATTTCCAACCAAGTCATTCCTTTATACATCAGTTATTTGGCTTTCATCTAAATATTTATGACAAAGCTTCAAATAAATTACATAAATATTAAAAATTAATTTTATATAATTTTCCAAAAGCTCTGAAGATTTTTCTTATTTTGAAAACTATTTTTATCTGTTAAATTATCATGAAAATGTAACAATTAAATAAAAAATGAATAGACAGTATCAACATAATTTTTCTGACAAAATAGAATCAGTCGAGTCGATGTATGATGCAGAAGCAAGAATTAAAAAAGCTAAAAAAACATTGGCGGTACTTTTTGATTATCTTGAAAAAACTTCAGACCTAAGGCTTTTAGACATTGGTTCATCAACTGGCATTATGACCAATGAATATTCCAAGTATTTTGGAGATGTAATTGGAATTGATTTAGATTTAAAAGCTGTAAACTTTGCCAATAGCAAATTCAAAAAAAACAATCTTAATTTTATTAATTCTCCCATTGAAGAAGTTAATTTTGAGGACTCCACGTTTGATGTAATAACTTGTTCACACATATACGAGCACGTACCTTCGGACAAGGTTCTTATTGATAAGATTTACAGTCTCCTTAAGCCCGGTGGAATCTGCTATTTTGCTGCTGGAAATAGGTATCAAATAATAGAAGCACACTACAGGCTTCCATTTTTATCTTATTTTCCAAAAAATATAGCAAATATATATATAAAGCTTTTTACAAAAGAAAAAGAATATTATGAGAACTTGAAATCTTACAGAAATTTAAAAAAACTAGTTATAAAATATGAAATTATAGATTACACGCTGAAAATATTAAAAAACCCTTCACTTTTTTCCGCAAATGATATGGTTAAGGAAAATACTATCAAATATTATTTAGTTAATTTTATTGCAAAAATTGGTTATTTTGTAATTCCCACGTATATATGGATACTAAAAAAACCTGAATAAATATTACAATACTCAGAATTCATTTTATGTTTCATTCCAATAGGTTTTGAAATTTTCTTTATGTGAAATAGAGCCATTCTTCGACACATCTTCCTTATTAGAAAAAGTGACTAGATGCTGACCTGTGAAAGCTTTTTAATCTTTCTTAACTAGGATGCATCAGATTTGTAGATTAGTGTATATTCACATGGAGTAAAGTAAACTAATAAATATTTCCAATCGAAAACTGTATCTTAAAAAGCAAAAGGTCAACAGTTAAATTTTTCTTAATAGGATTTTTAGTTTGTAAATAAATTAAAGTTAGAGTTATGAGAATTAATATTGAAGTTTCAATCGGTGAGCTGATTGATAAAATTACTATACTTGCATTAAAACTTGAGAACATAGTTGAAAAAAATAAATTAGTTAATGTTAAAAAAGAATATTTAGTACTAGAAAATACTTACAAAGAACTACTTGTTTCTTATCCTGAATTAGAAAATTCGTACCAAAAATTAAAAAATATCAACCAAGAATTATGGTTTTTAGAAGATCATATAAGAATACTTATAGGAAAAAAAGATTTTAATGATGATTATATAAAAACAGCTAATAACATTCACAGATCAAATGATCGAAGATTTGAAATAAAAAATGAAATTAATAAGATATTTAACTCAAACCTACTTGAACAAAAGTCTTACCCCAAATATTAATTAGTTTGCTAGAAATAATAAATTTTACAGCTGGTGTATTAAGATGTAATTAAAGTCATCACAAAATTATTAGAGGTAGAAAATCTTATATAATCACATCTAGCTTATAAAAATATGTGAAAAAATATAAATTATATATAAAAAAATGGATCAAAACTTTTCAAAAAAAATATCTAACATTCCAGAAGATAAGTTTTTAACTGGAAATAATTTTGCAAAAATTTCAGATGTTATATATTCAGAAGCTATAGATATAAATGAATCCAATAATTTAGATACTAATAATATTGAAACTTCCTATACACTAGAGGAAAATATTTTCATATACTCATTAAAAAATTTTTCTCTAAAAGAAAATCAAATAATATTTTGTAAAAGTGATTATCTTCTAGATTTATTTGCAAAACTTCAAAATGTCAAATTGTCAAATATAAAGTTAATCACAGGTCAGGCAGCTACTCCTTCAATCGACAAAAAACTATTTAAATTGAAACCTAGTTGCATATCTGAATGGTATTCAATTAATGTTGAATATTTACATAAAAGCTTAATTCCAATTCCTTTGGGTTTGGGAAATAATTTTTCAGATGTTGGCTTGCACCCTCAAGACTTTATAAATAATTATCAAGACAAAAACTTATCAAGGATAAACAAAATTTTTTGCAGTTTTAACATTAATACAAACTCAGTCAGAGAAGAGTATATGGAAACCGCTCAAAGCAATAAAACTTTATTCTTTGTAATAAATGAAAAAATAAACAAATATAAATTCTTTGAAAATCTTAAAAAATACAATTATGTATTATCCCCTCCTGGATATGGGGTAGACACTCACAGGTTTTGGGAGTCAATGTATTCAGGATGTGTACCTGTGACAAAAAAAAACTATATTTACGATAAATATTTCTATGATCACTATTTAGCTTTTGAAAACATAGAAGAATTAAATCTTGATTCAAATAAAGTTACAAACTTAAATGACAATTTAATTGAAAAATTAACATTAGATTTTTGGATTAAAATAATTACATCAAAAAATATAGTTTCAGACGACACATATATATCAGTTCCTGGAAATTCAGACTATCAATACAATAGGGTGAAATTAAGAAAAAAATATATTCGATATAAAATATTAAATTCTGAACTTAGTTTCAAATTAAAATTTATTGATTATTTCAAAACTCATTATGATTTTGATGAAAAATTATTTAGAAAATACTGGTATTAAATAAAAAGTCTTATTTATTAGGTAAGCTTACTTCAATGGACTTATTTAAAAATTATAAAAAAAATCTCAAAAAATTTAATATTGAAGATATAGCTACAGATGAAGTCATACTACATCACCATCTAGGGCTCGGAGATCATCTAACATGTAATGGTCTAGTAAATTACCTCACGAAAACATTTAATAAAGTTCACCTACCCGTTAAAGAGAAGAACTTTAAAAACGTAACGTATCTTTATAAAGAAAATCTAAAAGTTAATTTGATAAAAATACCTACAGGAAATCATCGCACAGGAAATCTCACTAATAAAGATATTTGGGAAATTAGTGATTATGAAAAAGATTATATAGACAATATTGCCAATAAAATGAAAGTAGAAATTTTAACAGTTGGTCATGAAAGATTTAGTAGCCCTCATCCAGAGACTTTTTACAAACAATTAAATATACCATTTACGGTTTCAAGTGATTATTTTCAAGTTAAATACGATGCACAAAAAAATTACTTATTAGAACAACACTTAAAAGATTTTTATAACATTGAAAATGATTATATCGTTATACATTGCGAAAGTTCAAAAGGAATCTATCCAATAGATAAGTTGAAATCACTTGGAAGTTCCAAACGTATTTTAATTGAAAAAAAGTCAGATATATTTAATAATATTTTTTTATATCAAGATGTCTTAAAAAATGCAAAAGAAGTTCATGCTATTGATTCAAGTTTTTTTTGCTTAGCTGACAGGATCCCAACAAGTAAAAATTTATTTCTTCATAACACACCAAAGACTGAAAATTTAGATAAAATTCTGAGTTTTTTAAAAGATTGGCAAATAATAAACTACTAATAGTTATTTAAAAAATATAATTTATATAAATTTTATAAGTTTAAACAACCTAAACGTTTTATATAATATTATGTTTGTTCAACCTAAATAATATATTTAAATATAATTACAATAATGAAAAATTTAAAAGATATTGTTAGTGATATCTTGTATGTCTCAAAATTAACTAAAACAAAAAATAAAAAGATTTTAATCATTTCTTCAATTTTATTATCTCAATTAAGTGCAGGAATTGACTTGATAATAATTGCATCATTTGCATCATTTGTAGCATCTCAATTAACAAATATAGAAATTGTTAATTTTGCTATAGAGGTTATTGACAAATATAAAATCATTTTGGTTTTATTAGTAATTTCTAGATATTTTGTGGCATACATTCAAGCGATGATTTTAAAGAAAATAGAGTTATCCGCAACCATTAGTTTACGAGTTTACTTATTTGCAAAAATGCTTCAACAAAAAAACTTTTCAACCGGTGACCAATATTATTATATAAATACTTTGAGTGGCCATATTGCATATTTCTATTCAAACGTTGCTCAGTTTCTAAATCATTTTTTACAAGCTATCGCCTACACTTACTATTTAGTTATTTCTGATACTGAATTAGTTAGTTTTTTAGGCATTGCAGTCATTATTCTTGGTTTTCCAATAAGAAAACTAATTTTAGCAAGTAGAAATTATACACATAAACAGTTCCAATATGGCCTGGATGCAAACAATGAATTAGTCAACACTCTTGAAAACTTGTCATTAATAAAAATGTTAAGGATGGAAAAACAAGAAGAAAAAACCTTTTCTGATGTATTAAAGAAAATTTACTATGTTGTTTATAAAAATTATCAGGTTCAATTTTTTAACGGACAGTTGCCAAACTTTTTTACTCTAACAGCTTTCGCCATTATGTTAAACATATCAAGATTAGCTGGCAGGTTAACTTTAGATATTTTAGGAGTTACTGTTAGACTTTTTGGTTCACTATCAAATGTTACAACCTCTTTTAACCAAGTTGTCAATGCACAAGTACATATTAAAGAATTTATTAAGCTAGAAAAAATAACAGTCATTAAGAATTCAGATTTCCACACCCTTGTTGACTCAAGCAAAATAGAACTAAAAAATATTAATTTTAAATATTTCAACAGTGACACATTCATATTTGAAAATCTCAACTTAGAAATACAAAAAGATACTCACAATATAATTGTTGGACCAAATGGTTCTGGCAAGAGTACTCTTCTAGGTATTATTGGAAATGTTTTACGACCGGAAACTGGAAAGCTTCTTACATTTTCAAATAAGTTTGCTTATATTGGGGCTACTCCATATATTTTTCATACAACACTTCGTAATAATATAGTATATGGAAACTCTAGAAATCTAGATGATCAGGAAATTACTACTGTTTTAAAGAGATTTAAACTGTTCAGCGAAGAAGAAAGCTATGATTTGGATAGGGTTGTTGAAAATACATCTTTGTCCTCAGGACAAATGCAAAAAATAGCATTTATCAGAGCGATTCTTTCTGATCCTGACGTGCTACTTTTAGACGAGTCAATGGCAAATTTAGATGAAACTTCTAAGGAACTTGTTCTGAATATAGTATCTGACCAAAAAATTACAGTTATAAACTCAACACATGATCCTGAAAAATATAAGAAAGTTGATTCATTAATAAGGCTAGATATTGTTGATGAAAAAAGAGTTATTGAGGTAATAAAGTAAGCTGACGGGACTTATCTCTTAACGATACTTCTTTACAATCGTCCAATATCAAATCTTGTTATAAAAAAATAGTAAAATTTTTTAAATACTTTTCATGATAATTATATTTTTGAAGACCACTTCTACTTAAAAGTAAAAGATTACGTTTTCAATATTATTTACAATTAATTCCAATGAGAGTATTTATTTCTCACAATTTCAAAAATGTAGAACAAAGATATCGTAAATTACTCGTTTCCAAAGAAAAATTCGTTATGTTTTCTCCCTATCTCTTCAAAACTGAACTTCTTTGACATCTTTTTTGCCGAAGAAGATAATTTATTCCGTTCTAGATCTGTCAAACTTTCAAACTTTAAGATAGCTTTAAGAAGGCTTTCCGAGTTTCCAGATTCAAAAATTATGGAGTTACTGTCATTGCAATGTTCTATGAATCCGATTGAGTTACTAACTATACATACTTTACCCATGCTCATTCCTTCAACCAAAGTTAGAGGCCCTCCCTCAATTTGTCCTTTTTTGACTTTTGACGGAACTATAATCAAATCACATTCTTCTATGTATTTAGTCTTTTGATTAAAAGACTTAAAACCTGCAAAATTAACATGTTCATCTAATCCCAAATTACAAGATAAATTCTTTAATTCATTTAAATATGTTCCTGTACCCAGAATGTCTAATTGAAAATTATTGTTTGTATCTTTATATAGAGCTAAAGAATTGAGGAGAATATCTACACCTTTGTAGTCGATTAATCGACCAATATATAAAAATTTGATTTTTCCAGTCTTTATTTTCTTTTTAAAGCTCATTTCATAAAATCTATTGTCTAAACCCATGGGTATAACTTTAGAGTTATTGTTATTTATATTTAAATTTTTATTTATCTCATTCATAACTAGTGAGCTTACTGCTGAATATTTATATGCTGAGTTACTAACAATACGCACAATATTAGAGCCGACTTTTCCTAAATTGTTTAATAGAAGGACATCTGATCCATGTGAAGTAAATATAAATTTGACTTTAATTATTTTCGAAACTAAAAATGTAATTATAACTTGAGGTAGAAACCAGTGGCAATAAATTACGTCAGGCTTATAGAGAATAGTTAGTTTTAATAAAGAAAAAAATTGTGAAATGCATAATAGAAAAACTTTAAAAATATTAAATTTATTGATTTCAAGGGATGGCTTAATACCTTTATTCGATAAATCTTGAAATTTCAGTGGAAAAAAATACCTGTATGAATGTATTTCATAGTTTTCTAATTTTACAAAGCTTTTTTCATTTCCGTTCATTGGTTTTAAAACCTTGAATTCCAAATTACTATTTTGTAGTTTTAAATTATCTAGAAGCTTATTGATAAACTCAGGTATTGGCTCATCTTTGTTTGATTTAAATGTTGAAGTGTTTACTAATACTTTAATTTTTTCCACCATTAATTGTTAATTCTAGTTCAATTAAATTAAAAATACTTTAATCAAGTTAGCGATTGACTATATGATTAGTTAGTTTTATAAAGAAAAAAAGTAATTTTAAGTTTTAAAAATTTTTATTAAGTAATTAATAGCTTAACCTGTATTTGGTGAATCTATTCAGTTGTTTTTTAGCACTACCTTGAAAATGTATATTTGCTATCCTGACAATTTTATTTTCTATTAAATCATTTACTGAGTTTCCATTATAAATTTTTACTCTACCCTTTCTATTTATTTCAAAGTTTTGTTTACTCATATAACCCTCGGCTAAGTTAATATTGTTTAAAAATATATACTTATTGCTATCTTTATTTTCGATGGGCTTCATAAGGTTCTGAGGCATTATTAATTCCAGTTTTTGCATTAGGAAATACAAAGTCATATCTGTGATTCCCCCCCTGATGTTATTTAATTTATGGTGGTCAATTTTTTCTTGTATTAAGTTAAGTTTGCTTTTATTTAAATATAAATCTTCGTAAAGATTACGATATGCCTGAAAAAAAGTAATATCTAGTAAACCACAGTGTATTGAACTATCCATCCTAAAGTTCTCTTGAAATGTGGGAATGCAATATGCATTTTTACTTAGGAATTCAAATGAATTAATATCTCTAAGCAACACATTATCACTATCCATGTGGAATATTTTTTCTAGATTGTTTTCATATAAAAATTGATGCATTATGAAGACTCTTTTAAAATTCATCCATTCCAGGTCACTAGGTTGCGAAGAGTAATTAATAAAGCAATTTTTATATTTTTTCGTAATAATACTTTCTTCATATTTTTTAATATCTATAAATTGAATATTGTTACTTATGTCTTCTAATTTTTTTAAACTGGAATCTCCAATAAGATATACTTGATTATTTTTTGAAGTGATTTCTAGATTATATTTTAAATAAGGCTTATACCCAGTATGAACTATTACGCATGGTATGTTAGTTAAACTCATAATATACAATTCTGCAAAAATATTTAATAAAGTTGCTTGATAAATTCATAAAAATATTATATATTTGAATCACTAATTTTTCTTAAAAACTTCTTAACAATAAACATCTAAATTATGTTCTTTGATGTAAATATTTTATTAAAAACTTTACTGTAAATAGTTTTTTTATTTTTGAAATAGTATGGTTTTTCCTTAAAAAATATCACTTTTCTTATGTTTAAGGGATAAAAACTGTAAAACTTTATTTTTTGCCATTTATTATAAACACCATCTCTGACTGTTAAAATTGGCGAATTATATTGATCTTTAGGTTTGTAAAAATATGAGAATTCGTCTTGCATGCCAAGACAACCATAAAGTTTTCCCATAACACTAAGAATACTTTGATCATGCCTACAAGCTTCAAAGTATAAGTTTTGATTAGATGAGTAATAGTCAGTAATAAAGTTATTGTTTCCGTCAACAATATTTTGAAATTCACGAAAAAATTTTTTTGAAGTTTCATTATTTTTTACCAAAAGAACCCCACCCATAAATTGTGTTGAATCTGTTATCTCCTTATTATTTTGAACGTCAAAATATTCAAATACTTCTTTTGTAGTCCAATGCTTTTCTATGAGACCAGGCCCATCTTCTGCGCTGGGTATGCTAAACAAAAAAATACTTTCACTTGATTTATTCAACATTTCGAAATAATCAATAAGTCTTTCCTTCCCTCGTATGTTTAGGGTTGAACCTGAGTCGACATATATTAGTATGTCATTTTTATTCATTTTCTCTAAGCTTTGTAAAATAATTTGAGATTTCCAAATCCAATAACCAGCACCTTTAGAACTTTTTAGAAGATTAGAAAAGCGTTTTTTGAAATCCTTATTCAAAGAACTATATTTATATGAAAAAATTTTTTTAAATATCTTAAATTTCTTTGCTTGAAATACTATTCTCTTTCGTTGGATGGAATAATTTTTATCCCCGTAAGTAATAAAAAAATAATTTGTCTGTCTTTCGTCTTTAAAAACTCTTTTTTGTTTCATATTTTATGTTATTAATTAATACTTTTAACTAAATATTAAACTTTATTTTTTAAGTTTAATCTTTAACAAAGTTTTCGAAAGACCTTCAAGTTTGGAGTATTTATAAACTTTTACCTTATCATTTGAGTCTAAAAATTGCGAAATCTCACTTTTACTGTATTGATTATGATAAATTTCAAACTCAGTACCTTGGTTATCAAGAGATTTTATACTTTCACCTGATTCTAAAGGTTCAATAAAAAAAGGTATTAAAACTAGGTACCTTGCAACTCTAATCATTTCTCCTAAAGGTTTTTTAAAATCTTGCATATGTTCAATAACATGCCTTGAGTGGACAATATCAAAAGTTGAACTATCGAACGGTATGTCGTTAGCTGAACCAACTAGACAATTAATGCCTTTATCTTGGTTAAACTTAACAATTTCGGGAGTTATATCTAGTCCCGTATAGTTTAGTTTTTTATATTTATTTTGTATTCCATAAAATTCAGGTGAACCGCCACATCCCACATCTAACAAGCTACGATAGTTTTTAAAATTTTTTCGTACTTTAATCCTGTCTTTTTCGTAAATTGAGCCCATCCAAGATTCTGAGAATTCATCCATACTTGGCATTCGGATTTTTTCACCAAGATGCTCGTATTCAGTTTTTTCACTAAATAGATTCTCTGACCACCAATTTTCAAAATTTTTTCTTTCCATGTTCATTATTTAGTTTAAATGATTTAGTTTTTACAGTGTCACCTATTTATAAATGATAAACGTTATCATAAGGAATACATTTACATTTAAATATTTATAAAAAGAGATGCATGTTCAAAAAAATTAAATCTTTAGTTCCCGTTACAATAAAATCCAATATAAAAAACTTTCTAAAACACTTAAAATCTAGATCTATTAAAGAAATAAATTTTAAAGAATCATTTTTTAGACACAATGACCAGTATTTAGAAATAGAAGCATTTAATAGAGAAGCAAAAATACATAAAGAGAATAATGAACATACAAATAAAAAAGAAGGCCGTTTAAACAATATTTATGAGTTTTCTAATAGCGTAGGGTATTTTCTTGACAAAGATATAAAAATCTCAAATTTAATTGATATTGGTTCTGGAACAGGTTGGTTTGTAAATTATGTTTCGAGAAATTATCCAAATATTAAATCTATTTTTGCCATTGAACCCTCAAGCGCTGCAATTGAAATCTCAAAAAAAATTTATGATCAAGATGAGAAAATAAAATATATCAATGGCTTTGCGGACAAAGAGCTAAAAAGATTAAACAAAGATGTATATTTAGTCACTACGTTTGCGGTATTTCAACATTTAAATTTACTTTATTCAAAAAAAATTATAAAAAACATTAATAAGATAATGGATAAAAATTCAATTTTAATTTTAAAAGAACCAATTGCTCAATCTAGATATGAAAGATTTAATCTCCACTATCCAAGAACGGAAAAATTTTGGACCAAAAATCTTAAACAATATGATGTTAAGTTTTATAACAACAAACTTATAGTCGCCAAAAAAATAATTTAAATTCAAGAATACAATTAATCTCAAAAGAAAATCTTGAAATATACAAAGAATACTATGAAAAATTTTTGAGCTAGAATATTATGGTGTTTATATGAAGTTTATTAAACCTAAGAGTATCACTAAAATTTTAGATACCTCTAAAATTTCCCGCATTTCTTACCGAAGTGATATCAACGGACTTCGAGCTGTTGCTGTTGCAGGAGTAGTGTTTTATCACGCTGATATTAAAATTTTCAATGGAGGTTGGATCGGTGTAGATGTTTTCTTCGTAATTTCAGGATTCTTAATATCAAATATCATCATCTCCGAACTTAATTCAAACAACTTTTCATTTAAAAATTTTTATATACGAAGAATTAGAAGAATAATACCTGCTTTGTTCTCTACTGTTCTTTTTTCTTTACCTTTTTCTTATTGGCTACTGACACCTCGTGCAATGTTAGAATTTTCAAAATCAATATCCGCTTCAATTCTTTTTTATTCCAATTATTATTTTCAAAATCTAGATTTTTATAATGCTGAGCCTACAAAAGTCATGCCACTATTACACACCTGGAGCTTAGCTATAGAGGAACAGTTTTATATAATATTTCCATTATTTTGTTTTATTCTTTTTAAATTCTTTAAAAGAAATTTAGTAATTGGTATGTTAATATTTTTTTTATTTTCAATTTTTCTTAACTCAACAACTAATGATTTAATTAAGTTCTATCAAATACAGTTCAGAGGCTGGGAGTTAATATTTGGAGCTTTAGTAATGATTTTATATCTAAAATACAAAATAAAGTACATAGAATATTTAGGAATTCTATTGGTTATGTTTTCATTTATTTATTTTGATGATTCAATGATGACATTAAATTCTTTAGAGCCTCGACTTGTAGGAGTTGTAGGGTCTGGCATGATTCTAGCTTCAAACAGTGAAAATATTATTTATAAAAGTCTAAGCAACAAATATTTAGGAATTATTGGAGTTTCATCCTATTCTATATACTTATTTCACCAGCCATTGTTCGCATTTTATAGGTTATTTCAAGAAAGAAATTCTTATGATGATTTAAAAATTTATACCTACTTACTATTATTTGCTTTGTTGTTTATCTCATATATACATAGAAAGTATGTAGAAATCTATTTTCAAAAAAATAAATTGAGCACACTATTTTTTTATATAATTTTCTGTTTAATAATTTCGTTTCTTTTTATTTCACTTGCAAATAATTCGAATGGTTTTGAAAAAAGATATGATTATGTTCCAGATGAAGTACTTTATTACTCTAATTTTCCAAATATATATCCTTCATCATTTGATATTCAAAATTATTTATTTGAAAATAAAGATTGCGATAATAAATTAGGTGAGGGATCTTTTTGTATTTGGTATGATACAAAATCTGACAGTACTATTTATCTGATTGGAGATTCTCAAACTAATGCTTTGTCAGTTTCCTTGTTAACAAATTTAACTTACGCACAACAAAAATACAATTTAGCATTTATTTCAAATACTCCAGGAAGATGTTTGCTTTCTCAGCAAAGCGATACCCCAGGAACTGTAGAGTATTGTAACGATGAATTTTTCTTGAATTTTTTAACCATTCTTGATAAAGAAAAAGATATTGTAATTGCTTTTGGTAGCTTTGATACCTGGCTAACCGATAAGGGCAAAAATGAATTAAAGTGCACTAATTGCGATTATCTCAATATTTTTTCCAATAGACTAGAAACCATTTCAAGAAATGTTTCTAAATTATTGATTATTGAACCAATCCCAACTTATAATTTTTCAATTGCAGACAGTTATCTATATAAAAATAAAACTTGGGGGGAACCGATAACCCTTGATTTGTCTCAGTGGAGAGAAAAAATGAAGGATACAGATAATTTTATTAGTAACTTAAAACTTCAAAATACTGAAATTATTAAATCAACACCAATATTTTGTGATTTTGATAAAAAAAATCAATGCTATGCTTCTACAGAAAGTGAATTATATTATTCAGACTCTAATCATTTAACACTAACTGGTGCTGATCTCCTTACAGATAGACTTAATAAATTGTTATTTTTATCTGAAAATGAATGAAGTCAAACAACAAAAATATCATTAACAACTATTAATAATTAATGTAGTATTTTATTGTATTATGAAAAAAAAAGTAGCTTTTATTAAGTTTGGTGGAATGGCAATTGGAGGTACAGAAAAAGTTTTACAAACAATTGCTTCTGAAATACCTAAAAAAGAATATCAAGTTGATTATTTCTATTGTGATTCAGCACCATATATAGGCTCGGACTATAAACATCTTGATACTGACTCGAGAAGGATTGAGTATTGTATTGAGAATAAAGTTAATCTAATTAAATTTAATGTAGCATTTAAAGATCTTCGTACCCCAACGCATGATTGGATTGATACAGACTTTTGGGACTATTTTAATGAAGACCATTATGATGTAATAATAACTGGACGTGCTGGACACTCTGAATATCCATTTACCATGATTAACAAAACTAAAATTATTGACACTATACATCTATCAGGAATGGCAGAAAACAAAGTTAATGTGCATAAAACTGTCTTAATTTCTAATGAACAGAGGGAAAGATGGGTAAGAGCTGGAGGGCTCAGAAAAAAATCTATCATAATTCCAAATCCTGTAAAAGTAATAAAAACTCAAAGTGAATATGATTTAGGAAATAGATTTGTTTTTGGTCTACACCAAAGAAACGATGACAATATTTTTTCCCCCATACCACTTGAAGCTTATAAGAAAATAGAGTCGGATAAGACAATGTTTTTATTCTTAGGTGGCAGTTTAAGATATGTAAATCAAGCAAAATCATTAGGAATTAAAAATATAAAATTCATACCTACATCATCAGATCCCGAAGTAATTCACAAATTTCTAAATACGCTAGACGTTTTTGCCCATGGAAGAAGTGATGGAGAGCAGTGTTCAACGGCAATTATTGAAGCAATGTCACATAACTTACCTTTTATATCTCACACTGCTCCCAGCATGGGTCATGCTGAACAGATAAAGGACTCTGGAATAATTGTTGAAAATGCTAACGAGTATTCTCAAGCAATGCTTAAATTTATAAACGATAAGACATATTATGATATTTGTTCTAGTAATTCCAATCAGAGGTATGAATCAGTTTACTCTTTAGATTCAGTTATTTTTTCATATATTAAATTAATTGAAGAAGCTGTTTCATCAAGAGATATAAATGTGTTTGATATCATATTAAATAAATTTCAAAATATTTGTACAAGACAATTATTAAAACTCAACAAGGTAAATAAAAAGTTTAAAAATCTTGTTAAATAATGAATAATTTTATCTAACCTTACGGTAAACAATCATTTATGAAAATAATAACATTAATTACTTTTAGAAACGAGGAACATTTTCTAAAAACACCTATACAATCTGTAGCAAACATTACTGACGAAGTTGTATGTATAAATGATAAATCTACTGATAATTCTCAAAAAGTGGCAGAAGAATTAGGAGCGAGTGTTTATGAAAACACACATACAAATGAACTTGGCTCTACAGAAAATGAAATCCGTAATAATCTCTTAAACCTTGGTAGAGAACATAACGGTACGCATTTTATTATTCTTGATGCCGACGAAGCATTGAGTTCAAATTTTGAAAACAATATCCAACTTATAAAAGATTTAGTTCCAGGACAAAGTATGGAACTTCAGTGGCTAGCCATGTGGAAAAGTTTAACTAGATTTAAAGATGACAAAAGTGTCTGGTCTAATAGTTTCAAAGATTTTATTTATTGTGATGACATAAGGTTAAACCTTACGGACACAGTATTCAAAAATAAAGATTATAAAAAACATGATATAGCCTGGCCCACCCACCCACCAAGAACACCGGGGATCAGTAAGGTAAGATTTAATAGAAACATTGGTGCTGTATTACATTTTCAGTTTTCTAATTGGGAAGCATTTCAATTAAAACAATGTTGGTATAGATGTGCTGAATTAATTCAAAATGATGGAACAGGTTCTGAAGAAATTAACAAAAAATATAAAATTACTCTAGAGAAATCTGGTTTTAGAACTAATTTAACTAACAAATTCAAAACTAAAGAAGCTCCTCAGTCCCTTTACAAAGATACAGAATTTCCTGATCTTGATAAAATTTATGATCAATATTTATGGCGCCTAGATCAAATAAGCGGTTGGTTTAAAGATTTTGGTAAAGAATACTTTAAAGACTTAAATATATGGCATGTAGAAGCTATAAAGAATATAGAAACGTAGTGGTTCTATTAAAAAATTAGCTAACCAACCAAATATTTGTTACATCCTAAACAAATTAATATTTATAAATTTTATTAACTTTCTACAACATTTTAGTAAGAGTAAGGTTGCCTATTACTTAGAGATAATGCTAAATTTAATAAATAAAAAAAATAAACCATATTTATAGAGATATCATAGCTGAATGATAAAAATCTTAATTATTTTTTATAGTGAAGTAAATCTCCTTTGATAAAAAATTTTCAACACTTTTAATATCTTTCCAACGTCCAAATTCAAGAAACTCATTGAAAAATATTTGTGTTTTATCTACATTTTGCGACAGCATTGTGGGGTTTAATCCCCTTTTGAGAAATAAATTAGAATAAAAAAAATGATTTAGATTTTCAGATAATAGAGCTGCTGCAATAATAAAAGTTCCCACTCCTGATGAAGCCAAATTTTTTGCGGAAAATAAAGTATTAAAATCGTTTTCTAATGTTGATGATTGAATTTCAAAATTCATAAATTTTTTCAACTCAGTAAAAATAAATGTTTCGGGATTATCGGTTACAAAAAGTATCTCATCAAATTTATCATTAAGATATTTGTAATAACTAATTGGATTTTGCGCATAGTCAGGATGACCTTCATAATTTCTAATATGAATTACTAACATGTTTTCAGATAGTTGTTGATCTTTCAAAAAAATAATTTGAGGTTTTATAAAAGTTTTGAACACATAAGAAAAGTTATTTAAGTAGTAATCTTTATCATTTATTTTTAGGGGCGGATCAATTCTATATTTAATTAGTTCGTCACTTCCAAAATAGAAAAATCTTGATTTTGTGTTAGAAATTGTGAAGTCAGCAATTTCTTCATTAAATTTTAATTTAAAATTTTTAACAATTGGATGCTTCTTTAAAAAAAAGTTTTTCTTATACTTTTTTGAAAACATTATAGCTAGTGCGATTTGTTGTAGGTTATTACCAAAACCTCCATATGGTTCAATCGTAACTTTTTTTATTTTATCTAAATTATTCAATAATTTAATGATAATTTCTTAATAAAAGTAATTATTTTTTTTGAAATAAACTGCTTTAATTAACTAACTCATTTTTTATATAAAAAGCATCTCCCCAGTCTGCATCTCCACCCCACCACTCTGTTTCCATTCTCAAAAACCCAAATCTACTCAAATATTCATCAATCTCGTCAATTAAAGCACACCCTTTATATTGTTCAGTTCTATTTACTTCAGTAATAATATAATTTATTTGGTTAAGTAATTTTTTTGAACCTTTCAATACTTCTAGTTCATAACCCTGAACATCAATGGATAAAAAATCTATATTGTCTTGTTTAAACAATTTGTCAGCAGTTGTCATTTCTACTTCTATTTTATTTGTTCCAATTGGAGGGTGTAATAAAGGCTCTAAAACTGATGAAGATTGACCAATATCATCGTTGTCAGGATTTGAAAAATTTAAGTTCAAAAAGACCTGAGAATTTTTGTTACCTAGTGCAACATACTCACATCTAACTTTGTTGTATTTTTTAAGATTTTCATCTATAAATGGTTTTAATTTTTTATTAGCTTCAACAAAAACTATAGGTATATCTCCAAATATTTTTTTATATGTGTGTACTTCTCTGCATTTCCAGCCACCAATATGTGCAACTCCCTTAGGCATAATATTGTAATTATTAACTAGAAATTCTAGTTTCATTCTTTCCCAAGCCCACTCTTCAGCAGGCCTAATGTTGAATATTTTCTTAAAAAATTTCATATTTGATAGTGATTAATTTTTCTTATAAATAAGTTTATAAAGCTTCCTTTAGTGTGAATTATAAGACTTAATTAATTTAAAAATTAATTCCAATATATTTTTCAAGTTTATTTCCATGATTTTAAAAATTCTTACTCAGTATTAGATTTATAAATTAATTTCATCAAACTGATTTTGTAAATTTGTAAAAAACTTTTCATATGTTAACTCTTCTAAGATAAATTCTCTAGGTTTGAGTAAATCTAAATTTTTAATAAAAATTTGAAAGTTTTCTAGGAATTCATTGTAACTATTTACGACGACTCCACATCTTTCATCAAAATAAGGAGTTGAAGATCCAAAATGATTTAATTTATCTGAAGGTAAGTCCCAAACATAAATTGGAAGATTCATGGATAATACTTCCTGTACTGCAATTCCCTGTGATTCAGCAGAATTAAGTAAAATACAAAATCTATTATTTTTGGCTGCTTTAATAAGCTTACTATTTGAATACTTTCCATACTCAAATAAATCATAAGAAATGTCTTCAGAATTAAGAAATTTAATAACTTTCCCTAGATCTTCCTTACTCCTATTTTTATAATAAATTAGACACTTTTTATTTCTAGTCTTTAAAGTTACTCTATTTTTACTATTTTTCGATATCACCCCTGTTGGAATGACACATATGTCTTTTTTCTTAATATCTGTATCAGCTAACGAAAGAATCTTTCTTGTAGAATAATTTGATGCAGCAACTACTTTTATAAAATTATAATTTTGGATATATTTAGATAAGCTTTTAAGTTGTTTATCTGTATAAAGAGGCCCAACAAGAACTTTTTTGTTAGATGCGTTATTATCAATAATTTGTTTTAATATTTGCTCTCCAAACCAATCAAATTGTACAATATAAGAGTTAGAGTAAACATGTTTATTATATTTTGCATTTCCCTTTAAGGCTTTGAGTGTATTATTTATACATTTATGTGTTCCGTTTGTAATAAATCTATTTGGAAATATCAAATTAAAAAAATAAGCAATATCTATAAACTTATTGATTAATACTGATTCACGTAACTTTATCGTAAAGATTTTTTTACTTCTCTTTACATAGCCAGGATGATAATAAAAATTAATCATTGTGATTATTCTATCTTCCTGACACCGATATGTTCACAATGAATGAGGTAATAAGTAATAAAATTTTTGTAGCTATATCCAAGATATATTATTAAGCAATATATGTGGGTTTTTACTAGCATAGTTTTAATGTCAAAATTAACGATTCTTGCATCATCCTACAAAGCTGAAAAATATTTGAAAGAGTATTTTAATTCAGCTGAAAACCAAATTTTTAAAGATTTTGAAATAACCTGTGAAGCTGTTCAACCTTCACCCCAAGAGTTAAAAATATTTAATAAAGCTGTAAAAAAATACTCTTTTATAAATTTAAAAATACATAATGAAAAAATATCACTACCTGAAGCTTGGAATAAATCGTTAAATAGATCTAAATCAGAACTAATTTGTATTTGGAATTTAGATGATCTGAGAACCATCGACTCACTATTAAAAATGGTAAATGTTTTCCAACAAGATAAAAGTATTGAGTTTCTGTATGGCAACTACACCGTAGTAAATAAATTTAAAAAAACTAGAGGAAACTATATTAACGAATCAGGGAGAGAAAACGAGTTAAAAAAATCCATGATATTAGGACCCTTCTTTATGTTTAGAAGAACGGTATTGGAAAAAGTTGGATTCTTTGATGAACAACTAATTAGCGGTGCTGATTACGATTTTGCGATGAGACTCGCTCGAAGTTGTAAAGGTCAGCATTTAGATCATAACCTTGGGTTCTATTTAAATAATAGAAGTGGACTAAGTACAAAAAGTGATTCCCTCCAAGAGATTGAGCGTACAGTTGTCGAAATCAGATATAACTTAGAGATCATAAACAAATCTTTGATAAAAAAAGCCCAATCAATGTACAATATTTCTCAATATAATTTCAATGACAAATTTGAAGACATTATGTAAATAATGTTGATGATAATTGATTAAATCTATACATAAATAAAAGTCATTTATTTTACAATTTAACAACAGTACAAAAATTCCTTTTTTTACTAAAGTCTAGTTTATGAATAAGTTTGCTTTAGTGAATCTAAAAGGTGGATTAGGAAATCAGATATTTCAAGTATCCTTTGCCAATTATTTAAGATCTATTGGTTTTTATACATTTTTAGATACTAGTTTTTACGAAAGTAATCATACATTTCCAAGAAAATTAGAAATAGACCCAACTGAGCTCGGCTTTAAAAGTATAAAACTTAAATCAGACCTAGTTTTCAGATTAAACAACGGTTTATTTTGGGAAGATGACACTTTTGAAGTGAATAATCTCAAAGTTTATAATAGGTTTGTCGGTTATTACCAAAATATTAAGTACTTAGAGAAGTCTAAAACTTTTTTAAAGGATAAACTCAATTTGGTAAGTACTAGTTTTAATGATAATGTTGCAGCAATCCATATTCGAAAAACAGATTACTTAATAATAGATCAAGCACTATCGGATAGTTACTATAAATCAGCAGTTGATGAATTATTGAAAAAGAATAGTAAATTAAAATTCGACATATTTACCGATGATAAGAGTTTTAACTTAGATACAAAGATTTTTAAAAATATCAATAATGTTTATAAACCTAATTCAAGCGAAAAATCTTTAGATACATTGAGGAAAATGTTAAATTACAAATTTTACATAACTGCAAATAGCTCTTTTTCATCAATAGCGGCTTTTTTATCTGAAGGTGACAACAAGTTCATCATTTATCCTGAACCTTGGTGGAGAAATTCAGAAATAAAACTAATGAACGTCCCACCTAATTGGAAAAGCCTCAATAATAAGTAATTTTTTATCAAAAAACTTTCTGATTATCTCATATTGGAAAGATTGAAGATGATTATTTAATAAAAATTTCATCATTTACAAAATATTTCTCAACTCCATGTTTCCTCAATAATCTCTATATAATTAGTTGAGTTAAATATGATAAAAAATAAAATTATAAAACTCTCTTCTCTTACAATCTATTTACTTTCCCTTGCACAAGTGGCAAAAAGAACAGTTCTTTCTGAAACACTTGAGTATTCTCCATGGTCTTTTTCTGAATTATTAGTTTCTTACCCTAATCAATTTACAAGACGAGGCCTTATTGGAGAAGTGGTACAAGTTATTGATCAGGATTCTATACTTTTTGACACAGTAAATGATATTGTATTTGTTAATTTTACTGTTTTTATATTACTGTCTTTTATTCTTATAAAGCTATCAAATTTAAGTTCAATACAACACTTCATATACTTAACTAGCATTTTTGGAATTTTGAATTTAACACTTTTTAATCAGTACTACCACAGAAAAGAAATGTTTGTATTGAATTTATTCATGTTTGTTTTATTAATAATCCGCCTAACTTCCAACAAAAACGTAATATTTATAACTATAAGTATATGTTCGATATTAATGATCTTGATACACGAAGGAATAGCAATGATCTCAATTCCATTCATTATTTTTATCTGTAAGGAATACCTAAGAATCCCTAGAAATATTTTATATATGTATTCAACAATTGTTTCACTAACATTTCTTATAGTGATAATTAGTGCTGGAAGTGATGCTGCTTCACAGGCAATATGGAATGGCTTAAGTGAATTTGATAAAAGCCAAATTATAATTGATCCAAATGCAATAACCGCAATAGGGTGGTCATTATTTGATTCATTTTTTAAAACTACGCAGGTTTTAATATTTTCAGGTTCAATGTTTTTATGGACATTTTACTTAATATTATTTGCAGTCACTTTAACTCTGATTTTTAAAGTTAACCCTTACAGATTGAATCTTAAAGTATCAACAATTAAATCTTTTTTTATTGAGGAGAAATATTTTTTAGTAATTCCAGTTTTGTTCATAGTAGGTTTTGATTGGGGAAGATGGATATTTACATTATTTCATCTTTGTTTCTTTAGTTATTTGATACTAAAAAAAGATAATATCAAAACTATTAGTAATTGGTCATTTCCAATAATCTCACTGATTATTGTTTCATTATTAACGATAATGCCAGAGTGTTGTCTTCAAATGAGTGGAACAACAGTTTCATCCAATTACTATAGAGTTTTTAAAAGCATACAAATTACAATTCAATCTTTACTTAACTAAGAAAATGCAAAAAATACTTTTAATTACGCCTACTTACAATGAATCAGAAAATATTCAAAAGTTTATAGACTCTACACTCATATTCGAAGATTTGTCTCTTTTAGTTGTTGACGATAACTCACCAGACGGGACAGCGTCAATAGTTGATAGAAACATGCAAAATAATTCATCTCTAAATATGATAAAAAGGTCTGGAAAGCTTGGTTATGGTTCGGCAATAATTGAAGGTTATAAATGGGGTATGAAAAATGATTATGATTATTTTATACAAATGGACACAGATTTTTCTCATAGATTTGAAGACTTGGAAGAACTAATTAAACAGAGACGTGATTACGACTTAATTATTGGTAGCAGGTATGTGCTTGGCGGGGCAACAAAGGGTTGGACAAAAAGAAGACAATATTTATCAAAATATGCAAATAAATTATGTGGCTTAATATTGAAATCTAAAGTAAAAGATCAAACCAGTGGTTTTAGACTTTTAAATAAAAAAATAATAACTGAAATCTTAGATTTCTCACCAAAAGTAAATGGCTATGCTTTTTTAGTGGAGATCACTAATCTTATTGAGAAAAGTAATTACAAAATTAAGGAAGTACCAATTACTTTTCATGATAGATCTTACGGAACTTCAAAAATGAGCTTCAAAATTATCCTTGAAGCTATATTATTTTTAATTAAAAAAATATTTGTTTAATTTTCTACTAAATATTTAGATTCTGGATATTGACTTGTATATCTTATTAAATTTTAAAGATTATTTCCAATTTTGACCAATCCCGTGATTTCCATCATAATAAAACAAAGGTTCATTTATATAAAGTAGATTTGTTAGCTTCAGTAAGCCAAGCCAGCAATCATAATCTGCATGAAGTGATGTCGGCAAGCCTCTAAACCCGCCCAAAGCATTCATCAAGCTCTTTTCAACTACTACACTTGAAGTAATTACACAGTTATGAATTTTTAAAAAGTCATAGGTCCAAATATCAGGGTAAATAAAAGATTTACCTTTTATCCTTTCTAAAAAACTACTTGAAAATTTAGTCCGGGAATATTTTTTACTTATTACTGATAAATATTTCTCACTGTTGTATAGCTGATAATTGATCTCCTTATTGAAAACTCCTTCACCATAAAATCCCTCGGTAGATGAAAATTTACTACCAGATTCTTTCATTGCTTCTAGTTGGATTTCTAGCTTTTCTGGCATCCATATGTCATCATCATCAAGAAAAGCTATGTATTTTCCTTGTGCAGCTTTAATACCAAAGTTTCTAACGTACTCGTTTGAAACGTAACCTAATATATCTTTTTGATTAGTCTCTAGGTTTATAATTTTTACTTCTTTTGGGAATGAGTTATCATAATATCCTGTTTGTGTTGAACCGTCATTGACAACAATAATTTCATAATTACCGTAAGTTTGATTTTGAATACTGTTTATTGCATTTTTTAAAAAATCAATTCTATTGTAAGAAGGAATTACAACAGATACTAAATCACTATCTACCATAAAACGACTGTACTAGATTCATTTTTTTAAATCAAGGTACTCTTTTTTAAAAAGAAAATTGTGGAAGATTAACTTAAAATATTATGTGTAAAAGGATTTTTTAATTGTTTAGTCTTAATTTTCGAGAGATAATATGCTTAGCTTTCCTTTTTAATGAAGTATTATCGTTCCAGAAGCTTTGAACATTATTTAGTACGACCATGTCTCTTGAAGATTCTTCTTTTTCATAACCAATAGTTTCAATGATTTTCGAGATTCTATTTAAAAAATTATGCTTACCCAGTACAAGATTACGAGCACTGTAAATATTTTCAATATTATTTTCGTATGTATTGTTATTAATAACATTTTCTATAATTTTTACAGTTTCTTTAAAGTTATTTAAATCAATTTTTACGAGAGATTTATTAGGAAAATAATCTGATATGTTTGGGGCTCCATAATATATGGGAAATGACAACCCTAAATATGAATCAAGTAATTTTTCAGATATTAAATTATTTTTTTGCCCATTCTCGATCACAATATGATATTTATAGTCTTGTATTCCTTCCCATTTATCTTCAACAGGTATTACTCCATTTCCATACCAATCAAGCTCCTCACCAAAGTAATCTTTTAATTTCTTTGTAAACTCATAGCGCATTTTATGATTTTCTGTTTGTTGTTTATCTGAGCAAATCACACTCATACTTTTAGTTTTTTTTAGGCTTTTCAAATCCATTAGATCTTCCACACTCTTTCCATTTTGAGAAAATATCGAAGTATTTGATTTGTAATCTATCATCCAGGGTAGGAAAGGTGGTGCGCTGATGTGGTTATCAACAAATGTTTCATAACACCCATATTGTAAATTGAATTGGTTGATGTATTTTTTTATGTGTTCATTTAAAAAATATGAATTTGGATAAGAGGTCTCAGTGTTCAAATATACTACTTTCTTTCTATCAACTAAGCATTTTTCTTGTTGCTTGTATAGGTCTTCAAAAACAAACCAAAAATCAGCTTCAGTAACATCATTATTTATGTGAAATCTAATATTTTTTAACAACTTATTTGTGGGATCAATAAAATTTTCAAATGAAGAATAAGAATCTTCATTTGGCAGTGATATTTTGACATTAATCATATCTTCCTAATCCAAATAGATATAAACTATATAATGAAACCTATTTTCTATTTATTATATGTATGAAATTATACTTTAATTATGGCTATTAATATGAAAGTTGCTACATTTATAATCTCATCAAATACGTACCCAGCAACTAGAAATATTAAAGCCCAAAAAAAAATATATCTTAATTCTAAAAATCTTGAAGACAATATCTTTTGGTACAAACAGGGAAGCAAAAAACAACTGGACGGAAAAAAATCCAACCTCATTGGTAATGATTTATTTCTTGATATTTCTGATGATACATTAAACATGGGTAAGAAAACTTTATCAGCATTTCAATGGGCTGAAGATAACCTAGATTATGATTTCATAGTAAGACCCACTCCGAGTTCTTATGTAAATTTTAAAACTCTTAATTTATTCATTAATAAAAATTTTAATTCTCAAGATATTGTTTATGCTGGAACAATTCAAAGTACAAAAGATAATGACGGCAACTTTGTGAATTTCGTCAGCGGCTCAACTCTTGTATTGAGCAAAAAGTGTATTCAGTTAATTCTTAAAAATAAAGATTTGTGGGACCACAGCTACTGGGATGATGTTGGATTAGCAATTTTACTTAACAAACTTAAAGTAAAAGCATTTCATGTGGATAGGTTTGACGTACCTGGAAATCCCTACAGGATTAATGTGCCATTAGAATTTCATCAATATAGATGCAGGGCTGACAATCACTATGGATATCCTAGATTTATTGAGAGCCATGTACTAAAGTATATAAATCACTTAAGCAATGGAAAAGAATACACAAAATTACAAAAATATTTATACTGGACTTTGGTTGAAGCGTCTAAGTTAATATACGTTTATCAATTTGGATGGAAAGCTTATTCCTTTTTCCGATTAGCTTTTAAAGCAGTTCTTCCTGAAAAATTTTATTTGTTTCTTAAAAAAATATTTTCTAAACAGATTAATTCATTTAAGCTCATCAGGTTTAAAACATAATTTTAATTCCCTAAGGTTTGAATTAGTTTTTTTTGATAAAAGTTTATATATCCTTTTTTGAAAAATATAATTATTATTTGTATTGTTGCCTTAAGGATTTTGTAATTATTACTTCACTGTCTTTTGTCTTCCAGTAAAAATAAGTAAGTTTTCCATCAATATACAGATCAAGTTCAGAGTATTTTTTATTTATAAAAAGAAAATATAGATTTAGTATTCCTTGTTCGTTCGTAATTGAAATAGGATATTTCTCGACTAAAGAAATAATTTCTCTAAAAGTAGAAGATTCGATGATTTCTGTATCAAAATACATTAACCCAGTCTGGAAGTAGTCTGTTATCTCAAGGTCAAAATCTTTACTTAGTTGGTCATAAATCTTTTGAGTTGTATCAAATTGAGAACTTAGTTTCCATTTATATTCTGGAAATCCATCAGCTCTTGCGTAAAATTTATTTTTTGGTCTAACACTAATTATTGGATTGATGTCATGATGGATACTCATGTTTATATCAATGTAAAAAATATATTTCCATTTTTTAATTTTTTCATTAAACATATGTAGCTTATTCCACTGAAAGTTCTTAGTTATATGTCTGTTTGGAATGTCATTTAAATTTTTTAAAAAGTTTTCAGTTTTTCTGTCAAATTTTAATTTTCTGAACCGTAATACTTTAACCCCGTTTTTTTTGCTTATTTGCCTAATAAAAAATGTAGGTGAAAGAATATGCGTTATGATTAAAATCTCTCCTTGGTATTTACCATTTAATCTTAATTCCCGATAGATTCTTTTAAAGTTCTTGTATAAGTATCTAAAGTCAGAAACAAAACAAACAGCGGTTTCCGGATAATTTTTCATAATATATTCACATAGTAATTAATTTTTAGACGAAAGATACAAATTTTGCTTAAAGATGTTTACAACTTTTTTACAACCAATATTACAAAAATATAAGGTATCTTTAGCAATAATTTCAGGTTTGCTAAACCTATATGAAATTAATAAATATAATTGATGTTATGAAAAAACTACTCATTGTTCATAACTTTTATAAAGATTTTGGCGGTGAAGATTCAAATATATCTGAGGAGTTAGAATATTTTAAAAAAAAGTACGAAGTAGCTTTTTTTTCTGAAAAGAATAATAACGAGTTAAACATTTACGATGTTTTATCATTCTTTGTCAAATCAAATATCAAAACTAATAGAAAATTTAATGATGTCATGAATCAATTTAAGCCAGATATAGTTTATATTCACAATACATGGTTTAAAATCAATCTTGGTATTTTTGATATTTTAAAAAAGAAAAAAGTTAAGGTGATTCTTAAAATTCATAATTTCAGATATGAGTGTGGAAGACACTTTTTTTCAAAGAACCATCTTGTAGGAAAACTAAGATGTGATGCCTGTGGATTCAATAAACCATATTTCTTTTTTCTAAATAAGTATTACACCGAATCGTACATAAAATCTTTTTTCTTATTTTTATACTCAGTAAAATATTTTAAAATAATTAAAAATTATCCACTTACGCTTTTAGCTGTCAGCAGTTTTCATAAAAAAAGATTAATTGAGTCTGGAATTGATGAAAAAAGAATAAAAGTATTTAACAATCCAGTAAATTTTGGGAACTACACTATCAAGAAAAAGGAACGTTCTGTTGTATATGCGGGGAGAATATCAACAGAAAAAGGGGTTGAGGAGCTAATAAATTCTTGGCTTAGCAGTAATTTATTGAACTATACGTTATATATAATTGGAGAAGGTGAACTTAAATCTGTATTAGAAAAAAAATATAATGATAAAAATATTCAATTTCTTGGATATTTATCTAACGAAAAAGTTTTGGAATATATAAGTAGTGCCCAGGCGGTTATTACTGCTACTAAGCTTTACGAGGGACAACCAAGATTGCTTTGTGAGGCTTCTAGTTTAGGAACAGTCTCTATATACCCCTCCTTTGGAGGCATGGATGAATTCTTTCCAAAAAATTATAATTATTCTTTTAAACAATTCGACTATCAAGAATTAACTAGGGTAGTGAACTCTTTAGAAGATAATAAGAAATATGAAGCAGCCCACAAGGATGTAAAAAATTACATTTCTATTAAGTTAGATGAGAGAGAAATTTTTAGTAAATTTTCTCAAATTGTAGATGAATAGAATCTCATGATATCTGTAATTATGTCTATAAAAAATAATCAATACAGTTTAGAAAATGCTATTGAAAGTATTTTATCTCAAACATATAAAAATTTTGAATTTTTAATAATAGATGATAATTCAACTGATAATTCTTTTGAGATGCTTAAAAATTATGAGCTCAAGGACCAAAGAGTAAAATTATTTAAAAATGATGAAACCATAGGCCTTACCAAATCACTTAATTATTTAATTAATCATTCAAAAGGCTTATATCTTGCGCGACAAGATGGTGACGACGTATCGTTAAGCTCAAGATTCCAATCACAAATTAAATACCTAGAGTCACAAGAGTATGATTTTTGTATAAGCAGGGCAACAAATATGCAGAATAATGAGATAATTCCAAATTTTAGTTATTACATGCCAAAAAAATTAGTTATTAAAATTAAAAACCCTTTTATTCATGGTACTTTAATGATCAAAAAAGAAGTTCTTTTAGCTGCGGGGGGATATGATGAAAGATTTTTCTACGCACAAGATTATAAATTATTTACCGATCTTGTTAAGAATAATATAAAGTTCAAATACATAAAAACACCTTTATATTCCTTAAATACAATAAATAATATTTCTAACAATCATAAAGTTGAGCAGAGATATTATTCTGATTGTGTACGGAAGAAAATTTTACCTTGAGGAAGTTATGACACTTTTAATAATTTTTGCGACAAAATCATCTAAACTGTTATTAGTTTCCCAACCAAGCTCGTTATAAATTTTACTCGGGTCTGAAATTATTGTTTGCGGATCATTATCTCTTAAAATATTTTTATCAATTTGAACATATTTTTTGTAATCTAAATCAAAAAAAGTGAAAATCATCTCTACGAGGGTTTGTATTTTTGTTCCGACTCCAGACCCTAAAACGTAATCGTAGTCTTTACCTTCAACGGTCAGTGACAACACACCTTCTACTATATCTTTTGCATACGACCAATCTCTACAATAATCTAAACTACCAAGCGTTAGTATTTTTTCTTCATTATTTTTAATGGCGTACGCTGATTTTATAATTTTCATCATGAGAAATTCATTACTTCTGTATTCAGATTCGTGGTTGAACATTATCCCTGAAAAAATATTCCAATCATATTTATCTCTCAGATATTTTACTTTTTTATGATTAGTCAATTTACCTGAAGCATATGGTGAATTTGGTCTAAATTCTGAATCTTCGTTGTGTACATTTGCTCCATTATTAAGACCAAACATTTCTGAAGTAGACGCCTGGTAAAAATTACAAAAGTTATTATTTTTTATTATTGCATTAGTTAAATTATTAAAAACCTTAATAATTTTATCTTCTAAAGCTGGATTTTTAATAGATTCATAAACTGAACTTGGTCCAGTGAGGTTAAAAACATAATCTGGCATAAAGTCTTTTATCAAATTGTGAACTTCATTTTCATTTTCTAGACCAACATCAAACATATCAATATTCTGAGTTTTGGATAAATCTGTATTCCCTGACATCGAAAGAAATTCATCTATTTTCATTGATCTCGAAATACCTAATATTGAAAATCTTGAATATGTATTTTTAATTAATTTAGACAAAAAAATTCCATCTTGTCCAGAAATACCAGTGATTAAAATTTTCATAATATATAGTTATAGTAAGCTCAAAAAATTTTAATAGCTATTTTGATTAAATAAATGAAAATATACCTAACAAACATAAGTGAATCATGGATTATTGATAGGCTCAAGCATGAGTGGATTATAAATAATAAAAAAATAAATACAAGATTTCCATACTTATCTCAAGTAATTTGGGATATAGCACCGTGGGTTACAAATGTATCATTTATTGAAAAATACAAAAATAAAAAAATTATTAAATCAATTTACCATATTGAGAACTCGTCATACAACAGCGAGGAAGTAAAAAAAATAGAAGATAATGACGAATATGTTGATGGATATCACGTTATTTCTCCTAAAACTAAGGAAGAATTAAGTCAAATTACAAAGAAACCAATTTTTTACTTGCCATTTTGGGTTAACCAAAATATTTGGTACTACAAGAAAAATAAAGATGAACTTAGAATCAAATATGGTTTTAGTAATAATGATTATTTAGTGGGAAGTTTCCAAAGGGATACAGAAGGTAGTGATTTAATATCTCCCAAATTAGTTAAAGGCCCCGATATTTTAATTGAACTAGTAAAAGACTTATACAGTAAAAATAAAGCTTTAAAAGTAGTTCTTACAGGTAAAAGACGTGGCTTCGTGATCTCTGAATTAAAAAAAAATAAGATTCCTTATAAATATTTCGAAATGACTGATTTTTCTATGATGAATGAATTGTATAATATTTTAGATTTGTATTTAATTACTTCAAGGATAGAAGGTGGTCCCCAAGCTTTAGTCGAATGCGGCCAAACTAAAACCCCTGTTATTTCTACAGATGTTGGCATAGCAAAAAGGATTTTAGCACCGGAGTCTATTTTTGATTATAAAACCGTATCTTCCTTTAATAAAGCTACACCGAATGTGGAAACAGCATATGTTCAATCATCCAAACTTTCTATCCCTAAAGGGATGTTAGGCTATATTGAAATGTTTAATAAAATTTATGAAAGTTAGTATTGGCTCACGAATAATTGATGGCCCCTGGGGTGGTGGGAATCTATTCGTCGTAAATCTTAAAAATTTTTTACATAATAATGGGCATAGCGTTGTGCATGATCTTTGCGATAAGGATATAGATATAATTCTACTTACAGATCCAAGGAGTAAGAAAGAATCTTCTTCAACATTTAATCATATAGATATAAACAAGTACAAAAAGTATGTTAATCCTAATGTAGTAGTTATTCAGAGAATAAATGAATGCGACGAAAGAAAAGATACGAATAATATAAACCAATATTATTTAGATGCAAGTGAATGTGCAGACCACATAATTTTTGTGAGTAACTGGTTAAAAAATATTTATACAAATATTGGAATGGCGGAATCTAAAACCTCTGTAATAATGTCTGGAGCCGATGATGAGATTTTCAACCCATCAAATTTAAGTAAATTTGATAAAAATAAAATTAAATTTGTTACGCATCATTGGAGTGACCACTCTAATAAAGGATTTGATATTTATAAAAAGTTTGATGAAATGCTATCTCTTCAAGAATATGAAAATTTAGAATTCACCTACATAGGTAATATTCCACAAGATATAAGCTTTAAAAAAATTAAAGTTAAAACTCCACTTTCGGGCCATGCTTTAGCTGAAGAGATTAAAAAAAATAATATTTATATAACAGCCTCAAAGAATGAGCCTTCCGGAAACCACCATATCGAAGCAGCTCAGTGTGGTTTACCAATTCTCTATTTTGATAGCGGGGGTATTCCAGAATATTGCGATGGGTATGGTGTAAAATTTGATATTGACTTCAGTCAAAAATTAAATGAAATTATCAATGATTACGATAATTACAAAGAGAAGTTAAAAGAGTATCCTTTTTCAGCTGATGTTATGTGTAATGAATTTTTTAACACTTTTATAGAGGTAAGCAATAGTAAAGAAATCCTAGAAATAAAAGTAAGCAAAATATTGAGAGATTTATTTTTGTTAAAAAATAAAACCCAAACATTACTAACTAGCATAAACGTAAAGCAGTATTTAAAGTATTTATTGAAGCGAGTTTAATATGAATGACATCTCTTACTTTCAAGACATTCCAAAATTATCAATAAAATTTTTAGAAAAATTAAAACAAGATTCCAAATTCCAATATTTACCAGTAATAAATTCTAATACCACTATTGGAAAAAAAATTAATATGGGTTATAACTGTTATGCTATAAAGCTTTATAAGCTTTCAAACGAATGGGATAATCTCGATAAAACATATCGTTCACAGTGGTCAAATTATTTACTTAATTTTCAAAAACACAATAACAATCAGTTGAAAAATTATTTTATTGATCCAGAGTTAATTAAATATTTTGATAAGAATATTTCAATTTACAATGTCAAAAATCTTACAAAAAGTACCTTAAACAAGTTCTTAAAAAAAGATTACGAATTAAAACAAAGACATATTTTTAAAACACTAAACGCTGATAGTAAGCAAACTATTTCAACTTTAAGCGAGATTGACTTTCAAATTCAAAATAGTCCAATTAAGTTTTTTAATGAATATAGTTGCGTTGAGGAGTATTTAAATTCTTATAATTGGAGTAAACCCTGGGATGCGGGTGCACAGTTTTCATCTATTTCTGTATATAATTCAACATTTGATCTTAATTTAGAAAACAACCTGATCAACTTTATTGAATCAAAACTTGATCATGAAACTGGATCATATTTTGATTCAAAACCTGAAAGCTCAAGACAAGTAATTAATGGAGCAATGAAAGTAATTTCTGGACTAGATTGGCTAAATCGCCCAGTTCACTTACCAGAAAAGTTAATTGATTTTTGTTTAAACAATAAACCTGAATTTGAAGGTTGTGATTTAGTCGATTATGTTTACGTACTTTACAAATGTTCGATTCAAACCAACTATAGAAAAAAAGAAATTTTGCAAATTTTTCATGAAGTACTTGATTATTTAACCCTCTTATACCATAAAGAAGAAAACGGATTTTCGTACTATGTTAATAAATCTCAAACTCATTATTATGGAGTTGAAATTTCAAAGGGAAAAAATACACCCGATATTCACGGTACTATTTTATCTATATGGGCTGTAGTTATGATTTTGACTCTTTTTGAAAAAAATCCCTATGAATATAATATAATAAAGCCATAAATTGAAGAATAATCAAAAATACATATTGTCACTGTTAGTAAAAATCTTCATTTTCTTACTATTCCTTTTTGCTAGAACATTTACTGGAGTAATAATTTTTGGATACAGATTAGGGGAATATATTATTGGAGGCACTCTTGTTTTATTATTAATTTATAGTATTTTCATCCCAATTTATAAAAAAAGGTATGTATTCAACAGCAAGTCTATAAATTTTTTAATTATTTTATTATTCATATCATTCTCCATCAGTAATATCATGAATGATGTTATTTTCGTAGATGAATTTATTTATAAAACCTCATCTTACATATGGTCACTTGGTGCAATACTAATCGGGTATTACATATTGAGTGATAAAGTTTTTATAATCAACGAGGTAGATTTACAGTTGTCTATATTTGGCCTTGTTGTAATTTATATTTATTCAACTAGAGGTATAAGTGAGAATTTACAAAACTTTTTTTTAAATTTTACTGATAAATTTGAATACCCTAAAGGATCCGATCTTTTGCTAGCATTTATTTTTGTGTTTTATATTTACCTAACAAGAAAACAATTTTCTCAAAGTTCATTAATTATATTTTTATTAGCAGGATCACTATTTGCTCCATTGTTTATGGTTAAAAGTAGGAGTGCATTTTTATCAATTGTGATCTTTTCTTTACTAACCTTGCCGGAATTTAAAAAAAATATAAAAAAACTTGATAAATATTTTTATTTTTCGATAATTATTTCTGTTATTTTATTTGTAATTTCTTCGAGTTGGGTAGTCAGTAGAGACATAACAATAGATGAAGAGATAACGGATGATATAAAATATGCTATTACAAGTAGATACAATACGATAAATGACAACCAGTATGAAGATGTAGTCTTAGACATAAAGCTTTTTTATATTGAAGATGGCAGATTATTTTCATCAGATGGAAATCTGAATTGGAGATTTCAAATATGGCAAGATATTTTAATCGATATGTCGAAGTCAAATAAACTAATAAATGGATATGGTTATGACAATATTATCCCCGCAATGGATTCAGACCAGAGATTAGGTCAAGATGGTACAAACATAAACGTCCATAATTATATTATTCATATACTTTCTCGTGGTGGGTTGATACATTTACTATTGTATCTAATGATTTATTATCTACTATTTAAAAAATTTAAATCCAAATCTCTCTCAAGAGATTATAAATTATTAGTCTTCCCTCTCATATTTAATTCGCTTTTTGACCCAAGTATGGAAAATGCACATTACTCAATAATAATGTATTTATTAATTGGATTAGTCTTGAACAATCGTATAATTCCTGTAGGAGAAAATTGTAAAGTATGAAAGCATTTATAACAGGAATAACTGGTCAAGACGGATACTATTTATCAAAACATCTGTTAGAGAGTGATTATGAAGTTCATGGGACGATAAGAAGATCATCAAGTTTCAATACTTCAAGAATAGATGGTCTTATTTCAGAGTATGGGAAAAATAATCAATTAAAGTTGTACTATTCAGACTTACTAGATTCTTCCTCTCTTAATAATTTAATCAATAGTATCCAACCAGATGAAATTTATAATCTTGCAGCACAATCTCACGTAGCCGTTTCATTTAAAAATCCACTCTACACTACACAAACATCTACAATTGGACCTCTGACATTGTTAGAAGCTGTAAAAAATACGAATAAAGAAATTAAATATTACCAAGCATCTTCTTCAGAAATGTATGGAGGCATTGATTCAACTGTATTATCTGAGAATTCTCTGTTTAATCCTAAAAGTCCTTATGCCGTTGGAAAACTATTTGCACATGAAATGACAAAAGTTTATAGAGAATCTTATGATTTATTTTGTGTAAATGGAATACTTTTCAATCATGAATCACCTGCACGAGGGGAAACCTTTGTAACAAGGAAAATCACTAGAGCCGTTGGTCGTATTTTTCATGGCATTCAAAAAAACCTTACACTAGGTAATCTTGATGCAAAACGAGATTGGGGGTTCGCAGGAGACTATGTAAAGGGGATGAAGTTAATGTTAGAACATGACATTCCCGATGATTGGGTGCTTGCTACAGGTGAAACGCATACTGTTCAGGAGTTTGTAGAAGCTGCTTTTAGTGAGGTAGGGCTTGAATGGAAAGACTATGTTTTAACATCTGAAAAATATCATCGACCAAACGAAGTGGTGCATTTATTAGGGGATCCTTCTAAAGCTACAAAATTATTGAACTGGAAACCCGAATTAGACTTTAAAGGATTGGTAAAACTAATGGTTGAATCAGATATTGAATTAGCTGAACGTGAAAGCGTACTAATAAGTAATAATTTACTGAAACCAACGTGGGAGCATCCAACAGCTAATTAAGACTCAAGTTTATTTATATATTTTTTGTACCAGTCATAAGTCAACCTCAAGCCATTTTCAATTTTAACCTTTGGTTCCCAACCATAAGAAGATATTTTACTTGAATCTAACAATTTTCTTGGATTTCCATCAGGATAATTATCGTTAAAAATAACTCTTCCCTTGAAGTCAGTAACTTTTATTAATAAATTTACTAGGTCTTTTATAGATATTTCTTCATTGCTTCCAATATTTATTAACCCATCTTCAATATCATTTTCAATAATGAAGGAAATAGCACTCGCTAAATCATCCACGTATAAAAATTCTCTTAGAGGGCTACCGGTTCCCCAAACTTCAAATTCGATACCATCTTCTATTTTTATTTTGTGCATCCTACCCATTAATCCTGGAATTACATGACTTTCTTTATCTGAGAAGTTATCATTCGGACCGTACAAGTTTGTTGGCATTAAGTTGACTATTCTATGTCCATATTGAGATTGAAGCGAATTACCTAATTCAATTGCGGTAAGTTTTGCCATCGCGTATGGAGAGTTTGTTTTTTCTAGTTCTCCAGTCATAATATATTCTTCTTTAATAGGATTTTCTGCGTTCAAGGGATAGATACAACTACTGCCTAAATTTATTAATTTAATGTCACTATATGGAACAATTGATTCAAGAAGATTTATGTTTATTTTTAAATTTTCTAAAATAAAATCAGCTCTATATGTGTTGTTTGCTAATATTCCTCCAACTTTTGCAGCAGCATTTATTATTACTTCAGGACGATTATTTTTTATATAACTTTCTACACTTTTGAAATCAAACAAGTCAAGCTCTTGTCTATTAGATGCAATCACTTCATCATAAAATTTATTTGAAGAGAGTGTTCTTACAAGAGAACTTCCAACTAATCCGTTACTTCCAAGAATTAATACTTTCATTTATAAGTATCATTCTAATTAAAAATTAATTTATCTTAGAAGTCTTTAAACTAATTATAATTTAATTATGTGTGGATTTACTGGAAGTATTTCATTTGAAGACATTAATGAAGTCAAATTAAAAAACTCGAACGAACACTCATTATGTAGAGGTCCAGACAATACATCAAATATTAAAGGTGAGGGAGAAATTGATTATAATCTTTGGTTTAATAGGCTCGCAATTGTAGATCTTAGTTCAAAAGCAAATCAACCAATGGTGTCTGATGATTCTAATCTAATATTAATGTTTAATGGAGAAATATATAATTCTGGAATTCTTCGAGATAAAATTTCTGAATACAAGTACAACTTTAAGACATCACATTCAGATACTGAAACTTTATTTGCTGGTTTAGCAGTATACGGAATAGACTTTATTAATGAAATTGATGGTCAGTTTTCTTTTTTTTATTTAGATAAGATTAAAAGAAAAATTTACTTTGCAAGAGATCGTGTCGGACAAAAACCAATGTATATTTCTTCAAATGAAAAAAATATATTATTTGCTTCGAACTTGAAGTCTATTTTAGAACTTAAGGAAAATGTCAAGATTGATAACAATTCTATAAATCAGTATTTAGCTTATGGAGTAAATTTTGCACCTAGGACAATTTTTGAAAATATAAATAAAGTTCCCCATGCTAGCTACATTGAAATAGATTACAAAAATGGAAAATTTACTAATAAAAATGTAGAATATTGGGACCCTTCCTCTTTTACTGATAATAAAGAATTTGATCAAGAAAAATTTGAAAATTTGTTTTCTAGATCCGTTTCTAAAAGAATGATTGCTGATGTTGAAATTGCAAACTTTTTATCTGGTGGAATGGATTCAACTTCTATTGTGAAAAACCTTTCCGATCTCGATTACGATGTAAATACATTTTCTGTAATTATTGGAAATCAAAAATACAATGAAAAAAAATATATTAACAAAGTTGTTGATAAGTATAAGACAAACCATCAAGAAATTATTGTTGACGAAAATATATCAGATAGTGTTATTAAAGAGGCATTGCAAAGCCTGGATGAGCCTTATGGGGATCCTTCGGTGGTACCTTCTTATTATCTAAGTAATTTAATTTCTACTAAGTACAAAGTCGCCATCTCCGGAGATGGGGGAGATGAGCTTCTTGGTGGATACTATAGGCTAAAGAATCATCTAAAGAAAAAAACTTATTTAAGTAAATTATTTAGTAATTTATATGAGATTTATCCACCTTTTTTAGGAACCGGATCTAATTTAAAATCTTTAAATGAGGATATTTACGAAGCATATACTTCATTTCTTGAAGATGCAAAGTTTATTAAATATCTCGGAATAGGTAAACTTTCGAACAATTTAAGAATTAAAGCAAATAAAAAAGACTCAATATACAAAACATTATTGTCTATGGAATATAAATACTATCTTTCTGATCAAATGATGTTCAAAGTAGATAGAACGTCTATGTCTAACTCTATTGAGGTTAGATCACCGTTTGTAGACCATAAGATGATAGAGTATATATTTAGTCACAGTAGTGAGTACTTTGATTTAAAAGTTCAAAAACTTCCCTTACGTCAGTATCTTTCACAAGACTTCAGTCCCGAATTTCTAGACAGACCCAAACAGGGTTTTGTGTTTGATTATAAAAGTTGGATATACAAAAATTTAACTTCAGTTAAAAAAGAGATTGAATCCTCAGATTTAGATAAGTATATAAATTTCAAAACTCTATACAAGCTAAATTTCTTCAGAACCAGGATTAATGCATTGAGAATATGGAGAGTATATGTTTTAGCTTGTTATTTAAAGGAAACAAGAGATCTATAATCTTCATACATCAATTTTGCTACATTTGCTATTTCATTATTATTAAGACTAGTTAAACAATTTAATCTAATTTGTTCACATTCTGATGGGTTGTTTTTAATAAAGTTAAACTTATCAACAAGTTCATTTACATCTGAGAATAGAAATCCATTAATTCCGTCTTTTATAAGTTCTTTGTGGTTTGGAATATTTGATGCAAAAACAATACATTGATTTGACAATGCTTCGAGAACTGTTTTGGGGTTTCCTTCAAATGCTGAGGTTGTAAGAAAATAATTGTAATTTGCAAACTCATGCATGAGATTGACGTGTGAAGTATTGCCAAAAAAATTAACTTTTAGATTTTCCTCTACAGATAAGGTCTTTAAATTAGAATATTTTGAGCCACTTCCATATATATCTAATGCAAGAGATGAACCAACTATTTTTAAAAAATCGAATGCCAAGGGGTAATTTTTCTGATTTTCTAATCTACCTACCATGAGAACTTTATTCTTATCTTTATTAGAAGTCATATTCTTATTAAGATCTACCCAATTAGGAACAACCTTTATATGATTAGCAGAAAATTTTTCAGATAAAAATTTTCTATCACACTCACTTGTTACTGTATATAAGTCCGAAAATTTTAGCGCCAATTTAGTTAAATACTTGTAAAACAATGACTTATAAAAACTATCATTGTTTTCTATCGAAAATAAATAAGCATCGTATCCAGTTCTAACCTGTAAAGGTTTCTTCAAAACTATTTTTAGAATTAAAGGTATCCACATTCCTAATAATTGATGTTGATAAAGAAGGTCTACACCTTCTAATATGGCTTTAATCTTGAATGGAATAATAAATGATTTTATAAAACGTACAACTTTGTTATTAGATTTTTTAAAATTTTTGTATATTGGGATAAATTCAAATTCTGAGAATTCTTTAATAGTGGGTTCTAATTCTTCATCATAGGTCAACAAAATAAAATCTATGTTGTAAATTTCACTAAGCCTACGATATATTCTCAGTTCTCTTTCAAGCAACCCTGATTTATTCAAGGTTTCTATTGAATAGTCGTATGTAAAAAAAATAGCTATTTTCATATCTGACACTAATGTTATTTTAATGAATAAAATTACATATATTTTTTCTGGGGGAAGAATAAATAAATTTGATAATGAGCTTTATGCAGAGGAATTCTTTTATGGATACAAGTTCTTAAAAAATAAATATCCCAATGTGTCGGTTATTGAATTTAATATTGCTAGAAAATTTATTAAAAATATAGAACATAAAATTTCAAAAGTCTTTAGCTTACCGCTGTATATTTTTTCAATAGTTGATAAAAAAAATATTCAAACTATCAAAGAAACTGATAAATTAATCTTAGTGTCAGAATCAGCAGGCTTTGCTGCGTTGTTACCGTTAATATTTTTGAAAAAAAAATACAAAATAAAAACTTACATGTTTGTAATGGGTTTATATTCAAAAAAAATAAATTATAAAATCTTTAAATTATTTCATACTTTTTTAATTTCACTACTCGTAAGTTATTTAGATAGGATGTATTTTTTGGGAATTGAAGAGTTTGATATTGCTAAAGGGCGTGTCAGAAATCACAACAAACTTGTTTATAAACCCTTTCACATTGATTATCAATTCTGGAATAATCCTGATGTTGAGATTGGAAACAATAAACAAATATTGTTTATAGGCAATGACGGAAATAGAGATTTTGATCTGTTGATCAATGTTGCAAAACTTATGCCAGAAAAAGAATTTACCTTTGTTTCATCTAGTGCGCAAATAGTTGATTTAAAAATATCAAACGTAAATGTTATCAGAGGTAACTGGAAAGATGGAATAAGCGACTTTGATTTAAAAGAAATCTATGAGACATCTAGATTAGTAATATTACCTTTAAAAAAATCTACTCAGCCATCGGGACAAAGCGTCGCACTTCAATCTATGTCAGTAGGGATTCCAGTATTAATAACAAAAACAGAAGGGTTTTGGGATAAGCAAGAATTTCTAGATAGTGAAAATATCTTCTTTGAAGAAAGCAATGAATTAGATTTATGGATAAAAAAAATAAATTACTTATACGATAATACTTCACTATTAAATAAAGTTTCTCGAAATGCTTCTCTACTAATAAAGGAAAAATTTAATATTCAAGATTTTAACCAATTCTTATTGGAAGAAATTAGCTTATAAAAACTTTTCGAATAGTACAATTAAAACATATGTTAAAAATCTCAAATAAAACATTTTATCATCGTCACAAAAGAGAAATTGAGAAATACCTAGAAGATAAAAAGTCTTTGCACATATTAAATATGAACTCTAAAGCTAAAATCATTAATACTGAAAATGAAAAATTATTTCTAGATTTAAATAATCCAAATGAAGTATTGGAAATAAGTTCAAATAAAAAATATGAAAGAATCCTTGTTACTGACATAGTAGAAAATTATGATGATGTTTTTAAGCTACTTACAACTGCTACCAATGCTCTTACAGATGATGGGAAATTGATTGTAAGTTCAATTAATTCAAAGTACTCTTTAATTTTTAAGATATTTGAAAAACTAAAATTGAAAGAATCTAATAAGAAAAATTCCTATATTCATCTAAAAAAAATTAAGAATATTACTAGCGGTATAGGTCTTGAATATCAAAAATATTATACGAAACAATTGTTACCTTTTAAATTTTTTTTCATAGGGGATATTTTTAATAAAATTTTAGAAATACTTTTCTTCCAATTTAACTTAGGTATTAAAACATATATGATTTTTCGTCCTACAAATCGAAATGGGGTCACTTTATCAAAATCAATAATTATTCCAGCTAAAAATGAAGAAGGAAATTTAAAAGAGTTGGTTTCAAGAATTCCAAAATTTAGTGACACAGAAATTATATTTTCCTATGGTCAATCTAAAGACGAAACACTTAAAGTTATGAAGGAAATATCCGATTTTTATAGTAATTTTGAATTTAAAATAGTTATTCAATCACAAACAGGAAAAGCAAATGCGGTTTGGGAAGCTTTAGAAGTAGTTGAAAATGATATGGTGGCAATTTTAGATGCAGATATCAGTGTTGAACCAGAAACCTTAACTGATTTTTTTAAAATTATAGAAAAAAATAGTGCAGACTTCGTCAACGGCACAAGATTGGTTTATGATATGGATAAAAAATCTATGAGAGTACTGAATAAAATAGGTAATAGATTTTTTCAATTTTTTATAAGTAAGATTATTAATGAGCCACTAACTGACTCACTTTGTGGAACTAAAGTTTTTAAAAAAACTTATATCCAAGATTTATACCGATGGCAAAAAATTATTGGGGTCCGTGACCCATTTGGAGATTTTGACTTGATATTTTCAGCCGCTTATTATGGTCAAAAAATAGTTGAGCTTCCTATCAGCTACAAGGAAAGAAGATATGGTTCCACCCAAATCTCTAGATTTAGGGATGGATACAAACTATTTGTATATTTACTTGCTTCATTCGGAATTTTTAATACCTCAAAATGAACAGCGTAATTAATTAATAGAAAGAGATTTTAAGGCTTTAAGTAAAAAAGCTTTTATTTATTTGTATTTGCAAAATCAAAAAAAATAGTTTTAAAGAAATACTTAATTTTCTCTTTTGAGCTAAGAAGCCTGTATTCAAGGTGTTCATTTGGTGCTGGTACTTTCCAATTTGTTAAAATTTCTAATTCATCAAAATGATAATTAAACTTGACATGTTCAGACACGTTTTCTGGATTTTTTTTAGATAATTCATAATAAGGAATTTTGTTATCTAATTTGTAAATTCCAATTCCCCCAAAAGCACTTCTGATGTTACTTTTTTTTGATTCATAATTAGAAGGAGTTATTTGATGTTTAAAAATTAAGAAATAATTAATAATAAAACTACCGAACTTAATATTTTTCTTAAATTTTTGCACCCAATACTGTGAATTAATGTTGACCCAATTTGATGCCCTAAGAGCAAAAATATCATAGTAATAGGGTCTTGAGAATGGAAATATACCATTCTGCTTATTTTTGTTTATACAATAGAGAATTAAGCTTTCAAAAGATTCAACAGAAGAGTATTTAAATAAATCTAAATCTAGGTCAAGTGGAATATAAACTATATTTTTATCTTTTCCAAATGTTGACATTAACTCCAAACATTTATTTCTAGATATTTGAATTCTTTCTATTCTGTTATTGTAAGAATCCTCTAACTTATCTAAATTCTCATAGATAGAATTATCCAAATCTTGGACAAATTCCTCTAGTAAAGTTTTACTTCCATCTGTTGAATCTGAGTCAACAAATACACCAAAAGAATTAAATTCTGAATGAATAAAAAAAGAATCTAAAAATTTTAAATTACTTGATATAGTCTCTACGCAATTTTTTGAAATTCCACAAAAAAATACTGAATATTTTTGTTTTTTTGTATCCATATAATTCAGTTTAAATGAAAATTACATAAACTATATTTGTAATTTAATTTGTTTATATTAAATTTGTATTATGTAATATGAATTTATAATGGCACATGTAACCAATATAATTTTAATCCTTAAAGTTTTTACAAAAAATATTTTTAAAATCAGAAAGATATTAAATAATAAATTTACTTTAGTAACTGCGTCCGATGAAAAACACTATCAATATCTTAAAAGTTTTGTACAGAATTTTTGTAGTATTGAAAACAATAACTTTTCAAAATTAATTATTTTTGATCTGGGGTTAAACAAAGGCCAACTTCAGGAACTAAAAGAAAATAAATTAATTGAAATTCGAAGATTCCCTTTTGAAAACTATCCAAAACATTTTGCAAAAAGACTCACAGAACATAAGAATAAAATAGGTGGTTTTGCCTGGAAACCAGAAATTATTAATTTTCTTAAAAATGAAAAAATAACCCATATTATCTGGTTCGACTCAGCCACTTCTTTTAACAAAAATTTAGTGTTGTTTAAAATGTTCATACATGAATATGGGTTTGCTAGTTTTTATTCAACAGGAAACATAAAGCAATGGACACATCAATCAGTATTAAGAAAACTAAACATCATAAATAACCCTTCTATATTAGATGCGCCAAATCTAATGGCTGGAGTAGTTGGCTTTGATTTCAATAGTCAGTTTGCAAAAAACTTACACGATAGCTGGAATAAATTATGTTCAAATGAAGATATGATTTTTCCGGTTAATAGCAATTTTTCAAACCACAGGCATGACCAATCTTTGTTGTCAGTAACTTACTGGAAACTATGTAATAATAAACTTCCACAGTTAACAAAATTATTCGGAATAGGTATTCAAAACTGGCCAAATAAAATACTATTCTTCTATGACGAAAATCATGGATTAAGAAAAAAATTACTCAAAGAACACTCTTTTAATTCAACAACTACAGATAAAAGAAGCAAAATTATTATACTATTTAATTCAGATAGTCTTAGAAAGATACCTTTAAGGCTTATCTTCAAAAAAAAAGTATTATTATTTAATTTAGATGATGAGGACAAAAAACCATTTTTTAGATATTTCGTTAAGAAGAGATTTATCGATATTTATAATTTAAGAAATAAATATACTTTAAAAAATCAAAAAGAGAATTTAATTGATTATGGATACATTGAAGTAAATAAAATAATAAAAGAACAATATAAATATATTACAAATGAAAAATAATAACATTGAAATAATTTCTGGTTTCAAATTTGCTGAAATAGCAGATGTTATTTTTAGTGGAGTTTTTTTAAAATCTCAACTAGAAAAACTTAATTTGAAAGAAAATATTGAAAATCATATTGGTTATAGCGAATATGTATTTGTTAGAAAGAAAAAGTTTCGACTTAAAGAAAATCAGATTATTTTTTGTAAAACGGAGTACATAAATGAGTTATTTCAAATCTTAGGTACCCAATGTAGATTTAAGAATATTAAACTTATTACCCATCAGAGCGATCTAAGAATTACAAAAAAAGTTTATTCTTCAAAGCCACCCTGCATTTCAAAGTGGTATTCAATTAATGTTGATTTTAAAAATGACAATCTAATTCCCATCCCAATTGGTATAGCAAATTTCCATTCAAAAAATTTAAATGAAACTATGTTTAATAATGTTATTGAAAAAAACAATTTATTTAGAGATAAAGATAATCTTTTATATCTTAATTTCAATGCAAATACAAACTTTGGACACAGAAAAAACTTATTTACACTTTTTATAGATAAAGATTGGGTTACGGCAGACTCTACATCACTAGAACATTTAGAATATAAAACTAGAATGTCGGAACACAATTTTACGCTAGCTCCTTGGGGTAATGGAATAGATACTCATCGATTTTGGGAGTCACTTTATAGTGGATCTATTCCGGTTACAAAAAAACATTTGTTATATAATTCTTTTAGTAATATTCCTAAGATTTTAGTTGATGATTATAGAGAGATTACTGGAGAATTTCTCTTGCTAGAATTAAAAAAATTACAAAAAAACAATGATATGTTGAACTTCAATGACCTAGATTTTAAACACTGGAAGAACATAATATGCAACGAATCTATAAATATTGAAGACCGGGAAACTCAAGAGTTAATAAATGTCCACCACAACTTATATAGAAATATTGCAGACTTTAAGCATCTTATCAAAAGTAAATTTAAAATAATTAATAGGATAAGAAGACTTATCTATAAGATGTTTAAGATCTGATGTTAAACTTCTTATTTGCTTTTGATCAAAATTACAATATTCAAGGATCTGTATCAATCTATTCCTTATTGGAAAATGTAGAAAGTAAAGTAAATGTTTATGTAATTTTAGACTCTTCTAATAAGGACTTCACATTCCCAGAATTAATTAGAAAACATAAGAATTTAAATGAGTTAATCATTAAAGAAATAGATACTGATAATGAATTTTACAATGTTGACACGTCTCATGTATCTAAAGCTACATTTTATAGACTTTATATTTCTTCATTATTCGATCAGGAAGAAATTAATCTAATCTATTTAGATTCAGATATTGTTTGTATGTCAAATCCAACTAATAAAATAATCTCTACTTTTAAGTCTATGAAAGTGGAGGAAAAATTTGTTGCCTTCGCAGATGAATTTTACAGGTATCAGAATGATGAGCCTTTTCTTAGATTATCAATGAAAGGAAATAAATACTTTAATGCTGGTGTAATGTTTGTTGATTTAAAGTTATGGAAAAAAAAGAAATATTCTGAAAAATCTATTGCATTAATTGAAGTTTTAAAAGACAAAGCCAAGTTCTGGGATCAAGATATTCTAAATTCTTTGGTAGATGGAGACTACTTGTCAATTGATAATAATCTAAATTATAGAACAGCCGGAATAGATGTTAGTGAACCCTCAGGAGACTTTTTGTTTGTTCACTATTCTGGAAAAAGTAAGCCTTGGGATGTTGGCGGTATATTTGAAGAATTAGCTTTAGTTTATCATGATTATTATCAATTACTATTCGGAAAAAAATATCACATAACATCAAAAAATCGTAAAAACTCAATAAAGAAGCTTATAAAGCGTTTAAAGTTTTTGCGTTTAATTTCATTTGATAATTATTTAACGTATTTATTTAAATCAATATTTGTAATTATTAAAAAAAGAAAATAAAAAATTACATTCTTAAGTTAAGTAATTTTTAATATATTTTTGATAAGAAGTCGTGAAAATTATTATAGAGAATATATATAGCTAAAAAAACCAATAAATAATATAAGCTTTTTATTAAAATTAGATATTGTGTTTAATCTAATAAAAAAAAATTATTCTTTACTAATACTTCTTCCTCTATTAGTGAATTTTTTAACAAATATTTTTTCAGAGGGTTACACTTTTGAACATTTAGTCATTTATGACTTTATATCCTCAATATTAATTTTCTTCTATCTTTTTTCTGTTGGATATAATTACAAATCTATTAACAAAAATATGACAATAACCTTTGGCATAATCACTTATTTACTAAGTTTTTTTATTTTTGAAACATTTGCGTTGTTTGTTTATCAAGATTTAAATTTGAATATTGCTTTTTATACAACTAACATATTTTGGTTTTTTTATTTTCTTACATTCTTGAGAAAAAAAAGATTACTATTTGTAAATTTGTTACTTTATTCTTTAATGTTTTATTTCAATAATCAATTTTTAGACTTGATGACGGTTAATGCAAATGTGACTATGGATGTTGCAAGTGTCTTTTTACCAAACACAATTAATATATATGAATATAGTTACAAATTTTCAATATCTAACCCAACAATGCTAGGTTACCCACAGTTTATGAGCTACATAGATGCATTGCTACTCAAAATGTCTTTTGGTCTAGAAAAATATAGTTTTTTAATTAGCAACTCATTTTTATTTTTTTGGTTAAATTTACTATTATTTTCAGAATTAAAAACTTCCAAAAAAAATAAAGCCTTTATTTGTCTATTTTTTATAGTTCTAATTCTTAACAGTAATTGGTTACAATTCCTCTTCACCTCTTCTTTAATGAGTGAACGTATTGCTGGATATTTGCTTGCCGGCATTCTAGTAACACTTTTTAAAATTAAAAATCCTACTCTTACAGAATCTGCTTCTATATTTTTTATTTTGAGCTTTGTTTATATTACAAAACAATTCTTTTCAATTATAGTTTTAATCTTATTTGTAGTTTTTATCTTCAATAAGCAGTACAGAAAAGGTTCGTTATTTATTTTTTCATCTTTTTTAATTAATGAAATAGCTTATCTCACGTATTTTTCGAACCTTCCCCGAGAACACCACATAAGACAAATCGACATTAGAGATACAATTTTAGATTTATTACTTTTTAGAGATCTAAAATTAAGCAACATCTTTGAAATTTTTAAAAATCTCTGGATAGATAAGCCAATGACGTATCTTATTTTTATTTCATTTCTATCTTACTTTATTGCCCTATTCAAAAATAAATCTTCTTTTGAAACGAATCTATATTTCTTTATCAGCATCTTAAATTTGCTTTTTATATTTTTATTATATATTTCAGCTTGGAGACAAATGGAACTGGAATCTCCAATTAGGTATATTTATAGTTTTTTAATTTTTTACTTAATTTTAATTTTAAAAAATTTCGATATACGTAAAAATACTTATTAATTATGGACTATTCGTTAATCGGCAAAACTGTCATAATTTCTTTTGCTAAAAGTCTAGATCCTTCGAGTGATAGATGATCATCGTCAGAATAAAAAATTTCAGTTTCAATTGCACCTACACATTGTCCAATAATAAAACTGTTGCAAAATATTTGGTCTGGAAAGATTCTAATTATATTTTCTGAAGTTACTGTGTTTAAAAACATGTTACTTCTTTTCACCCTTTCATCCCAAATTGAAGATGGGTATGATACGGGGTCTCCCCAGTTAACTTTATTATAAAAATACAGTTCTGGAACATTCCATCCCTGTTCGGGTATAGGATACAGTAAAATTACGGTATTTTTAGTAGCAAGTTTTTGAAGTGTATTATTTAATCTTTTTTCAAAGTCTGGAATAACTTCAATGCTATTTTCCTCGGCCACAAAAGAATTATCAAACCCTGTTCCAGATAGGTACCTAGGAATTCTTCCTCCGTAAATTATTACTGAATCTCTTATTTCATTTATAAATTGGTCCATGCCTCTTACTGTATTGTTGGGACATGCATTATTATTAAGTTTAATTTCAGTAAGATATAAACAGTTATCTGCAGTGAAATGGATTAAATCAAAATTTTCAAATTGATATTCTAATAATGCAGTTGATAGTGTTCTCAATGAAGAATCACCAAGTACATAAACAGTAAAATCTGGATCAGGCACTTTAAATTCACATGCATTTGTAATGTTTCTATTGTCACAGGTAATTCCATTTTGGCTGATAGTATCTTGATTTTTAAAAGATAATTGTATTGCTTTTTGTGGTACGTCTGTGTAACGATTAATAAAACTATCATCATTCAATAAAGTAAAACTTGATATGCAAAATAACATAAAAACTACTCCTAAAGCCAATTGTTTGTTTTTATTAAAGTTATTTTGAAATGGTATTTCAACAAACTTCCAATTCAAATGAGAAATTAAGAATAAAAATATTATGAGTATCAGATAATACCAAGAATTTAAACTTTCTACCTTTGTAGTATAAATTTTAAAAAATGCAAATATAGGTTGATGAAATAAATAAAGTGAAAAAGATATTAAACCAATTTTTTGTAACCACTTATTACGATTAAGAACTTTTATAAAATTACTTTCTTCTGATTCAATTAAGTACAAAAATACTCCAAATAAACAAAAAAGTTTTGTGTAAACTTCATTAATTAATATATCTTCAAAAAAAATAAGTGAAAGTAAAATTATTGTTAGGCCAAGATGTTTACTGTATTTTTTGAAACCTAACCTACTCTCAAGAAACATAAAAATGACACCAAGTAAAAATTCCCAAATTCGAAATGGCAACTGGTAAAAAATAGAATTACCAAAACTAAATAAATTTAGAGTAAGTGAAATTAAAATAACAAATGAAACAGACTTAAAAAGATAATTTTTGTTAATTTTAAAAATCAAAAAAAACAATATTGGGAAAATAATATAATATTGTTCTTCAATAGATAAACTCCACATATGAAGCAAAGGAAAATAATTAGTTGAAGGTAAATTATAAAAATCTAAATTTTCAAAATGAAAATTTGAATAAAATAATAATGATGATTGAAAGCTTTTTAAAAACAATTGAAGCTCTTTTGGGGGTAACAAGAAATATGCAAATGGTACAGAGAATGACAAAACTGAAACCAAACCTGGGATTATTCTTTTTATCCTTTTGGTATAGAAACTTTTTAATTTAAATTCTTTATTTTTAAGGTCTATGACTATTTTATTTGAAATTAAATATCCTGATATAAAGAAGAAAATATCAACTCCTAACCAACCACCTGGTAAGAGACCTTTGTTAATGTGGTAAATTATTACAGAAAGTACAGATAAAGCTCTTAGAAAGTTTATATCCTTTCTGAACTTTAATTTTTTGACAGCATTAAATAATTCTTTATCCACACGTTAATAATAAAGTCATTTCAACAAAAAAAATTAGAGTTTAAAAATTATTAAAAATACTTGTAAAATATATTTCAGACGCGTATGGCATGGGTAAAAGCTAGAGGATATGTCTCTTATAGTGTGGTGGGCACTACAGGATTTGAACCTGTGACTTCTTCCTTGTAAGGGAAGCGCTCTGCCAGACTGAGCTAAGCGCCCGTTTACATATAGATTATATACATTAGTTGGTTTAAATATTATGTAAATTTTATTAGTAATTTACTAGCTCCAAGAAAGATAAAATCTGAAAAAATCATTATAGCCCTTGCTGCCAAAAGAAATACAATTATCTCATCGTTACTAAGTAAATTAGATGAATAGAAATAAAATATTATTTCTCTAATCCCCAAACCAGCAGGTGATCCAATGAAGACGAGGCTTAGTGATACGGTTACCGAATAAATTATAGCTAGATATAAAATATCATAAATTGTCTTATCAAAAACTGTTGATAGTATTGAGTAGTTGAAGGCTATTTGTGTAAAGTTACTTAGTAATAGAAGCATTTGGTTATTTTTAAAAACAGAAATAAAACCTAATTTTCTAGAATAGGTGATAGATATTCTAGAGATAAAAAGCAATGTTAAGATATAACATGCAATATAAAAATAAATTCTTAATTCTTTATTCTCAAGTACCATCGAAACTAGTAGAAATGGAATAACAAGTACAGCCCCCCTTAGTTGTTCCTCCAGCAGGCCATAAAATATTTTTTTTGT
>CERI01022320.1_pt1 | contig 48382 bp, 46 predicted proteins | sample 350261 | NCBI WGS metagenome assembly CERI01 (sample SAMEA2620979, study PRJEB7988) | marine metagenome | isolation source: saline water (ENVO:00002010), including
CGAAATGCCACGATGGATAAACTCTCTCCCTTTAGAGACGTGTTCCCCTGTAACAGTCAAAGTTCTATCTTTAACTTCTACAGTAATTTCATCCTGTGTAAAACCCGCAATAGCCAATTCAATCAAGTATTCTTGATCTCCAGCTTTAATAATATTATGTGGTGGGTAGTGGTCTTGAGCATGTTTAGCAGTGAACTCTAGTTCATTGAAAAGATGATCGAAACCAACAAAGGATGACCGCGGGAATAGTTGTTGTAAGCCTGTCATTGTTATCTCCTTTTGAGCAAGCAAGATTGAATTGGAGCCGGACTATCCGCACTCCGATAGTATTTATAATCAGTTTTTATTACCTATGTTATACTTAGGGCATAATTCCCATTGATTTTTATCTTTATATGAAATTACTTTAATTTGGCGCAAAGGTGCAATTTCAAGTTCTTCCTTTTTTACTAAATCAACTAATCCCCAATCAGATAGTAATGTCACGATAGTATTTCTACGTGCAATATCATTACTTTCTAAATTTGCTTTTTTTCCATCTAACATGAACAATTCTTTAAAATGCACAATAAAGTATCGGCCTTGTTTATGCAATATGTGGCATGATTGAAATAGTTTTTTTTCTTTGCGAGAAGCTACACCAATACGAGTTAGTGTTTCACGAACCTTGAGAAAATCATCAGGTTCGTTAATTGTAATTTCCAGCATCTGGTCCGGAGACCATTCAACGATATCATTTTCTTTTTCCACCTTTACTCACCTTTTCTTTTATAGTTTTTATTTGGCCAGCGGATAGGAGGGAAAGAACTTGTTTTGCTTTTTGATTACTATAACCATAATATTCTTTAATCGCTCCAATATCATTATCTGACTCAGGTTTATTCCATTTCGAAAATCTTTTACGTTTTCTAACAGTATTTATAAGAAACGAAAATTGGAGCTTTTTGTCTAAGTGGTGGTATTGATTTACCAGATTTGCAAGAGCTACAGTATCATAGAAGTAGCTAAGACCACGATTAATCATAAAAGAATTATATGCTTTTTCGCATTCTTCGGTAATCATAATATCTTGTTTTGTATCATTAATAGCTTTTAAATAATCAAAGTGATTCATAGATAACCTACTACAGTTTGCATTCGCATAACATCCATAACAATATCATGACGAGGATCATGATGTACAAACTTTTCTTTTAATCCTTCAGGAATAAATGTATTAGCGATACCAGATCCCCACAATAAGCCATCTAACATTGAACGTGTATCCCGAATAGACCACCAAGGGTATGGTACAGCTTTACCAAACGAATGTACAATACTTTCAAAGATAATAGGATCAAAACCATTGCCACGGGTGTAGACCTTTTTAATGTCCATATTTTTTGTATAGTTCACAAAAAACTGCCAAAGGTCTTCAATTGATTTATCTTCAGATGATGGTTTAATTAATTTTTTAGCAGACTCACCTTGAGAGTTCCACCACTTAACTGTTTCCATATCAACAACACGCTTGTACTTATTCACTTGTTCTTTTACGTCAAACTTAATATAATCAGTTTGTTCTAGTAATTCTTCGTATGTGTATGGATTAGATTCATAGCGATTCTCATCAAACTTAAGTGTTGCCATTGAAATTGCTGCACCAGTTGCAGGAACACCACTAAGGGTTTCGAAATCATATATTACGCAATTCATTTAAAATCCACCTGTGCCATAATTTCTGTCATCATGGCTACCATATTTAATTCATGATCTGCCACAAAAGCATTTTTATATTGATACTCAGCCAATATTAATACAAGCTGAGGAACTGATTGAGGAGCCACGGATTCATTTATATTATCATACAACTGGCGAATAATAGCTTGTGGCTCAACATCCATATTATTCACAACCCATTGGCGCATCTTTTTAAAGTTTTTCTCTTTAAGATGAGAAACTAGGCCATTAACATTGCTATTAGCAGACTTACTATTTCCGTCAATCCTAAGACCAGAAGCTCCGGCGCGTTGGCATTCATTTAGTACTCGGCGCCAGTCAGGAGCATGCTTCATAATAATATCAGCTAGACCTTGACTAGTAAACGATACCCCTTCTTTATAAAGGATATCAGCTGCGCGATCCATAAACTGGCCGCATAATTCAACCATATCTTTTTTAGACGTATTAAATTCATACACACCACACCGCGAATGAAGCGGATCAATGATTCGGTTCTTGAAGTTGCAGGTGAGAATAAAGCGGCAGCTATTTGAGAACTCTTCGATGAATCCACGTAATGCTGGCTGGGTCGATTGTGGATTGAGGTAGTCAGCCTCGTCCAAGATACATACTTTACTTCCTCCAGACAAAGAGACTGTTGAAGCAAATTGTTTGATTTTTCCTCTGAGTGTATCAATGTTACCTTCTTCTGAGCCATTAATGACAATATAATCTGCGCCAATTTCTTTACATAATGCTTTAGCTACAGTAGTCTTACCTAAGCCGGCAGTTCCGGCGAACATCATGTTTTGAAGTTCACCGGAATCTACCATTTTCTGAAACGTATCTTTTAACGACTGAGGTAAAATTGTTTCAGAAATAGTTTGTGGTCGATATTTTTCGACCCATAAAAATTCAGACATTCACGTACTCCATAATATAATAATGTCTATTATAATCTATAAAAGAATAATTGTAAACTACTCTTCTTCAGAAGCTTCCATTTGAGCTTGGTTTTCACACACTTGCATAATTTGTATACACTGATCACGTAATTGGCCAATTGAACTAAGCTCTTCGCCACGGAATCCACCGCGTTGAACAACTGCGTCAATAACAGCTACAGTACTACGAGATGCTCGGCCGGCAAGTTGATAAATTTGAATTTCGTCAGACATATTTTTCTCCTATTTGTATGTCGATGTTTTTTCTAAAGCAACCCAATATTTTAGATCAGTATTTTCTTCATCTAAAGTAAATTGCGAAATAAGTTTAGATGAGATAGCAACATTATAATTACCAGGAATCATCTGTAAATTTTTGATGTTAAGGATAAAATTGTAGTCGCCAGATGATTCACCAGGAACATCAATAGAGTATGTGTTTGATGTGGCATTATCAATATTGACTACAGATAAAGTAATTACTCCATCGCCAGGAGTAATAGACAATTGATCGTGGCCAAGAGCTGACGCAGCCTTTTTAATACGACCAAGAGTTTCTTGATCCAAATAGAATTTAACATCTCCATCTGGCATAGAAATTGGTTTAGTTGGAGACGTAAGAATATCAGTGTCTGACATAAAGTATTTGATTTTAGAACGACCAGATGTATCACTAACTGTCATAAACTTTTCTTCTAATTTAATATTAGAAGTATCAAATAAATTTAATACAGATAGGAACTCTGATAAATCATATATACCAACAGTACGATCAAACGTCTCTGGAACGGATGCCTGAGCTAATACATTTTTAGCTTCGGACATAGTCATAATAGAATTACCTTCACGGATCACCAAGTTAGGATTGATGCCTGAATAGTTTTTCAATAAGTTCATAGTAAAAGTGGATAATTCCATTTTAGTTTCCTTTTAATTTACTAAAGTTTTTCTCTTTATGGAATTCCAATTTATTTTGGAATTTACCATCGAGAATATCGCCTTTGTGACTAATCACAAACACATTTGTATCATCTCCAAGTGTATCAATAATCTTCATTAGATTATCTACACCTTCATAGTCTAGAGATGAATCGAATGTTTCGTCTAGTACCAATAAGTTAGTTGATACTGAGTTCTTCATCTTAGCAATATGGCGCCAAGTAAAGAGTAATGCCAAGTCAATACGTTGCTTCTCACCTTCAGAAAACGAATCATAAGAGAAGTTATCTCTATGACGGGAACGAATTGTTTCGGAAAATGCTTCGTCAAGATTAAATGAGACGAAGAAGTCAAGCACCTGTAAGTATTGATTGACTAGGTTATTTATAACAGGTAAATACTGTTTTATAATTTTTGTTTTAATTCCCGTGTCTTTTAGCATTTCTAAGATAACAGTATTATAAGCCATAGATTCGTTATTCTCTAAACGAAATTCAAATAAATCATCTAATTCTGCTTTTAATTTATCTAAGTCTGATTGCGATTTAGCTACATCACCATCATTCCCGCGAATCTTTGAAATGGCAACGGTGAGAGTTTTAATCTGTCCTTGCAACCGTACGATTTCTCTGTTGTTAGAAGATATAAGTGAGGTTTTTGTTCTGATATCATTTGAGGTATCATTGAGCCGCTCAATATTTGATTCCACAGAAGACGACTGCTCATACACATCGTCCAACGCTTTTTGTATCTCGGATGCTTTAGCTTTGGCGGTGGAGAGCTTCTCCGATCGTAAATCCGCGTTAATATCTTGGGAACATGTGGGGCATGTATCATTTTCCTCGTAGAACTTTGAGTCCTTGACAAGTTGTTTGATTTTTTGATTGAACTCCGCGTTATAATGGAGAAGCGTTTGCTTTTTATTGTGGTTCGTTTTGAGGCTTTCTTCAAGGCCTTCGGCAAGGCTTTCGATTTTATCAGAGGTCTCGGCGTTTTCCAGCTGTAAACTTGATATTGAGTCTTCTGAGAGAACGATTTCGTTTTCTTTTTCTTCAATTTGATCATTACTTAAATCTTCAACTTCTTGAATATACTTTTTCTGTAAATCAATCTTTTCTTTAGTTAGCTCATAATTATATTCAATCTGGTTAGCTTTATCTTTCAATAAGCTATTCTTTTCTTTTAAGAGCTGATTCATCTTAGAAAATACATTAATGTCCAGAAGATCCTCAATAACATCCCGCCGATGTTGAGCCGGGAGCTGCATGAAAGGAATGAAGGAGGAGGAGCCCAGCACTACGATCTGATGAAAGCTTTTATGATTAAGCTTTAAGATGTTTTGCTCGAGGATCTTCTGGTACTCTTTGGAATGAGAGGACTGATTAATCATAATCCCATCTTTCCATATCTCAAATATATTTGGCTTAATGCCGCGCACTACTTTTAATACTGAGCCAAAGACGCTAAATTCTACTTCAACAACACAAGACTTATTGTTAATAGAATTTACGAGTTGAGGCTTAGAAATATTACGATGTGCCTTGCCAAATAACGCAAATGCTAGTGCATCCAGCATTGTGGACTTCCCTGCGCCATTGTGGCCCACAACCAAAGTAGTTTTGTAGGTAGTAAAGTCAACTTCAGTAAAAGAATTTCCAGTGGATAAAAAGTTTTTCCACCGCAGTTTTTTAAATTTAATCATGCAATCTCAAGAGTCTGTGCTTCAATCATAAGTTCGTGCATACGTGTTTTAATACGATCTTTATCTAATTCAGTATCAACACCATCTACATAAGTATTTAAAAGCGTAGACGTATCCTCCAATGATATGCTGTTATCTTCGACATTAGATCCAATAAACTCGCTGAAGTTCTCAGCAATCTTAAGTTCATGAACCTTTCTTGATAGTATTCTATCAACAAATCGATCAAATGTAAACTGGTCTTGTTTATTAATTACAACTATTTTTACAAATTTATTATCAACTACACTTAAATCATAATCCATATACTCGTGAACACTATCATCATAATAGATACGATGATAAAGAGTATGAGGATTCCCAATCGCATGCAACTCTCTTGTAGTTGTGTCCAAAATGTGGAAATGTTTGCTGTCGTGCGCGTCATTCCAATAAAACTCCATTTGTGAGCCAAGGTAGTGAATATTGCCTTGGCTAGATTTAGTATGAAAGTGGCCTGATAAAACCGTTTCAAATCGGTTAAACAAACTTGGATCAAGCCCATGCTCGCATTTAATACCTTTGATCATTTCATAACCAATAATATCAAAATGTCCGCCAACTATATCGGCTTTACAGTTATTAATAAAATCAATAGATTCTTTTTCATTCTCAGCACAGATCCAAGGGATAAGCGCCATGCTTAATTCGCCATATTCCATAACGGTTGGCTTATGTACGATATGAACCTCATTCATATAATGACCAAGTAATTCTTTTAAACTATTAAGCTCATTTGTATTTTTATAGTAAGTGTCATGATTACCACAGATAATATCCATAGTAATGCCATTGTCTCTTAACGGTTTAAGAAAGTGATCGCGGTTGCGGTTAAGAGCGCGGAAATTGACAAACTTCCGGTTATCGTAGTAATCACCAAGATGCACAATATGCTTAATATTATGTTCCAAAAGATAAGGAAAGAATACATCGCTATAAAATTTCTCTGCATTATCGAGAAATACGTCAGAGCTATTGCGAATACCACAGTGAGTGTCATTAAGAATTGCCACCTTCATTTTAAAAAACCGCTTAAATCGGAGTCAACTTTTACAATACGTTTTTTTCTGCTTTTTTCTTGTTTTACATACGCTTTTAATTCTGTATCTTTTTCTTTTATTTTATCAATACGATCTTTGAGTGTATCAATAAACGAATTAATTACGCTCCCAGCGGCTGCGTCCTGTAGACCATCACCAATTACATATTGCTCGATACCGCTTTCAGACAAGTATTTGAGTTTGATGTCTTGTTGTTTCTTTTCTTTAGCAATCCGGCGTAAAAAAGCATACCATGAAATTTGAGTGAAATACGCAAACGCATTCGGATTTCCCGATCTTGTCGCTGCATCAATATTGTAGTTTTCAACTGCCTTGAGGCAATTCTCAACCGCATCCATTACCATCTCTTCACGATATGTATAGCGAATAAAATTTGACTTATGAGACAAGCCTTCGGCGATCTTTAAGAAACACTGAGCAATGTAATCAGGAACTTTCGGTAAAGGGTCGTCAGTTTCTTTACATTCTTTTACGTGTTTACAATACTCAACAATAGCTGTTGAAAATTCTTTGTTATTTACGTAATGTATGCTTTTCTTTTTTGCCATAATATATTCCTTAAAATCTATTCAATTATAGTCGGATATGCTAGAAATGTACACAACTTTTTTTAAAAAATTAAAACTTTTTTTTCACAGTTGCTCATTTTAGGGGTTTACAATCCAGCAAATTAGTGTATAATAAATCTACAGGATTTTTGGTGTGGGTGGATATACTAATGTATTTTACGATTACTTGGGAAAGTAATTATATTTGGATCTGACGAATCATTGAGATCTATATCCATGTCATCTAGAAAAGATTTTAGTCGCTTGAATCTATCGTCTAAATCTAGCTCTGCATCTAAATCATCTTCTTCTGATGATGCTTCGTTATTCTTAATTGCAATTTTATATTGCTCTACCATTTCTGAAGTAGGTAAACCTGACATAAGGATTTGATCAGAGTTTAAACTTAGTACGTGGTGAGGTCCTACTTGAAAAGCCATGTACGGCCTAATAGCGTAGTACCTTGCGTTTAATTCTGAGTTTTCCCATTTACGAACTTCAAAGCAATGTCGAACAATAAGCTCAGCATTTTCTACATCGTCCCATTCTATAACTTCACATAACAACTCGTCACCTGAAGATAGTTTAAATTGTCTTATACTATCTAGTTTCATATGTCAACCTTTATGATTTTATATTTAAATTGTTCTTTTTCATAAATTTTTACTCGTTCCGCTGAATGTAATAGCGTATAGTTTTGTTGCGATTTCCAATGTAAGTCGTCTGCTACATCGTACAGTGTTGTAATCCTACCATCGTCAGATTTTCTAAGTCCTCGGCCAATTGACTGAAGAACTTTAATCTGGGATTTTGACGGCGAAGCAAAGACAATATTATGAAGATTGCGAATATTAATGCCAGTGCTGAAAGTTCCTAATGAGGCGACAATAATTGCATTTTTCTGACCTTCTACAATTTTTCGTATAGCTTCACGATCTCCAGTTGCAACTTCACCACTTACAAAAAATACTTTTCTATTTTCATTTACTTTACTATTTATCAACTCAAATAATGGCTTTCCATGAGCCTCCACACGATTAAATAAGATGAGAGTGTTTCCTTCAGCATCAATAGCCAAATTAGAAATAAGACGATTTCTAGCTTCATGTCCAATAATAAAGTCAATTTCTTCTTGATACGTTTTCTTTCCAAAATTTTTCCTTACCTCCTCTGAATAATTTAATAAAAGGACTTTAATATCCAATGGCGCTAAAGTATTATTGTCTTGCAACTTTTTGGTCGTTGTAACTTTATAGACTGGACCAAACAATCCTTCTAGAACCAGTCTGTGTGTTTGAGTGCCATCTAAAGTACCGGTTAGACCAAAACGATATTTAGCTTCTGTTGACTTATTCATAATTGATGATAGTGATTTTGATTTAAAGCCATGACATTCATCGCCAATTACCATACCAAATTGACTAAACCACTTTTTTTGTAATTTATATATTGATTGCCAAGTACTAATAATAATACGTTTATTTGTTGTTTTATCTTTGCCGGAATATATTCTATGCATGTCTTCTGGCTTGTAGCCATAATCTATAAAGTCTTGATGCATCTGCTCTACAAGGGAAGTTGTAGGTACAATAACTAGTATTTTATTGTTATTAGACAAATGCATTAACCAGTATCTCATAATGAGATAAATAATAAATGATTTTCCAGATCCAGTAGGAGATAATAAAATTGCTCGAGTTCTTTTTAGGGCTTTTTCAATCGCATCGTATTGATAGTCTCGAGGTTGAAATGGAAGCGCTTCGTCAGCTAGTAAATCAGACATATATTGAAGAGGTTGTTCCGCAGGAAAAGGAAATCCATATTGATGAGACTCTTCTGTGTCTACAGAATACGACCGCTCTGCTGCAAACTTTAACAAATAAACATATAGCCCAGCGCCAAGCTCACCAGTCATGCTATTAAATAGACGTATTTTACCGTCCCAAACCTTATTTTTGTAAGCAGGCATAAACTTATAACCAGGAACATAGAATGAAAAATATTCTGATAGCTCTTGGGCAATTCCACGGCTACAATCTATATTCATCATACTGTAATTGTCAAGTTTTACGGATATTTGTTCCATTTATCCACCGGCTTCAAACTGCTTCCATCTTATAATATTGCCAATAGTTTGGTGGCGCCATTTCAAAGAATCAACAATCTCTGTTAATGTTTCAATTATTGTTTTGTAATACTGAATTTTTTCTTCAGATCTGCTAATTTCAGGATCACTATCATAATAATAGTCCATTTCGCCTTTCATAATTTTTAAACCATTTAATGGATCTGGATCCCATCCAAGGTCTTCAATTGTTTCCTGGTCCATTTTGCCATTATACCAAAGCCATTTTTGTTTAAGCAACACCTTTTGTTCTCGCTCAGTACGCTTTAAAGAAAGCTTAGCGTGACTCAGTAATTGTAAATATTTTGCGTGAAGTTTTGGAGTATTTCTAGAAGTTTCGTCAAGACTTACTTTATCAATTACACATTCTTTAGACCATTGGTCTAGTATATCTTCTAAATTCATAATAAAATATCCTAAGATTATTCAAGTTCAAAATACGAGAATCTAAATGTTACTGGATACGTAATCACTGATTCCCCACCGGCAATTGCTTCAAATTGGATATTACCTAATCCCGTTGGTACACAATCTATATATTTAATTTTTCTAGTTTGATTATTATGGCTAGATAAAATAACTAACGATATATCAGCATATGTTGGAGGGACATCTTCAATTCTATCTAAAGCCGTCCGGTTTTTATGCTCTACAAGTCTATTTACCCAATTATACATTTCAACATATGAGTTTAAGTTCTCATCTAAAATAACCATTGCAGTTAATTCGCCGAACGTTAACTTATCGCCTGCAACTGGAATATTACTAACTCTTTGATAGAACGTATCAGCGGCCTGGACTGTTAGATCCGGGTGCAATACAGTTTGAGCAAAAAACTCTAAGTTTTTAAAGTTTTTTCTATCTATAATTAATTTAAACGCGTTAGGTTGTAATAAGTTTATATTATTTAGCGTACTACTATAAGTAGCATCACTTACCTCAACCGAAACTGAAGGGTTTAATTCTGGCATAAATAACTCCAAGGTTTGTTATATTTATATGAGGAAATTATGGAAAGTTTTATTAGACAGCACCAAGTAGAAGATGTAAAATTATGTGATGACATTGTAAATGTTTTTGAATCAGATCCAAATAAAGAATTTAAATGTTCTGGTCAATCGGGTGGTTTTGTACAGGACCACGTAAAGGTTAGTTTAGACGAACAATTTAGTAAATATAATTATGGAAGAATTTTTCAAAGATATATCAAACACCTAACTCCACTTATTGCTGACTATATGGCTGAATTTGGTATGCCTAATTTAGGTTTACAAAATGTACAGGTTCAAAAATATCTTCCTGGAGAAGGATTTAAAAAATATCATTTCGAAAGAGATGTTTCGAACCCATGTAGAACACTCACGTTTATGACATATTTAAATGATGTAGAAAATGCTGGAACAGAATTTCTATTACAGAATATAACGACTGATGCAAAAAAAGGCTTGACTGTAATATGGCCAGCTGAATTTACGCATCCTCATAGAGGAATCGTTTCAGAAACAGACATAAAATACATTATTACAGGCTGGTTTTCTTTCCTTGCTAACGAAGATGAGACCCCCAAAGCTATAGGCGAAGGTTTTCCTTGTCCAGAATCTCACATATATCTTATGCCAGCAGATCACGATCATAAATATAATCCGCCGGTTCCGCAAGCTACTTTTATTAATAACCGAGCTATGGACTATGCTGATGGATCTATTTATCATCACCCAGGTTATGATGAACTGCTAAAAAACTTCAAAGAAGAAGAAAAAAGGAGCGCCTAAGCGCTCCAGTTATAATAAAAGATAGTTTGGCGGGGTTTATCCCCGCCTTTTTCTTATATCTCTTATGTTTGTAGAATGTTGTCCACGCGGAAGATACGGTAGTATTGGTTCTGACGAGCATTACCCAAACCATTGTTTGAAATCGCACCAGGTACGAATGGATTTGCAGCCATACCGTAACGAGTTTTGAAGCCAATTTTTGGTTGGAAATCGTTTTCACCAACTGCGCGTACCATTGTTAATGGAACGTATGGGCAATAGAACACACCAGCGTCATATGGGTTTGCACCTTTATAGCCAACTGTGATATAATCAGTTGTTGCATATGGGTCGATGTATACTTTCATCCGGCCATTAATAACACCAGCAAATGTGTTGCCTGTGTCGTCAACGTTCAGGTTAGTTGCCAACGCTGGAGCATAATCCAAAGCACCTGCAGCAGCCAAAGCTGAAGCAACGTCTGATGAACAGATGATGAAGTTACCTTTACCGCGACGTGTGTCTTTTGCGATTTGGTTTGCTTCACGATCTAGTTGTACCAACAGACCTTTGAATTTTTCAACTGACCAGCGGCCATCAGCGTCTGTTGACAGATCGAAGATACCGTTGATTGCTGTGTTTTCTGTGCCAGCACCAGTTTTTGCTTGTGAGTTGATTGTACGTACAACTTCACGGTTGATTTCAGCCAAGATCTCTGTTGATAGAATGTTTGACAATTCTGTCTCAGCGTCCAAACCGTGGATCGCTTTAAGGTCTTGTGCCAGTTCCAAGCTGTATTCTGCTTTCAACGCACGTGATTTTGCAGTAACAGTTTGCTTTTCAATGGTGAAGCCCATATTGCGGAATGCACCTGAAAGTTCTGCATTAGCAGTTGACATGCCATCGCCGAATGTGGGGTTTGAACCACGGTCATTGTCGATAGACGAGTCTGAGTTAGAGTCTGTCAAACCACCAAGGCCAGATGGATCTGAGCTTTGGGTATCTGAAGAGTCGCCAGCAAATGTAGTATCTGCTTCGTTGAACAGTGCTTCTGTGTTGCCTGTTGTACCTGCTGTGTAGCGTGATTTCATTGCGAAAATCAAGCCTGTTGGACCAGCCATTGGCTGAACGCCACATACGTCATATGCCATCATGTTTGGCATTGCGCGGCGGACCAATGAGATAAGGACCGGGTCCCAATTTGATACAGAAGAGTTGCCTACAGATGTTGCAGGTGCTTCTGACAAAAAGTTTTGTTGACTACGCTCTTCGCGAAGTGCTTTTTCTGTGTTCTCCAGAACGACAGCGGTAACTGCACGCTTATGCGTGTCAGCGATTTCACCAGCTGCTGATTCGTTCAAAACTGGAGACCATTTCTCTACGAGACGATCATAAGTTTCCATAATAGGATCTCCTAATTACTTTATTGATTTACGGATTGCTTGGATATACTGAGCCATCGCATCAGAAACATCTTCTTGAAGAGATTCTTCTTCTGTTTCTTCGTCGATTACTGACTCAGCTGTTTGTTTTTTGAAATATGATTCTTTGACAGTTGCCACTTTTGATTCAAAAGTTTCTGCATCTACAAAGTCCATATCTTCTACTAATGACTTAAGCTTTGCAACTTGAGTTTCTGCTAAATCTTTAGAAGCTTCGCGAATAATCGCTTCACGCTTATATGTTTCTAGCTCTTCTGCAAGTTCCATAGTTTTTGCTACTGCTTCATTGAATTGCTCTTCAAGCTCTTCGTTGTCTGCAGATAGTTCGTCAATTAGGTCAACTTTGGAATCTGGAACTTCAACATAAGATTCTACAAATAGGTCTTTCAACTTATCCATAAAGCCTTCTGCGATTTCTGTGCGTAAGCCAGATTGAATCGCAAGTTTATTTTCTTCCATCCAGTTCTCAACAACATAGTTGAGGTAGCTATCAACTTTCTCTACAAGGTCGCCCTTGATTGAATTAACTTCTTCGTCTAGTTGAGTGCTATACTCAGATTCTAGGCGATTAATTTCTTCAGAAAGTTTTGATTTTACTGCTGCTTCAAAAATTACAGCTGTTTTGGCTTTAAACTCTTCAGAAAGAGTTGCCTCAGATTCCACCAAAGCATTTAAGTCTTCACTAAAGTCTCTATTAAATTCAATAGACTCGGCTTGTGGTGCAGCTGGTTTTGTTGCTGCAGGAATTACTGCTTTTTCGCCGCCATCTTTATCACCCTTACGCTTTTTAGCTTTAGGGCCTTTTTCTTCGGCTGCATCTACAGAGGCGACAGATTGTGCTTCTGCATTTTTTGGATCATGAGCTTCTTCGATTTCCTCGTCGAGCTCTACATCCTGGTCTTGTACTTGATCAGTCATGTTTGACACTCCTAATTATGATCTTTTCAACAACGAGAGGAAATTCTTAAACTCACGTGTCTGAACTTCGTAAAGATCAGAACGTGGAGCTGCTTTAATTTCAGTCTCCATTTTATCAATTACTTGAGCTTCAATGATTCCATTATTCCAAACCCATTCGACACCTTCCATTATTCCATTAACAAAAGCTGTTGGTGCAGATGGATCTTGTACAATATCAACTGTATTAAGAATAAAGTCATCCTTGACGTACATAGTTCCGTTACGTTGCTCAAGGCTACCCATACCACGAGTTGAGACACCAAGTTGAACACCACCTTCAAGCAAACCTTTTACAATGTTTCCCATTGGAGTATCCAATATTTGTGCCTTACCCACAACATCATCACCATTCCATTCTAGTTTGGTAATGAGGTGGGATACTTTATCTAAGTTTACTGTTGGTCCATCTGGATGGTTTAACTCACCAACTGCGCGCTTAGTATTAATTTGTTCTGTAACGTATTTTCCTACGGCTTTCTCCATGATTGCCTTAGGGTAAATACGTCCATTTCGGTTTTTCTGTTCTGACTGCATAAAAATGCCTTCAATAAAGTGATTCTTGCCGCCACCTTCTTTGGCTTCAACAATACACTCTAAACTTTGGTCATTATATTCTGCAATCAGCTTCATGTTTTTAACCTTTATATTGTTTGACGAATTCTTTCGCCATTTTTATAGCTTCAGCTTCTGACTTATATTTATCTAGCCTATCGCCATCAATAAAAACATCGTATACGTTTTTGTTCTTTTTGATTTCAACCGGTATCCGACCGATTTTCATCTTCTTAGAACTTTCACGTATTTGATTAAATGTTTTCATTTTATATACTTTCGTTTGAATTTATTTATAACATTTCAAATTTGTAAAATAAATTTATTCTTTATATCCTAAACGTATCATCTCGGCTTGAATCTTGCCTTCTTGATTCATGTCCACAATTTTTTGAAAATCTTCTTCAACTTCAACTTCAGTTTCTTCTTCATCAGATTCAGAATCTTCATCTTCTTCGTCAGATTCAAAATCTTCATCTTCTAAGTCAAGTTCAAGTTGTTCTTCCTCACCATTAAATACTTGACCAGCTACATCAATTTTTGCTTGATCTAAAGCGTCAGTCATTCTTTGGCCAATTAATTCTTGGAACACGTCATTTGCAGCATTAAAGTCTTGGTTTGCTGCGTGCCCAATCATTGTTTCAATATCACTCATTTTTATCTCCTTGAGGTGCTGGATTTATATGGTCATCATCGTGACTAATTTCCCCAGATTTTAATTCATCATCAATCTGATTACGCATTTGTTTAATATCGTCGTCATCAAAATGAAGTACATTCTTCATAACCCATTCTTTTGAATAGAACTCACCAACATACTGTTGCATAATATCTAACGTTTGTAAACGTTCTCTTAAAATTTCGGCATCTTTTAATTCTGAAAAATGATTATCTCTAATATAATCAACAACAATATCGTTTGACCATTCATTCCAATCATCTTCAGTAATAATACCTTTTAAAATTAATTGTTTTTTAAGAATATTATAAAAGAAATGGTTGAATCTAGATCTAAGCCTGTCAATAAACTTTTGAAATTTAAGTTCATCCCGATTAATTTCTGTAGATCTGCCAAGAGAAAATTGAGATTCTTGTTCTAATCTATTAATTGGAACGTTTAGAGATCTATATAGGCGTTTTTGAAAGTAAATAATATCGTCAATCTGGCCAAGGTTTTCACCTCCTGGCAGTGTTGAAATCTCGGTGCCTCGGCCGCCTTCTCTACGAGGAAGCCAAAAATCTTCAAGCATTGACATATGTTTACGGTCATCTTTAATCGCACCTGTTGATGCGTCATAAACTAATTTATTACGGTACTTAGCCATAATGTTTTTCATATATTCTTCAGACTTACCCTTTGGCAAATTACCAACATCAATATAGAATATACGGCGCTCAGGAGCTCTAGCTAATCTATAAATGACTAGCGAGTCTTCCATCATACGTAATTGATTAATTGGTTTTAATGATTTATGTAAGTGTGAAACAACTCTTTTTCTGCGCTCATCTAATAAGCCAGAGGTAACATATGAAACGGAATCTGTTGTAAGTTTTACGCCTTGTGCCTGAGCACCAGGTTTTTCTTGGTAAATAAAGAACTCATCAACGTTTTTAATAACTGAAACGCCTGATACTGGATCTTTTTCTTTTCTTACTTGTTTTACTTTACGAATCTTAGAAGCATCAATTGGTCTTATTTCTTGAATACCAGCTTTTGCATTTTTATCATCAATAACCAAATGGTGATACATTCTACCATCAACATACCAACGCTTAAACATGTCGTGCCCATGTTCGCCAAATTGAATCATTCTATAAACGTTATCGAATTCTTCTATAATTTGTTTTTTAATATTATCAGGTGCTTTTACTTTATCTAAAACTAAAGAAACGTTTTGCTCTTCATTTGAAGAAGTAATAGATTCGTTGATAATATCTTCTACCGCTGCGTCTACCTCAGGGTGAGTAGCTACAGCTCTATATTGTAATATAAGTTGCTGGTCATCTTTAGTTTTATCGTTACCTTCAATATCGACGTACGTACCAAAATGTGCTCCAGCCGCAGTAATATAGCCAGCGCCGTCATCGTCCAATGGAGGAACGATTGAAGGTAACATATCTTTGTTAACCTTTTTACCGGCTCTTTTAATCTCAAAACCAAATAATGTTAAACTATTGTCTGCCATTTTGAATTCCTAAAATAAAGATGTAGGGCCTGTGAAGGCCCTACGATATTTTTATTTATACTACTATGAAGTAGTTGCTGCTTCCCAGTATTGTACTTGGAATTCAACAGTAAATCTTTCAATTTCATTTTCTGAAGCATAGCTTAGATCAATTGGTGAAATAGCTGTTGGGAAAGCGCCACGGAAATTGTATGTTTTTAGTGTGCTTCCATCTTTGTCAATTTGCTCAACAAACAGATCAGCTTCATAATCAGTGGGGTTTGTTAGACCGGTATTTGCAGAGTGTGCATTCATACCATTCATCCAACGCTCCATTGCGTTACGAACATTAAAATCTGTATCGTTAATAATTGTTGGAGTCCATACATCAAATGTACGATCTCCAGCCATTTTTAATTGACGCCCCCGGAAAGGAACAATAATTGTTCCCATTGTTGATCCTGGTAACTGAGCTGCTTCACATAAGAATGAAGTAAGCTCTATATCACCACCAGCATATCCTGGAAATGTAATTGTAGATTTAAAGAGATTAGGGCGTGCACCGCCACCTCTTAGTTTTGCTTTAAAATCGTCAACACCTAGTACTGCCATTTTTTTATCTCCTTATACCTGTAGCCCAGCGACTTCTTCAAAGTCCACACCGGTTCTAACAGCCACAAAGTTAAGAGTGATGTAGTTAATAGAACGTGCAGGTTTAATGAAAATGTTTGCAATAAATTCATTTCTATCGATTACAGCTGGCGTGTTATTTGTTTCATCACATACGACACGGAAGTCTGTAATACCTCGACGTCCTTTTACTTCTCTTAAAAATGGCTCAACGATGCTTACAAATTCTGCTCTTGTAAATTCATCGTTAAATTCGAACATTGTGTTTCTTGCTGCTAAAGCAATTGATCTTTCCAAAACTAAAAACAGGCGACGTACGTTAATACGATCAAATGCTGATGGTCTATTCATGTGAGTTTTATCACCAAATAGAAGCACACCTTGTCCTGGCATATTAGCAATTGGATTAATACCTGCTTTATACAGCGTATCTCTTTGAGCTTTTGTTGGTGTGTATGCTAGGTTAGTTACGCCTAGATAGTTACCACGTCTTGGGCCAGCTGGTGAGAACCAAGGTGCTGCGTTTGCATCTGATGCCGCCATAATACCGGCTGTAGATGATGATGCAGGAATATGAATGTATTTGTCGTTATATTTATCATACACCTTTAACCAGTTATTATCAACAACTAGATAAGAGCTGGTTGTATAATCAGCAACATCAGCAACAGTATCTGTAACAGGATTATCAGAATTTACAACAGAATTGCTTGATGGCGAAGTAACAACAACACAATCTTTACGTGTTGAGCTAGCAGTTGTAACTAGATCATCAACAACAGTTTCTTGAGAAGTTGCGTCTGCCATACCTGGTGCAATTAAGAAATCTACTTCAATTGTATCTTTATCTTCAACTTGATTATAAGCAGTTGTATAATCGCCTGTCGCAATTGTACCATCATGGCCATATGCCAGCGAGGCTGAATCATTAGCATCTGCAAAAGAAGAACCATTATACCAAAGCCATTTTGATTTATTATTAATAACGTCTTTTACATAGTTGGTTGAACCATCAGCATTTGTTGCTGTGTCTGAAGTTGATAAGAACGCAAATCTTTCTAGTACACTATTTGAAGTACCTGTAATTACGCCATCCTCATCAAGCACGAGAACGTGAACTTCACCTGCATCCGGTTGAGCATCAAACTGAGCTTTGTTTGTGCCAGTATCAGTTGCCCAACTGCCATTGTTAATAACAACGTATTTTAAGCTATTTCCTAGTGTACCTGGATATTTTGCTGTCCAATCAGCAAGTCCAGATAGTGTATCTCTATGGTCAGCATTCTTAATAAGATCTGCTGAATCTTGGCCTGAGAGGCCTGCGGCAGCGTTTGCAGCGCTGTCTCCATCTATTGCACGAACGACTTGAAGTGCATTAGAATATTTTAAAAAGTATGCAGCTGTATGGAAGTCAACTGCGCGGTTATTGTCTGGTGCGCCAAAAGTTGTAGCTAGTTCAGTTTCTGTACTGATCTTAGTAGCTACTTCCGCCGGGCCCCAACGAAATTCACCAGCATATGCGCCAGTAGTAGATTGAACGTTAGGCACACCGCCTGTTAGATCTACTTCTTTGACGATAATAGCTGGAGATTCGGAAGGTACGCCTATTGCCATCTTTGTTTTCCTTTTCCAGTGAAACAATTATAAGTAATCATGATACGAATATTCAATTACTAGTATTTATAATTTTTAAAAATTGGTGTGACTAGGGTCATATTTAACTTCTATATCGCCATCTAAAGACCACGAATTTTCTGGAAGCTCTTCAATTTCTTCTACTCCATCATCAATAAACCCGAATGGCACAACATCGGCTTCAATTTCTTCCATTCTCTGTTTAAACATCATTTCTTTTAAATTAATATCAGTAAGATTTCTAAAATAATCTCCTGTCGCAAAATAACCAAACATAACTAAATTCATCATTAAGTCATCGTGGTTGCCATCTGAAGCTTCGTATGATTGGCCTTTTGCCACAAATGTAGATATTTCTAATATAGTATTTTCATCATATATTTCTAATTTATTTTCTTCTAATATATCTTTTATAGCAGAACAACCAAGTCGCTTGACTTTACGAGTCATTTCAACCCCAAGCGCATTTGCTTTAATAGCTGACTCAACAAACAGATTTTCATATTCTAGTTCATGATATAACCCATTGCATACAACCATGCCTTGGTCATTAGATTCTACTACAACCATTGCTTCATTGTATAGTTTTGCATATTTATAAATAATATTTGGGAAGAGTAATGGAGAGATAGTGTTATTGCGATATACAGCAACCTGTTCAAACGGGCGAGCGCTAATATCGATCAAATTAAAAGTTGAATAATCCTGTCCTCTTCCCCTCGAAACATCGACTGTCATAACGTAGTCATGTTCTTTTTTAGGTTCTTCATAAATATATAATGAATTAGATTCTAACAATGCTTTAGATGGTTTAGCTCTAAATTCTAATAGTTTATTTCCAGATATTAATGTATCACCCGTACCAAAAAATGTATTACCGAACTCTTGGTCAAATTGCATCTGAGATGTATTAGCAATGGTTTGTTTTTTCCATTCTATATCTCTTCCAGGAACATCCCACCAATCTACTTTAAATGGCGTAAATTCATTGGTTTTTTGGACAGCGCCTTCCCATATTTTTTGAAATGTATTACCGATACCATTTGCTGTTGATGTAATAATGATTTTAGTATTTTTACCAGATGATACAACTGGATATGTGGATGTGTAAAATTCTGCTGCTCTTTCAACGAAAGCAAATTCGTCAAGGTATAGAAGGTTAACAGACATACCACGAATAGAACTACCGGATGTTGCCGCAGCAATAATACGAGAGTTATTACTAAATTCTATAGAACCTTTGTTTAAAGCTTTACATCCGGTTTGCAAAAAGAAAGGTAAATTTTCAAGTGTCATCGTTACCCGAGATAACATTTCACGAGCAGTTGCTCCTTTATTTGCAAGGATAGCAATTGTTTTTTCTGGATTAAAAATGGCAAACCATAGCAAATATACTACCGAAGAAATGGATTTACCAGACTGACGGCATGCTAATACAATATTAAATCTGTTATTGTTAAAATGGCTAAACATTTTTTCTTGATATGGATAAAGCTCAAATGGAACTAATCCTAAGTCAAGAGAAATAATTTTACAATATTTCGATGCAAAATATGCCGGGTTGTTCATACACTTAACATATTCTTGCACTTCATGTTCAGTCCAATTTTGAACAATCCCATCGCGTTTTACATTAGGATTGCCAAGATAGGTGTCATTCATGATCTATAATTTTTTCTTCTTGTTTTAGCATTCTTTGTAAATCTGTTGTAGATCCAATGAATACATTATTTGTGGTTTGGCCTTTAGGCAACTCCGTCAATTCATCCTTTTTATCAAAGTCTTTTTTCTTTTTATGAAGATCTAATAAATTTCCATTAATATCTGCTACATGTTTCATCATATTTGAAAATACTTCAAACGCTCTAGGATGTTCTGTTGCCCTAGCAACTTCTATCATCTCTTCAAGCGCATCAGTGCCTTTTGCTAGTAAGTCATGATAATTTCTTCTAGCATATTCAAAATCATTATCAGGTGTATCAGAATCCATTAAGCACTATCGCCATAATAAGTTATTGTTTCAGTAAACCCAAAGTCGCTATCTGCTAAACCAATAGTATCTATTGGATTTGGAGCAACAGATATTTTTTCTAAAGCAACGTCTGAATCGTTAAGCCCATTGTCAATCTGATAAAGATTAGTATCCGCTTGGCGAATAATAGTTTTAGCAGAAATAGGTCCATAAAAATTGACTTTCATATCAAAGTCTAAAGTATATATTATTGTGCGTCTTTGCTCTTGAGTTCCTTCATAATCATCAGTAAATGAAATCCCAGATAAAGAAATTGGAATATCTTCTTTTATATTTGAATAATCATCAAATGGCTTAATCGTCAAAGTATATTGAGGCGTAAAATAAGGAAATATTTGTTCTACAATTTGTAAAGCATCATCTTGGTTTTTTGCATAAACACTTAATTGAAAGCTAATAATATATGGAACATAAGAGTTAAATTTATTTCTTTTATTAACATTAGACCCAGCTTGGGAAAAGGTGTTATTCTTTTGAAGTTGCCTTGTTAAATCATATGCAATAGCCGTGATTTCAAAAGACATTCTTGGTAGTTTAATTGATACTTTTGAATCATCAACTAAATCTGGTTGCTGATTGATTCTTTCGAGAAATTTTTGTTTTGGCCCATATGCTAATGGAACTTTCATTTGATTGATTACAGATCCCGAAGAATTTTTACGAATGACATAAAGATTATTAAATAGCGCGCCAAAAATAGCTACGCTTTTTCTAATTTTTTCGTGATAAAAGTGACCGCCGAACATATCTAACCTTTATATATTTGTTGAAGCTTTGTTTCAAATAATTCTATTTTTTCTAATCTATTTGGCCACAGAATATATTCTTTTTCTGGATTTTTCTTTAAATTATTTAAAAGTGGAACTACAGAATTATAAAGCTTATCTAATCTAGATTGAGTAGTCATAGCTAATTGCTCAGCATCATGTGCTACAGCAGCAGTTTGTTGTACGGTTTGAAGCTCATCTTCGTCTACGGCTGTAAAGCCAAAATCAAACATTTCGTCCATTATTCAGGATCTCCAAATGGATTAGATTCAGAAAAATCTAAGAAATCAGTAAGTGTATCAAAATATGTATTTTGTTCAGTATTTGATAATTGATTATTTTCAGCTACTGATACTACATTAGACAATGCAAATAACTCACCAGCTGAAGTATCTAAATCTATTGTACCTACAATTGATCTGCCAGTAACAAATGTATGATATAATCCATCATCAGCGCCAGCATTAATAACTCCAAGAATAAGATCTGAATCACTCCAACGAGAAACTTCGCCAGACATTACAATGCCAGATGAGAATGTCTGATTTACAGTTTCTCCTAATGTAAAACCACCGCCATCTGAATCTAGTGTAAGTAAATACTCATAGCCATAATCTCTAGCTATATCATCTACGTCAGTAATATCGGTATCAAAGTCTTCACCACTAAATTCAAATAGTTCGCAACGCAACTTGTACGTTGGCAGGTCTTTTAATTGGTAAAACGGTTGTTCATGCTCAACATGCGTAATTTCAAATAATTTTTTAGAAAATGGGATATAAAGTAAATCACCTTCAAAGGGTCTTACGCCTTCAAGTTCATTATCATATCTTGCAACAGTTTGTTCCCAACGTTTTTTTGCTACAATAAACGTGGCTTGGTCTCGTATTTCAACTCCAAATTTTGTAAATAGATCTCCTTCGCCGTCAAAACCTTCAATGTTTTCAATATACATTTCAATTTTATACGAAGAATTAAAACGAGAATTTGCATCCTCGTTTAAAATATTATCTTTATTTACAATATCCCGCGGAAGATAGTAAATATCTTGGCCATAGATTTTTAGAGATTCAATTATAATTTCTTCATATAATTGTTGCTCTGGTCTACTGCCTTGGCTGAAATACATATTAGTTGCCATAATTTACCCCATAAAAAAATCTGCTGGGAATTCATGCTCTAAACGAATAGATTCTCTTAGCCGTTCTAAATCTTGTTGTGCATCTTCAAAAATTTGTCTACCGTTAAGAGTTACACCACCTGGGAGAGTCATGCCTTCAAACTTAATTAAATTAGAACCCCATTGCCTTTTAAATAATGCCGTGGTGTATTCTTTTAACCAGCGATCATTATAAATCGAAGTGTTTGTATCAGGGTCTAAAATCTTATAAACTTCTGCTACAATATAATCATCCTTTTCGATATCTTTATCTTCGAAATCGCCATGAATATAAAGTCTATTTTCTCTTCTTGAAAATTGAACTTGAGGAGTACCATTTAACTTCATATCAATTAATGATAAGTATTGCTGCATTTGTTCATAATAAGCTAAATCGCCCATATATGTATGAAGGTTTGCAATGTCATTTAAATGTAATTGGTATTTAATATCGAAAAAATCTTTTGTAACTGCACCACCTTTTATTGGAAACAGTCTAGATACATAAGTAATACTACTATCTAAAGAAATATATTGATTTGTAACATCGTCTGCTGTTACTTCGTGTTTTAAATATGTTCTTAAAGTCGCATCAGAATGAAATTCTTGATAGTATTGAAGAGCTTCATCTACACGATCTTCTTGTTGTTCAGGGTCAATATTGATTTCAATTACTGGATCACCCAATGAACGCATTACGTAATCAATTAAACTCTGCCTGCTGTTTGGATTAGCCATGTTTAAAACCTTTAAATCTTTTTACTTATTTATACTTACGTATTTGCATGACCATATGACCCTGAATAATAACCTGCGCGGTAATAATTAGGGTAGAATGATAATGAAGGTTGATAGCTTTCATAGGCAGTAACCGAAGTAAAAGAAGCATATGGAAAAACAAAAGTCTTGTTGGTTTCACTATTAAAATTAAGAGGGTATGTATTCGGTGCTAAAGCTAGCGTTGGTGATCCAACGTGATACATGGCTTGATTGGCATCCCCGCCGCTAGATACTCTTCCGCCGTAATGGCCAACATAATTAGTATCTCCTAACGTTGTGGCTTCGCCATCAGCTGTTGCGTGCGGATAGACTCTTACTTTTCCAATTACACCAGCAATAGTGTTTGGACAGCCGGAGTTAGATGACCATCCACCCCAAACATAACCCGAGGACGCACTGCTAGTGGCGGCGTGTGCTCCATATGTGCCTTGAGGCCCTCTGTTGCTAGAACCAGATCCAGTTTGAGGTACTAAGCTTTGCCCCATGTCTGCTTGAGGTACGCTATAACTGTTACCGTATGGAAATGCTGCATACGGAAATTGAACTGTTTGTTCTCTAAGACCATTACTATTTCCTGGATAATATTTATGAGCCGGGCCACTGCCAACAAAAACTTTAGCATATGTTTTTGATGATGCTGCTTGACCATGATTCCACGAAAAATGCCCAGGAGCACTGAACAGAGCGGCGCGGTTTCCACCTGATGAAAAAGAAGTATCAGACAAATATGGAGTACTCGTCCAGCTGCTAATATTCCAAATATATATTCTTCCATTATCATCTTCTGAATATGGAGTGCCTGGTCTGTCGGCTGGAATAGATGATACTGGCTGCAAAATATATTTTGTCGGATAAGAACCTATATTTGGATTTCCTATTGTCTCAATTTGATGCTGTTTTGACATTTTCCAAAAAGTATTGGAGAACTGGTTGCTGCTTGGATATTGGGCGCCACGCATCCAATATATATGAGTAGGGGATGCAGCTTTATGCGAGTCCGTCAGGCCGTGGTGTGCTGGTCCGGCAGTACCTACCATTATAGAAGTTTTATTTGCAAAATTAGTATAGTGGATATTCCCTCTCGTAGTGTTTTTACTGCCGCCACCTGGTTGGTTATTGACAGACGGGCTGTTGGAGCCGCCACTAAACCATCCAGTTGTACCAATCATATCTTTATTAAAATATGGCTGTAATCCAGCACCTTTAATTCTACCACCCATATTCATTTTTACAAAACTTGGAGAGTTTTCAGTAAAGTAACTGCCAAATGTAAAAGAAGCATATTGATAGCCTCCATTACGTGGCGTCACACCCCTTCCGGGAGCTAGAGTTGGCATAAACGCTGAAGTCGATTGGTGAGGCCCAGCAGATTTTATTGAATAATGCGTGGTGTTTGGCGTACCAAAAGACAGCTGAAATGCGTAACCATTGTTCGTCTGATTTGGATTAAAAGGACTCGGTACAGAGTTCGGTGCCAGAGGATTTCTTTGTAAAAAACGTACTACCATATTAGACTCCTAACTGCGTAATTGGCCGGCCAGAGTTATACGACTGATTTGCTGAAGAATACGAAATTGGATAAAATCCAGATCCATCTGTACGTCGATAATATTGATTACCAGGAGATCTTAGTCTTATTGTTCCAGAAGCATTATAGTTTGGTGTAACTTGTCCCCAAGTTACATTCATTTGAATTCCACCGGATCCAGGATATGTAAATGGCGTACTAAAATTAAACGTTTTTGCGCCAGAGCCTGACCAGGTATATGGTGTAGGACCATAAGTAATTGTAGATGTATAATAACTGCTACTAAATGTGGGCGCGGGAGCTGGAGTAGGGCCCATTGCAATTGTAAATTGCGGAGCTACTGGGCGGTTGGGCGCTGTGTTTAAATACCATGAACATGAATTAATTGTTTTAGAACTAGAAAGCCCTGCTGTTGAAAGCTCAGTGCTTGGATAATTAAATCTTACAATTCCTCTTCTATACCAAGTATTAGAAATAGAATGTGTACTATTTGGATTAGTAATATAAGGGCTTTGAGTATAAGGTGTGCCTCCAGGAAGGTAATAAGGACCAGAACTACCTCCGCCTCCAGGGCTTGTAGAAGTATCACCAACTGATACCGCAATACTTTGGCCGCTACCTCCTGTTCCATCAGCTGGGTATGCCGACGGCACTGAAAATGTCATAGTTTCAGTGCCTTCAGTTGTAGCATCCGAGGCAAATGTATAAGGAATACCTGATCCAAGACTACCTGTGCCAGCAGTTGGGGTACCACTTGGGTTAAAATCAGGACTTGTAACACCAGTAATACTATATGGAAATGGGGTAGTGGCGCCATCAGAGGCGGTTAGTGTAATTGTTACGCTATTTCCTTCATTTACGGTGCTGGTAGGACTTTTAGATAAAGTGTAAGATACAGGCACTGCTGCAGTGCCACCAGCTCCGCCATAATCACCTGGAGATAAATCAGCATACAAAATTCCGCCACCCATATTAATTGTGCCACTAAAATTAGTAGGCTCTAATACACCAGTCTGCGAGGTGTTAGGCGTAACAACTGTTATATTAGGGCCAACGCTATTTGCAAGAATAGTGGTTGTGGTTGTTGGCGTGTTTGATGATGTAATAGTAATTGCCATTTTTTTTAAACTCCAAACATGCCGCCTCTGCGGCGAATTAGTGGTGTTGGCACCTGAGCATAAGTGTTTACAAATGATGCATAAGGAGTTATAGTCGGAACTATTCTAACTTGGCCACCATAACTTTGATCATATCCTCCACCCATATATAATTTACTATCTCCTCCAGACACAAAATGCGTAGGTGACCCAAAAGGCAGCATGCTTTGTGACGTTGAGGACCCGGGAAATGTGGCAGGTGTTGGCGCAAGCGGCCTATATGATGTAAATACCGGAGCATTAATTGTAGTATTACTAGCAGTTGAATACTTGACTATTGCCCACTGATTCGACCCTGTTGATGGTGGGCTAGGCGCGTATACTCCACCACCTGTAAATATATTACCGCCACCAACATCTTGACCAACACCACTTTCATACATGCCACGGCCGTCAGGTGTTTTATGCTGAGAACCCATTTGAGCTGCAACACTAACTGAATTAACAGATGCCGTTGGATATTTTACAAATCCCCCTTGGCCCCAGACTGTTTGCCTAACAGCTGATCCGCCACCAACATGAACAGAATTATCTCCTTCTGAGTAAAAATTCCATGCACCTGAAGAACGATAATACCATCCATTTGAAGCCGGCTGTGCAGCACTTACCCATTGTGGTAATGAAATGTTTGTTGCCAGCTGAGTTGCTACTTCACTGGCAAAAGGAAAGGTTGTGTACGTTATCTGTGGTGCATATGACGGAGAAGGCATAGTACTAGTAATTGGAACAGTTGTATTGGAAAAAGTCTTAATTGCATGTAATTTATCTGGCGCAGATCCCGAGCGCTTTCCACCAGAATACGTTACTGGCTGGGGTAAATATGTGCTGACAATATTACTAGTTGAAACCGGTGCGCCATCTGTTACAGCAAGAGGAACTTTAAACCATTCGCCAGATCGCGGCGCGAAATTTGGATTATAATATGGATAAAAAGTAGCATTACCGGCTTTTGCCATATACGCATTCACCGCAGAGGTGCCAGTTCCATAGCCCCCTTGTGGCGCATTAGATCCAAAAGTTGATCCAATAACAGTTGTAGAAGCGCCAGGTGATGCTGCGATTGGCATATAATGCATTCCATCAGAGCCATAACCTGCTGGATTACTGTTACCCGTAAGACCTCCAAATTGATATATTCTTATATTAGCTTCTTCGAATGGCACATCTCCTACACCGTAAGCATATTCTGTAGCCCATATATAACCTGGCCCGATTGCCCAACCCTGTGGAGTAGCCTGAAAAGATGTATGCTGTAAGGTCGTCATTGCCGGATTGCCGGCATATGGCGACTCTCCGGTTGCTTTCACTCCTCTAATCCCATCTAAAGGACCAAATTGAGTATTTTCTCTATATTGAGCTTGTGTCGGACCCTGTGGACCGCCCGGGTTTGTAGTAGGGGCAAATGGGTCTGGTATCCCACCATACAAGATAATACTGTTTCCGGTAATCATAATAGGCATTTAGAATATAATACCTTTATTTTCTATATCTTCATGATACCTAATTAATTCATCCCACTGGTCTGAGGCCTCAGTTCTACAAGAATCATCACTCATTTTTAATGGATAGCCATTACTGTCGTATCCAAGAATTGAGCCATCACTATCAAGAAGTAAATATTCTCCATCATTTGAATATTTAAGATTTGATCTTCTTTCAATATAAGAAGCACTATCTAAATAAACTATAGTGTTCGGGACGTGAAAAAAGTTGTCGGATTCTTTTGCAATATAACCCACATAGGTGTAATCAGATTCATTAAAGTCATAACCGCCAGAAGAAATAAATTCCGGCGTTTTGCCCATTTGATTTTGCGTGTCTCTATGAAGTTTATATTCAACAAAAGGCATTTTAATTAGTCCTTATTTAATAGTGGTTTTTCTTCACTAGCGTCTTCAACATGTAAAGCAACAGGTATAATAGAAGCTGCGCCAGCATCAGGTTTCGGATTTAGTCCAGTAATAGATAGTCTTGTTTCGCTTACTTTAAGATTGCGAGCTAAATCATTAGCTAAAGAATTTACAAATTCAAATAATTCTCGCGTATCCCAATTATCGCTGTTCTCTTCTCTAATTAAATAGTTTTTAATAGCATTAAGCAGTTTTGAAGGATTAATTCCAATTTGTTCTAAGTATTCCTGCTCACCTTTAGTAATAGATCCGCTTTGCCTAACATCCCGAATACATTGTTGGATTGATCTAGACATATGTGCATATGCTTGATCTTCTTCGATTTCATATTCAGTAATTCCTGAAACCGTTTTATTAAGCTCTTCATAATTTCCTTTAATTGCAATTAGATCTTTCATAGCACCTTCTAACATAAGAAGATCGCGTTCTTCAGAAGCCCGCATTGAGCCTAATGCTAGCATTAAACGCATTTTCTTAAATCTTTGTTGCGGAATAGATTCATCTAATTGGCCAAGTTTATGTTCTACTTCTTGAATTTTAATTTGAGTTTCTAAAACATTCCATTTTGATTGATCGACAATATCAGCTTTATTTCCAATTTCAGCAGATATTTGGCGCATATTTAAAATAGGGTCAAAGTTAGAAAAGTTAATATGTTTCCATGCATATTGAGTATGCGCATGATTCCAAATTTCATTAAGATTAGCTGCAATCTGAACAGCTTCATCACAAAGCTTAGCATTTTCTACTAGACTTTTACCTCCAAAGCTTTTCCTGTCAGCATACATTCCTTTACTATAAACTTCAGCAATTGAGAGCTTTACGCCTCCACCTAATTTATCTGGATCAGTTAAAAGATTTTCAATATTATCTAGAATTGATAAATCTTTTTTACCATCAATTTTTTTCACAGCGTTCTTTGCCATAATACTTCCTTTATCTAAATCTACTTCTGCCATGTACCCAAACAACTAGGCAATATCTTGTCCCTTCTTCAATGGGCTTGACCATATGCGGCAAATAACTTGGGAACATATTAATTGCACCTTTTTCTTTTGAGCCTATGACTTCCATACCATTGTTATTTATAATAAGATCGCACCCTTTATATTCTGAAGGATCTGTTAACTGAATTACAATTGATAACTTACGAGTTGCTGATTCGCCTGGACCAACATCCATATGCCAATTATAGTAATCTTTTTGTTCTGCGGCTGGATCAAATTTGTATTCTAACAATTGAATATTGTTATGGAAACCAATTAATTCAAAGTCGTAATAAAATTTATTTACTACTTGTATAGCATTTGCTATCTTATTAAAAACTCCAACTGTTTTTTCATCTTTCAAAACACCATAGACTTTACAGCTTCTAATTTGTTTTGCGACTTGAGCGCCGGTCATATTAGATCCTACTCCAGCATCCGTCGCATAATGTTTACCAACAACTTCATCCATCAGCATTTGGATTTCATCAGGCGTAAGAACTATTTGAGAATTATGCTCATCTGGGGTAATTGACAAATGTCCAGGTAAATCATGATCTTTAGGACTAAGTACTGTCATATCATGATAAATGCTGCTAAAAGTTCTTAGTTGAGTTTTTGCATATTCTTCTAATTCGCCATACATATTGTCGTTATTAGCGCCTTCCTGAACTTTTCGGTTAGCTGGGCGTTCACCGAGATTATTTCTTCCATCTTTATGCATATCTTTATGAGGGCCATTAGCATCGACATAATGAAAAAATACTTGAACTTGCCAATCACCTTTAAATTTATCGCGATAATGATCGAGTTCGCACCCACGGTACAAGCACAAATCGCCTCTATCTAAAATAACATTTTTAGCATTGCCCATATGAATAGGCCAAATTGGATAGTCAGAAAAATCCACTGTCATAGTGGCGCTAATTTCGCACGAAGGACGATCTTTATGAATTTTTAATTCTTCGCCTTTGTAATAAATTCTGGAATATGTATATGTTGGAAGAAGATCAATGCCAACCATTTCGCCGAGCGGTTTAGCTAATTCTTGAAGCATTTTATCCCATTCAGGATCTCCATAGATAGAATCAGATAAAGGGCATTGTGGATCTTTTTCTGTTTTTCCTGCATCGCGTAAATCAAACATATGTTTAGCAAGTTGTTTACACCGATCTTCTGGAATAACGTCAGTAATAACAAGAAATCTTTGCTCTTCAAATGTTTTAGCTGGGGTCATCTCCGGCCCATTCCTGGCCATATCTTGTTGTATCATTTGCTTTGTGTGTTCCACTTGCTCTGTGTGTTTCACTTCTTGTGGTTTAGTTCCTAGTGTAATCATTATTAAATTCCTTTAAATCATAAGCCATCTATCATTAGATAGGGTCCAGTTAACTACTTCTTCAATTCTTTTTTGCACAGGTTTTGGTTCCCATCCAAGCGATTTCATTTTAGATCCGTCAAGAGCATAGCGTAAATCATGGCCAGGACGACTTGTATGAAAGTCAACCATTTCATAATTAAGTTTTTTACCTTGAGCATCAGCAATCATTTTTGCCAATTCTAAGTTATTTATTTCATTCGCTCCGCAAATATTAAACTTAGGACATTTAGCTCCAGTGTTGTCAGCTACTGCTTCAAACTTATTTTTCAATAAAAATAACGTAGCATCAGCCACATCCTCAGCATGAATGTAGTGGCGCGATCCAGGAACTGTTTGGGATTGATCGCTATGGATAGTTACTGTTTCGCCATCTCTTGCTTTTTGAATACACATTGGAAAAAACTTTTCCGGATGCTGGCGCTGACCAAACACATTCATGGTGTGTGTAACATAGATCGGCATGTTATAAGTATTCTCATATGCAACAGCCAATTCTTCGCCGCCTGCTTTTGAAGCGCTATACGGATTCGTACAATTGTATCTATCGTTTTCTTTATATTTAATTCCATCCGGTGCAGGACCGAAAATTTCATCTGTTGAAAAATATAAAAACCGTTCTAGGTTATCTTGTTGTCTAGCAAATTCTAATACATTGCACGTGCCAACAACATTATCCATAACAAATTCCATAGGACGATCAATTGATCGATCAACATGAGATCCTGCGGCAAGATGCGCAACAATATCTACTTTACCAATATCTGATTTAAGCATTGGATTGATTTCAGCTTTAAAATCATGGTAGATTGTGCGAACTCTTTTACGTTCAGCTGGAGCATAATCTTGTAGCAAATCATGCAATCGATTTAAATTACCACTATAATCAAGACGATCTAGTGTTACAATTTCCCAATCAGTCCGTTTTAGAACTTGGCCAATTAAGTGATGGGCAATAAAACCAGCACCGCCTGTAATTAAAATTCTTTTCATTCATTCACCTTTAAATTTTCAAAACATGTGGATAGCGAATGCTATCATCTTTTACAGCTGTCAACCAAGCTGTCGTAACTAATACTTGTAAATTTTCCATCCAATCATTTGGATAATAAGTTTCTTTACGAAATTCCTGAAAACGAATTTTATCATTATCAATAAAATCTCCGAGATATTTATCAGTATAATATAAGAAGCTATTTTGGTTCCAATAACTTACATGAGTTGGATCTTGAAATGCGCCACGGCCATCTGTGCTTGGTACTTCAATAAATGCCCAACCACCGTGCGCCAATACTCTATGTATCTCTCCCATAATTTTTGTCTTATCATGTAGATGTTCAAGAATATGACTTGCATTTAAAACACCGACACTGTTATCAGGCAATGGAATTCCGTCATTTAAATCTGCGACAGTATCTGCATTTTTTCTCGTGTCAACTGTATGATAACCAGGATATGGATTTAATCCTCCTCCAATATCAATTTTCATCAAGCCACGTAAATCGGCATCTCTTTCAGCAAGAAGTTGGCCATACTCTCTAAATAGATCTACTGTTTTTATTTGAATTGCTTCATTACGTTCTAACCATGTATTATTACCAGTAATTCTATATAAGTAAAGGACTTTTGGTATGCGTTTCATTTTAGTAATAAGGTAAGTACGAATCATAAGCTCGTGGTCGTCACAAATAGAAAGGTCATTATTGTGGCCATCAACTTCTTCATAAATATCTTTACGCCAAGAACGAACATGATCTGGAGCGTACCATATATAAGATAAAGATTGAGCGCTTGGTTCAAAACTATGCATGGCCTTAAGCGTTTGGCCTTTCCATTCAAACTCTCTCCAAGTCCAACCGCCGTCTTCGCCATATGGAATAAATTCTCCTTCCATTTGTAATACAGCATTATCGCTATAAACAAATCCAACTTCAGGATCAGATTCATACGCCTTTTTTAATTCTTCTAAACAATCAGGAGTAATTAAATCATCGTGATCGACTTCTACTAAAACATCGCCCGTACCAATACCAAACGCTGCTTTTTTAATTGCACCAATATTTGTATCAGTATCGTGCGTACGGAATATAATTACCTGAGCATGATTTTTTATTTGATCTGGAACGTGTTCTACTTGAATTTTATTATTCAAATATAAAATCCACTCCCAATCTTTGTATGTTTGGTTAAGAACACAATCAAATAATTCTAAAAGAAAGGGAATGTTACCTGGATCATGTTCAGGTGTAATAATACTAAATTTCATAATATACTATCCTGGTTTGAAAAGCTGTTACTTTTATTATATACGGTTTTGCTGGAATGTAAACAGTTTATTTCGTATTATACCAAATAACTGCATGAGGATCTGACTTTTCTTCTTCTGGTCTATCTTCAGTATAATAATACAGAGCAAGTGAATATCTAGATACAGTTTCAGGACACTGGAGAGGCTCTGGGTGCCCATGATACGCATCATCTGTTATATTGAATATTACCGCTCTATTAAAAATAGGTTCTACTTTAACACAGCATTTTGAGAGATCTTTATCCCATAATTCAAGATGTCCATTCCATTCTGGATTCCAATCTTCATTTAAATAGATTAAAACATTAATTCTACGATGAAGCTTATTTACGAAGTTGATATTAAAATCTGCATGGACGCCTAATTTACCACCTCTTGAAATTTTATGCATTCCTGCGCCTAACCAGTTTTCATCTGGTAGCAATCCTTGAATGCCAGTTAAACCTTCAAGAAAGTTTAATACTGTTTCAGAATACATATAATCTAAAATAAGTTTTGTTTTTGGAGCATACTTAGCTAGAATTTGAACGTCATTTGGTTCTGCCACTACATCGGGTGCGTATTGTTTTAGAACTTGAAATTCTTCCACCCACTCCGAATTATCTTGGTGCCAGTGTTGATAGTTTTCTATTTCAGGCATAGCCTGTCGGAGCATCCAAGGATCTAAGAAATTATCTAATATAGTATGAGGAAAGGGATATGCTTCTCTATAAGAGGCAACCGATGTGTCTAGTACTGATAGGATTTTATTGTTTAGCATGATTAATCAAAAAAGAATAAATGTGTGAGTCTGCTGTCGTGTAAGTCTTTTCCAAAATATTCTCCAGCAGAATGTATATGCCTTGCATCAAAAATAGCAAGACGGTTAAATAAATTTCCAACAGTATCAAGAGTATGAAACCGAGTAGAATCTAAAAAGTTTCCATCAAATGCATCATCAATAATATCTGCATCTTCTATACTGTGCTTAGCTTTATTTATCTTAGAAATATGTAGGCGTGTTCCGCTTTCATATGGAGCGTTTGGCGACAAATAAATCATTGCTGCCCAACGTTGCTCGTCAAAATGCCAAACTTGTGGATCTTGCGCTCTTGTAACTTGGAATACACCATTCATACCGCCATCCCAATCTACAATTTTTTCACCAATGATATTTTCAAATCTATATTTTAAGTCAATTGGTCGATATTTTTCTTCTGAACGAAACCCCTTGTACCATCGGCTATCTTCTTGAAAATTAAGGCTAGTTAATGCCCAGTCTCTTAGTTCATCTGGTCTTTCATAAAAGTTATCTACAACCCATACTCTTTTTGTTGGAATTTTATTTACTGCAAAATATGTAACATCTTTTTTAGAGTTTCTTGCTTGATTTAAAGTTTCAGTATCTTGCTGAATCAGTATAGGTTTAGGTGATGCTCTATTTTTTACATCAGGGTGGCTAAATAGCCATTCCTCATTTAGTCTTTCAATATTAATTCTTTTACATATTTGATGAAGGTAATCCAAATCAGAATCTTTTGAAATCCAAATTCTAGCAATATAATCTCCCAATGGCGTAACGTTTTTAGTTCCATCCCAATTTTGAACATCTATTTTGCCTTGCTTCCAATAGCTTTTTGCCCAAGGACATAAATCAATTATAGAATCAAAATACATTTCCCAATCAGTAGATTCTTCTTCAGGGTACATTTCATTTAATCTTTGGGCTTCTTTATATAAACTTTGAACATCTCCTGTACCATCAACATAATGTTTTTTATCAATGAAGTTACAATATTGAGGAAATGGAAATGTTCTTTCAGGATCCATCATTATTGTAGTTGTGTCCAACATTTTTTTATATTGTTTTGTTTCCTGATATAAATGAACCATTTGCCATAAATGGTCATTTCTTCCAGGAGCAAATTGTTGAAGCATTGAATATGCAGTTATAGCTTCTTTCTTTTTTCCCATAAAATTATAGCATTCACCAGCCATAATTCCAGCCATATAGCACATCTCATCTATACCAATATTACCTTTTTTATTTTTCATAGTTTGATTAATATATTCGTTCAAATACCAAATAGATCTCCGGGCATATTCGTCTGCTTGTTTTTTCTTTAATGGAAAAGCAGATGATTCCATTGCATCTCTATAGCTCTTACCAATGTACCAGAAATGATACATATTTTCTAAAAGGTTTTGCTCACGGATAAGTTTTTCTTCTAATCGCAAAGCATCTGAAATAAATTTAGTAGGAACTGCCCACGACATTCCGTCATTAGATCCAATTTGATTAAAACCTAACGGCAGTGGATAAGCATTATAATTATGGTCAATTTCTGGATCTAGGCAATAAATGGTTTCATGGCAAGGATCATGATTAAACGCCCATTGTAAATCGTTATTCCATAGCCAAGTTCTATAATAAACACCAGTTCCACTTACTGCTGGAATATTAAACCCATGAATTGTTTTATCATTAAATACAGACCAATCGAAATCATCATAAACTTCTAAAGTTTCATCACAGTCCATTTTAAGAATCCAATCACACCCATGATCGACTTCATTTTGGCAATATCGAATTAAATGATCTCGGTTCCATCCAAAACCTTTCCAGCCTTCTTTCACTTCATAAAGAACTCCTGGAATATTATTTTCCTTAGCCCAATCTTTTACAATATCTGGAGAACCATCTGTTGAGCCATTATCTTGAATTACATAATAATCAATATATCCAAGTACAGAATCAAGCATCTTCCGAAGAACAGGCGCCTCATTCTTAAACATGGCGACCATAACAATTTTACATTCTTTATTCATAATGATTTTTCAGCCCGTTTTTTAATAAACTCAATAATATCATCGTTATTTATTTGATCTTTTCGTGGACTATACAAAGCCCTAGGTCTATCTACCGCGGTATCGGCAATAGGCGACAAATAATACATAGCAATGCTTTTTCTATATATTCCATTAGGGCAATTAATAGATTCTGGAAATCCATGCCATGAATTTTGTGTAGTATCAAACAAAACTGCTCTATTAAATACGCAGTCAATAGAAGATGAAATTTCATGAGCTTGGTTTAATTCTGGATTATGACTCCAAAATTCAAGATTCCCACCCCATTCTTTTTTCCAATTAGGAGTAAGATATATAATGATGTTCCATTTCCTTTGCATATTTGCCATAGGATGAATAGAATAATCTTGATGAATATTTAAATGGTCTCCACGTTTACTCATATGCCAACCAGCACCGTGCAAACCATAATCAGGTTTTAAACATTCATCACCTGTCAGTTTTCTTAATTTGTCTGTAAATTTTTCACAGCATAAAGATAAAAACAATTGATAAGTTTCTGGAGGAAATGATCCCCAAGTTTGAATTGCTTTTTTTCTTTCTAATGGATTGTCATAAGCAAACCATTTTTTAGATGAATGCGATGGAAATTGTTTTGATAATGTATGAGCTAGATCTGCTTTTAAAAAGTTGTCTATCACGAAATGTTTAAAAGGTGCTTCATACTCTTTTGCATGACTTAAGTCCATTTTGGTCCTTCAAACCACGCAGAAATACTATAGCGAACCCCTTTTGTTACAGGTAAAGCTCTATGACTTAAAACTGAAGGAAAATATATAAACGTTCCTTGGGCTTTATAATCATTCGGATCTGGCGGGTTAGATGAACCAGTAATTTCTAATCCACCACCTTCATAATCACTTGGGTCTGATAATTGTAAAACACAAGATACTTTTCTATGATGTGATGCATCATCATTCATCCAAAATGTATCTACGTGTTCTTTATATTCGCCCTGAATGGCCGAATTATATTCAGCAAATTGCACATATTCAAGTCTATTGACATGAATATTAAAAAAATCTTGATTTGCTTGTATTTGTGTTTTCCATAAAGTATCAAAAAGTTTTTGGAATTTCCAATCGCCTGCTTGAATAAATGATACTTTACTTTTACGATATTCTGTAAGGTGTGCATCTTCACCCAGACCAACTACTGCATCCTGAGATGGTAATAGTTTAGCCTGAGCAATAATTTCTTCGCAATCTTCTTTACTTAAATACGAACCAAAATAACACCAGTCGCCTTCCCATGCCATAAATCATCTCCATTATTATAATTTTAATTAAACTTCAAATTGAATATATACGTGTGTGGTATCTTCATCAGGTTTATGAGTATATCTTTCGCCTTCTTCTAAAGTTGCATCATCCGGCGCTTCAGTTGCTGTTGCTGCTGCTGTAAATTGCTCATCAGAGTTTTGTGTCAATCTCCACCAACCCGTTGCATTAATTGCTGCGTCTATGGCAGCTTCGCCTTCATTAAAAAAGCCTTCTTTACTATTTAAGCCTAATTCTGATTTTGTAAGATCAATTGCCATTTAACTTTCCTATTCTAGATTTTAAATCATTAATTTGATTTTTTTGTTCTTTTAACGCTTCAACCACCAAAGGAACAACCCTTGCATAATCTACTGTAAGATATTTCTTACCTGATTTACTATGCCCGTGTCTATTTATATCAAATGGAGCACCACGAACAACCTCAGGTAAAGCCTTCTCTAGTTCTTGAGCAATCAAACCAATTTTTCTACCAGACCTATCTCCAGCAATATTCATGGCTAATTTATTTGGTGAATAGAAATAGCCATTTAATTTACTAATTCTTTTAATAGGATTATCAATTGGACCTTTTACATTTTTCAAGCGCCTGTCTGAATATCCAGCAACAATATCTAATTGGGCGCGAATATCGCCTGAGACCATTCCGTCATCTACAGGAGCTGGAGATCCAATTCTTACAAAACCAGTGGTTTCATTAATTACTCCAGGTGTACCTTGAGCACCTTGATAGCCCTGAACACCTTGATAACCACCAACACCACCTCCGCCTCCTACACCTGATCGTCCTTGATAACCACTTGCTCCAGAAACGCCAGCTGTACCCTGCGGTCCTCGAAAACCCTGTGGACCGCGATACCCTGTTGTCGGAGCACCCTGTCTACCTTGATAGCCTTGGACACCTTGATAACCTTGAACCCCGGTTACACTCCCGGATGCACCTGTTGCTCCAGTTGCTCCGGATGGTCCTTGAGGTCCTCTTCCACCCTGCGGTCCACGATGGCCAGATCTACCAGTTGAACCTTGTGTACCTTGTCTACCTTGAACACCCGTTGCGCCCTGCGGTCCTCTTGAACCTTGCGGTCCTCGTGGACCCTGCGGACCGCGTGATCCTTGCGGTCCTTGAGGACCCTGAGGACCTCTTCCACCTTGAGCACCTTGGCGACCAGTAGAGCCAGTTGATCCTTGTCTACCCTGAGGTCCTCTCCCACCCTGCGGGCCCTGAGGTCCTTGTACGCCTTGCGGACCAGTTCCGCCTTGGGCACCTTGAGCACCTTGTGTACCTTGAAAACCCTGTCTACCCTGCGCGCCACCACTACCCTGTGGTCCTCTTCCACCTTGACGGCCTTGTGCTCCACCACCGCCTTGCGGTCCTTGAGGACCTTGAACACCAGTTCTACCAGTAGGACCTTGAACACCCTGAGCGCCTTGAGGTCCTCTTCCACCCTGTGGTCCTTGAGGTCCTCTTCCACCTTGAGGGCCTTGAGCCCCAGTAAAACCAGCAGATCCTTGAGCGCCAGTTTTACCACCAACACCAGTTGGTCCGCCCGTGCCAGTAGAACCTTGTGGCCCTTGAGCACCAGCTCCGCCTTGCGGTCCTTGGCGACCGGCAACGCCACCAACGCCACCAACACCAGTAGCTCCTACTACGCCTTGAAGGCCTGTTGGATTATTACCTTGAACACCTTGAGGGCCTTGAACACCTTGATAACCTTGAAAACCTTGAACACCTGATGGTCCTTGTGGACCTTGCTGTCCGGTTCTACCAGTTGCGCCCTGAGATCCTTGAGGACCCTGAGGCCCTTGCGCGCCTTGAACTCCAGCATATCCTTGTGTACCTTGAAAACCTTGAACACCGGCCGCGCCTTGAGGACCCGCTGCACCAGTTTGACCAGCAACACCTGTAGAACCTTGAAACCCACTTTGGCCTGTTGGCCCTTGTGGGCCTCTAATATTATTATTGACAGACCCAAGCCAGACGCCGTCACTATCAACTAGATCAGTGCCGTTAAGGGAAACACCACGTTTGACTATGAAGGGTTGCTTAGCCATTTAATTCTCTTTGTTCTACTTTTTGTCTTAGTATATTTATTTGTGCTTGCTGCTCTTTAATAGCTTGCAATAATAACGCAACAACTCTATCATACTTGACAGTTTTATATTTTTTATTAATAGGCGCAGTTGCAATAAGTTCAGGAGCAACCTCTTCAATTTGTTGAGCAATAAGGCCAAGTTTACGTCCATCATCTGGCAAGCCTAAACTTTTACCTAACCCATTTACTGTAAAATAAATTCCAGTGATTGATTTTAATTTTTGAACTGCATCTTTTATTACTTCAATTTGTTCTTTTAATCTTTCATCTGAATAACCGGCAGTAATTCCGCCTCCTACCCAAATAGATCCTGTAGGACTTGACCACTGCGAGGAGTTAGTGCCAATTCTTAATCTGCTACCAATCAGCTCGGTCGCTACAGAATCTGGACCGCCTGGACCCTGCGGGCCCTGCGGTCCTCGTGGACCCTGCGGACCGCGATAGCCACCAGGGCCTTGAACACCTTGATAACCTTGAGGACCCTGAGCACCCTGTCTACCAGCTACACCAGTTCTACCAGTAGGACCAATTCCGCCTTGCGGGCCTCTTACGCCAGCTGTACCCTGCGGTCCTTGCGGTCCTCTTGAACCCTGTGGTCCGCGCAAACCCTGCGCTCCTTGTCTGCCAGTATATCCTTGAACACCAGTTCTACCAGTAACAGACCCATTCGGTCCAGTTCCACCCTGTGGTCCTTGAACACCTTGAGCGCCAGAAGCTCCTTGAGTACCTTGATAACCTTGAACGCCAGTTCTACCACCAACACCAGTTACGCTGCTTGATGCTCCAGTTTTACCACCAACACCTGTTGCACCAGTAGATCCACCGGCACCAGTTGGATTTGTACCCTGTCTTCCTTGGAAACCACTAACACCCTGAGCGCCTTGTCTACCACCAGCACCAGTTGCCCCAGATGCCCCGGCTGGAGGAAGATTGCTTAAACCAAGAAGTTCAGCAATTGAAGGTTCGTTCCCGTCTATTTTATCTACACGAGGATGAGCAAACTGTTGGTTAGTATTTGTATTAGTAGAATAATAAAGATATGTTCTATGTGTAGTACCATTAGCATTAGCAGACCAAACAAAATCGTTATGATTTAGAATTTTATGTCCACTAGTATTAAAAGTACCAGTATCTACATCATTTGAACCAATGCCTGTTCCAGCTGGCCAAACATGTCCTACAACTAAATACCAATCGTTAGCAACACCCCACCAGCCAGTTGCGCTAAAATAAGGGTTTGATGTAGTTGAAGACGATACTCTATATCGAGTAGTAGTATTAGTACCATTTTCACGGCTATAATAACCTAGATAAAAAGAACCATTACCAATAGTTTTTCTTCTTACCCATGTAGTAAATCTATATTTGTATGTCTTATCGATGGACATAGTACTACTAGCCCATCCGCCGTCAGCATTACTTGTCGCGTCTTGATTCGATACGTCCCAAACAACAACGTTAGTATTACCCCAAGGATCTGTATCAAGTATTCTTGAATTACCGTCGCCATTTTGACCAAAGAATGAAGCACTACCAGTTTGACCAGCATACCAATTATTATATGGCAAAAGACTATTACCAATAGCAGGTGAACCTCGACTTCCCCCTTGAGCACCAGTAGGACCTTGAGGACCCTGCGCACCTTGGCGTCCAGATCTACCAGTTGCCCCGCCTGCGCCTTGGGTACCTTGTCTACCAGATGCACCTGTTGGATTTGATCCTTGTCTACCCTGAAAACCTTGTGGTCCACCACCGCCTTGAGCACCAGTTCTACCACCAGCTCCAGTAGCACCACCAACACCACCAACACCCGTAGCTCCAGATCCTTGCGGCCCTTGCGTACCAGTATATCCTTGAACGCCTTGACGGCCTTGTGCTCCACTTACACCTTGAACCCCTGAAGCACCTTGTACTCCAGAAGCACCGCCACTACCTTGATAGCCTTGATAACCTTGAACACCTTGGTAACCTTGTACCCCAGCATTGCCTTGAAATCCAGCTTGACCTGTTACGCCCTGAGATCCCTGAGGTCCGCTTGAACCTTGAACACCCTGTGGTCCTTGAACGCCTTGGCGTCCTTCTGCACCAATTGAACCTTGTGATCCTTGAGCACCAGTTACACCTGTAGCACCAGTTGGATTTGTACCCTGTACGCCCTGAGGTCCTTTTGAACCTTGCGGTCCCTGTGTACCTTGAGCACCAGTAGGACCTTGGGCTCCATTAAAACCCTGTCTGCCTTGAGGACCCTGTGGACCTTGTACACCCTGTGGACCAACTCCAATTCGAGTTTTAGGACCACCCCAACTACCATCTTCATTAACAACAGTTTGGTCTGTGCCATTTTTACGGACGATCAATCCTTTTTTTACATCAAACTTATCAACCGTCATCTAATAATATCCCAGCTAACTCTTCGATCTCTTCCTGCTGCTCTTTAATAGCTTGCACTAACAAAGGCACCACAAATTCGTACTGTACTGTTAGATATTTATCCTCGGTTTTCTCAGCTGAAGTAATTGGTGCGTCTTTAACAACCTCAGGTAAAACTTCTTTTACTTCTTGAGCTATTAATCCTGACTGCTGACTATAATCATGATACCCTAAATTTTCAGCAATTTTATTTTGAGTATAAAATACACCATTAAGTTTTGATAATTTTTCATTAGCATCTTTAATATATTCAATATTATCTTTTAAACGTATATCTGAGTAGAAGCCAACAATAAATCCGCTTGCTCTTAAATCGCCAGCTGGTGGTGTAGGTGCATTTACACCAAGTCTTAGCATTGAAGTTAAGGTTCCTGCTTGTGAGACCCCAGTTCTACCAGTTCTACCAGTTTTTCCGCTTGGGCCAGAAGAACCTTGCGGACCCCGTGCCCCTTGAGATCCTTGTGGCCCACGGCTATTTCCGCCCTGATATCCCTGATATCCCTGAACACCTTGATAGCCCCCTGGACCAGTTCCGCCTTGGGCACCTTGTCTACCAGATACACCTGTTACGCCGCCACGTCCAGTTGCGCCCTGCGGACCTCTTCCACCCTGAGGACCCTGAGGACCTCTTCCACCTTGATAACCTTGTGCACCTTGATACCCACCAGCACCAGTTCCGCCTCCAGGACCTTGAACACCAGTTCTACCAGTTGCACCTTGCGGTCCTCGATATCCTTGAACACCCTGATAACCTTGGACACCTTGATAGCCTTGAACACCTTGTCTACCTTGATAGCCAGTATATCCTTGAACACCTGCTTTACCAGCTGTACCCTGCGGTCCTTGCGGTCCCTGTCTACCAGTATAACCTTGAACACCTTGAAAACCAGTTCTACCAGTAGGACCAGCTGGTCCCTGAGGTCCGCCGACTCCACCTACGCCTCTTTCACCGCTAACGCCAGTTCTACCAGTAGGACCTTGAACACCCTGATAACCTTGGACACCAGTTCTACCAGTAGGACCTTGAACACCCTGTGGTCCAGTTGGACCAGACGCTCCTTGAGGGCCCTGCGCACCCTGTCTACCAGATGCTCCAGTATATCCTTGAACGCCTTGTCTACCAGTATATCCTTGAACACCTTGAAAACCTTGGGCACCAGCAGAACCAGTAGGACCACCCGCACCTTGTGGTCCGCGCGATCCCTGAGATCCTTGAGGACCCTGTATACCCTGAAAACCTTGAGCTCCGAGCGTACCTTGAGCACCAGTAGCTCCTTGAGGACCCTGAGGCCCTCTTCCACCCTGTGGTCCTTGAACACCTTGAGATCCTTGCGGCCCTTGAGCACCAGTTACGCCCTGAAAACCAGTTCTACCACCAACACCAGTTACACCAGTTGCGCCTGTTCCGCCCTGAAAACCTTGAGCACCAGCGGCGCCAGATGCCCCTTGAACACCCTGCGCGCCTTGAACCCCTGAAGCACCGGTTGTACCTTGAACACCTTGTCTACCGGCTACGCCAGTGGCTCCAGTGGGCCCTTGCGCGCCACTTGCCGTGCCGGCACCAGCTGTACCTTGAGTACCCTGTGGGCCTGTTCCGCCTTGGGCACCTTGAAAACCTGTAAGACCTGAAGTTGATCCTATCCAATAACCATCAGAGTCAACAACTGGAGTGTCATTAACTTCAAGTCCTTTTTCAAAGATAAATGGTTTTTTTGCCATTTAAACTACACCTTATGCATCAATTAATGTAAGAGAAATATTAAACACCGTGCTTGTTGCTGAGCTAGGGGTTGCCCTTATCCTTACATTTCCTCCATTTATATCTACATTATATGTAGCTAAATTTGTTCCAGTATCTACAGTACCATATTCGGTATGAGATACATTTGTGCCATCATGCACTATAAGTAACTTGGTTATGTGCCTATTTGATCCTCTTTTTGCCGCGATTAATACTTCGGCCGAACCGTATGAAGCTGCCGTAAATGTTGATATATCTGTCTGTGAAGTTGTAGTAGTTGTAGAGCTTACGGATGATAGTCTGTGTTTATCTAGTGTAATATTACCAGTAGTAGAAAGAGCTCCAACGGTGGCTGTCCCAGTAATAACAAAGTCTTCAGATCCATCTTTACTAATCAATGTGCCAGAAGTTGGTAGTGTAACAGAGGTTGCGCCTGTAGTAGTTAATGTAGTAGCATGCCCGCCAGAAGTGGTAAGATTTCCACCAAGAATTAAGTTACCAGTAAGATCAATTAACCTGTCAGCATTGTTAACATCGAGCGTTATTGTTCTATCTGCAGATAAAATAGGACTAGCGTTATTTGAAGTTAATTTCGTTTGATAAGTTGTTGTAGTAGTATCTCTCAAACCAAAAGTACTAATATTAGTAATTGATCCAGGGCCAGATATAGTTGGCATGTTTATGGTTGGAGAAGTTAATGTTTTATTTGTAAGTGTTTGTACCGCTGTTTCGCCAACAAGCGCATCACCACTCACAGCTGCACTTAACTGGCTTAAGGTAGTTGTTAATGTATTATTAAAAAGATTTATGGTTTTGTTTGTAAGCGTTTGGCTACCATCAAGAGTAGCAACGGTGTTATCAATTGAAACAGTAGGGGAAACGGCATGACCAGTTGTCGAAACATCGATTCCAGTTCCACCCACTATATCTTTTATATAATTTCCACTTGTACTAGAATCTAGTAAAATGGTTTCACTTTGTACAATAGCTCTGACCCCAGCTGAATCTAGCGAAGCTTCTGTTAATGATGTGGATAAAAATGTACTAAGCTTTTGTACCATTTACTTTTCCTATGCTTGGGCCTCGCCCCACCTTAATTGAACAGTTCCCTTCACATCACCGGACTTAGTAAAAGCATTAATAGCAAGAACATCCGGGCCATCCGGATATTTGTAGTCACCGCCCAAAGGAGCGCCTGATAGCTCTTTCAAACCACCTAATTCTAGAATAGTCGTAAGAGCATCAGCTCGAGACGCATTAACAACAAAAGCAAAGATTCTCTCACCTGGTAATGCATATGATCCTGATGACCAAGTAATATCATCTTTTTCAGCAACTTGAGCAAAGGATGGCTGGCCACCTTCATCTACTGCATTCAAAGATTTCCAATTAGCATCAGAGAAGTTTCTTGGGTTAATGATACCCTGAATAACAACTTCGCCAGATGAGGAAGATCCCCTTGACATTCCCACAGCACATTGTTGAAGCAGTAGCTGAGACCTGTTAAGAAGTTCTTTTGCACCCAATCTTCCAACTGAGGAGTTAGATACGGAAGGAGCTAATCGCAACACGAAGGACGTGATTGGAGTAGAACCGATCTTATCGCCAGATGTGTTGTGTGAGTTTGAGTAGTTAAAGATGTACCCTCTATCAAAATCAAATCCGCCATCCATTACTAGTGCAGAACCCCAATGAGATAGTGTTGGCGAGCAAGTGTTGGAGATTTCAATAATACCAGTATTACTACTATGACCTGCTGCACTACCTGCTGTAAGGCTGTTAGATGTACCTTGCAAATACTGATTTAAAGTAGCAGATCTTGTACAACCTGTAAAGTTACCTGCACCATCCGTTACGCTTCTGCCTGTATACGAAATTATTTCATTGTCTATTAAAAGAGTTCCTGCATCATCAAACTCTTGTAGGTTTGCGGCCGGAATACTAGTAACGCTAGCATCAATTGTACTTGTAAGGTGTGTAATTGGCGAGTCATTCTCAATAGAATATCTCACTGGAAGGTTACCTGATCTCATATATGCTTCGTCATTAATGTTGTTGTTTTTCATTCTATGAATGTACAACCATCTACCATCGTCGCCTCTAACCATGAAGTGAATAAATCCTGCACCATACCATGAATACTCAAGACCAATCATTTGCATCTTGTTAAAATCCCAATGGTATCCGGAAGATCCTAGACCATCAGCTTTATCCATATTCCATTTTGATTGAGGAACTCTGAGTTCTGATACTTTTTGCGATCTAATACCAGCCTGAGTAATACCTCTATAATCTGGTGTGATAAACATAGATGTATTGCTTACAACCTGAGTAACAAAGTGTGTCATACCTCTAATGATAATCCTATCACCTGCGCGAACCTGTTCAGTAAGTCTTGTATTGCTTCCTGTCACAGCATTACTATTTTGTGTCATTGACAATGTACCAGTAATGTTGTCTGTGGAAGATCTCTTAACACAGAACATTTGGTTTCCATCATACTCAAAGAAGATACCGTTTTGATCATCAAACATACCTGCCCGGACAGCAGAACCAACCCAACCTTTTACATACACCTTAGATTGTTGAGCTAAGACAGCAGTAGTATCTCCTAGAGTTGATTTAGCTGCGACTGTAAACGTATAGTCATCTACGATAGATGCAACTACATAATCATCTACATATCCAGAAGTGCTGATACCAGATAAAGAAACGTCTGCACCAATTTGAAGACCGTGATCAATATCATCAGTCTTTACAGTAATTGCAGATCCTATAGTTGTTCCTGCTGCTGTAACACTTTGTATATCATAGTTTGGCGCAAATAGAGTACCAGACGACCATAAGAAACCCTTACCAGACTGATAGCGGAAGAACCTTTTAGATTGTCTTATAACCGCAGCTGCATATGTTGGAGTTTTAGTTGAGAGAATAACCCCACCATCAGAAGGTCTGTGCAAAATAGTTGCGTTTGAGATAGCATAAAGAGTAACACTAGCTGGACTTGCAACCGTGGCGCCTGCCCGAGCTACATATGTTAATGTAGTCAAAGATGGAGTTGATTTAACAACAAATGGTCCTGTAGCTTCTTCTTTATTTGTACCCGATGCCACTGTAGCATGAATTGGAGTTCCTGGTATCAAGCCATGTGGATTTGTAAAGGTTAAAGTAATCACACTTGGATCAGCGCCATTTGAAGCCGCTGATGTTACAGGAATAGATGAGTTTGCATATACCCCACCTTTTCTACCAATAGTCTCTTCTGTTTTAAGTGAATCACCATCTGATGTTCCAACAATACCACGAGCAAAATATTTAATGGTTTGAGTATCTGGAACTTGATCAATTATGAAGCTACCATCTGCTCGTGAGAACCCTGCCGTACCAGCATCTAGGCCTGATACGTTCACAACATCTCCAACAGATAAAGCATGGTCAGAATCAACAAATGCAATAGATATTAAACTGTTTGAGCTACTAGTTGTTTGATAGTCTGTTGTAATAGTGTTAACTGTGAGGTCAACTCCCGGTTCATCATATGTGGATGGATATCCTTTGATTGTACCATACCCTGCCCACTTAGTAGGCTGCAATCCATATTCAAAGTCAGCATCAATCATTGACTCAGGTGTTGATACGCGCATTCTTTCGATAGCATCTGTACCAAACTGCCAAGGTCTTACTGTTTGTCCATATTCTACTTGAGGTTCGGCATAAATCTGTAACTTATCACTAGCACTCATAGAAGATGTATCAGCCGCTAGCGTAATGGTAGAATATCCACTATGTAAAGTATCTACAGTAGGAAAGTTACTATTTGTCCCTTTGGAAAATGCAGAAGTAGTTCCTGCAAATGAAGGATCACCAAAATTGTATATGATTACATTGTCTGTAACATTAGTGATTAAGAGAAGCTTTTCAATATCATATCTGCAGGGTATTTCAATTGTACCTGCGCCTGCCCCGCCGGGCGTAAAAATGTAATCTCTTATTAATTGTTTAGCCATCCTGTTTTCCTATCCTAATGCCACTGCAAATGCTATAGATTGTGATCTTGTTGAAAAATCTGCTTCATCAGCTGAATCACCTTTGGGTCCTTGTGGTCCTCGTTGACCAATAGAAGTAAATATTTGCCACGTACTATTTATAAAGATCAGCTCAAGGATACTTTGTCCTAGATCTAATTCAAAGTTTTCAGCGTATCCTTCAATGGTTGATCCATTGCGGGCAATAAACAAAGAATTGTCTGTCCAATTCCCTACGTCTATTAGCTTAATATAATCTCCAGTTGTGGGAGATGCGGGCAATGTAACTGTAAATGAGGCTGTGGTAGTATCAATTGCGTATCTTCCTGCTGATACAGCGGTGAAATCAGAACTATATGATGTATAGTCTGTAGAAAACACTCTAAAGTCAGAATCAAATCCTAAGTAACTACCTCTTAAAGCATTAAAGTTCCACGTACCGAGCTCAAAAGATGCAGCTGCGCGATTTATAGTTGATGCCGAAGGGCTTGAATCAAGATCATCTTGAATTAAATTATTGAACGCATACCATTCGCCATTTGTAGCATCTCTAAAAAATCCAGCTCTACGAATGGTTGAGCCACCATCTTGGGAATATCTTCCAACCACACCAATATCAACAGCATCAGAAGAATTTGAGTCAGCAACCTTTATAAGAGCATTGGTAACCCGAAGATCGTTTTGCTCATTAAGTATGTAAGCACCACCAACAGTAAGATCACCAGTAATAGTCATCCCAGCAAATTCTACTGAATCTGAAGTAGCTATTGTTTGGCCAATAGCAATAGATCCACTATTAATTGTTACACCAGTTCCGCCTGTAAAATGAGCTCTTACATCCGATGCTGAAGGCCCAGTATAACTTACTTCTCCAGTTGAAGAGTTATATGATAATGACCCATCACCACCATTATCCACAACAGAAATAGCATTTTTAGCATCACTGTCTGCTCTTGCTGTTGTATAATATAATCTTGTGCCTTCTTGAATATCTGTAGTATTAATGCTAGTATTAACATATGAATCTACTCTAGCATCAGTGTAATATAAATTAGTACCTTCCGACAAATCAGAAGTAGATCTAGCTGAAAGAGATGCAGCAGATAAAGTACCAAATAACGTACCAGTTGCAGTAACGTTACCTTGAGCAATAATATCTTGGGCTCTAATGTTTTTATCAACACCAAGACCACCAGCAACCGTTAAAGCTGCGCTTGTTTTAGAAGCTGCTTCCGTAAAATTCGGAATATTAATTTTACCACTAGTATCAATTGAAAGTAAAGTGGTACCACCATCTAAATCGAATGGCGAAGATCCAATGTCACTTTTAACTTTAAAGCTAGTATTTGTTCCAGAAAAACCAACAACCATTTCATTACTAGCTGTTGTTCCACTTACTCCAATTCCATGACTAAATTGATTATCAATGGACAGCGCTAAAACAGAATTTCTAGAACTATCATCAGAGCTAAAATTAAATACTGATTGAGTAGAGTCACCAATATTTGTATTACTATTGATAGCCAGACTTCCGTATTGCCGGCCATATACGGCTGTAGAATCAAGTAATGGATCTACTAATATTTTATTAGTAAGAACTGTCGTTAAATTATCTACAAAAGCAGAATCAACTCTAACATCTATTGCACTATCTGCTCTAGAAGTTGTATAATATAGATTAGTACCTTCTGTAATATCATCTGTATTTTTAGTATCTAATCTAATATCAAAATCGCTATCAGATCTTGCGGTTGTATAATATAG
>CERI01076980.1_pt1 | contig 48255 bp, 42 predicted proteins | sample 350261 | NCBI WGS metagenome assembly CERI01 (sample SAMEA2620979, study PRJEB7988) | marine metagenome | isolation source: saline water (ENVO:00002010), including
TAGGACCAGGTATTGTATCTGCTTATTTAGCTATTGAGGATGCTAAAAATAAAGCCAAAGAAAATAATTTAGCAATATGAAAAATCGTAAAATTTTATCTATAAACACGGCCTTAATTTTGGAGCCTTAAACAATGCGACCATTAATTTTTATTGGGACCACAAATTTAGATATTAATTTTTACTCCAATGCTCTTCCATCAATTGGGCAAAGCCTAATTGGTACAATTGAAGAATTCGCTGGTGGAAAAGGTGCTAATCAAGCTGTAGCAGCTGCAAGACTCGGAGGTAAACCACACTTTGCAACGATGTTAGGAGAGGATAATGCTGCAGATAAGCTGATGAAAAATTTCGCTGAATATGGTGTTCAAACAGATAAGATTCTGAAAAAGCCTGGAGCTAATTCTGGAAAAGCTTTAATTTTAGTTGCTACAGACGGCACAAATATGATGGGAATTGACGTAGGTGCAAATGAAAAATTTAATTGTGCGGATATGCTTGAGGCATTACAGGATGTGCCTGAAGATGCAATTATGGTGGTTGAAATGGGCTTACCTGTTGAAACTTGCAGAACCGCTTTTAAAAATAAAAAAACACGAACTTTAATTTTTAATCCAGCTCCAGTAAGGGCGCAGCTTACAAAAGAAGACTGCAAACTTATCGATATTATCACTCCCAATGAAACTGAAGCAGAAGAGCTAACTGGACTCAAGGTTTCGTCAATAGATCAAGCTTTCATAGCTGCTACAAAACTGCAAAAAAGTGGCATTGCTGCTGTCGCCATAACGCTAGGATCCAATGGGGTCGTTTATGTTGATACTAAACGGCGTATTCATCAGCAAGCTTTTAAAGTTGATGCAGTTGATACAACTGGAGCTGGTGATGCTTTTAATGGCGCTCTTGCAGTATCAATTGCAAAAGGAATGAAAATTGAAGAATCACTTTGCTTTGCGGCTGCAACCGCTAGTCTTTGTGTGACGCGCAAAGGGGCTCAAACATCAATGCCGAATGAAGAAGAGGTCAAACATTTTATGTCTGAAAAAGGGGCTTTTAAAAAATGAATTCTTTTGATTTGTCAGGAAAGACAGTTTTTATTACGGGTGCAGCTGGAGGTATTGGATTAGCTCTGGTTAAAGCCTTTGTTGAAGCATCTGCAAATGTAATAGCAACTGACCTAAATCCAGCGCCTATTAGGGATTCTATTAAGAGTGATCGCATATTGCCTTTTGCATTGGATGTATCTAATTCCAATGAAATAAAAAATGCATTAACACAGGCCCGTACTCACTATGGCCCAGTAGATATTTTAATTAACAATGCAGGAATTAAATCAAATGAACGTCTCATAGACGGTAATGTTGATAAAATTCAAAATACTCTTTTGATAAATGCTGAAGCTGTACTGAGTTTAACACGCCTTGTTTATGAGGATTCGCTTAAAGATTTTGGTGGTCGTATTATCAATATAGGTTCTTCAATTTCATCACGTGGAGCTATATTTAATTATCAAGCAGGCGGTGCAGATTATTGTTATTCAAAGGCGATTGTTCATGATATGACGCAACTTCTTGCTTATGAAGCAGCATCTCAAAACGTTACCGTCAATACTATTGCTCCAGGCATAATTCAAACACCATTGCATGGCAGACCTGCAGAGGAAACTGAACAGAGACACAAAGGGCGAATACCACTTGGGCGCGTTGGTCAGCCTGAAGATATTGTCGGTGCTGCTGTCTTTTTAGCATCAGAGGCGGCTTCATATATCACCGGTCAAGTATTACATATAAATGGCGGCATGGTGATGAACGATTGAATAATTTTGCAAAGAAATGGCCAAAAATAACTGCCATTATCAGCGACCTAGATGGAGTTACTTATTGTGGTGAGAAACCTATAGAGTCTGCTGTAAAATCATTTCGCCTGTGGAGTGATATTGGTGTCCCTTATGCATTTGTTACAAATAATTCAACAAAATCAGCTGAAGAATTTAGCATTAAATTAAATTCAATGGGCATTCCAACAAATCCTAAACGGATTATTACTTCAAGTTCAGTTGCTGCGCAACGACTCAACACAATACTCAAGCCTCAATCTCGAGTTATGGTAATTGGTGAAGAAGCACTCATTAACGCAGTTGCAGAATATAACTACACCATTGCAAACGAAAATGTTGAAGCAGTTATTGTTGGCCTGGATCGCAGTTTTTCACATGAAAAATTGACAAAGGCTCAAACAGCTTTATTAAATGGAGCTCATTTTATTGGCACAAATCCAGATCCTATGCTTCCAAAAGATGGAGGATTTGAGCCAGGTGCAGGCTCAATTCTTAAAGCTATTGAAATTGCATCTGGCGTCAAACCCATCATCGTAGGCAAACCAAAGCCTGATCTTGTTGAAATGGCATTATCCGTATTAGAAACTGAGCGTGAGTCTACTTTTATGCTAGGAGACCAAATCATGACAGACATCATGGCTGGGTATGAAACGGGGCTTCAAACCATTCGAGTGAGAACAGGTGTCATTGAAAAAGGTCCAACACCAATTAAGCCAGATTTTGATATAGAGAGTCTTGAATGTATTCCGTTAACAGCTTTCAATACTAAATAAAATTTTTTAATGAAGACCCTGATACTGACTAAGCGATTATAAGAGCGTCTAATTTAAAAAAGAATTTAAGAGAAGAATTGGCGTTGTAAACGTAATAATGATAAAAATAAAAACAAATTGAAAAAATAATAATTGAAAAACCGAAAATTCTTAACCATAACTCAAGCAGTGTCGTTATTAGCATGCTTGGTAGATTTAAAACAAAGAGCTCGGATAACCGGGATGAGGTATCAATATGAAAATTGTTCAATGGATAGCAGCTTTAATTTCCTGCTTATACCTAACAGTCAATGTTCAAGCAGATCACCATGGTGATTATGTTATTCATGATTTTAAAAAAATGCAGTTAACCCCAGTTTATTGGTCTGAGGGTGGTGCAATGGGCGACTTCAATAACGATGGGCATATGGATGTTGTTGTTGGGCCAGACCTTTACCTAGGGCCTAATTTTGATCGAAGAACTGGTTTTCGTCACGAATATTATCCAGCGGTAGCGCCAACAAGGCGGAGTCATAGAGACTTTTCATATTACTCTAATGATAATTTCTATTCGTGGCCATACGATTTTGATGGCGATGGTTGGCTGGATATCATGGTTGCAGGATTACCCAATACCCCAGCTTACTGGTACGAAAACCCTGGAAAACCCTTTGGTGGAAGATCACCAGATGTGCCAGTTCATTGGAAAAAACATTTTGTTCACAGCAACGTTAAAAATGAAGCGCCTAATGTGATAGATATTGATGGAGATGGATTTCCAGAACTTTTAACTGCCTATGATGAACATTACGGTTACGCAAAAGCTAATCCTGTATCTCCAAGGCTTCCTTGGACCTTTTATCCAATATCAACAGACGATGAAATTATTCATCACTATACTCATGGCATGGGCTTAGGGGACATTGATGGTGACGGTCGTGTTGATTACTTAACTGGCGAAGGATGGTATCGACAACCAGTATCTCTCCAACCTGCTACAGATTGGGAATTTCATCCATATGAGTTCCTTGATCGTAATATAAACACCGTATTCTGTTGTTTAACAGGCGGCGGCACTATGTGGGCTTATGATGTAAATGGTGATGGCCTAAATGATGTTATTACCAGTATAGACGCTCATGGCTGGGGTTTGAGTTGGTATGAACAAGTTCGTCAATATGGCGATTCTGGAGAAATGATAACCTTTAAAGAGCATCGCATTCTAAGTAGAGAAGAGGAAAATACTGATAATCCTTATGGTGTTCAATTTTCACAACTTCACGATATAGATCTAGTTGATATTGATGGCGATGGTTTATTGGATATTTTAACTGGTAAAACATGGCGAGCTCATGACTTTGGTGATCCAGGATCTAGGCAAGACCCAGTTATTTACTGGTTTAAACTTACACGCCAAAAGAACGGTGATGTAGAATATATTCCATACAAAATAGATGATACAGCTGGTATAGGCAGACAACTAAGAAGTGGTGACCTTAATGCTGATGGACATCCTGACTTTGTAGTCGGCAATAAACTTGGAGCATTTGTTTTCATACAAGAACCAAGGAAAGTAAGCCGTAAAGAATGGAAGAAAGCACAACCTGTTCGTCTTAAGAATTTCAAATGATATAGAATATTTTTAAATAATCTTCTTATAATTTGAAAGAAAAACCGCTCGCATAATTGTACGAGCGGTTTTTTTTATATCGGTTTTTTTCTACATTGATTATCAAGCTAGCAATTTCCAGCGATCCGATATGAAACGGTAGCTAGTCGTTTGTGAATAACGTTCACCAGGCATTAAGAGCGTACTTGGAAAAGATTGGATATTTGGTGTATCTGGAAAATGCTGGGGCTCCAGACACATACCGTCGTAGGGAGAAAATGGTGTTCCAAGTTTTTGACCACCATATATTTGAAGACCTGGGCAACTTGTTTTAATACGCATACAAAGATCGCCGTTTGAACTTTCAAGCTCAGCATGAATATCGGAGTTGCTTAAAACATAATTGAAGTCTATGCCCCCAGTTCGGACTATGAGTGAATTTTTTGAAGTAACAATATCTCGCATCAAAGTTGATTTTTGCAAATCTAATGCAGTCTTAGAGATATCCATTAGGTTTCCAGTGGGGAGCAACTCTTCATTAACTTCCAGAATTTGTTGACTTGCAACATGCAAACGATGATCTAAGACATCACCGCTAGATGAAAGATTAAAATATGCGTGGTTGGTCATGTTGACATGTGTAGGTTTGTCAGTCTCAGCTTCTACCACAAGAACAAGTTCGCGTTCATTTGTCCAGCGATAATTTATGCTTGCATCAAGCGTGCCTGGATAGCCCTGATCTCCATCTTTAGATTGTAAAACAAAACGACAGGTATCTTCTGGCGTTGTTTCATCAATTGCCCAATATCTATTGTGAAATCCACCAGATCCGCCATGTAAATTATTTTTTCCTTCATTTGCGTTTAGGAGATACTCAGTTCCGTCAATTTTAAATCGAGCATCAGCAATACGATTACATGTTCGCCCTACAGTTGCTCCCATAAAATATTGATCATCTAAATAATCTTTATTGTTTTTATAACCACAAATTACATTACGAGACCCTTCAGGTAATTGTAATTCTATGCCAGCTAAACGGGCACCAAAATTCAATAGAGTTACACGATCACCATGATCATTTTGAAGTACCTGCTCTTTCAAGTTATTTTGATTCATAAAAGTTTTAATAAAAAAATATGAACTTAGATTTTTGAACGAAATATAAAATCGTTCATGATATTTTCAACCCACTCTTGACGTCCACTATGCTGAGTTGGCTCACCTTTTTCAACTGCATAATCGCGTAAATTTACTAAATTTAACTGGCCACTCTCAAAAGCTTGGCCCTGTCCACTATTAAAACTTGCATAACGCTCATGAAGAGAGTCCATTAAAGATGATTGTTCAAGAATTTCGTGAGCAATAAGTAGACCTCTTGCATATGAATCCATACCACCTATATGAGCAATAAACATATCTTCCAAGTCAGTCGATTCACGCCGAAGTTTTGCATCGAAATTAAGGCCGCCGTTCTTAAAGCCGCCATCTTCCAAAATAACGAGCATTGATTGAACGGTATCGTAAAGATCAGATGGAAACTGGTCAGTATCCCACCCATTTTGTGGGTTTCCACGGTTAGCATCTACTGAGCCAAGCATGCCTGCATCTGCACACATTTGAAGTTCATGTGCCAATGAATGCCCGGCCAGAGTAGCGTGGTTAGTTTCAACATTAATTTTAAAATCTTCAGACAGTCCATGGTGTCTGAGAAATCCAATAACAGTCTGAGAATCTACATCATACTGATGATACATTGGCTCCATTGGTTTAGGTTCAATTAAAAATGTTCCTTTAAAGCCAATAGATCGGCCATAATCGCGCGCCATACCAAGAAACTTTGCCATGTGTTCCAATTCACGGCCTGTGTCAGTGTTAAATAATGAGGCGTACCCTTCACGACCTCCCCAAAAAACAAAGTTTTCGCCGCCTAACTCGACCGTAGCATCTAAAGCCGCTTTAACTTGTGCGCCTGCCTGTGCAACAACATCAAAATTTGGATTAGTGGAGGCTCCATTCATGTAGCGTGGATTTGAGAACATATTAGAAGTACCCCAAAGTAACTTTATACCTGTTTCTTTTTGCCTTGGTTTAACTCTATCTACTAAGTGCTGTAAGTTTTTTTCACTTTCAACAACATTTGAACCCTCAGGCGCTAGATCACGATCATGAAAACAAAAATAAGGGACGGTCATTTTGCTAAAAAACTCAAATGCAGCATCAAGTTTTTCTTCTGCAGCTTTAATTGAATCAGAGTTGTCATTCCAAGGCTGGTAACGTGTGCCTGGTCCGAAGGGATCTGCACCATTTGCGCAAAAAGTATGCCAATAGCATATTGCAAAACGTAAATGCTCGCGCATCGTTTTATTGCCAACTAAACGGTCGGCATCATAAGTCTTAAATGCTAAAGGATTATCAGATTCTGCACCTTCATACTCAATACGTGAAATGCCAGGAAAATACTCGCGATTACCAATCCAAGATCCCATACTCATGATTTTGCTCCATCTATTTCAATTAATGTTGCTACACTCTCTACCGCATTACGGTATGCAGCATAACCTTCAGCATAACAATCAGACATTGCTTCATTGGGTGTACAAGCTAAATCAGATCGCTGCATAATGTGTTCACTAGTAATATCTTCAATTTTTCTTTCAGAATCATGCTGACGCTCAAGTACCCATAACGCCTGTAAAGCAGCCCCAAAAGATGCGCCTTCGTCTTGAGCAAGGCGCACAACCGGTAAACGACAGATATCTGACACAATTTGACGCCAGATACGACTGTTTGCGCCGCCTCCGGTTAGTACAATTTCTGATGACTCGATTCCTAATCTACGCAACTCATCAAGTCCAAAACGAAGTCCGTATGTTACTCCTTCAACCGTTGCTCGCAACAAATGTCCTTTTCCACAATTTTCTGAATTTAAGCCTAATATCGTTGCAGTTGCACTTGGAAGGTTTGGTGTTCGCTCTCCAGTAAAGAATGGTAATACAATCAAACCATCTGAAGTAGCTGGAACTGATCCAATAACTTCATCAAAATTAGCATTATCAATTTCTAGCGGTTGCTTCATTAACTCAGTTGCTAACGTACAATTCATAGTACAAAGTAGTGGCAGCCACCCACCAGTAGAACTACAAAATGCTGCTATATTACCTTCAGGATCAACAATTGGGCGATCAGAATAAGCGAACAGTGTTCCTGAAGTTCCAAGACTCATTGTGAGTTTGCCTGCCTTAACATTTCCAGTACCGATTGCTGCCATCATATTATCGCCCCCGCCAGGAGACACAGGAATACCAGCTGGTAAGCCATATTCTTGTGAAAATAAAGAAGTTGTATGTCCAATGACTTCTCCGGGCTCAACAAGATCTGGTAAGCACTCAGAAAGATTTCTAGATGCATCAACTGTTCGTAATAGATCGGGACACCAGCAACGATTTCTTACATCAAGAAGCGCGGTTCCCGAGGCATCGCCATATTCCATAACAGCTCTATTCGTCATTATAAAATTCAAATAATCATGAGGCAGCAATATTTTATCCATGCTGCGGTATTTTCGTGGAAAATGTTTACGCAACCAACGAATTTTGGGGGCAGTATATCCTGTTAAAATTGGGTTTCCAGCAAGCTCAATGCACTGCTTCTTGCCTCCACAAACTTCCATCATTTCGTCGCATTCTTGTTGTGTCTCAGTATCGCACCATAATTTGACGGTATGAAGTACTTCTCCATTTTTATCGATAGGGACAAAGCCATGCTGTTGTCCAGATACTGCAACGGCACGCGCAGACATACGAATATCTTCGCTTACTTGTTGCAAGGATTGTTGTAAAGCCGCCAACCACCAATTCGCATCTTGTTCGGCCCTACCGTTTTCATCCCGAATTACTTCTAAGGGTGCAGATGCCGTAGCAACAACTTCGTGAGAATTGAAGTCATAAAAAACAACTTTTAAGCTTTGTGTGCCAAGATCTATGCCAAGTGTTGTATCCATCTCTTATTACTCTCCTCCCCTCAGTTAATGAAAAACGAATATCTATGAATTTAATATCTAACAATAAACTCTAAATGCAACTAAAAAAATAATAAACAACGCGATAGCATAGAGTATATTTTCTTTGATGCAAAGCAATTAGATAAGGCAATGTTTATTGATTACAAAATAAATTTATTAGCAAAAATGATTTAAAAAAATTTAATCTATAAATTATATATAGGTCATTTAAAACAATTATTGGATCCATACAATGATGAACATTTTAATTAGAAAATTATATGATTACTATTCAAGCAATTGATAAACTAATGTTTTAAATCGTTCGTTTATGTTACTTTCATTTGGTCTAACCTGGGTCATGATAATACCAAACATTTGCTCTTTAGGGTCTATCCAAAATGAAGTATTGAATGCACCGCCCCAGCCATACGAGCCCAAAGTACCAAGCTCGCCACGTAGACCAATGTCTTTAATGATTCTAAAACCTAAACCAAAATCTAGAATGCCATCACCATTCATATCCATTCTTGGAGATACCATTAGCTCGACAGATTTCCTTCCTAACAACCGCTTACCGTTAAAATCCCCATAATTTAAAAGCATTTCAACAAAATGAGAATAATCAGAAACAGTCGAAGATAAGCCAGCTCCGCCAGAATAGTATGTCATCGCACCTGAAATTGGATAATTAAAATTACCAAGATCTGTTATAGCATCATCAGTGTAAGGAATTAATTTTTTGTCCATATAAGCATATAAACTTGCTAATCGATGATATTTATTTTCTGGTAAATAAAAATACGTATCGAGCATCTTTAAAGGTAGGAAAATTTCGTTATGAAAATAATCATTTAAGGTTTGACCGGATACTACCTCTATTAAGTAACCCAAAACATCTGTATTAAGTCCATAGCTATAACGATCTCCAGGATCAAACAAAAGTGGCAGTTTAGCAAGCTTATTAATTTGGGAAGATAAACTTTGATCTTTATCAGATATTCCATTAATAATTCCATTAGCAATATAAGTTTTTTGCAATGGTGAGGGTATAAAAGGATATCCTAAACCTGAGGAATGAGTAAGCAAATCTATGATTTTAATTTCACGAGTTGCATCACGCGTCTCTATTACAACGTCATTTTCATCGGTAGCTAATAAAACCTTTGGGTTTTTAAAAGACGGTATGAATTTAGAAATTGGGTCATTTAATTGAAAATATCCTTTTTCATAAAGTTGCATTACCCCAACAGTAGTAATTGCTTTTGTCATAGATGCAATTCGAAATATTGAATCATTTTTCATCAGCTTTTCTGTTTCAATATCGGCAAAGCCAAAGCTTTTATAATAAATTCTCTGACCCTTTCTCGACACTAAAGCAACTGCTCCAGGAATTTTTCCAACCTTAATCTCATTACTGATAGCTTTGTCTATTCTTTTCAGTCGATCATCAATAATACCCGAGTGTAAAAGTATAGATTTTGATTGATGAGCTTCAATCTTCTGTTCTAATAAATTAGGTTGATAAGAATTTAAATTCTCTGCCGTACAGCCGAATAAAAATAAAAATAAATAAAATATCTTATTCATATGTATACCCTAAAATGATGAATATTTAACTATCTTATGAATCACTAGATAGCAATCATTATATCAAAATAAAATCTCACATTTCTTAACTGGTGTTAAATAAAACTACTATGTTTAATAATATTTATTTAATAACTTGAAACATTTAATCTAAATTTAAAGATCTCATTTTGCGTGCTAATGTGTTTCGCCCCCAACCTAAAAGTTTTGCTGCTTCTTGGCGATGTCCGTTTGTTTTAGCCATAGCAAATGTAATCATAGCTTTCTCGAATTCTGGAATTGCCATATCAAGAAGTGGGGCATCACATCCATCCATATGTATTTCTGCCCATTCGACAAGTTTAGTTGTCCACTCTTTTGCTGTGTTTTGAATTTTTGTATTACCGCCTAAATCATCTGGTATGTCTTTTATAGAAATTACATTTCCTGGAGCTGTGACTGTTAATCTACGAGAAGCATTAACGAGTTGGCGGACGTTTCCTGGCCAACGGAAATTTTGCAAAGCATTTAGTGCATCTGTGTCTAGATTCTTTGTTTGACAACTAATTTCTTCAGCAGCTTCTGATAAATAATGCTTTAACAACAAGGGTATATCTTCACGACGCTGGCGAAGTGGAGGGGTATTTATTCTAATTACATTCAAACGATGATATAAATCCTCACGAAATCGTGATTCTTTTACAGCACGCGCAAGATCCTGATTCGTGGCAGCGATTACTCTTACATCAACTTTTATTGGTGTCTGTCCACCGACTCTGTAAAATTCACTTTCAGCTAAAACTCTTAATAATCGAGTTTGAAGCGCTGGGGACATATCGCCAATTTCATCAAGAAAAAGGGTTCCACAATCAGCCTGCTCAAATCGACCAATCCTTCTAGAATCGGCTCCAGTAAATGAACCTTTTTCATGTCCAAATAACTCAGACTCTAATAATTCTGATGCTATTGCAGATGTATTTAAAGCAACAAACGTTTTATCTGCTCGTGGACTGTGATCATGAAGGGCCCTAGCTACTAATTCTTTACCAGTACCAGATTCACCCGTTATCAATACAGTCATACTTGAACCAGCAAGACGACCAATTGATCTATATACTTCTTGCATTGCAGGCGCTTTACCGATCATAGAAGCCATTGCAGTAGATGTTTTACTGGCGGCACCTAATTCCGTTCCAACTGAACGAGCAGCTTTATAAACCAATTCAACAGCTTCATCAATATCAAATGGTTTTGGAAGATATTCAAATGCTCCACCTTTGTAAGCAGCAACAGCGTTCTCAAGATCTGAGTAAGCAGTAATGACTATGATGGGTAATTTAGGATTAGTTGACTGCAGTTTTTCTAAAAGTGTAAGTCCACTAATTCCAGGCATATGAACATCAGTGATTAATACATCTGGTGTATCATCTTTGAGTGCTGTCAATAAGTGTTCTGACCTACTAAAGCTCTGAGTTTTTATACCAGCTTGTTTCAAAGCTTTTTCAAGAACCCAACGTACTGATTCATCATCGTCTACTATCCATGTTTTTAATGAAATGCTATCCATCTATATTATCCGATTGATCAAGTGGAATAAGAACAGAAAAAACTGTTCGACCTGGTCGACTTTCAAATTCTATCAATCCATTATGGCGACTTAGCAATTCTTGAGCGACTGGTAAACCTAAGCCGGTACCTTCTGGACGGTTAGTTACTAAAGGATAAAAAATTGAGTCTTGCATATCTTTTGGAATACCTGGACCATCATCTTCTATCTCTATCGAAGCAATTACACGATGTAGAATTTCACCAATTGTAAAGTTCGTCAGTGTACGAGTACGCAATGTCAGTTTTCCTTGGCCATCAAGAGCTATGAGTGCGTTTTTTATGAGATTTAATATTGCTTGTACTAACTGATCCCTATCTAGATCTATGTAAGGAAGGCCTAAGTCATACTCTCTTTTAATTAAAAGACCCCTTTGGTCCTCTGCGTTAATAATTTTTACAACATATTCAATGAGTTCATGAATGTTTACAGGTTTTTTATTTGATGGGCCGCCAGGTCCTAATAATGTATCTACTAATGCAGCAAGTCTGTCAGTCTCATTAATAATAACGTCGGTATATTCGCAAAGTTCATCATTTTCAAGCTGACGCTCAAGCAACTGAGCAGCACCTCGAATTCCACCTAAAGGATTTTTTATTTCGTGTGCAAGTTGTCTGATCATTTGTCGACCAGCTCCGTGTTGAATAATTAATGCATTTTCTCTGCTTATTTGTGATCGACGAGATACATCGGTAATTTCAACTAAAAGGCATACAACATCTGTTGAAATTGGCGATACCCTGCAATCAATTGTTCTTACAACATTGATAGTTTCATTCGGTGAAAGTTGCATTTCATTAGCATAATTATTACCGGTATTGATAACTCTGGTCAGTATGTCTTTCATTTCAGGTTCATCATTAACTAATTTTAATAACGATTTACCAAAAGCTCTTTGTTGGCTAATGCCAAGAATGTGTTCTGCAGCTGTATTTAAACCTCTTATAAGTAAATTTTTATCTAAAAGAACAATGCCTGAATTTAAAGTATCAAGAATTTTTTCTGAATACTTATAAATAATTTCATTATCATTCAAATTCAATGATCGCTTCTTTTTTTTGTTACTTGTAAGCAAAGCAGATGGTTTTTTAAATTTAGAAATTCTGACATGTTCATTAAATAAAACCACTCTTATTTAAAAATTGTAAATGTTTATACAAATTTTTTTTCATAAACTATATTTACGTTTCTATACATTTAACATTGCTATATTACAGGTGTTAAGTAGTGGTCGGGCATGCTTAATTGTTACCCGACCAAACTTAAAAAATTACAAAATATATTTTAAAAAATATTAAAATTATGCCTCTGATTCTTTTGTGGTTTTGACGACAGCAGCAGCAACCTTATATGGATCTGCATTGGAAGCTGGCCTTCGATCTTCTAGTCGACCTTTCCAACCATCTTCTACTGTACCAACTGGTATACGAATTGACGCCCCTCGATCAGAAACTCCATAACTAAATTCATTTATTGATTGAGTTTCATGAAGGCCAGTTAAGCGTTGATCATTATCAGCGCCATAAACACTAATATGTCTGTCAATATTTTTACCAAATTCTTCACAAATTTTAGTAAAAACTTTTTCATCTCCAGAATCACGCATTGCACTATTTGAGAAATTTGCATGCATACCCGATCCATTCCAATCCGTATTACCTAGAGGTTTAGGATGATATTCAATTGCATAACCATATCTTTCAGCTGTTCTTTCCAAGAGATACCTTGCAACCCATGTTTCATCTCCTGCACGTTTAGCTCCTTTCGCAAATATTTGGAATTCCCACTGACCAGCTGCTACTTCTGCATTTATACCTTCAACATTTATACCTGCCTCTATACAAGCGTCAAAATGTTCTTCGACGCATTCCCTACCATACGCATTACTTGCACCTACTGAACAATAATAAGGGCCTTGTGGTCTAGGATAACCATTTTCTGGAAAACCAGGGGGAAGATCTGTTAACGTATCCCAGAGAAAATATTCTTGTTCAAAACCAAACCAAAAATCCTCATCATCATCATCTATGGTAGCCCTACCATTAGATAAATGTGGAGTACTGTCAGCATTTAAAACCTCGGTCATTACTAAAAATGCATTAATACGCTGAGGATCAGGATAAATAGCCACTGGCTTTAAAAGACAGTCAGAAGCATTACCATCAGCTTGTTCTGTTGAACTGCCATCAAACGACCACATTTTACACTCTTCTAGTGTTCCTCCGAAGTTTGATGCTACCATTGTTTTACTTCGCAAACTTTGCGTTGGCTTATAGCCATCAAGCCAAATATATTCTAGTTTAGTTTTCATGAGCTTTTTTGCTCCTACTCAATTTGTTATAACATTGTTTTTATTGCAGGAAGCGTGCCAATTTGTATATTTTGTAAGTCTTTGTTAATAATTACTTTTTTGTTGAAGAAAAAAACATACCGCACTAATATAGTGCATACAATTTATTTTAAGCACTATATTAGTGCAAAAGCTGCGAAATTGCACTATTTTGGTAAAAACATTTAGTTCTAATTTATGATTTATATAATTTGCCCAGATAATTGCTGAAGCCGTTATAATTCAGTTCTTAAAAAGAAATTAATGATGACAATGAAATCCAATGTAACGCCAAAAACTTTTCAAGACTTAATTCTTAATTTACAAGAATATTGGGCTAATTGTGGTTGTGCTGTTATGCAACCTTACGATATGCCAATGGGGGCAGGAACTTTTCACCCTGCTACTTTTTTACGAGCCATAGGTCCGGAACCTTGGAATGCAGCTTATGTGCAACCAAGCAGACGGCCAACTGACGGTCGTTTTGGTGATAATCCATTTAGGCTACAACATTATTATCAATACCAAGTGGTGCTAAAGCCATCGCCAAAAAATATACAAGAAATGTATCTTGACTCATTACGTTTCATAGGCATTGATACTGAAATTCATGATATTCGATTCGTAGAAGACAATTGGGAATCACCTACGCTAGGGGCCTGGGGTCTTGGTTGGGAGGTTTGGTTAAATGGTATGGAAATAACCCAATTTACTTATTTTCAACAAGTTGGTGGACTGGAATGTAAACCAATTACTGGTGAGATTACTTACGGATTAGAAAGATTGGCCATGTACTTACAAAATGTTGAAAATATTTTTGAGCTTGTTTGGACAGAAGGCCCATTTGGAAAAATTACATATCATGATGTTTATCACCAAAATGAAGTTGAACAATCTAAATATAACTTCGAACATGCCGATATTGAATCCCTATTTATAATCTTTGATACCGCTGAAGCTGAAGCTAGTAGATTAATTAATTTAAATTTAACTTTACCAGCTTATGAGCAAATGTTAACGGCTTCTCATACATTCAATCTTTTAGATGCCCGGCAAGCAATATCGGTAACCGAAAGACAGCAGTACATATTAAGAATAAGGCAACTATCACGTGCAATTTGTGAATCTTATTTATCCAGTCGTGAAGCTCTTAATTTTCCAATGATCAAATCCAAAACAGAAAAATGAGATTTTAATATGTCTGACAACGCAGATTTTATTATTGAAATTGGTACTGAAGAGCTACCACCAAAGGCTTTAAAAAAGTTAATGGTGGCTTTTGGTGAAAACATTAATGCAAGCATTAATTCCTCTTTAATAAAACATGGGGACATAAAAACATTTGCAAGCCCAAGACGATTAGCAGTCCTAGTAGAAAACCTTGCTTATAAACAAAGCGACAAAAAAATTGAGCACAAAGGGCCGCCTATCAATATTTCTTTTGATAACAACGGGCAACCGACAAAAGCAGCTGAGGCTTTTGCTAAAAAATATAATACATCTATAGATTCTCTTGAGAGAAAAAAGACATGTAGTGGTGAGTGGTTATCAATTAATACAATTTTTGAAGGAAAAAAAACAACTGAGGTTTTACCAGAACTTATTGAGAAAGCACTTGATGAACTTCCTATTCCTCGTCGCATGAAGTGGGGTGAGAGTAAAATAGAATTTGTTAGGCCCATTCACTGGATTTTGATGCTACATGGTGATGAAACTATCAAGACATCAATTTTTAATATTAAATCCAATGATCTAACTTGGGGGCACCGCTTTCAATCATCAGGTCCGTTAAAAATTAGATCAGTAAATACCTATTTAGTTGAACTTGAAAAAAATGGATACGTTATAGCTGACTTTAAAAGACGTCGAGATTTAGTTCGTATTGGAGTTGAAGAAGCAGCGCAATCTATTGGTGGTTTTATTAAAGATGGAGAAATACTTTATGATGAAGTAGCTTCATTGGTAGAATGGCCAACTCCCCTAATCGGGAGTTTTGAAGAAAATTTCCTTCAACTACCTCAAGAGGTCATAATTTCAACGCTAACAGAACATCAACGTTATTTTCCTGTAACTGATAAAAATAATAAGTTATTAGCCAAGTTTATAACTGTGGCTAATATAGAAAGCAAAAATCCAGAAGTAGTAATTGATGGTAATGAACGCGTAATTCGGCCACGCCTCGCTGATGCTGTTTTCTTTTGGAATAATGACAAACAAAGAAAACTGTCTAGCCGCAAGAAAGATCTAGGTAAAGTTGTCTATCAAAAAGAACTTGGTAGTTTACTTGATAAAAGCCAACGTATTTCAGAAATTGCTAAGCATCTATCAACACAATTGAATCTTGATTCTGAGAATGTAAGTCGTGCCGCGTTACTTGCTAAATGTGACTTACTTACGGGCATGGTCGGAGAATTTCCAACATTACAAGGAATAATGGGATACCACTATGCGACTGCTGACGGAGAAAAAGAAGAAGTAACTTTGGCAATTCGGGATCATTACAAACCACGCTTTGCCGGCGATCAAATCCCACAAACATTAGATGGAATGTTATTGGCTATTTCTGACAAATTAGATACGTTATCAGGTTTATTTTATTGCGGTAAAAAACCAAGTGGAAACAGAGACCCATTTGGTCTTCGTCGTTCAGCATTGGGATTGATTAGAATCCTTATTGAAGGAAGCTTAGATGTCAATTTAAAAAATTTAATAGACGTATCTTTACAGGTGCAGCCAAAAAATAAAAAACGTAATGAACAAGTTACCCAAGAAATATATGAATTTATTGTTGAACGCTTAAAAGGGTACCTTCTTAGTCAAGAATCTTCCCTTAAAAGTGAAACATTTGATGCAGTTTTATTTAAGCAACCATCATCGATTTTTGATTTTTGTAAGCGAGTTGAAGCAGTTCATGCGTTTACAAAATTTGAAAAAACAGAAAGTTTAATATCAGCAAATAAAAGAATCGCCAACATTCTAAAAAAGAATAACTTTATAGATAATATAGGAATTGATGAAAATTTATTAGATTCAAAAGTTGAGCTTACACTTTTTAAAACTCTTAATGAAACAAAAGATAAAATTGAACCGATGCTTAAAAACCAAAACTATACAAAAATCCTTAATGAGCTTACTAAACTAAACAAACCTATTGATCAATTCTTCGATGAGGTAATGGTAATGGCTAATGAAAAAGATATCAGAAATAACCGTTTAGCTTTACTTAACGAGCTTAGATATCAATTTTTAAATGTTGCCGATATTTCACGCTTATCAATTATTTAACTGTGATAGAGGCATCGGGAAAAAATCAACTTGTAATTCTTGATAGAGATGGTGTTATTAACCAAGACTCAAAAGATTTTATAAAATCAGAAAAAGAATGGATACCTATCCCTGGAAGCATTGATGCCATAGCTTCTTTATCAAATTCTGGGTTTATTGTTGCTATAGCCACTAATCAGTCTGGTATAGCTCGTAACCTATTTGGTTTTAAAGAATTAGAAGCAATGCATCAAAAGCTTCATAGTCTTGTAAGTAAAGCAGGTGGGCATATTGCTAAAATTATTGTTTGTCCCCATGGGCCGGATGAAAATTCTGACTGCAGAAAACCAAAACCCAAAATGTTAAATATGCTGATTGAAGAATATGGAAACTCTAGTGAAAATGTTTATGCAATTGGAGATTCAATGCGTGATTTAGAGGCTGCTTTTAAAGCGGGTGTAACACCTATATTAGTAAGAACTGGTAACGGATTGAAAACTGAAAAAAACTTACCTTCTAAATTTTCGAAGATCCGAATTTATGATGATTTAGCTAAAGCTGCAATGAATATGATTAAGGCTTAAATTTTGCTACGTATTTTAAAATCGATGTTTTTCATTACATTTACTTTTATAAGTGGAATATTAGTTGGACTTGCTTCTTTAATTTTCTTTTGGGCACCTGCTCACGTCCTTTGGAAATTTGTAAATAATTATTGTCGTCTAACACTATGGGCAGGTGAGTTTTTTTGCGATCTTAAAGTTACTGTTGAGGGTGAAGATAACTTACCAATGACTGCAAGTGTTATTATGATAAAACATTCATCAGCTCTAGAAACTTATGGTCATGTACCTTTTTTCCCTAAAACTACATGGGTCCTTAAAAGAGAAATTTTATGGATTCCATTTTTTGGCTGGGCCCTCAAATTTGTATTTCAACCTATAGCAATTAATCGAAGTGGTGGTGGTAGTGCCGTTAAACAGATAATAGAACAGGGGAAAAAGAAATTAGCCAATGGAATATGGGTAACTATTTTCCCTGAAGGAACACGAATGTTGCCAGGAGAAACACGTAAATACGGCATAAGTGGTGCAGCTCTAGCCAGAGAAGCTGGAGTTTTAATAGTCCCTGTAGCTCACAATGCTGGTGATTTCTGGCAACGTCGGAAAATTACAAAGCGGCCCGGTGTTGTCCGGTTTTGTATTGGACCAGCTATTGACGCAAGCTCTCAATCACCTGAAGAAACAAATTTACTCGTACAAAACTGGATTGAAAACAAAATGTATGAAATTAGCAGCGTTTATCAAAATGTTGCTAAAGAAATCCGATAACTAAATAACTTCCTTAGTGCAGCTATCTCAGAAAATTCAAAATCAGATTCACCAGATTTTAACTCGATCTACTGGAGCAATATATAAAGCGTCTGTCTCGTTTACATCAAATGCTTCATAAAACTCAGGGACATTACGAACCGGTCCATTAGCTCGATATTTCGATGGAGAATGAGGAGCTGTTTCAATCTGTAATCGAAGTGCTTTGTCACGATATTTACCATTCCATACTTGGCCGAAACCTAGAAAAACGCGCTGTATGCCTGTGAAATCGTCAATTACTGGTGACTTTTTACCTTGGAGAGACATTTTATAAGCCAGCAAGCTTATGCTAATTCCGCTAAGATCAGCTATATTTTCTCCCAATGTAAATTTACCATTAACATTTAAATCATCAAAAGGCTTAAAAGCACTATATTGCTCTACTAATTTGGAAGTTCGATTTTTAAATTCTACTGAATCCTCTTCTGTCCACCAATTACGCATTACTCCATTTCCGTCAAAATTAGCTCCCGAATCGTCAAAACCGTGGCCAATTTCATGGCCGATAACTGCTCCTATACCGCCATAGTTCACTGCTTCTTCAGCTTCAAAATTAAAAAATGGTGGCTGTAAAATTGCTGCGGGAAAAACTATCTCGTTTAGTAGTGGATTATAATAAGCATTAACAGTTTGTGGTGTCATGCCCCATTCCGTTCGATCAACGGGTTCATTATGACGTTCCATTTGACGTTTATATTCTGCTTCTGTTGCTCGCTGAATATTTCCAAAATAATCAGCGGAATTAATTTCAAGAGCCGTGTAATCTCTCCATTTGTCTGGATATCCAATCTTTGGTGTAAACTTTGATAATTTGTCGAGAGCTTCTATTTTTGTCTTCTCAGACATCCATTCCAGATCTTTAATGCTTTTTTCAAAAGCATCAATTAGGTTATCAACTAAGATAAGCATTCTATCTTTGGCTTCTGGAGGAAAATGTCGTTTTACGTAAACCTTACCTACAACTTCGCCAAGTGTCGTATTAACAGTATTTACAGCTCGCCGCCACATAGGGCGTTGTTGGGCAGTACCTGACAGGGTTTTACCATAGAATTCAAAATTTTTGTTATCAATGCCGGCAGTTAATCGAGTTGCAGTACTATCAATAACACGCCATTTTAAATATGTCTTCCAAGTTTCAAGATCTGTTTCCTCAATAATGCGATCCAATGCTTTTATATATTCAGTTCTAAAAACTACTATTTCTTTTATTTCCTGTAGACCAGCTTCTGAAATATAGCCCTCCCAATTAAATCTAGGCATCAATGTTGATAAAGAATTAAGAGCAACAGCATTATAATTTTTTGTCCATTTCCGAGCCTCCTCTTTAGGCATATTCTGCTCAGCAAGAACTGTTTCCAAATTAATAATTTTTTCGGCAGATATTGATGCGTCTTTTATACCCACGAGACTAAAAATATCTTCGATATGATTAATGTATTTTTTTCTAAGTTCAACTGATATATCGTCTTTTTTTAAATAATACTCTCGATCTGGTAAGCCTAAGCCGCCACTGAATAAACCTATTGAATATTTGGTTGGATCTTTGAAGTCTGCCAATTGACCAAAACTCATTGGTACATCCATGCCACGTTTTATAGCGCTGGCAAAATAAACGGCAAGCTCGTTGTTATTAGTTATATTATCTATAAGATTAAATTCGGGATTTAAAGGCTCTACTCCAAGAGCGTTTCTTGTGTCCATATCTAAATATGAACTGTAAAGGTCACCCACTTTTTGCTCATCAGAACCATTGACGAAATTACCCTTTGCAGACTCTTCAATGATTGCCCTAACTGCCTCTTGGGATTCATCCCTTAAGAGATCAAATGCACCATATCGACCTTTATCAGCTGGTATTTTTGTTTTTTTTACCCATGCTCCATTCACATATGAAAAGAAATCATCACCGGGCCGAACACTCACGTCCATATTCGAGAGATTAATGCCAGATTCAAGAAGTTTAGGCTCTTCAGATAACTGCTGGCCGCATGAAGTTAGTATAAAAAATGCAATAAAACTTATGACAAATCTGTTCAATTTTTTTACCTTATTTATTCATGATAATGGTAGATAGGTTGTTAAAAGTACACAAAAGATATAAAAATCGTCTAAATACACTAAATTTAATTTTCTTTGATATGTTTGTTAATGTATTTAAAATCTTTTATATGTTATTATAAATCAACAAAAGATATTAAATTGTTGAAAAAATGTTATTTTAAATATCAAGATTCTCAACTGTTAAAGCGTTATTCTCAATAAACTCACGCCTTGGTTCAACTTGATCACCCATTAAAGTGGTAAAAATATCATCAGCTTTTACTGCATCATCGATTTTTACTTGCAATAAGCGTCTATTCTCAGGATTCACAGTTGTTTCCCAAAGTTGATCAGGATTCATTTCTCCAAGACCTTTGTATCTTTGGATTGATTGTCCACGACGGGCCTCCTTCATAAGCCAATCCACCGCTTCGGCAAAAGAATTAGTAACGAGCTTTTTGTCGCCCCTCTTAACAAAAGAATCATCAGTTAAAAGATCATTTATCTTTTCAGCTAGAGAAGAAATACTCTTGTATTCATGCGTATTGAAAAAATCAAAAGATATATATTGATCTATACTTTCACCATGTTGTATACGAGTAACCTTTAATTGAGAACCTTCATTTTCCTCATTTGAAATAATGCTTGCAGAATAACTACCTACTGTATTGTTTTTAGCTCGATCACCAATACTTTTGGGTAACTTGTTGGATAACTTGTTGACCCACTTTTCTAAGGAATGAGCATTTTTAAGCATGTCTGGTTTCATTATTGGCATTTTTGCTATAGATCTTAAAACTGCCTCATCATATTTTGAATATAATCTTGCAATAATGCTTTCTACCGTTATGAATTCTTTTGTTAGCGCTTCTAAAGAAACACCTGATAAAGGAGGCGCTTCATTATTTACATGCAAAGCCGCATTTTCCATTGCTGAACTTAATACTAAATGATTTAGTTCCGAATCGTCTTTTACGTAAACTTCTTGCTTGCCTCTTTTAATCTTGTATAAAGGCGGCTGGGCGATATATATATGACCCCGTTCAATTAACTCTCGCATTTGTCTATAAAAGAAAGTGAGCAACAACGTTCTAATGTGTGATCCATCAACATCTGCATCAGTCATAATAATAATACGGTGATACCGAAGTTTATCTGGATCAAAATCATCTCGACCTATCCCGCAGCCTAAGGCAGTTATTAGAGTACCTACTTCTTGAGACTGAAGCATTTTATCGAAACGGGCCTTTTCAACATTAAGTATTTTTCCTTTAAGGGGTAATATAGCCTGTGTACGACGATCACGACCTTGCTTTGCAGATCCGCCGGCCGAATCGCCCTCTACTAAAAATATCTCAGATAAAGCTGGATCTTTTTCCTGACAATCTGCAAGCTTTCCGGGCAAACCAGCAATATCTAAGGCCCCTTTTCGCCGAGTCATTTCGCGTGCATTTCTTGCTGCTTCACGAGCCCTGGCAGCATCAATAATTTTTGAGACTATTGACTTTGCTTCTTGTGGATGTTCTAGCAGAAACTCTTCAAGTCTTCCGGACATAGCTTGTTCTACGATGCCTTTTATTTCTGAGGAGACTAATTTATCTTTTGTTTGGGATGAAAATTTAGGATCAGGAACTTTTACCGATAGGACCGCTGTGAGGCCCTCTCTAGCATCATCACCAGTTGGATTAAATTTGTCTTTTTTTGTGTTTAACTCTTTTTCAATATAACCATTGAGTGTCCTGGTTAAAGCGGTTCGAAAGCCAGCCATATGAGTGCCGCCATCACGCTGCGGTATGTTGTTTGTATAACAAAACATATTCTCTGAATAACTGTCATTCCATTGCAAGGAAACCTCTACGCCAACATTGTCTTTTATTGAAGTAAAATGAAAAACAGTAGGATGTATTGTGGTCTTGTTTCGATTTAAATGATCAACGAAAGCTTTAATTCCACCTTGATATTGAAAAATATCTTCCTGATCACTACGCTCATCTTTTAAAATTATGCAAACGCCTGAGTTAAGAAATGAAAGTTCGCGCAATCTACTTGCTAACGTTTCATATTGAAATTTGATATTAGTGAATGTTTTTGGGCTAGGCTTAAATGTAACGCTAGTTCCATGCAATGATGTTGTACCAATAGCAGAAATGGGTGCTGAAGGCTCTCCATGAAAATATTCTTGTTGATAAGTTTGACCATCTCGGTGCACAGTTAGCACAAGATGTTCAGACAAGGCATTTACGACTGACACGCCCACCCCATGGAGTCCACCACTTACCTTGTAAGAATTATCATCAAACTTGCCCCCAGCATGCAGCACAGTCATGATCACTTCTGCGGCAGACTTTCCTTCTTCGGGATGTATATCAACAGGCACTCCGCGCCCATCATCTCCAACCGTAATGGATTCATTTGCATGTATGGTAACTGTAATTTTCTCACAAAACCCAGCTAGAGCCTCATCAATCGAGTTATCGACAACCTCAAACACCATATGATGCAAACCAGTGCCATCATCAGTGTCGCCAATGTACATTCCGGGTCTTTTTCTAACAGCTTCAAGGCCTTTTAAGACCTTGATATTACTGGAATTATATTCTTCATGGTCAGTCATGTGGATTCCTTAAAACATAACCTTTGTATTGTAGCAAATTTAGCAGCTATGAGTTGATTCAAATTGATTTTTTTTTACTTAAGTGTGAGTTGCATTACCTATGCTCCGATATTACACCTTGTTCCACGTGGAACATTCTAGAAACCTCAAAAAACCTTTCTATCTCCTGATTAATGCTTGTTGCTACAACCTGGCAATTTAACGAGGAAACACATTTTAATAATTTAGATACAGATTCAAAATCCAATTCTGCAGCAGGATCATCCAACAACAAAAGCAATGGTTTTTCTAATATGGACTGAACTGTATTTGTTGCAGCAAGCACCATTGTGCTGGCAAGCAACTTTTGTTGGCCTCTAGATATGAGTTTACGGGCCTGTTGCTCAGAGCAGCTTACTTTTAAATCTGCTCGGTGAGGTCCTAATTGAGTGGTACCAAATAGTAAATCTCTATCAAAGTTATCGCTTAGAGCTGTCTCTAAATTTTTTTTTGATGACCAACCTTTGTAGTACTCAAAAGAAAAATCAACCCCAATCAACTGATGACCAATGTTTTTTAGGTTGTCTGTTATTAGACTTAAAGCTTTTTGGCGGGACTCGCTAATATTGTTGGCAAGCTCGATGAAATCCTTGTCCCAACCATGAACAACAGACGACTTAGATTTTGATTTTAATGCAGCATTTCTTTGCTTTAAAGTCCGTTTATATTTCCGCCATAACAACAAATAGCTTTGTTCCACGTGAAACGCAACCCAATCAATATATTGCCTTCTACGCTCAGGGCCTCCAGAAATAAGGCTGTGAATCTCGGGGTCTATAATTTGTAAAGGAAGTAACTCAATGAGTGATTTTACTCCTTCCCCGTTTTTTCCACTAATCCGTGTTTCTAACCCATTAACTCCATTTTTCACTCCTATTGAGATTTTTCTACCAGAGCTTTCTGTTTCGCCATATAAAATAAACTCTTTGTCGCCGTGCTTTAATAAGTTATCTGTAGATGCTCCCCGAAAAGACCTCCCTCTTCCTAAATAAGCCAGCGCCTCTAATGCGCTTGTTTTACCGGAAGCGTTTTTGCCACAAATCAAATTAAATTTCGGGTGTAGTGAGAGCTCTACATCACTCAAGCAACGAAACCCTGAGGCCCGAAAGAGAGAAATCATTAATAAGCTACCTTTTTATAGACGCATTGGCATAACAACAAAAGTGCAATCATTGTGCTCAGGTTGGCTCAACAAACAGCTCGAATTACTGTTTTGAACTGATAAGACAACATCTTCGCCCTCGATGGCATTAAGTGCATCTAATAGATAGTTGACGTTAAATCCAATTTCAATGTCTTCCCCATTATATTTAAAGCCGAGTTCTTCTTGGGCTTCTTCCTGTTCTGTGTTATGAGCTTGCAAAGAAACACCGCTGTCTTTAATGGTTAGCCTAATGCCTCTATATTTTTCGTTTGACAGTATTGCGGTTCTCTGGAGTGCGTCTTTGAACTCTTTTTTGCTAGCCACAAGTTTGTTTGATGATTCACTTGGTATAACGCGCTCGTATTCAGGAAATTTTCCATCTATTAGTTTTGAGGTAAACCTTATATTATCAAGTTGAATACGAATGTGGTTAGCACCGAACTCAATGTTCACGGCTCCGCTTTCTACCAATAAGCGTTGAAGCTCTAAAACACCCTTTCTTGGAACGATAACTTGCTGTTTTTCATCTTGATTTTCATCTGTTTCTATCTGGCAGAGCGCGAGTCTATGACCGTCTGTTGCCACAGCCTTTAGGCAGCCACTTGACGTTTCCAGTAACATACCATTCAGGTAATACCTAACATCCTGCTGTGCCATCGAGAAGTGTGTCTTCTCAATAAGTTTTCTTAGCGATGATTGATCAACAGATAGGGTTTGTTTTGCTTTAATGTCTTCGATTACTGGAAATTCACTTGAAGGTAAGGTTGTTAAGTTAAATTTACTTTTGCCTCCAGTTACACTTAGTTTTTCTGATTTCAAACTAATGTTTATAACGCACTGGTCTGGTAAAGCTTTGCATATATCCAAAAGCTTTCGGCCTGAAACAGTAATCTGACCTTCAGTTTCAATATTGATTTCTGCCTGGGTTACTAATTCTACCTCTAAATCTGTCGCGGTAATTGTTAACAGTCCGTTTTCTACTGATAACAGAATATTTGACAGAATTGGCATTGTTTGCCTTCTTTCAACTACTCCCATGACAGCCTGTAATGGCTTCAATAACGCTTCCCTAGACGCATTAAACTTCATAATTTCACCTGTTAATAAATATTGGAATTATATAGATTATTATTATTATTAAGTAAGCCTTCATCTGTGGATATCTCACAAAACACCAATATAATCAATAATTTAAATCACTATTTTCATACTTAAAATCTATTAGTTGTGTATCTATCTAATGTTATTAACTTGTGGATAAAAAATTCCTTTTAATTTATACACAACTTATCCACATCATCCGGTTAGCGTTCTTAATAAGTTAGAGTAATCGTCATCTATACGTTTCTCAGAAACGCGCAAAGCTTCAATTTTACGACAACCATGTAAAACAGTCGTATGGTCTCTACCTCCAAAAGCGTCTCCAATTTCTGGCAAGCTATGATTCGTTAGCTCCTTAGCAAGCGCCATGCCAAATTGTCTTGGCCTAGCAATAGATCTTGTTCTTTTTTTGGACAATAAATCACCAACACGAATCTTAAAATAATCAGCCACTGTCTTTTGTATGTTTTCAATGGACACCAACCTATCTTGTAGTGCCAAAAGGTCTCTCAAAGCGTCTTTTGTAAAATCAAGATCAATGTTTCTGCCCGTAAACCTATGGTTTGCTATAACCCTGCGTAACGCCCCTTCAAGCTCCCGCACGTTAGAACGAATTCTCTTAGCTATAAAAAAAGCGACTTCTTCTGGCAAAGAAATCCCCTCGAGATTTGCTTTGCTCATCAATATAGCCACCGATGTTTCAAGTTCGGGAGGCTCAATAGCTACCGTTAATCCCCACCCAAACCTAGATTTTAATCTTTCTTCAAGGCCATTAACTTCTTTCGGGTATCGATCACAAGTTAAAATAATTTGTCTTTGTCCTTCGAGCAAAGCATTAAAAGTGTGGAAAAACTCCTCTTGCGACCTTTCTTTGCCTGCAAAAAATTGAATATCATCAATTAACAAGGCGTCTAGCGATCGATATGAGCGTTTAAACTCTGAAATGGTGTTATGTTGCAGCCCCTTTACCATATCACCAACAAACCTTTCTGAATGAACATAGCTAACACGGGCTTTCGGGTCATTTTTTTGTATCTCATTACCTACTGAATGCATTAAGTGGGTTTTCCCTAGGCCAACACCACCATAAATAAATAGCGGATTATACGACAGCCCTGGGTTCTTGCTGACCTGGCTTGCAGCTGCTTTAGCTAGTTGGTTGCTCTTTCCTTCAACAAAATTATTAAATGTAAATAATGGGTTTAAGCGTGAAGCAACTGAGAGAGCCTTGTCGTTTAATTTTATGGTTTTTGCTTTCTTTCCTTTTGATACATCGATATTTGGAATTTGACGTGAGCCAACCTCAATAATTAGATTAATTTGGCTGTTACGTTCTTTAACTAATTGAGACATTCTTTGTAAATGTTGTTTTTTTAGGAAGTCTACAACGAATTTATTTGGCGCTAATAGCCTCAAAGTATTGTTGCTCTCGACAGCTTGAAGCGGCCTAACCCATGTATTGAATTGTTGTTCAGGCAACTCACCCCGCAATATACGAAGGCATTCGTTCCATAAAGTAGATTCAACAGACAAAAGCATCCCCAAAAGTAGCTGAATAGGGCTATTCAGATAAAAAAAACAACATACTATAAAATCACAAACAGTTTATACTGAAATCCACATGTTTACATCCGTCTATTGACACTGATGGACCTTGTAAGTACCCTTTTCGACCAATTAAAAGAACCAAAAACGGTTTGTATATTAAAGAGCTAGGTAAAAATCATGAAACGGACATACCAACCCAGTAAAATCAAATGCGCACGCACTCATGGTTTCCGTGCTCGGATGGCCACAAAAGCGGGCCGCTTGGTCCTAAAGCGTCGTCGCGCTAAAGGTCGCGCACAGTTGACACCATAATTTCTTTTGTTGCAAATCAAACGAATTTAATTCCAGCCTTATGAATATTGGTTTTCGGTTTGACCGATCGAGAAAATTACTTGATTCTGAATCTTTCAGGCGAGTTTTTAAAAAATCAACACGTAGTCGCGATAATTTCTTTACAGTTCTTGCCCACAACAAGAAAAAAACAATATCTAAACTTGGAATGGCAATCTCAAAAAAAAATTGTCGCTATGCAACTAATCGAAATCGTATTAAAAGAGTTGTGCGTGAAGCTTTTCGTCACAATCAAGTGTATTTAACAGGTCTTGATTTAGTAGTTATAAATCAACCAGCAGCAAGGTTTGCAACAAATAGTGAATTAAAAGAAAGCTTAAAACAGCATTTCCAAAAATGTATATCTATGAAGATTAAACTTAATAACCAGGAAATCTAAAAAATGGACAATCAAAGATTATTGATTTGGAGTTTTTTTGGGCTCTTGTGTTGGCTGACCTACCAAACCTGGCTTCAAGATCATGCCCCGTCGCCTGTAAATAACGTATCAACAGATTCTGTTCAATATGAACAAGATATTAATGAAAATAATTTACCCTCATTAGAATCGGAAGATGATCAATATGATTCTCCAGAACTAGTAATTGAAACCGCGCGTGAAATATCTAAACAAGATAAAACAAAAGAATTAAATACAGTTATACGAGTGGTAACCGATGTTTTAGATGTCGAAATAGGCATCGAAGGTGGCACTTTGCAATCGGCCACTATGCTTAACTATCCAATTACAAAAGACCAACCCGACTTGCTCGTAAAATTATTAAGTTCAAATGAGAATGATTTTGGAGTAATTCAAACAGGGTTGAGATCGGTTGGAAATAATGATGAAGCTAATCACAGAGCTCTATTTACAAGTAGCAATAATAAATATGTATTAGGTAATTTAAATGAATTAATTGTTCCATTAAGATGGCAAAACAATGATGGGATTACAGTAGAAAAGAGATTTAGTTTTGTGCGCGGTGAATATGCAATTAAGGTTGAGCAGGAAGTTACAAATAGAAGCAACAATTTATGGCAAGGTGCTAATTATTCACAAATACAGGGCATATCTAAAGAACAAGAACGCTCTATGTTTGATGTCGATTCCTATTCATTTGTGGGCCCTATTTCATATGATGGTGAAAAGTCTGAAAAATATGACAGAAACGATTTAATTGATGATGGCCCAGCAACATTTAAAACAAAAGGCGGCTGGCTAGGCTCCATTCAACATCATTTTTTGAGCGCTGTTGTTCCAGAGCCAAACGTAGAGCAATCGTATCGGTTATTAGTAAAAGACCGACTTTCAATTGCCAGTACTATTGGTCAAGTACAGTCCGTCGCTCCTGGCACAAGTAAAATATTTTCTACGGTTATATTTGTTGGTCCAAAGCTACAATCGCAACTTGAAATAATAGATGAAAGTTTAAAGCTAACTGTTGATTATGGTTGGTTAACAATTCTATCTCAGCCGCTTTTTTGGTTGTTAAGTTCCATTTATGATTTTATTGGTAATTGGGGCTTAGCAATTATTGCCGTAACCTTTTTAATTAAATTGATTTTCTATAAGTTGACAGAGTCAAGTGGAAGATCAATGGCAAAATTACGTAATCTTCAGCCACGCATGAAAGCACTACAAGATCGTTACAAAGATGATAAACAGGCACTTAGCACGGCAATGATGGAGCTTTATAAGCGTGAAAAAGTAAACCCGGCCGCTGGCTGTTTGCCGATATTAATTCAGATGCCTTTCTTTTTAGCTTTTTATTGGGTATTGCTTGAAAGCGTTGAGATGAGACAAGCACCCTTTGTATTTTGGCTCACTGACTTATCAACTAAAGATCCATATTTTATATTGCCTTTGATTATGGGAGCTGCAATGTTTTTTCAACAGAAACTTAATCCCGCACCAGCAGATCCGATTCAAGCAAAGGTAATGCAGATAATGCCTATTATGTTTACAGCTTTCTTTGCATTCTTTCCATCTGGACTTGTTCTTTATTGGGTAACAAATACACTTCTATCTATTGCCCAACAATGGAAAATTAATAAAGTCGTAGAGCGAGAAGCTAAAGAAAGTAAGCGTTAATTTAAGAAGTTGGTGACTAAATACTTCATAGCTTGAAAATTCATGGTTAATTTCATAGATACTATCGTTGCTTCAGCGACACCACCGGGTGTTGGTGGAGTAGGTATTGTACGTATCTCTGGTTCATTGACCGAAGATATTGCAAGAAAAATACTCGGTAGCTTACCGGAACCTAGAACGGCTACTTACAGATACTTTCTAAATAAAAATGGTCAAAAAATTGATTCCGGGATAGTTTTATATTTTCCAGCACCACTATCTTTCACTGGTGAATCCATTCTGGAAATACAAGGCCATGGGGGACCACTTCTACAGTCCACAATAATCGAAACAATACTTGATTTGGGTGCGAGACACGCTAATCCAGGAGAATTCTCTCAACGTGCCTTCCTAAATGGAAAAATTGATCTTGTGCAGGCTGAAGCGATTTCTGATTTAATAAATGCCGGAACTGAGCAGGCTGCTCGCGCTGCTTATCGTTCTTTAACTGGTGTATTTTCAAACCACATTGGTATTCTTTCAGAGAGGCTATTAAAGCTTCGTGTACATGTAGAAGCTGCAATTGATTTTCCAGAAGAAGAAATTAATTTTCTTTCAGATGAGCTTTTATTGAGCCGAATTTCAGATTGCGAGAAAGCATTTTCCAATCTATTAAAAAAAACAAACCAAGGAAGCTTATTAAGAGATGGTTTTCAAATAATTATAATTGGCAAGCCAAATGTTGGTAAATCAAGTTTATTAAATTTCTTAAGTGGTCAAGATTTGGCAATAGTTACCGAAATAGCTGGAACTACACGAGACATTTTACGAGAACAAATTGATATTGATGGACTTGCCGTTGAGTTAATTGATACAGCAGGTTTACGAGATAATCCTGAAATCGTTGAAGCTGAGGGTATCCGACGAGCTCGCAAAGCTATGGAAACTGCCGACGCTTTAATTATTATTCAAGATATAACAGACATCAGTACCATTCTTAACATTGAAGAAATACCCAAAGGATTACCAACTATTTTTGTACAAAATAAACTAGATCTATGTAGTGTTAAACCTAAAATTGAGGATAATAGCGTGCAAATCTCAGCCATAACTGGTGAAGGTATGTCAGAATTGCGCCGCCTTATAAAAGAGATTGCCGGTTACGAAAACCTGGGCGAGGGCGCATTTACTGCTCGTAAACGTCACATTCAATCTTTAAAAAAGGCAGCGAATCATTTTTTTAATGGAAAAAATGTATTTTATGAAAAACAAGCAGGCGAGCTATTGGCAGAGGAATTACGTTTAAGCCATCAAGCTTTAGGGGAAATTGTTGGCACAGTTTCTTCTGACGATTTATTGGGCCACATTTTTTCTGATTTTTGTATAGGCAAATAATTTTCAAAATATATTTTGCTTAAATTGGTTGTTATGTAATCATTTTGTGCTATGACAAAGACATACGATGTAATTGTAATTGGAGGCGGTCATGCCGGAACAGAAGCTTGCTTAGCTTCTGCACGGGCAGGCGTATCGACATTATTAATTACACATCGAATTGATACATTAGGACAAATGAGCTGTAATCCAGCGATTGGTGGCATCGGAAAAGGGCATCTTACTAAAGAAATAGATGCTTTAGGCGGTGTTATGGCTCAATCGATTGATCGAGCAGGCATACAATTCAGAATTCTTAATGCGAGTAAAGGACCCGCTGTTCGTGCAACCCGCGCCCAAGCCGATCGTGAGTTATATCGTAACGCAATAAAAGATGTAATTTTAAATCAAAAAAATTTAACAGTCTTACAATCTTCAGTAGATAACCTTATTTTTGATTCCGAACGTATTATCGGTGTTGTAGCAGAAAATAGAAAATTCTTTTCTAAGTCTGTTGTTTTAACAGCGGGTACTTTTCTTGCAGGTCGAATTTTGACAGGAAAATATGAAAAAGCAGGTGGTCGAATCGGAGATAAGTCATCAACAATTCTTGCATCTAATCTCAGACAGCTACCTTTTAATGTTGCTCGTTTAAAAACAGGAACTCCACCAAGGCTCAACGGAAGATCAATTAACTATGAGGTTATGAATGAACAATTAGGTGATAATCCTGCACCAGTATTTTCATTTCTAGGTAAGCGTCGAGACCATCCAAAACAAATTTCTTGTTTTATTACTCATACAAATGAAGAGTCGCATAACATTATACGCAGTGCTCTTGACCAATCACCAATGTACAGTGGAAAAATTAAGGGCATTGGACCCCGATACTGTCCTTCAATAGAAGATAAAATCGTAAGGTTTTCTGATAAATCTTCGCATCAAATATTCGTTGAACCAGAGGGATTAAATTCAAATATAGTTTATCCAAACGGTATTTCAACAAGCTTGCCGTATGAAGTTCAATTAAAATTTTTACATTCAATTAAGGGTTTTGAAAACGCAGAAATAACGCAAACGGGTTATGCCATCGAATATGATTATTTTGATCCTCGCGATCTTAAGCCTACGCTTGAGACAAAATTTGTAAATGGCCTGTATTTTGCAGGTCAAATTAATGGTACAACAGGTTACGAAGAAGCTGCAGCACAAGGATTAATAGCTGGTATTAACTCTGCAAGGCGCGCTCTGGGGAAGGATGGTTGGTTCCCATTGCGTTCAGAAGCTTACATTGGGGTGTTAATTGATGACCTTACTACGCGGGGTGTCAGTGAACCTTATCGTATGTTTACAAGTCGTGCTGAGTATCGGCTAACATTACGTGAAGACAATGCCGATTTACGTTTAACACCAATTGGCCGTAAACTTGGTCTAGTAGATGATGCTCGGTGGGCAGCTTATAACCAAAAATATGAAGCAATTGAATTGGAACGAGAAAGGCTAAAAAACATTTTTGTAAGTTCATTAGAAGCGACTGCAGCAAAATTATTAAGAAGACCAGAATTAAACTACAGTCAAATTATTGCGATGGACGAAGTAGGAGGTGGTGACTTTGGATCATTAACTGATGTCGAGCAGATTGAGCAAATCGGACAACAACTCGATGTAGAAGCTAAATATTCAGGATACATTGACCGGCAAGAACGTGAAATTGCAATGCATGCAAAACAAGAGTCGCTAATACTTCCAAAAGATATAGATTACGCCGATATTAATGGTCTTTCTAATGAATCTAGACAGAGACTCATTAAGGCTCGTCCCACAACATTAGGTCAAGCATCACGTCTTGAGGGCATTACACCATCCGCTGTATCTTTAATTTTGATATATCTTAAGAAACGGCATCTGAAAAAAAGTGCTTAAGAAAATGACGGTTAAATACGTTATGCCGCAAATTTTTAAACATAATAATTTAAGAATAATACTATGATTTCTCATTACATCTTTCATATCTCAAGCTTGTGATTTCAGAAATTCAATTAGCCTTAAATAGTTTGGATAAATCCTTTGATGCTGATATAGCGAACAAGTTATCTAAATTAATTATAGAGCTTGAACATTGGAATAAAAAAATTAATTTGACCGCTATTCGTGATAGAAACAAGATGATTTCATCGCATTTACTCGATAGTTTAGTTGCGGCACCATTTATTAAAGGTAATTCAGTGCTCGATGTTGGGACAGGCCCTGGATTTCCTGGCTTACCACTCGCAATTACACAGCCTAAGCGACATTTTACATTACTTGATAGCAACAATAAGAAGATCATGTTTGTTGAACATATTACTGGATTGCTTGGCATAAGTAATGTTTCTGCAATTAAGATTCGCTCAGAGGACTATGCACCTGGCTTTGGCTTTGATACGGTAATCGCAAGAGCGGTGGCATCATTGCCTAAACTTTTGGAAATTGCTGGTCACCTTGTAGGGGAAGACGGGTTATTTATAGGTCTAAAAGGGCGTTATCCAGTACAAGAATTAGAAAAAATGAATAAATTAAATGCTCAATGGAGCTATACAGTCAAAGAGCTTTGTGTGCCAGGTCTTAATAAAGGATCGCGACATGCTGTGCTATTAAGGCGTTAATTTTTACAAAGCAGAACCCAATGACACGAATTATTGCAATAGCAAATCAAAAAGGCGGTGTTGGTAAAACCACAACATGCGTTAATTTAGCTGCTTCACTTGCAGCAACTCAACGGCGAGTTCTGTTAGTTGACATGGATCCTCAAGGCAACGCCACTATGGGTTGTGGTATCAATAAGATGGAGGTTGAAAATTCAGCATGTGAAGCTTTGCTTGGCGAAGCGACTGCTATAGAAGCAACTGTAACAGCTAAAGCAGGCTTTTCAGTAATACCTGGCAATGAAGATCTGACGCTTGCAGAGGTAAATTTACTTCAAGAGATTGGCCGAGAAATGAAGCTAAAGAAAGCTTTAGCTTCCGTTTCAGATTTATACGACTTTATTTTAATAGATTGCCCACCATCTATAAATATGTTGACTGTTAATGCTTTGACTGCTGCTGATGGTGTTTTGATCCCCATGCAATGTGAATATTATGCATTGGAAGGTTTAAGTTCTTTGTTACGTACAATTGAGCAAGTACGTGACTCTGTAAATTCGAAACTTGAGATATACGGTATTCTTCGTACAATGTTCGATCCAAGAATTAATCTATCAAATGAAGTTTCAATGCAGTTAATTGAGCACTTTGATAGGAAAGTGTTTCGCACAGTAGTTCCAAGAAATGTTCGTTTGGCTGAGGCACCAAGTTTTGGCTTACCAATATTATTGCATGATCGCTCATCTCGTGGAGCAATTGCATATTTAGCTTTAGCCGGAGAGGTTCTTAGAAGAGAAGATGAGCGAATGGCTAAAGCCGTATAATTACAAGAAAGACGCCCTGAGCGAGAGAGATATTAAAATGTCACCAAAAAAAAGATTAGGCCGTGGTCTTGATGCACTTTTATCTAAGCCCATGGTTAAAGTGTTAAAAGATGATGAAAATACTGATCCAAAGACAGATAAGTTAAGAGATATACCCGTAGAACATATGCAGCGGGGTCAGTATCAACCTCGGATAGACATGAGACAAGATTCTCTTGAAGAGTTAGCAGCTTCTATAAAGTCACAAGGCATTGTTCAACCAATTATTGTCAGACCAACATCTACGAAAGAAGGTGTGCAACATTACGAAATAATAGCAGGTGAACGTCGATGGAGAGCTGCTCAAATGGCAGGTTTATCTGAAATACCAGCTGTCATTCGAGATGTGCCTGATGATGCAGCCATAGCGATGGCACTTATTGAGAATATTCAACGAGAAAACCTAAACCCGTTGGAAGAGGCGCGATCATTAGAGCGTTTAATAAGTGAATTTAATATTACTCATGCTGAAGCAGCCCAAGCAGTAGGTCGTTCCCGAACGTCAGTTAGTAATTTGCTGCGTTTGTTGGATTTATCAGAAAAAGTAAGAAATCTACTTGAGAATAGAAAGTTAGATATGGGTCATGCACGAGCATTGCTGAGTATTGTAAGCGCGTCGCAACAGTATGAGCTAGCACTACACATCGTAAAAAAGAGCTTATCAGTTCGCGAAACAGAAGCTCTGGTAAAACGATTATCAATGGATGAAAATAATACGTCTAATACGAAATCATTGGTTCAAAATACTGACATAAGACGTTTAGAGATTGATGTATCTGAGAAGATAGGTGCAAAGGTCAGGTTTGAGCATTCTGTTAAAGGCAGCGGTAAATTGATCATTAATTATAACAATCTTGATGAATTAGACGGAATTTTAAAACATATCAAATAGTTAAAAATTTAATTTCTTTACTATTTAAGCACTAAGTGAAGAAATTTAAAAAATTTTTCTTTCAATGTAAGTCTTTTTGTTGCCATGATTTTAAGCTAGCACTATAATGCGCATGTTATTTATATTCCTGATAACAATCACCTAAACAATTTTAAATCAAATTTTAAATATAAGCATTTTTTGGTGTCATAGGTTTAATAATGCATTTCACCGCCTTTCGGGTTTTAATGTGGCAATTTTTAACTGGTTTTAGCCTTGCAGCTGGTTTTTGGAGTGTTTTTGGGAAGACTGTGGGTTATTCAACAGCATTAGGATGTCTAGTTTGTGTTATTCCTAATGCGTTTTTAGCTTTTAGATTAGAAGCAACAAAAGGGACTTCAAAAGCAAAATCTTTAGTCAGTGCAGCCTGGATTGGTGAAATAGGTAAATTAGCGCTTACTGTAATATTATTTATATTTGTATTTGAATTAGTTAAGCCATTGTCACCAATAGCTTTATTTACAGGCTTTATTACAACGCAATTATCAATTTTTGTAGGATTCTTGATGCATAGTAAACAGGAAACGGATAAATCGAATGGCAGCTAAAGATGGACACGGTTCATTAACTACAGGCGATTATATTTCACATCACCTTCAAAACCTTCAAGCTTGCACAGCTGACAATGGTCAGTGGGTTATGAATATTGGTGACAATGCTGGAAATATTTGTTCTGGCAACCCAATGGCAATAAATGTTGATTCTATGTTTTGGTCTGTCTTGCTTGGTCTGGTCTTTGTATTTCTTTTCCGATCTGTTGCACAAAAAACAACGCCTGGTAAACCATCAAAATTCCAAGCTTTAGTTGAAATCATTGTTGAATTTGTAGATGGCAGCGTAAAAGACACCTTCCATGGCAAAAGTAGTTTAATCGCACCATTGGGCTTAACGATTTTTGTTTGGGTTTTTTTAATGAATCTTATGGATTTAGTTCCAGTTGATTGGATACCTTTAGCTGCTAGTGCTGTTGGCATTAGCTACATGAAAGTTGTTCCTTCAACCGATGTAAATGTAACATTTGGTATGTCAATCGCCGTACTTTTTTTAATTGTTTTTTACACGGTCAAAAATAAAGGTGTAATTGGTTTTGTGAAAGAACTTACTTTGCATCCAATTGCACCACCAACAAAAGGCTTAGGTCTAATCGCTTCCCCTTTTATGATTGCCTTTAATTTTCTGCTTGAATCAGTGGCTTTAATTGCAAAGCCAATATCATTATCGTTACGTCTTTTCGGTAACATGTTTGCAGGCGAATTAATATTTATATTGATTGCGACAATGTTTAGTAGCGGACTGTTGTTGGGTACTGGGGGAGGCTTATTACATGTCGGTTGGGCGATTTTTCATGTTTTGATTATCACGCTTCAGGCTTTTATTTTTATGATGCTTACAATAGTTTATTTAAGTTTAGCATCGGAATCGCACTAAATTTTTTAAATTTAATAAGTTGGACTTAGTCCTTCGCAGGAGAAAATGATGGAAACTGTTATTGGCTTTACAGCAATTGCTGTAGCACTATTGATTGGCCTTGGCGCTCTAGGTGTGGGCATAGGTATGGGTCTTCTGGGAGGACGTTTTCTTGAAGGTGCTGCACGTCAGCCAGAACTTGCTCCGATGTTACAGACGAAAATGTTTATTGTTGTAGCCTTACTTGATGCTGTTGCAATGATCGGTGTTGGTATTGCATTGTTTTTTGCATTTGCAAATCCTTTTGTTGGTCAACTGCAGGCCGCTCAAGCAGCCGCTGGTCTTTAAGATAGGATAGAGAATTGGGATTGATTCCAAAAATAGGAGTATCCAGTGGATATTAATATGACTCTCATCGGCCAGACGATTGCTATGATTGTATTTGTTTGGTTTTGTATGAAATTTATTTGGCCTCCACTAATGGCCGCACTTGAGGAGCGTCAGCAGTTAATAGAAGAGGGTTTATCAGCTGCTGACAAAGGCAAAGAATCGCTAGTTAAGGCTACGGCTGAAGCTGATGACATTATTAATGAAGCTCGTAAACAAGCAACCAGTATTTTAGATTCAGCAAATCAAAGAGCAAATGAAATTATTTCTGATGGTAAATTAGATGGAATAAAAGAAAAGGAACGTCAATTAGGCGCAGCTAAAGCTGAAATTGAACAAGAAGCTAATCGTATTCGCGAAGAATTGAGAAGCCAGGTTTCTGTTATTGCAATATCCAGTGCAGAAAAGATTTTAAACCGTGAAATCGATAGTAAAGCTCATGATGATATTCTCGGTAAATTAGCTCAAGAGCTTTAGTAATTTATGGCTGATAACAATACACTAGCACGTCCATATGCTCAGGCAATTTTCGAAATTGCCAATGAAACGAGTGATCTCAGTCAATGGTCTGAATCATTACAAATAGCAGGTCAGTTATTAGCTAATAACACACTCATTTTATACCTTGATAATCCAGATTTAAATAACAAACAGCGATTTGAATTTTTGATTGGTCTTTTCAAAAAAGCTGGTGCCAAGTTTTTTGATGGTGATAATAAAAAAGGTGCAAGTTTTTTAAAGTTGCTTTTAGAAAATAATCGAATTGCTGTCTTACCAGAAATTTCTGAAAATTATGAGAAACATAAAGCAAAAATTGAAAATAAAATTGATGCCGTTGTAACTACTGCTTCGACATTAAATAAAAGTCAAATTAATGAAATAACTGAGGCGCTTAAAAAACGTTTTGGTTGTGATGTAAGCCTTGAAACAAAGTTAGACGAAAATTTAATTGGTGGCGCTGTAATTTGTGCTGGCGATGTTGTAATTGATGGATCAATACGTGCAAAGCTTAACAGCCTTGCAAATGTCTTGATTAAATAAAAAAGGAAACGAAAATGGCACTTAAAGCTTCTGAAATTAGCACGCTAATTAAAGAGCGTATCGAGAATTTCGAAGCATCCGCAGAGGCGCGCGATGTTGGTACTGTAATTGCGGTTACCGATGGCATTGTTCGCATTCATGGATTAGCTGATGCACGTTACGGCGAAATGCTCGAGTTCCCACAAAATACATTTGGTATGGCTCTTAACCTTGAACAAGATTCGGTAGGTGCAGTTGTTCTTGGCGACTATAAACACATTTCAGAAGGGGATTCAGTTAAGACAACTGGCCGCATACTGGAAGTGCCTGTTGGTGAAGCAATGCTAGGACGAGTTGTTAATGCACTCGGCGTACCAATCGATGGCAAAGGCCCAATTGACGCAGAAGGATCAGCTCCAATTGAGAAAGTTGCTCCTGGCGTAATTGATCGTAAATCTGTAGATCAGCCAGTTCAAACCGGTCTTAAATCAATCGATGCTATGGTGCCTATTGGTAGAGGCCAGCGTGAATTGATTATCGGTGATCGTCAGACGGGCAAGACAGCTGTTGCTATTGACGCAATTATCAATCAACGCGATACCGGAATTAAGTGTATTTATGTCGCTATAGGCCAGAAACAATCTTCAATTGCGAGTGTTGTTAGAAAGCTGGAAGAGGAAGGCGCTCTTGCACATACGATAATAGTAGTTGCCGCTGCTGCCGATAGTCCGGCTATGCAATACATCGCGCCTTACGCTGGAACGTCGATGGGTGAATACTTTCTTGATAAAGGTGAGGATGTATTAATTGTATATGATGACCTTACCAAACAAGCTTGGGCATATCGTCAAGTTTCATTATTGTTGCGTCGCCCGCCTGGTCGTGAAGCATACCCAGGTGATGTTTTCTATCTTCATTCTCGTTTGCTTGAGCGTGCATCACGCGTAAATGCTGAATACATCGAGAAAATTACTGATGGTAAGGTTAAAGGTAAGACTGGTTCACTTACAGCTTTACCGATTATTGAAACACAAGGCGGTGATGTGTCAGCTTTTGTACCAACCAATGTAATTTCAATTACTGATGGTCAAATATTTTTAGAATCAGATCTATTTAATGCAGGTATTCGCCCTGCTATTAATGCTGGTTTATCAGTTTCTCGTGTGGGCGGTGCTGCACAAACAAAGATTATTAAAAAATTAGGTGGTGGGGTTCGTCTTGCATTAGCTCAATACCGGGAGTTAGCAGCTTTTGCACAATTCGCTTCTGATCTTGATGCAGCAACACGTTCGCAACTTGAACGGGGTGAGCGAGCAACAGAACTCATGAAACAAAAGCAATATTCTCCGTTATCGGTAGCAGAGATGGCCTTATCATTATTTGCGGTAAACGAAGGCTTTATTGACTCAGTTTCTGTCGATAAAGTAGTTGATTATGAGGAAGCTCTTCATGATTTTGCACGCTCAAACCACAAAGATGCTCTTGATAATATAAACGTATCAGGAGATTACAATGACGATATTGCAGCAAGTCTCAAAAATATCTGCGAAGAATTTGCAAATAAAGGCGCCTATTGAAGGTTTAAGAATGTTACTGCTAAAAATTATTTTTTGTTTGATGCTCAGTTTAAAAATTTAAGTCGAAGGGACTGAATGCGTGGCTAGTGAAAAAGAAATTCGTTCGAAAATAACTTCTGTAAAAAATATGCAGAAAATTACAAGTGCAATGGAAAAAGTTGCCGCTAGTAAAATTCGCAAAGCGCAGCTGCAAATGGATGAGTCACGTCCTTATGCCGAACGGATTCGTCGCGTAGTCGGACACCTTGCTTTTGCAAATCCGGATTATAAACATCCTTATTTGACAGAGCGTGATGTTAAAAGAGTTGGTTTTATCATAATTTCAACAGACCGTGGCCTTTGTGGTGGTCTTAATGCAAATTTATTTAAAACTGCAATAAATGAGATAGCGGATTGGAAAGGCAAAAAAGTTGAAGTTGACTTAGCTTTAGTTGGAGCCAAGGCAGTTGCTTTTTTTCGTCGAATGGGCGGTAACGTTTTAGGAACAGCAACAAATCTTGGTGATAAGCCTAGAGTAAATGAGTTGATTGGCTCAATTAAAATCATGCTTGATGCATACAGCGAAGGAAAAATTGATCGCCTGTATCTCATTCATAATGAATTTGTAAATTCGATGACTCAGGCTCCTATTATTTCAAAATTATTACCGGCCAGCGGTATAGGTAATGATAAAGAAAATTTGCAAGCTCATTGGGATTATATTTACGAGCCAGATGCTAGTGAGTTATTAGATGATGTTTTAACAAGATATATTGAATCTCAGGTTTATCGGGGTGCAGTCGAAAATTTCGCATGCGAAATGGCAGCAAAGATGATGGCTATGAAATCAGCAACTGATAATGCTGGTGACATCATTGATGCTTTGCAAATGGAGTATAACAAAGCTCGACAAGCATCAATAACACAAGAAATTTCAGAAATTGTTGGTGGCGCAGCTGCCGTATCAGAGTAAGGAAATAGTATGAGCACCGGAACTACTGTGCAGGTAATAGGCGCTGTTGTGGACGTTGAGTTCCCAGCAGATCAAATTCCAAATGTTTATGATGCATTAATCATTGATGATGCAAAGATCACTCTTGAAGTCCAACAACAACTTGGCGATGGCATAGTTCGAACCATTGCAATGGGATCTTCAGAAGGCTTAAAGCGTGGTATGAGTGTAACCAATACGAAATCTGCTATTCAGGTGCCTGTTGGAGAAAAAACTCTCGGTCGTATCATGGATGTTTTAGGCACTCCTATTGATAATGCTGGTCCAATAGGTGAAGAAAAACGCATGCCAATTCATAGATTACCTCCTACGTATGAAGAGCAGGCAACATCAACAGAACTTCTTGAGACAGGCATTAAAGTAGTGGACTTAATTATGCCTATATCAAAGGGTGGTAAAGTTGGTTTATTTGGCGGTGCTGGTGTTGGTAAAACAGTTACGCTTATGGAGCTGATTAATAATATTGCAAAAGAGCACGGTGGTTACTCTGTCTTTGCAGGTGTTGGTGAGCGAACTCGAGAAGGCAATGATTTTTATCATGAGATGACTGAATCGGGTGTTATTGATAAAGTTTCATTAGTCTACGGTCAAATGAATGAACCTCCTGGTAACCGTTTGCGGGTAGCATTAACTGGCTTGACTATGGCCGAGGCATTTCGTGATGAAGAACGAGATGTTCTGATGTTTATTGATAATATTTATCGTTATACATTAGCCGGTACCGAAGTTTCAGCTCTTTTAGGACGCATGCCATCAGCAGTTGGATACCAACCAACTCTAGCTGAGGAGATGGGTGTTTTACAGGAACGTATTGCCTCAACTAAGACTGGATCGATTACCTCATTTCAGGCTGTATACGTGCCTGCAGATGATTTAACGGATCCTTCACCTGCAACAACTTTTGCTCATTTAGATGCAACACTCGTTCTTTCCCGTAATATTGCTGAGTTGGGTATTTATCCTGCCGTTGATCCGTTGGATTCTAATTCACGAATACTTGATCCACTTGTTATTGGCCAAGAACATTACGATTGCGCACGGGGCGTGCAAGCTGTTTTGCAACGCTATAAAGAGCTTCAAGATATTATCGCCATTCTTGGAATGGATGAGCTTTCTGAAGAAGACAAGCAAGTGGTTGTGCGTGCCCGTAAAGTTCAAAAGTTTTTATCGCAACCATTTGCTGTTGCAGAGGTCTTTACAAACTCACCTGGAAAATACGTATCGCTTGCAGAAACCATTCGAGGCTTTAATGGCATTGTCAATGGCGATTATGATCATATCCCAGAGCAGGCTTTTTACATGGTCGGTACGATCGAAGAAGCTGTAGAGAACGCAAAGAATTTCCAATAGGAAGCTACCTATCATGGCGATTATTAAAGTTGACATTGTATCTGCCGAAGGAGAAATCTATTCAGGAGATGCTTCTATGGTATTTGCCCCTGCAAAGATGGGTGAAGTGGGGATTGCGCCACGCCATGCCCCAATGCTGACATCATTGTCTCCTGGCGAAGTTCGTGTTCAAGATAAAGATGGCCATGAAGAGGGTTTTTACATAACCGGTGGCCTAATGGAAGTGCAGCCTCATTTTGTAACCGTTTTAGCTAATACAGCAATTCGAGGTGATCAATTAGATGAAGCAGCAGCCCTTGCCTCTCAACAAGAAGCCGAAGAAGCGTTGAAGGGTGCATCTGAGGATACTGACATAGCACGCGCTCAAGGTGAATTAGCTGAAGCTCGCGCACGTTATCGCGCCGCTCAAAAACTTAAAGGAAGACGTTAATTTTTAAAAATTAATAAATCTTGTTTTTTCCAACTAGCGGTAGTGTTCCTAAGCGGTTTGATAATTCCATAGTTTGGCCATCATTATTTGTTAATGGTTTAGAAGGATTTATTTGTTGAGTAATTAACGACACTATGACCGATACTGTAATGGATACTACAAAAGCCATTAAACTTGATGGCAAATCTGGAAATATTGCTGCTGAAGCCATGAATGAAATAAATCCAGAAACAATTCCAGCGTATCCACCTATAGATGTTAGTTTTTTCCACCAAATGACAAGCAGATAAGGCCCACTTATTCCAGCAAAGCCAACTGCAACCGCTTCGCCAATTCCACCAATAACAGACGATGTGCTGAAGGCCTTCCATAGCGCTAATAAGGCTATAACTGGAATAGACCAGCGAGCGACCACAAGACGTAATTTTTCAGATGGATTTTTAACTACCCTTGGAAGTAAATCGACGGAGCAAAGTGTACCTATTCCAAGCAAAATACTATCGGATGTACTCATAATAGCCGATACAACAGCACCAACAAAAATTGCTACCAATATGGGATGCAGATGTTCTATCGCAAGAAGAGGAATAATTGCATTTGGATCTTGGATGCCTGGCATGGTAACTGACGCGATATAGCCAAGCATAATAGGAAACATCCCAAAAAGTAGATAAATAACGCCCGCAATATAAAATGCATTTTGAGCTACGTGTTCTGACTTTGAGGCCATTGCACGCTGCACAACTGAGATAGACGTAACTGCAGCAAGACCAGAGCTTAACCACACTTGAAAATATTCCAATTTCTCAGTGAATGAATCACCCTGTGGTGAAAAATCAAATGCATGTTCTGGTAATTGCTCTATGACTGTCATCCACCCATCGGTATTATCAAGAACAGCAAAAAATAAGATGAACACGCCGATTACAATAAAAATCATTTGAAATATGTCGGTTGCGGCAACCGCTTTCAACCCACCAAGCATTGTATAAACTGCTATGACGAAGGTACCTCCGATTAGTCCAAGTGCTGCGGGTTGTCCGGTTAAAGTTTCGAAGACAACGCCAAATGAAAATAATATGGCTGCAAGCCAGAGTATCCCGGAAATAACACCCACTGTTGCTGCGATAATACTTGCAAAATGACCGATGCGATCATTATAAAATCCTATTTGTGTTATTCGTCTAGAGCGTCTGTATGTCCTGACAAAGAAAAAGCCTGTAATTAGTAAAGATATTCCTGAAACAATGGGATCTCTTAAAACTTCTAGAGAATGGCCAGAATAAGCCGCTGCTGCAGAGCCCATCATTGGACCTGCACCAAACCATGTAGCGACAATTGATATAGAACATACAGTGAGGGACATGTTTCGTCCGCTAATAGCAAAATCACCAATGGATTCTGATTTTTGAGATGCGAGCAGGCCTACAAACAGCATAACGAGAACGTATATGCCCACTCCAATGAGAATAATGTTTTGTGAATCGATAGCAATTCTCTTTTCAAAAAATTAGTAAAAATGATTCTAACATTGTAGATTTATAAAAAGTTAAGCGGCTTTTAATTTAAAACTTCCTGTATCATTTGCTTTTAAATAACTATGGAGAAAGGTTTTTGGGCTTAAGTGTAATTATCTTAGCAGCTGGAAAAGGGACTCGAATGCAGTCTAAGCAGCCTAAAGTATTGCAGCTTTTAGCTGGAAAGCCACTCTTAGGACACGTTCTCTCATCTGTAAAAAATTTGGAGGCTGACGATACGTGCGTGGTTTATGGTCATGAAGGTAAGGCTGTAAAATCTTTTTTTACAACTCCAAGTATCCGCTGGGCAAAACAAGCTAAGCAGTTAGGTACCGGACATGCCACTCAACAAGCAATGATTAATTTGCCAAGCGACAATCGCGTGTTGATTCTTGCCGGAGACGTACCTTTTATATCATCAAATACTTTACAACGTCTTTTAAATGAAACTCCCAGCAAAGATGTATCTGTTTTAACTGTTCAGATGGATGACCCAACAGGTTATGGCCGAATCATTCGAAATGATGAGGGCATAAAAAGCATTGTTGAGCATAAAGATGCCAGCGAGAATGAACTGTTGCTGAAAGAGATTAATACAGGTGTAATGTTATGTCCTGGTAAAAATTTAAAGAAATGGCTAAATAAATTAAGTAATAATAACTCCAAAGGGGAATATTACTTAACCGATGTAATCAAAATGGCGGTCATAGACGGTATAAAAGCACATGGCATTGAAGCCGATAGCTGTATGGAGGTAATGGGTATTAACGATAAAAAACAATTAGCAGAAGCTGAACGCCTTCTCCAAAAGAAGCTTGTTGATGAGCTAATGATTAATGGAGTTAGTTTCGCCGACCCGAGTCGCGTTGATATACGAGGATCGTTGAAGTGTGGAAAAGATGTTTTCATTGATGTGAACACTGTGTTTGAAGGCGACGTGCATTTAGGGGACGATACAAAAATCGGTCCCAATAATGTAATTCGGGATAGTAAAATAGGCGAAAGTAATATTATCCATGCAAACTGTCATATTGAAGGAGCATCATCAGCTGATGAATGTGAAATTGGACCATTTGCAAGACTAAGACCTGGTGCAAACTTAGCTAACAAAGTAAAAATTGGAAATTTTGTCGAAGTTAAGAAAAGCAACATTGCAAGCGGTACCAAAGTAAACCATTTAAGTTATATTGGCGATGCCGAACTGGGTTCAGATGTTAACGTTGGTGCTGGAGTTATTACATGTAATTATGATGGTGCAAAAAAACATAAAACCATAATTAAAGATAATGCGTTCATTGGTTCCAATGTGAGCTTGGTGGCTCCTCTTGATGTTGGTAAGAATGCAACTGTTGGAGCCGGATCAACTATTTCTAAAAGAGTTCCAGATGGTGGGTTAACCGTTGCAAGGTCAAGTCAAAAAAGCATTAAGAATTGGCTAAGGCCAAAAAACAAGGAAGCAAAATAAATGTGTGGAATTGTTGGCGCAGTTGCTGAACGAAATATAACACCTATTCTTATGGAAGGTTTGAGATGCCTTGAATATCGAGGTTATGACTCAGCGGGCATGGCAGTTCTTGATGACGGCCAAATTTCATGTTTACGCCGCGCTGGAAAAGTCAATCAGTTGCAACTAGCTCTCGATCAAACTCCAATAACTGGAACCACTGGCATATCCCACACTCGATGGGCCACTCATGGAAAGCCCAGTGAAATAAATGCTCATCCACACATGTCAGGATCCAGTATTGCTGTTGTTCATAACGGCATAATAGAAAATCATGATGAGTTACGTGAACACTTAAAACAAAATGAATATGAATTTTCCTCTGAAACCGATACCGAAGTCATAGCTCATTACATTGATTTTCAATTAAAAAAATCAAACGATATTTTTGAGGCTGTAAGAACGACGGTTAAAAAGCTTGAAGGTGCTTATGCTTTGGTTGTCATGTGTGTAAATAATCCTGAACAACTGGTATTGGCAAGACAAGGTTGTCCAGTTGTAATTGGATTAGGCATAGATGAAAATTTTGTAGCGTCTGATGTGGCTGCATTGCTTCCCGTGACTCGTAATTTTCAATTTCTCAATGATGGCGATGTCGCGCTTGTTACTAGAGATAAAGTAACTATCGTAGATTATTCCGGAAAGACAGTTGAGCGTGAAGTACAAGAGAGTGAACTAACTATAGATGCCATTAAACGCGGTAATTATCGGCATTTTATGCAAAAAGAAATTTTTGAACAACCGGATGCTATTGCCGAAACCTTAAGTGGGCGTATTGCTAAGGGGAAAGTACTTGATGCAGCTTTTGGAGCTGATGCAGCTAATATTCTCGATAATGTAAAAGCCATTCATATTATTGCTTGCGGTACTAGCTATCATGCCGGAATAGTGGCGCGATATTGGATAGAAGAAATGTGTCGTATTCCTTGCATGGTTGAGATTGCCAGTGAATATCGATATCGCACACCTGTTGTTTCGGATGGCACGTTATTTGTTGCGATTAGCCAATCAGGGGAGACAGCAGATACCTTGGCTGCCATGAAAGTTGCAAAAAAATTTGATTACCTTGGAATAATGACAATTTGTAATGCACCGGAAAGTTCGATGGTGCGTCAGTCAGATTTAACAGTCATGACAAATGCCGGCCCTGAAATTGGCGTTGCGTCAACAAAGGCTTTTACAACACAACTTACTGTACTTGCATTGCTTTCTGTTGCTTTAGCTCGTCGTGCTGGGTTAGATGAAAAACAAGAGCAAAAATTTGTTACGCAGTTGTGTGATTTACCACAAATGTCTCGACAAATATTAAGTATGGATGAATCTATAAAATTATTAGCCAAGAACTTTGTTGACAAAGATAATGTTATTTTTTTAGGTCGTGGCACACAGAACGCCATTGCAATGGAAGCAGCTTTAAAGCTAAAAGAAACTTCTTACATTCATGCTGAAGCGTATGCGGCGGGTGAGTTAAAACATGGCCCTTTAGCAATGGTTGATGAGGATATGCCCGTTGTAACAGTTGCTCCGGATAATGAATTATTTAAAAAACTTAAAAGTAACCTTCAAGAAGTTAATTCAAGAGGTGGTGAGCTTTATGTATTTGCCGATCCTCGTGTTAAGTTTGCTGATAAAAAAGGTGTTCACGTAACTCATATGCCAACTAAAATTCAGGATTTTCAGGCACCCATTCTATATGTGATTCCTTTACAACTTCTTGCTTATCATGTTGCTGTTTTGAAAGGTACCGATGTTGATCAGCCTAGGAATTTAGCTAAGAGCGTGACAGTGGAATAAATAAATGAAAGAAGTAACCATTTACAGTACTTTAGTATGCCCATATTGCTACAAAGCAAAGAGGCTGTTGAATAAGCTTGAAATTTCATTTACTGAAATTTCTGTAGATTTTAAACCAAAACTTAGAGAAAAAATGGCTGCTAAAGCTGGCAAAACATCAGTTCCTCAGATTTGGTTTGGCGATTCTCATATAGGTGGATGCGATGAACTCTTCGAGCTGTATTATGCAGGAGGTTTGTTTAAAGCTTTGAGTTGAACTTCTGATATTAGCAATTGGTATATGAATACTATAAAGAAATTTATATTAAGAGAAATAAATTAAATGCATAACAAAATACCACCACCTATTATTACTTTGATATGTGGAATGGGCATCTTTCTTTCTAGACCTCTGATTCCAAAATATAACTCTATCCTAACTGATGTGACCGCAGTGTCATTTTTGCTGCTTGGAATAATTACTCTAATCACAGCAGTTTTATCCTTTAAAAGACAAAGCACCACTATTAACCCACTTCAACCTGAAAAAGCATCTTCATTGGTTATCTTGGGCATCTTTCAATATTCTAGGAATCCAATGTATTTAGGTATGCTGTTAATTTTGATATCGATGACAGTAAAATTTAATTTCATTGGAGGCATCTTAATAAATTTTGCATTCATTGCTTTTATTACAAAATTTCAAATCATTCCTGAAGAAACAGTACTGGAGAGATTGTTTGGAGACGAATTTACTTGTTATAAGAAAAAAACAAGAAGATGGATTTAAGATGGAAATAAATTGGGTGGTTGTAGGTTGGTTAATTGATATGACTCTTAATGGTTTTGTGTGGCTTATCATTTCAGCATTTTCTCTTTTAATACTTTATTGGGCGGTTCAACCGTCTATTGAAGAGGAAAACGAATGTTAATTTCTTTAATATAGTGTAACTTCATATAAATGAACAACTTACTGGCGGCTAAAATAGAAATGATAGGGGTATATGATTGATGAAAAAATTAATATTATTAATATTTTTAGCAACTCCCCTTTTTGCACAAGTGAAAATGGTTTCATTAGATGAATACATTGAAAACGAAAACGATAGTGATCCAAATGTTCTTATATATTTAACTGCAAGATGTGCAGCAATTAATTTCATAATAGCTGAAGATGCTACAGATAATAATAAAGAGTTATATGAGAGAGGATCGCTTCTCGGTGAGGCTTTCATTCTAAAAGCATTAGAAGTTAGAAAAACTGTTCGACCTGACGACCCTCCTG
>CERI01028442.1_pt1 | contig 47838 bp, 63 predicted proteins | sample 350261 | NCBI WGS metagenome assembly CERI01 (sample SAMEA2620979, study PRJEB7988) | marine metagenome | isolation source: saline water (ENVO:00002010), including
ATATATATAATGAATAATTTATGGATTTATTTATCTATATTATGTTGCTTAATAACTGCTACTTCTGTTATTACAATGAAGTATATATCATATACCAAATGTAATATTAAAAATATCGTTATCCTTACTTTTTTATTAACTTCATTTTTAATTTTATTATATCTTCCATTTGATAAAGATTTTCTTACTGATATTACTAATAATTTTGCGATTAAAGATTTTTTATTAATTCTTTTTTTTTCAGTTTTATTAATTTTTAATAGATTATCTCAAGCAAAAACTTTTAAAATTACACCAAATATCGGGTATTCACATTTAATTATTAATGCCAATGTTATTATAACATTAATTGCTAGTTTTTTATTATTTAATCAAAAAATAAATTATAAAAGTGTTATTGGTATTTTAATTACTTTAACTGGATTATTTATTACTATTATTTATTCAAATTAAATAATATTTTTGTTATATATGAAGTATTCATGGATTTATTTATGTATATTATGTTTAATTTTATCTGGAATTCATCCTGCTTTTTATAAAAATCTTAATAAAAAAATGACTGATATTCCATTTGTAATATCTTTTATTTTTCTTACAATTGGTTTTATTTCATTATTATATTTATGTTTTAATTATAAATCAAGTATAAATTTTATTAAAAATAACAATTCCAGTTTTAAATATATTTTTATACTTGCATTTATTATTATTACTTTTAATTATTGCCTTTCTATTGCATTAAAAACTAGCCCAAATACATGCATATGTTTATTAATTATTAATCTTAATGTAATTATTGCATTATTAATAGATCGTTTCTTTTTTAACTATAAATTTAATGTTCCAACAATTATTGGATTTTTAATTGCTATTTTTGGATTACTTATTGTTAACTATTATTCAAAAAATTAATTTATTATTATTATATAATATTTATATAATAATATGAAATATTATTGGATCTTTTTAGCATTATTATCTATGTTTATTAGCGGGTTAGGTGTTATTTTTTTAAAATATATTAATGATAGTAATTATGATACTAATTATTTTATATTACTTAGCTTTTTTTTTGTTGGTATTATATCTACAATTTTAATTTTAATAGACAAAGATAAATTTATAAAAAAATGTAAAAATTATGATTATAAATTTATTTTTGTTATATCTTTTTTTTCTATTCTTCTTTTATTAAATACATTTTGCATGCAATATGCCATTTCAAAAAGTCCTAATATAGGTTACACACATGCCATAATCAATTTTAATGTTGTACTATCACTTATTGCCGGTTATTTTTTATTTAAACAAAAAATTAATTATAAAGTTTTTTTTGGTATTATTATTTCACTAATTGGATTATCAATAATAGCATTAAATTCTAATTAATTTAAATATTTTTCAGAATCTACATTAAAATAATCAGGACGAACTTCTTCATAATCAATTGGAGTAGATAACTCAATTGGACTTGATAAATCAATTGAAGTAGAAGATAATTTTTCACTATTTACCGTATTCTTATTTACAAAAACATAAATTTGTTCTGCTAACCAATTATGATATTCTGCCAAATTATTACTACTTCTATCATCATGTCCTTTACTTAATGTACCATGCATTAAATCACTCCATAAATTATCTAAAATATCACTATGACCATATTCATCTGCATTTATTTTATCTAATACTAAATCTGGATTATTCTTTTCTATTATTTTTGTATCTAATGCAAATCCAGCAATAAATGGAATTTCTAATTTTGGAAATACTGACCATTTGTATGATTTTTCAGCATTTAAAATCAAAATATTTTCTACATAATTAAATTTATTATTATTATTATCCATAAATTTCAATGGATTAAAATCTAATAGATTACGATTGTCAACTGGATCTAAAAAAATCGCTTTTTTTATATTTTTTTGTGAATTTATTGTATCAACTGCAGTTACATATCCACTTGAATGGCTTACAGGAATTACATTTTTATATTCATTTCTAATATCATATAGTAATTCTTTTGTTGCGCTATTATCATTTGTAACAACACTTACAGAAAAATTATATCTATTTAAAGATTTAATAAATTCACTATAAATATCTCCAGGAATTAGTGAATTTGCACCAGTATAAAAAATTATAGCGTCCATATTTTCTTTATTTATATTACCTGGCTCATAAACTTTTACTATTTCATTATTATCAAACACTTTTTTATATGAATTTATTGGTGGTAAATTATTTAATTGAAAAGCAGAACATTCTAACAAAAACATAATTAAATTTAAAATTCTCATAATATAAATATTATAAAATAATTATATTTATATTGATATAAAATATATTTATTTTATCTATATATAATGTTTATAGACATTTCTAATTACATATTAGATCTTAGTAATAATGGATATACTATTATTCCAAATGTATATGATCAAGAAGAGATCATTGAATATTGGGATGAATTTAATAAATGGCATGAATTAGTACCTGAATTAACTTCTCATCACGAATTAATAGATTTTAATGGTATTTATAAACATCACGAAGTGGGTCATCAGCGTTTTGCTTGGTTAGCTCGAACTAATCCAAAAATATTAAATATTTTTAAACAAATATGGAATACTAATGAATTAGTTACTGGTTTTGATGGATGTTGTTATTATCCACCTGATTGTAAAGATGAACCTTCTTTTTGGATACATACAGATCAATCTTCAAGAAAAAAAGGCGTTCATTGTTATCAATCAATACTAAGTATGACTAATAATAAACAACGTACTTTTGTAGTATATAAAGGATCTCATTTATTACATGAGGAATATTTTAAACAAAATAATATTGATGAGCCTCGAAATTGGCATATTTTTGATGAAGAATATATTAACTCTTTAAAACATCTTAAACAAGTATTAACAGTTAATGAAGGTGATCTAGTTATTTGGGATTCAAGAACATATCATCAGAATACATGTGGTAATCCTGATTGTATGGAAGAAAGACTTGTTCAATATTTATGTTTTTTGCCAAAAAATGCTTTAGATAATGATAATGAGCAAAAAAAAAAACGATTAAATTGTTATAAACGTTTTAGAACCACCAGTCATTGGCCATATCCAATTACACCTGTTCCTCAGCAACCAAATATGTATAATTATCGCAATCCAAAAAATCTACTTTTTATAGATTATGATTCATTACCTGTTCCTGAACTTGATGATTTACAAAATGAAATTAATAAATTATTATAAAATAGTCAATATTGTTACTATTGTTGTTATTATTAATAAATATATCTCATTTTTATTATTTTTATATAATCTCAATTTACTCTTTATTTTCTCTTTATATTTATATAATAATAATCCAATTATTATTCCTATTAACGCACCAATTAATGTTTGTTCTAATGTATGACATTTAAATAATATACGAGAATACATTATAAACAATGTTAAACATACTAATAATGAAATACATAAAATATTTATAATATTACTATTTTTTTTATTATCTAATAAAAACATTATACCCAATGATGAAAAATAAGCCACCGATTGAGAATGTCCTGATGGCATACCATACGAATTTGGAAATTTTGGTTTTAATGGATTACATGGAGCAAAATTACAACAATTTTTTGCTCCATTTGGTCTAATTCCTTTACCTAATAATGGTATATTATTTTTTCCAAATATTTTTGAAAAAATACCATATTTCAATAAATAATTTAACTCATAATTTAAAATAAATCCCAAACTAAATATTAAAAAATCTATATTATAAGTAAAAAAATAACCAAAATATAAAATTAATAATATTATTTTATCAAAAGCCCGTGCTATATTTAAAATATATTCCATGTTTATTATATATTTTAAATATTAAAAAACTATTTCATATTTATTTAAACATAATAGGTATTAATATTTATAAAATAATGTTTATTAATACTCAATTTTTAAAATTATTCTATACCGCACTATTGACTGGTATGCCCACTTTAACATATAATCCTATTAATAAAAATATTTTACATGCACCATTTACTGTTAATAAATATTCTACATATATTAATTATAAATTAAATGATTATCAAATTGATGCTATTAATAATTATTTAAAAGAAAAAAATAACAATCTTATACTCATGCCATCATCTTTAATTAATGATAAAAAAAAAGAATATATTTTAAGTATTAATATTTATAATTGTAGCTCTCCTATTTTTGATTTTATTACAAATAAACCATCTACACGATGTGAAATTAATATATATGTTGTTGATAAAAATCAAGAAAAAGGCACTTTAATTATGGATTATGCATCTAATATTTTATCATTGGATCCAGAAAATTTATTTAAATCACCCGATGATGTTTATTTTTCATATAATAATGAATATATACTAGGTAATGCTAAAAATGAGAATTTTGTTTTAAATTTTTACTATAATCATTTAATTAATAATTTTCAATTTAATAAATTAAATAGTAATTTAATTAAATTTACAGATAAAATTTATTATCCTAATGGGTTTTATGATAAACTATATTATGATTCTTCTTTAATACATAATACTATTGTATTATGTAATGATTTTAATATTTATTTTAAATATTTAAATATTGAATTTACAGATGTTGATAGTGTATTTTATTTCAAACATAAAATTAATTTTGTTGGAGGATTATGGTACAATTTATTTAATGAAAATTAACTATTTAAAAATCTATCTCTCAATATATCACGTAAAGGATCAAAATTATGTGTTTCATATATAAAATCATATTTTATTTTATTATTTTTATTATATATTATATATCTTAATGATTTTATTGATTTCACAATATAATCACATATATGATCTATTATATTTTGCATAATAATATTATAATTATTTTATAATATTATTTTAATTATTTTATAATATTATTTTAATTATTTTATAATATATTTTTATTTATTAAATGTTTTATTAAAATACAATCTATATAATGTATACGTACCAAATATTAATAAGATTAAATGAACAAAAAAGTATATATTATTTATTATTGTCCATCTATTTATTTCGCTATATTTACTATTTTTTTTATACTTATTTAAGCTATCATATAAATTGTAATTTAATGTAACAGAACAAATTAATATTAATAACGATATTAATACTAAACTATTTTCATACAATTTACTTTTTTCTCTGTAAAAACGAGAATAACCTAATGCTGCAAATGAAACAGTTGTCGATAAAAAAACATTTCTAATAGTTGTTTGATAATACATCACTAATTCTCTATAATTTTTAAATTCCATTTACGTTTATTATATATATTAATCTTTTATTAATTTCACTTTCTTTAAATTCATTTCAAATATATTTAAAATATGGGGTGACTAGTCCAATATTTTCTTTTCTTATCATTTAAGGTAACAAAATATTTTTAATCAAAAAATCGATTTTTTAAAAAAAAAAAAATTTAAAAGTAAATTTCAAGATTTTTACTTTTTTTTTATCTTTTTCAAAAATTTTTTTACAAATTTTTTTTTTGTTTTATTTTTTTTCGAAATTTTACAAAAAAAAATAATCTTACCTTTTTACGTCTTAAATAAAATGGGGTGATAAATCCACATTTTTTTATTTTTTCAAAAATCATAAAAAAACAATTTAGGCCCTTTTTTATATTTCCATTATAGGAAATAATGGAAATCAACAAAAACGATGGAAATTATGTTTGTGAAAAATGTAACTATTTTACATCTAAAAAAAACCATTATGAGAGACATTTATTAACATCTAAACATAAAAAGGGGCAAAATGGAAATGAAAATAGGGATAAAAAGGGCAAAAATTATGAAAAAGGGCACGACCAATTAACATGTCTTTGTGGGAGACTGTTTAAAACAAATTCTGGCCTATGGAAACATCAAAAAAAATGTAATTATATAAAAAAAGAAAATGTTGTTGAAGATAATATTGAAGATACTAAAGATAATATGAAAGAACTAGTTGTAAATTTAATTAATCAAAATAATGAATTACAAAAAACTATACAAGAAATGATTCCTAAAATAGGTAATAATAATAATAATAATAATAATTTTAATATTAATGTATTTTTAAATGAAAAATGTAAAGACGCATTATCTATGGATGAATTTATTGATAAAATTGAAATATCTATGAAGAATCTTCTAATAACTAAAGAAAAAGGTAATGCACATGGAATTAGTAATATTATTATGGAAAATATGAATAAATTAAGTTTATATGAAAGACCTATGCATTGTACAGATATAAAGAAAGAAACATTATATATTAAAAATAATGAATGGGAAAAAGATATTAATAATAAGTTTATTAATAATACTATTAAAAAATTAGAAATAAAACAATTAAAAAATATACAATTATGGATTGATAATCATCCAAATTATAAGAATGATGATAAACAACAAGAAGAATTCGCAAAATTAATTAGTGAATGTGGTAAAACATTAAATAAAGATAAACAACATATTATTAAAAATCTATGTAATGAAGTTTTTATTAATAAAGATTAATATTAATTTAAAATTATATTTCATATTATACTAAAATGACATTTATAACTAATTCATTAATTAGATATAAACCAAGAAAACAATTCAAATTTTTCATGTCAAATAATAAAAATTATAATCCAATTATTGGTTCTAGTTTAGGTGTTCCATTAAATATATTACAATTAATTTTTACAACAGAATATTTTAATAAAAATATTATAAATCCCGAATTAATAGTATTACAATTTGCAATTGCAATTTTTACATATGGAACTGATAGATTAAATGATGCATTAGATTACAAAAATAATTCTAATATTGTTTTATTAGATGAAAAAAAAGATTATTATGAATATTTATTGCAAAATTATAATTTAAATTTATTTATAATTCTCTCAAGTTTTATTTATATTTTATATATTTCTTATGATAATATTTATTCTTATCCATTTATACCTTTATTATTTAATACATTAGATTATCGCAATTTTAAAAAACAATATGGATATTTGAAACCATTTTATATTGGTATTTTTTGGACATTTGGATGTGTTTTTTTACCAATTATTTTACAAGAAAATAATTATAATATTATAAATGAACCAACTATATATTTACCCTGTTTTTTATCTATGTTTGCATCATCTAATTTATTAGATATTAAAGATTTACAAGAAGATAAAAGTGAAAAAATTTATACTTTGCCAGTTTTATTTGGAGAGAATACTAGTATATGTATTAGTCATATATCTCTCATTTTAGCAATGATTATATTTTTAAATAATCCAAATTATTATGATAATATATGGATATCTTCATTATTTCAATTTCAAACATTTGGTTCATATTTTTTAAATTATAATAATACATTAACATATAATGCTACAACGTAAATCAACTAGCCCAACCAAAGATATTATATTATTTAAAAATAATATGTTTTTTAGTTATTATTATAATATTGAAAATAATCAGTATACTATATTTATTAATAAATATGTTGCTATTTCTATATCTACATTATCAACAATAACAGCTGCATATTTATTAAAAAATATTTATAATTATTATTTTATTAATTAAAATATATATATAATCCAGATAAAATTGTAAAAATTCCAAATATTTTTTTTAATATATTTACATTTAAATTAATAGTTAATTTACTAGAAAATGTTGCAAAAATTGTAAAAATTAATCCCATATATAATGCCGCAAAAATATCTACTTGTTTTGCTTTATAAAATTTCATTGCTGCAAAAACTCCAATCGGTGGTAACAACATAAATAAAGATGTACCTATTCTATTTTTTAATGATCCTAATAAACCAAATAATGTGAGTAATGGTACTATTAATATTTCAGCACCACCGCCAATCACTCCCGCACTTAAGCCACTTATTATTCCAATAATAGTTAAACCTAGATAATAATTCATTTTATATATTGCATATTTTTTTTATTATTCATTATATAAATACTTGAAAATAAAGAAATAGCTATAAATAATTCCCCAATAAATGTAATTTTTTTATTATTTTTATGACATAAAATCAATCTACTTATTAATCGTTTATTTGTATCATTTTTTAATTCGCAATTACAATTATAACACTCCGGATCAGACATTTTTGATAATAATATTATATTTAATATTATTATCAATTTAATTTTTAATCTGTAAACCATTTTGATTTTTTACCACCATCATATTTTTTTGCATAACTATTATCAATTAACCATTCATTTATACTATTATTTTCACTAAAGATTTCTATTAATAATCTACCATATTTATCAAAATCTTTACAATGAATATCTACGACTTTATTTAATATTTTTTCACGTAAATTATCTCTAACAATTATTCCAAAATTTTTTTCTTTAATATTTCTTGTTCTAAGCTCGGGGGTATCTATATTTATTAATCTACAATTCCATTTATATAATGTATTTTCATCATCTTCAATTAATGGAAACACTATTTTTACAGTATCACCATCATAAACTTCTACTACCTTTGCTTTACATATTCTTCCTTCAAATGATAATTCTTTTGTATTTTTTGTTACATGATCCCAGTTTATAGGCATATATACATTTAAATATATTTTTTTTTATTTAAATAATTTTTTTATATTAAAAAAATTGATATTTATAATTACTATTATCATATCTATTAAAATATTAATAAAAATATGCTATTCTTTATTATCAATATTATTACATATAGCCATAGTCATAGTCAACATTTTGCAAATAACGATGATCATATTCGCGTATATGATTATATCACATTTAACTATAGAATATCAACAATTAAATCACATGAATCATATTTAGCTACATATTTTATTACAGATAGCTTTATCCATTATCTCGAAAATAATCATTATTATAATAATAAAACTAATTATTCAAATTATAATATATATTATTATTACATAATTGATAATACTAAATGTATTTATTATTATAAAAAACTTAATAATTTAGATTATACATATATTGATTATTCAAATATTAATATAATCAATAATACAAAAAATGTTAATCTAACATTAGTCAATGCAAGATATTGTGTTAATTATAATTATAATCATCACTATAATCAAACACTTATTATTATTGTTCTTTTTATGTTATGTTGTTTTATTTGTTGTTATCATAATCCAGATAATAATAATCGTGCATTATATTAATCTACATCATCTATATTGTTGAATTTGGTCCCTGTTGCATTATCTGGCATATCTGGCATATCTGGCATATCTGGCATACCTGGCATACCGGGCATACCTCCACCCATACCAGCCATAAGTTTTTCTTGTAATGGTTTCATTTCTTTTTCAAATTCTATTTTTTTATCATTATATTCTTCCTTTGATGCCATTTGATTATTGTCTAACCATGTAGTATGTTCATCTATTATTTTATTTAAATTATCTTTCATTGAATTATCTATTTTTTCTGCTAATTTTTCATCATTGAGTGTAGATTTCATCTGATAAACTAAACTTTCATAATTATTTTTACAATCAATTACTTCTTTAGCTTTTTCATCATCTTCTTTAAATTTTTCTGCTTCTTCTAACATTTTTTCAATATCTTCTTTGCTTAATCTTCCTTTATCATTTGTAACTGTAATATTATCTGATTTTCCAGTTGATTTTTCACATGCAGAAACATTTAATATTCCATTTGAATCTAAATCATAAGCTATCTCAATTTGAGGAACACCACGTGGCATTGGAGGAATTCCTTGTAGTGTAAATTCTCCTAATTTATTATTATCTTTTGTAAATTGACGTTCTCCTTCAAAAACTTGAATTGTTACAGCTGGTTGATTGTCTGCATAAGTACTAAATGTTTGTGATTTTCTTGTTGGTATTGTACTATTTCTTTCAATAATTTTCGTCATTACCCCTCCACTTGTTTCAACTCCTAATGATAGTGGTGCTACATCTAATAATAAAAGATCTTCTATTTTACTATCTTTTACACCAGATAAAAGTGCTGCCTGTACAGATGCACCATATGCCACGGCTTCATCTGGATTAATTGATTTATTCAGTGTTTTACCATTGAAATAATTTTCTAATTGGGATTGAATTTTTGGAATTCTTGTCGAACCGCCAACTAATACTATTTCATCAATATTAGATTTACTAATTTTTGAATCTTTTATTACTTTTTCAACTGGCTCAAACGTTTTTCTGAATAGATCACCACATAATTCTTCAAAACGTGCACGAGTTATTGTACTACTATAATCTAATCCTTCATATAAACTATCTATTTCTAAAGTTGCTTGTGTACTTGATGATAATGTTTTTTTTAGATTTTCACATGCTGTTCTAAGACGACGCACTGACCGTTTACTTTCACTTATATCTTTTTTATGTTTTCTCTTAAAATCTTGACTAAAATGTTGCACTAAACGCGTATCAAAATCTTCTCCACCTAAACGAGTATCACCAGCTGTAGCTTTTACCTCAAAAATACCTTCTTCTATTGTTAATAATGTTACATCAAATGTACCACCCCCAAGATCATATATAAGAATATTTCTTTCTTTTTCTGTTTTATTATCTAAACCATATGCAATTGCAGCGGCCGTTGGTTCATTAATTATTCGAAGAACATTTAGTCCTGCAATAGCACCCGCGTCTTTTGTTGATTGTCTTTGTGAATCGTTAAAATATGCTGGTACTGTAATTACTGCACCATCTACCGTTTCACCCAAATAATCTTCTGCTATTTCTTTCATTTTTGTAAGAATCATAGATGAAATCTCTTCTGGCTGAAAATCTTTTACTTCTCCTTTATAATTTGCCTGAATAATAGGCTTATTCTCTTTATCTATAACATTGAATGGAAAATGTTTAATATCATTTTGTGTTGATGAATCACTATAAATTCTTCCAATTAATCGTTTCGCATCATAAATTGTATTTTCTGAATTTTGAGATGCTTGATTTTTTGCTGCAATACCAATTAAACGTTCATTATCTGTAAATGCCACATAAGATGGTGTTGTTCTAGCGCCTTGATCATTTGCAATAATTTCACATTGTCCATTTTTCCATACACCAACACACGAGTACGTTGTTCCGAGATCAATACCAATAGCTACCATATAATAACTTATTATAATATCTTCTTTTTATATTATTATAATAATAATTTTTTAAAAGTATATGATAATGATTTTAAAAATTTATTATTATAATAAATATAATAATAATTAATGTCTAATAATCAAAAAAATTATATCTTAGAACAAAAAATTAATATATTACAACAAAAAATTAATATATTAGAACAAATTATACATCATTTACATGTTATGATTATTAATAAATCATATCGGGAATATAATCTAGATAATGAATATCTATATCGTTCTATTTCTACACTAAAACCACCAAAATTAACTAGACAGAACGCTTTTTATATTTCTATTGATTCGCCTAATGTATTTGAAAATTTATAATTCATATCAATAACTAAACTATTATTTCTATAATAATTTAAATAAATATCTTCAAAATTAATATGTCCATTATTCCAACCTTTTTGTTTTTTTAAAAAATCAATTACAGCATAAGTTCCATAAAATGGGTGATTTAATACATCATATGTATAATTATGTCCAAGTGTAATACATGGAATATCATTTACGATTACAATATGATCATTCTCTAATAATAATGTCGCGATTGATTCGCATTTAAAAAATTCTGAATTTTTTATGTTTTCTGGATAAACCCACTTATCATTATAATATATAGGATGCCATGCGGTAATATATAAATCATCTATTTTACACATTTTTTTTTTTTTATTTGTAATAATAGTTTCAACTATACATACTACTTTTGACATGCTATAATCACCATCATATGTTAATGTCATGACTAAATCATTCATTTTAACATCTTTTATTTGTTTAGTAGAGCCATCTGCCATATTAATTCTTGAATTTATATCAAAACATCCATCCCAGGACAAACCATCCATATATTATATTGTATTATCAAACTTTAAATCAATTTTTAAAATTGATAAAAAAAAAAATATTAAAATAATATCATATTTCATGTTAACAAATATTGAACAAAATAATGTTAAAGATATATATGAAGAAATTGCTTCACATTTTGATGATACACGCACATATAAATGGCCATGGATTAATGAGTTTTTAAATAATTTAAAAGAAGAACAATTAATATATGATATTGGTTGTGGTAATGGTAGAAATATGATTAATAATAGAAAACATATTAATTTTATTGGTATTGATAATTGTATTAAATTTATTGATATATGTAGACATAAAAATTTAAATGTTATTAATTCTAATATTACAAATATTCCATTAAAAAATAATACTGCAGATGCAATTATATGTATTGCAGTTTTACATCATTTAAGTAATCCAGAAAATAGATTATCGGCTATTTTAGAAATGAAAAGAGTTCTTAAATCAAATGGAAAAATTTTACTATCTGTCTGGTCTAAAAATCAACCTAGTAAAACACGAAGAACATTTAATAGTTATGGAAATAATATTGTTTTATGGAATAAAAATGGTAGAATTTATGAAAGATATTATTATATTTTTAAAATTGATGAGTTAAAGCACTTATTTACACAAGCTGGTTTAATTATTAAAGAATATAAATATGATTGTGGTAATGAAATTTTTACACTTATTAAAATATAAAAATATTTACGATCAAATGCTATATGGTATCTATTTTATTTAATATTATTTAATATTTTTTTATATTATTTAATATTTTTTTATATATTTAGAAACATTTTATTCAATGCGTTTATTTTTAAAAATTATAATATTTTTTCTTTCTTTTATTTTATTATATGCCACTATCGGAAGACAATTTAACCGTTGAAGAGACTGAAGCACTCACACGAGCTAAATTAGGAGATTTACGTAAAAAATTAAACAGTGAATCATGGTCTGTTAACATGGAAACATTACTTGCTGATTGGGGAGAAAAATCCGCAGGTTTACGATTTATGCATGCACATTCTGGAGGTTCGTGGAGAAGTTTTGGAAACCATTTAGCTGTTACAAGTATTGTAGTTACTAGTTTTGCATCTTCCATGTCATTGGTTGCAACTAGTATAGAAGACCCACAAATTAAAAATGGAATATTATTTGGTGTAGGTGGAGTTGGATTACTTTCTGCATTAATTCAATCCTTTAAAAAATTCTATAATGCTGAAGAAAAAGCTGCTGAACATACATCTGTTTCTAAACAATTTGGTTCTTTTTATAGATATATTCTATTACAGCTTAGTATGGCAAGAGAAGATCGCGATCCATGTGATGTTTTAACCACTTATGCATTAAAAGAATATGAAAGATTACAACAAGAAGCACCATCATTGGGTTCAAAATCTATTGATGCATTTAAAGCTAAATTCTCTGATACAGAGCAATCTGTACCTGATGTTGCGGAAGATAGATTTGTTATTAATGTAGCAACACCTCCAACTACCATTACTAAAGAAAATGAAAAAAAAAACCTAATTGATGCTTCTAATATTTTATTAGAAACTTTTAACAACAATAGAAATTAATAATAAAAATATAATTGATAAATTTAAAGTAAATTTATTAATTATAAAAAAATATTTTATGTTGAAAATTGCTATTTTAAACAATCTTAATGAAATAAATAAAGAAAAAGTTAATACTAAAATATTTAAATATAATAAACATCAGTTTAAACCTTCAACAATTATTGATATGACACCTTTATCATATACTTTTACAAATAATATGTTTAAACATTCAACAATTATTGATATGACATTTTTATCAGAAAATTTTATTAGTAATATAATTAATAATAATAAATTATTTGTTATTAAAGAAGAAGTATAATAATCTTTTGATTATCTTTCTATAATTTTTATCTGCATATATATATATATCTTGAATTTTTTATTTTATTGATTGTCATTAGAAAACATTTTTTTATTAATAAAAAAAAATTAATAATAATTAATGATATTTTTATAAGTTTAATTATTTTTTTTGTATACTTACTATTTTTAAAATTATTTTTTAATAAATCATTTTATGATGTTTATTATGTAATTTATGGAGTGAAATAATTTATTTTGTTTCTATTAATTTATTTCTATTTATTTGAATTTCAAGTGTGAATGTTATATCATCTTGCATATTTGAATTTATTATATTTCCAAAATAATCTATTATTTTAATATTAAAATTATTTAAATTAATAGGTCCTGAATATTTTCTAATATTATCTGTAAATTCATCTTCTAATAAATCACTTATATAATTACTATTTGATAATCTAGCACTTGTTGTATCTATTTTTGCTAATACTTTATTTGTTGACATATTATTTTTATAAAATAATTTATGAGTTTCTATTATATTTGATTGAAATTCATCTAAACAAAAGAATAATTCATTATTATTATTTAAATTTACTGCATAATTTGAAGTAATTATATTATTTTTTGAAGAAAATTTGTTAATATTTTTATCAAATCCCATAATATAAGCCAATGAATAATATTCAATATAAAAATTTTTAAAATTTATTTCAAAATATTCTATTTGTATATCACTATTATCTATTATTGAAAATTTTGATTTATTATTATTTTTATTTATTTCAAATTTTATGTTTTTCATATAAATATTTGTTGTTTCTGAATTATAAAAATGATTGCTATTTAAATAATCACTTAATGATGTTATATTATCGTAATAACCATTATCAAAAATTATTATTTCATTATGAATTAATGAATTTTCATTATTATAAAAATTTATCTCAAATTTATTATTATTTTTTTCTGATGAAATTAAGTATGGCATTTTTAAATTTATTGATTTTAATTTAATATGTGTTATATCATTGATTGGTGATGATAAATTAAAATCACAATTGCTTGGTATATTATTTATACTATTATTTCTAAAAATAGTATTAAAATGTAAAAAATTTATAATATCATAATTTTCTATTAAATTATTATCTTTTGGTATTAAATTGTTTTCATTATTTTCATTAAAATAATTATATTCATTAATTGAATCATCATCACTTGTATTTTCGGTTTCTGAATTATTATTTGAATAATTTGTTTCAATATTATTATTTACTGGTAAAATATCATTTCTTATATAATTATTTTCTTGTGTAAATAAATCATTTAATAATTTATTTTCAACATGTTTAAAAAAATTAAAAAGTTTATCATTATTTTTGAAATACTTATTATTTAAAAAATTAATTTTTTCTTTTATTTCTTCTTTTGATGGATCATTTAATTCTAATATATTTAAAAGTTCTTTTGTAGTATAATTATTTATATTAGTATTTAAATCTTCAAATGAATTCATTATAAATTAATGACTTATTATTTTAATATTTTTTAATTTTATATTAACAAATCTAGATAAATATATTGTTTCAATAAATTTTTTAAAATCAAAGTTTAAAAATTTTATATAATTTGGCATTTTTTGTATACCATGTCCTCTTTTAAAATGTTTTGATGAATAAAATAATATATTTTCTAATTCTTTAATATATTTTTTTTCAAAATCAGTAAATGATGTTTTATTTATTCTATATTTTGATGTATAAACAAAACGATTATAGTTATTATCTGAATAAATTCGATAATTTCTTTTTTCATCTTTTAAATAATTATTTTTAATAATTCCAATACCCTCAATAATATTTAAACTATTATTCATTTCAATTACGATTATTAATTCATTTGGTAAAATATTTTCTGAAATTTTTATTGGACTTCCGTATATGCAATCTATATTTTTATTATTTCTAAAATTATAATTTTCTTCAAATGTTTTAGAAGAAAATCTAGTCACATGTATATGCATGTGTATATTGATTTTTTATTATTTTTTATTAAAAAATCAATTTTATAAAAAAATATTTTACAATATTTTACTTAACTATATGATATAATTCCAATTTTATTTCTTTTTTATCTTTTATTAGTGATTTTATACTTTCTATTTTTTTTTCATTATCTATTTCTTCTAATAATATATCATCTATTGAATAAATGTATTCATATTTTGATATAATATCATATATATCATTGTAATTATCTACATTTTTAGTATTAACTTTATTTATTTTCACAAAACTTTCATATATTGATATATTTAAATTTAAACTTTCATCAATAATTGGTAATATTATTTTGTTTAAATTATAATTTTGTACAATTTTTATTTCTTCTTTAATGATATTTATATTATCATCTTTATTACTAAAAATTTCAAAAATTAAATTTTCAATTGTTATGTCCTGTAAATTTTTTAATTGATCATTATTTTTTATTCCATTTCTTACTTCTGTTTTAATTCTTTTTATATTTATATCATAAATATTTAAAAGTACTTCTTTAATATTATTGCCATTTATTAAAAGTTTTTTATTATTAATAAGATAATTTTTATACTCAAATTCAAGTAAATCATATAAAATTTTTCTTATTGTACCACTACAATTGGCATCTATTTTATTATTTTCTTGCATTATATACTATTGCTTTATATATTTAAATAAAATTTAAATATATAATTTAACCGCATTTAAATTTAAAAATTAAATTTGTTTTTTCATATATATATAATGTTAAATTATATTAATAATTTTAAATATATATGTTACTATAATATTTTATTTACACTTTTATTATATATTTTTTTATATTATAAATGCTTTAATACTATTACTAAACATCAAATTTACTTATCTCATTATTTTATTCAAAAAAGCGGAGCAATTACTATTAAAATTGCACAACATATTAATATGTTTGCTAATACGCTTGGAAGTAATGATGGTAAAATGAAGTATTTTACTCAATTATTTGATACTCTATATGAAAATGTAGATATTCATTCATTTAATTATTCTTCTTCATTATTCAAACAAGAATATCATGATAATATATTAGATGTTTTTGAAATAGATACTAACTATAAAATTAAATCTGGCTCTGTTGCTCAAGTATATAAAGCCAAAATTAAAAAAAATATTTTTGATACTCATTATAAAACAGTTGCAATCAAAGTTGTTCATCCTGATTTTGATATTCAATTAAAAATTATTCATCCAATTATAGCTATATATGATTATCTATATATAAATAATTATTTTAAGGGTACTATCTTCAATATTATTGATTTATATTCACTATTTTATGATTTATCCAATCAAAATAATATGCAAAATGAATATAATAATATTAAATATTATTATCAACAATATGAAAATAATAAAGTCCTTCATATACCATATCCTATTAGTTCTACTAAAAATATTTTAGTAATGGAATATGTTGATGCTATTGATATTAATACTATTTATAAAAATGATCCTTCAACTGAATATAAATTAATACATATTCTATGGACAATATTATTATTTGCAAGAGAAAATTATTCACATTTAGATTTATTACATGCTGATTTACATGATTATAATTGGAAAATTAAATCAAATGATTATTCTAAAGTTGTTATTTTTGACTATGGATTAATAATTAATAAAAGACTTAAATACAAATCAGATGAAGAGTTAAATACATTAAATACTAGAATATCTAATATCATGTTAGGTTTAGATAATAAAGATTTAGATCTTTTTATTGAAAATATTTTAAAATTTGTAACTTTTGATAAATATAATACTCAAGAAGATATTGAAAAAATTAAAACTGAATTCAGAAAAGATTTTTTTAAATCACTACAAAGTAAAGATACTACTAGTAATCTTATTCAAACTTTAATGCTTTTTTCAATGAATAGATCATTTAAATTTGATAAAATTATTTTAAATATAATGATAATAATAATTGCATTAACAAAACATTTAGAAACATTTATATATCCAAAATCATGTAAAAAAGATATGTTATTAACGCATTATATATCTCAAATTGAATTTTGTCGCAAAAATAAAATTTTTGATCATGCAAAAAATGATCTAGAAAAAAATTATATAAATAATGAAACATTTTTAAAAAATAATGTAATAAATAATAGACTTAATCATTTATTAACTTCAAACAATGATATAAATAATGATGTTAATTATGACATTTAATTTATTGACACACTGGACATAACTTGAATTTAATTTGATTTGATAAATCATTTTTTATTCCTTTTAAATTATTATCTGTAATCCAACCGAATCCTTTACATGTTTTACATATTATATTTGTATTAACATTCAAATAATAAGTTTTATTATCATTACTACTGACTGCGGTTACAATATCTTCTTCATAAAAGAAATTTTTTTTCTTATTGAAATTTAATATTATTTCTCTAACAATATAATCATTATTTAAATTGCACACATTGTGCGAATTAAACCTAACAAACTTTTTTGTTAAATAGTTTAACATTTTATTTATTATATAAAATTTTATAAATAAAATGAATCAATTATTTTTTATAAAAATATATAAAGAGATAATTACTTATTATTTCAATAAATGTCCACGTCCTCTTCTGTTTATGCTAGTAATTTAATCATTGATAGTCAAAAATTTAATGCAGTTGTTCAAAAATTAAGAACATTTTTCTTAAATAAAAATTTCATTGAAGTTCATGCTCAAAATAGATTATCTATTTTAGCTGCATGTGAGGATCCATTTAATTTAAAAACATTTGATTATGCAGGTAAAATATGGCCTCTACCTCAAACTTCTCAAATGTGGCTAGAATATGAAATTCTAACAAAACCCGATGTCGCAGGATATTTTTCTGTATCAACTTCTTATAGAAGTGAACCTAATCCAGTTCCTGGGCGTCATGATTTAATTTTTCCAATGTTTGAATTTGAATGCAAAGGTGATATGGATAATCTTGTTTCTTTGCAAAAAGAACTTCTTATTCATTTAGGATATAATTCAGACAATTTTTATGAAAATGATTATACTGCAATTGCAGATGAATTTAATGTTAAAGAACTTGAACATGAACATGAAGAAAGATTATATAAAGAAAAATCTTGTGTTGCATTTATTAAAAATTTTCCTGAATTTACATCTCCATTTTGGAATATGAAAAGAAATACTGATAATGATACTGGTAAAAAAGTTGATGTTATTTTATCTGGTATGGAAACATTTGGTTCTGCAGAAAGAGAATGTAATGTTGATATTATGAAAAATCGTTTTGAAACTATTATGAATGGTGATTATCGCAAAAAACTAATTGAATTATTTGGTGAAGAACGTGTAGAAGCCGAATTAAAAGAATATTTTGATTTAACTTTTATTCCACGAGTTGGTACTGGGATTGGATTAACTCGCTTAATTAAATCTATGGAAAAAGAAGGTCTAATATAAAAAAAATTATAATAACAATGATAGTATAAAAAAAAATTGATATATATTATATGTATAATAATTATCAATTACAATTAGTATATTATAATACAATCGATATGTCTAATAATATATTAATGCAAAATTATCATCAATTACCTACTATTGATTTTTCATTAAATGATACACCACAAGATCATTTTATGTATTTAATTGATTTGGCTATTGAATATGGTGATATTAATTATATTAACGATGCCATTAATCAATATTCTAATATTGTAAATTCTAGTTATATTGATACTGCTAAAAATATTATGATGCAAATTATTGAAGAACAACTTCAAGAAATCAGTGTTTAGTTTTTAATTATATAAAAAATTTGTAATCTTTTGAATATTTTTCTATATAATTTATTTCATTTTCAGACAAATTTAAAAATTCATATATTTTTTTATCTCTATTCTCTCTATTTAAATTTATTAATTTTGGAAAATTTTCTATTTTTATTATATTTGGTAAGAATTCGAATGCATATTTTTCTAATAATCGCATTCTATAATTTGTTGTTGAAAAAATAAATAATGCAAATTTTGTAGATAAAAAATGATAAATTTCATTTAATTCATTTAAATTATAATTATTATTACTAATTATATAATTATCCCTCGTAGAAATACCATAAATACCTGAAATATCAAAAAATGGAAAACCATACATTTTATTTGCTAATATTATTTTTGGTATATTATTATATTTCAATTCATTATTTGAATAATTATATATTAATTTTGGATATAAATTTTTTTCTAAAATACATGTTTTTATATTTGTATAATTAAAGCTTACATCTTTTATATTACTTATTTTTGATTTATTTGATATTGTTGATGTTTTATTTACATTTATATAACCATATTTATTTACATATTTTAATAATTTATTTATTATGTTTATACCATTTGTTGGTATAGCAAAATTATTTAATAAATTATATTCTATATAATCATTATTTATATTATCATATATTAAAAAATTATTTTTATTATTATCATCTTTTTTTTTCTGTATTAAAAAATAACATGTTGGTGTTTGTGCTTTATAATTAAATAATTTATTTGTTTTACTACTTGACATACAAACCAATTTTATTATTTTCATATTTGTTAAAATATTATATAATCTATATTTATCTGGTTTTAACCATAATGATGGTATTATTAAATTTAAATATCCTTCATTATTTAATAAATCTATGCTTTTTATAACAAAATCTTTATAAATTGCTCTACCATCATCTACCTTATTTTTATTTATATTTGTTGGTGTTTTAATTAAACCATTTGAATTAAACGGTGGATTTCCTATTATAAAATTATATTTACCTAATTTATTATTTTCTAATTTTAAATAATCACCATGTATTATATTTGCATTATTTCCAAATTCATATCTTAAATTTTTTACATGCTCTTCTAAAATTTCTATCATATATATCATATTTTTTATGATATGATTTTTTCTTTTTTCATCATCTTTTATTTTATTTTTTAAATTTATATATAATCTATTATATAAATTTATACAAAAAACACCATTTCCAGCTCCAATATCTAACCATTTTAATGATGGATCACTATAATATTTTATTGGAATTAAATCTAATATTTCATCTACTAATTTTTTTGATGTATAAACTACACCATAAATTTCTTTTTTATTAATATTCATTATAAAAAAAAAATATAATTATTTTTTTTTTTTATCTCAAATCTTATAATATATTATTTTACTTTTATTCAAATTTTATTTTATATTTCTTACATAATATAACTCCCTTACATCATCAATATTACTTCTTTTCGACTCTTCTAAATTTAACTCTCCTGTATTAAACTGTCTTTTTCTTAATTCATTTTTTAGGAAAATCTCTTTTCTAGTAATACTATTTAAAATATTTATATAATGTGGTCTAACATTTCCTATTAAATTTTTATTTTTTAGTTCATCTAATTTATACCATTCAATTTTTTTCTTTTCAAATAATCCATTATGCTGTTCATTTATTTTATCACTTAGATAACTTTCTGCAAATCTATTTAAATTATTAAAATAATATGGTAAATTTTTATCATATTTTATATTAAAAATATAACTTGTATATTTAGAATCATTTATCATTAAAATTAGATTACTTTTTACTAATCTATCTACCATCTCTTTATCTCCTAATAAACCATTTAACTCTTCACAACCTTCTCTAACTGCAGTATCAATTATTTGTTCCTCTTTATGTGGACTTCCTCCAAAATCACATAGTAAACTATTATGTCTTTCTTGCCCTAATAATAAAAATATTGTTCCTCTATATAATGCAATTGGTAAAATACCTGCACCCATTTATATTTATATTATACTAATATTTATATTTGATATTAAAAAATCAATTTTTTTTTTTATCTTTATTCTTTTTCCCTTCATTATGTAAAATAAAAAATTCTTTATTTCTAATATGTTTATTCGAATAAATATTATCATTATTTCTATATTTTGAATCTTTTTTTTTTTCTCTATTTGATTTATATGATTTATCTGGCATTATTATAATTTATAAATATATTATTTACGCTTTAATTCTTTTAACTGTGCTGTTTGCTACCATTTTTTCTGGTTTAATTAGATTTAAACTATTCGAACAAACAATTTTCACCGCATTATTACTAATAATCTTGTAATTTGGATTATTATTACGTTTATGTGCGCTCTTATTCACTAAAATTGGCCAAAAATTATCATTTGTATGATACAATCTTGTTTTAGTGTCTGGATCTAAAATATCATCTTTTAACATTTTACATTCTTCATTATCAAACCATTCATCAAAATGAATAAATGCCTCTCTGCGATTTTTTTTGATATTTACTACAAAATCTACTCGCAGAATTTTTCCGATATTTTTTTTTGAAAAAGTTGATTTAATATAATCTTCACTTGTTTTTTCTGAAATAACCGGAATGTAAAGAGAAAGAACCGACGATGACATTATTCTTTTTAATGAATTTTACATATATAATTTTATATTCTTTATAATCAATTTTTTTTTATACTATCAATTTATTTTTCTATTTATTTTTTAAAATTGATATATTATATTATTATTATATTATTACAAATAATAATATATGTCAAAAAGAAAACTTATTGATAATAATATTCTTCATACTAATAATACTCAAACTTATAATAATTTTGATTTACAATATTATAATCTTAATAATTGCGATAAAATTTATACTAAAAATAAAGATATATATTTTTCAGCCACTATTAATGATATTACTATTCATAAATTAATAGAATTTATACAATATATACATATTAATCATAATAATAATAATAATAATAATAATAATAATAATAATAATACAATTTATATACATATTACATCTAAAGGTGGCTATTTATCTAGTATTTTTAAATTTATAGATTTTAAAAAAACTATTAATTACCATTTGACTTCTATTATGATTGACGAATGTAATGATATTGCTATTATTTTATCTAATTTATGTGATTATAGATTAGTTACTAAAAATACATTATGTAAATTATCAAAGTATAATGATAATAATTATAGAAATTATTGGGGATATTTTAAACAATGCAATGAAGACGAAGAATCTATTTTATCATTTAAAACCAATTTATATAATTTATTTTTAAACACTATTAAAACTAAAATTACTGTTGAAAAATTTAATACATATTTAATTCATTCACATAATATTAATATTTGGAACTCAAAAAAATCTAAAAAATTAGGACTAATTGATGAAATTATTTAAATTATTATACAATTTAAACAACCACAAACTGACTTAGAATTTAATTCATTATGATCTCCATTTTTATATTTTATATAATCTTCTATAAATATTTCTATTTTTTCTTTATTTCTTTTATTTTTTAAAAAATATTTTTCATTTTCATAATCATATAAAATTTCTGTATTTGGATTTTCATCATTTATAAACCATATTACATTCTTATTTTTACTCATACCTATTTTAAAATTATTTAAATTACAATTTAAAATTAAATTTATTTTTGGATAAAAATAACTTTTTAACATTTTGATTTTATATTCTTCTATATCTATTGGATCATTATAAAGTTCTTCTAAGTAAACACTCACTGCAGAATTCATACTATTAATTTATATAATATTATATTTTTAATATCATATTATATTTATTTTACTAATAATTATATAAACATTCAAACGATGCTATAAAACTCCAATCTGAATTATTTAATTCAAATATTCTACCATATTGATCTAATAAACTTATTTTTAATTTCTTTATATTTGTTGGTCCAAAGTACTCACGAACATTTTTTTGTGAAAATAAATAATCACCTGCAACTGCACCCGATTTATATGCTGTTTTTTCTTCAAAAACTGATTGTATATTTATTCTACCAATAATATTTGGTGCCATTATTGATGGTGCTGCAATTGAAAAATAATTTCTAGATGATGTTTGATAATCATCTACTGCTATATATAAATATCTTGGATAATTTAAAGTACAAATGTTTTGAGATAATTTCTGAACTATAGTAGTTGCTACTATTTCCCCATCACTATTTTCTAGATCACTTTCTGTAAATGTTATTGTTTCTACTGTATAACCTAATCCCCATCCTAATTTTTGATACAAGTAATTATTATTACATACTGAAAGTGCACTATCGTTTTCTACATTCCAATTTATTTTAATTATATAATCATCTTGTAATCTTAATACCAATGCACTTGAATTATCATATGTTAAAATAGATAATCCACTTTGAAGATTTATATTATATGATAAATTATCTCTTATATCTGCTGCTAAATTTCTTTTGTCTATTGTATATCCATTTATATCTTTTACTATAGTATCAAATTTATTAAAAATTCTTGCTCTTATTTCTGTTTTTATATCTGCTGCTTTAAAATGTGCAGATGATGTAAATCTTGCCTCATATAAACCCGGAATCAATTGAATAGGTTCATCAAATATTTTTATTCTTTCTGCTGTTGAATCTGAAGTATCTAATTTATCATATACTTCTATATTAAATACATTGTTATTTAATTTTATACTTATATTATGATATGTTATTGGTATTTCTAATGATGATATTGATAATGTGACTGCATTTGTTATTGTTTCTGGTAAATCTATTATAAAATTACTACTTGTGTTATTTATATTACTATAATCTCCTCTATATAAACTATCTATAGTATATGATTTTTTTATAATTGATTTTCCTATTTTTTTATTGCTTTCTAATGTTGTACTTTCATCTATACTTTTTTTATTTTCTGGTCTTTTTATTAGAAAATGTTCACTATCAAATTGTGAAATTTCGTTACCATTACTATTATTTAATAGCTTATTTGTTAATTTTGCATATATATTATCTAAAAATATATTGAAATCATTTCTTTTTGTTTCAGATAAATTACTATTATTTATGTCTTCTTTTATTACCTTTATTTTATCAAATAAATTATTTCTATCATATGATTCTTTTAATCCTACTAATTTTTCTAATTCCTCTGATAAATAACTATTTATATCTAAATTTATATTACTATTCATAATTTATATATATTTTGAAAATATATATTTAATTTTATAAAAAATTAAAATATATATATATATATTATTTTATTTCCTATTTATTATTTATTTTGATATTTTACTCCTTATACCTGGTATTTTTTCTAAAATTTCTTCTCTAATTTTACTAATTAGTATTTCTTTTTCGTCATTATCAAAATATTCTTCAAAAGATTTACAAGCGTTTTTTGCTTTAGATTCTATTTTTTTACTTATTATATTATATACCATACCATTTACTTTTGTTTTAGCTAGACGAGATAAATATTCTGTTATTTTATCTTTATTTAGTGTTTTTTCACTTGTATTATCATCATTTATAAAGCTATTTAACTCTTCAACACTAATACTTTCTGAAGTAGATATTGCATTCACTATAGTTCTCATAATTTTTTCTTTTAATTTTTTTAATTTCTCATCATCTAGTGGATCTAGTGGATCTTGTGTTACTTCTTTTTCTTCTTTTATTACTCCTTTATTTTTGTCTTCTATTATTTGAGTTATTAACTTAATATCTTCTTCTTCTTCTTGTTCTATACTGGTTTCTACATTTTGTGTATCTGCGATATTACACACGCCCATATTTTTGTCATTTAATTCCTTTATTAATTTTCCACATAATACATTTAAACCGTCAACTTGAGCCTGCAGACGATGACATACCTCATCATCACCATCTTCTACTTTTACTACGTCTAGTGATTGTACTAGCGTCTTTACTGTATTATCTCTATTCTTTTTAGTCCGGTTGAAGGTTTCACGAACCGATCTGCTTATCCCGGTAGCGCGGGCGGAGAAGGGGCCGCGGGCGGAGAAGGGGCGGCGGGCGGCCTTGACCTTGGCCTCGGCGGCGGCCCGAGCGGCGGCCTCGACATCGACTACGGTACGGCGCGCGGCCTTTTTATTGGTCTTTTTCTCATCATCACCAGCACCACCACGACTACTACGTCTAGTTTTTTTTAATTTTTTTTGATAACCACCTCTTTTTATATATTTTTTACTCTTTTTACTCATTAATATATCTAAATAATTTAAATTAAAAATTGATTAAAAAAAAAATAACATTTAATAACTAAAGTTAACTAAACTCTAGCTAATAAATTATGAATACTGATATAGAAGACTTCATAAAAACAAAAAATAAATTGGGGTCTAATGAATATAATAATATTGATGTTTATAAATATGACTATGATAAGTGTAAAATTATCTTTAATAATTTATTAGAATGTATTTATCAGTATAAAAATTCAAAATCTAATGATAATGATATTGTTAAACTTTTTGAACAACAATTATTGAAACAAGTTAGACTATCTAAAATTACACATATAAGAAAATCAATATTAATTGCAATACTCAATAAAAGATTTGATTCAACACATTTTCATGAAAAATATTCAAACTATATTTATTTGTTAAAATTGTTGTTACGCAAAAAACCTAGTCGCAATATTTCTGGAATTACTTCAATTACAGTTATTACAGCACCATTTCCTAATGGTCAAAAATTCAGTTGTAAACATAATTGCTATTATTGTCCAAATGAACCTGCACACGAAGGTAATAATTGGCAAGCACAACCACGTAGTTATTTATTTCAAGAACCTGCTGTATTAAGAGCCAATCAACACAAATTTTATGCTATTGGACAAATGTTAAATCGTCTTGATACATATTATAGTAATGGACATGTTCCGGATAAATTAGAAATTATTGTAGAAGGAGGCACATATACAGAATATCCAGTTGATTATTTACGAGATTATCATCGCGATCTATTTTATTCTGCTAATATATATTTTGAATTACGTAAAGCCTTTCCAAATTATGATAATTTTGGAGATCAAGAACTTAATATTCAACTTCTAAATAAAATTCGTCAACCTTTAAGTGTTCAAGAGGAAATTATTATTAATAAAACTTCTGATGTACATATTATTGGTATTTGTATTGAAACACGTCCTGATGCACTTGATGATGAGTGGCTTTATAGATTTAGAGAATGGGGTGTTACTCGAGTTCAATTAGGTGCTCAACATGTTGATAATTCAATATTAAAAAAAATTAATAGAGGACATACTGTAGAGCAACTAATTTGGGCAATTCAATATTTATATGATAATTGCTTTAAAGTTGATATTCATATTATGCCTGATTTACCAGATGCTAGTCCAGATATAGATAAAGCTATGTTTGATTATGTATATTCTATTATATGTCCAGATCAAATGAAAGTATATCCATGTCAGACTATACCATGGACTATTATTGAAAAATGGTATAAACAAGGAAAATATGTACCTTATTTTGATAAAGATCCACAGCTATTAATTGATGTTGTTAAATATTCAATGCAAACATGTCCAAATTGGGTAAGATTACCACGTGTTATTCGTGATATTCCTTGTTCGGTATATGTACAAGGTGGTAATAATATTGGTAATATGAGACAATTAATTGATAATATGTTAAATGGTGAAGGCAATTATTCTAAAGATATTAGAGCACGTGAAATAGGTAGACATCCGAAATATTATAAATTAAAAGCGAATTATAATATTACAGAATATTTTGCACATCATGCTAAAAATTATTTTATTGAATATGAAAGTTTTGATAAAAGAGCTTTATTTGGTTTTATTCGTCTTCGTATTGTTAATAAAATCAATAATATGACAATATTTCCTATTTTAAAAAATAGAGGCTTAATTAGAGAATTACATGTATATGGTGATACTACTGCTGTATCTGCATATGATAAATATGCATGTCAACATACTGGTATTGGTACTGGTTTGTTAAGATTGGCTGAAATTAAAACTATGGAAAATGGTTTATATGGTATTGTAGTTATTAGTGGTGAAGGTGTTAAAGGATATTATGAAAAAAAAGGTTATGTAGAGATTGATACTTTTATGGTTAAAGATTTTAAATTATGGGAGGTCTGGTACTATTATTTAAAAGCTAATTATTATTATAATGTTATTTATACTTTTACTATCTTATTTGCTTTTATTGTTTATTATTATATTATATTTTCATAGTATCATATTTTTCAATCCATTCATCTTTTTTTTTAATAATAATTTCTAATTCTTTATTTCTTTCTTCAATTAAACTTAAATAATTTTTATTTAATTCATCTATTGAATTATCTAAAATATCAGATATAGTTTCTTCCAATGATCCATCAAAATTATATGTAAATATGTTATCTCCTAATTCTTTTTTTATTTTAATTTTTAATTTATCACTTTCTTCATTTATTTTACTTTCTATAGTATTCAATTTATTATAACTTTTATTTATTTTTGAAAATAACATATATAACTCTATTTCTTTCATTGTTTCTTTTTTTCTTTCTAATTCAAATGCGTATTTTGCTCGACTTGGTAATTTTAAATCTCCTGAATCTTCTCGAACTAAACCTCGCATTTTTGATATACAACAAATACAACAAATACAATAAAATAACAAATATAATAAAATAATTATATTCATTCAATTTTTTTATTTAAATATTTCTCTTATTTTTATCTTCATCTAATAGCATAATTGCCATTGCTGAATAATTATGTAGATCAATTAATGTATCTCTTAACGATTCACTATTTACTAAACTAATACCTTTATTTGTAATAGATTGTAATCGTGCAATTTTATCACCCATTCTTACTAAAACGCCGATTGCTCCATAACTTGCAAATGCATCTCCATAATCTTGATTTTTTTTTTTAAATAAATTTAATCCTTCTTCTTGGATTTTACTCATTTGTGATACTCTATTTACTTTTTCATCTTTTAGCATATTAGAATTATTTTCCATTTTTATTTTTTCATCTCCTAACATATCAAAATTATTTTCCATTTTTATTTTTATTTTTAATTATAAAATTAATTTTATATTCAATTTTATAATTAATTTTTATTTATTTTACTTTTATTCCTTTACTATTACAAGAAACACAATTTTTATTTCCTTGTACCATTAATTTTGCACATGGTTTTCTATTTGTTTTGTTATTTAATCCGAAAGTTATATTACTATTATTATTTACTTTATTTGCATAATTATTATTTAATATAATTTGATTATTAAATGAAAATAATTTCATATTTACTTTTAAATCCTTACTCATATATAAAATAAAAAAATATTATTTTATATGAAAATTATTTTTTAATACTATATTATATTTTATTTGATAAAATATAATATTAAATATTCATCTTTATTTGGATTTACAATACAATTATATTTTTCTTTGTCTATTTTTAATTTTTTTTTTGAAGAAGGTGAAATATCTTTGTCTAAAAAGAATGGTTTAATTTCAATATTTAAGCTAACTACTATTCCATCATTTTCAGCGTAAAATCTTGCTGTCTCATAATTTGGACTGAAATATATTCCTTTTCCATATGTATTTCCCCAACAAGATCCACTTAGTTCAAAGTTAAATCCTTCATTCAATATATTTATTGCGTTTTTTTCTGATGTTCCGTGATATAAAAGCATATTTCTCTATCTTGAATTTTGAAATAAAATTTTTTTCAATTTTATTAATACTTAACAATTTGGCATACAATTTGATATACCAAATTTTCTATTTTTATTTCCTTTTAATGGCATTATTAAATTATTTTCATTTTCTGTTTTTAAATTATTTGATTTTAATTTCCCTAAATGTCTTGCGTATGAATTATGTTTTATATCTACTCCCGAACCATGTTTTAATTTACGATCACTCATATTATTCCAATTTTTATTAGAATTATTTAAATTATTACTATTTATTGCTAATGCTGATTTATTCATTGTATATAAACTTGATGGTACTTTTATTTGTTTTTGTATATCTTTTTGTATTTGTATTTTTGAAATAGGAATACACCCCTCATATGTTATTGGTTTTTTATATCTATAAATTTCTTTTTCGTTATTAAATTGATCTGTAATATTCCTACATATTGTAAATGGATGTATTAAAAAATTTGCTTTTGAATTTAAATATAATTTTATAAAATTTATACGTTGATTTTCAATATAATATATATCTTCTTTATTACATGTTAAAATTTTATTAATATTTCTTAGATTTATTTCTCCCCTACCTAATAAGTCTACTGTTCGAAAAGATTGATCTGCTAAATCTTGATAAATCATTGGCATCTTATTGTATTTTGTGTTCATTATCGGCATTTTTTACTATTATAATATAAGAATAAAAAAAATTAAAATTGAAAAAATTTTTATTTTTCATATTTTATAATAAAATGGAGATTTTTACATGTCAATTTTGTAATAAAACATATAAACGAAAATATTATTATAATAATCATATTATTAATTGTAAATTACATAAAATATGTAAAAATTCTTCAAAAACATATGATACAAATGAATTAGAAATTAATTCAATTCAATTTGATAAAATTAATATTAATGAACAAAATTTATTTAAATTATTAGTTGGTTTAACTTCAAAATATGAAAAATTACAAAATGATTATGATGAACTTAAAAAATTTACAAATATTTCTAAAAATAAGTTAAATATTATTGATTATTTGAATACTAATTTTTCATGTAGAGAATTTGATTTTACTGATTTTTGTAATTATATTTCTTCTCAATTTAATCATTATAATTTAGAATTGGTATTTAAAAATGATTATGTACTTGGTGTTTCACAAATTATTATTGATTTTATTGAAAAAATTAAATTACAAAATAAATATCATTTACCATTATATGCTTTTAATCATAGAAATGGTATTTTATATATTTATGATAATACTAATTTTTCATGGACACAAATGACCGAAAAATATTTAAATATTTTAATAAAAGAAATTAATAAAAAACTATTAAGTTTGTTTTTAATATGGAAAAATAATAATGAAAACCAATTTATTGATGATCAATTTTCTGAAATATATGTATTAAATATGAAAAAAGTTATTGGAAATAACTTTGATAATCGCAATAAAGATATTATGATTAAAAATAATATTTATAAACATATTAAAAATCCTATTAAAAATCTATTTGAAATATAATAATAATCCTTTTTCTAGCATTTCAATATCAACCTGAAAAAAAAATTGAATTAAATATATTTTTTTATTACTATTATAACCACAACAAATATGACTTGTTCTATTTGTTGCGAATCATTTAATAAATCAATTAATGCTAAAATTATTTGCCCTATATCCAATTGTCAATTTGAAGCATGTAAAAAATGTGTTAGAACTTATTTACTTTCAACTACAAATGACCCACATTGTATGAGTTGTAAAAATCAATGGGAACATAAATTTTTAGTTGAAAATTTAAATAAAACATTTATTGATAATGATTATAGAAAACATAGAAAACAATTATTAGTTGATAGAGAAATTAGTAGAACTCCTGAATTAATGAATATTGTTCAACGTACATCTATATTGGAAGATGAACAAACACAATTAAATGCATTACAAGAAGAATACAATGAAGCTCGCAAATATATCAATGAATTATCTCAAAAACTTCAAGAAAAAAAGCTCAGAATTTATCGTATTAAAAACGGCGAAGATGCTGGCAAAGATGAACGTAGAAAGTTTATTATGCCATGTCCGGCTGATAATTGTAAAGGTTATTTATCTAGTCAATATAAATGTGAGGTTTGTAAATTATATACATGCCCTGACTGTTTTGAAGTTATTGGCTATTCAAAAGAATCACCACATGAATGTAAACAAGATAATATTGCTAGTGCACAACTAATTAAAAAAGAAACTAAACCTTGCCCTAAATGTGGTGTTAGAATCTTTAAAATTAGTGGTTGTGATCAGATGTGGTGTACTGAATGTAAAGTTGCATTTAGTTGGAATACTGGCAAAATCGTAATCAGTGGTCAAGTTCATAATCCGCATTATTATCAATATTTACGTGAAAATGGTGATATTAATAATGCTGAAGCACCTAGAAATCCTAATGATGTTTTATGTGGTGGAATCATACCATATTATTCATTTGGATTTCTTATTAGAGCTATGAATAGATTCTCAAATGATACTTGGTTTAATTCTATTAAAAAAGAACCAATTATTGATTCATTTGTTAATAAAATTAATCAAAAATCAGATAAACCTATTATAACTAATATAGTTTCAATATTTTCAATCTTATCTGGCTTGCATCGTTTTGTTACTCATATTAATAATATTGATTTAATCAATATTAGAAATAAGGTAAGAAATTTAACCAATTTTGATTCACTTGTTGTTCAATATATTTTAAATAAAAAAACTAAAGATCAATTAGCTACTGATATTTTTCGAAATGATAATTTAAGAAAAAAATCAGTTGAATTATTAAATGTATATGAACTATTAACAGTTGTATCTATTGAAAGATTTAATTCTATATACAATTATTATACTCAATATGCTAAACAAATTAATTCATCACAGGTTGATTATAAATTAGTAACAGATATTACTCTACTTAGTGTTAATTTTATTAATGAATATGTTAATTTATTAGATATCTCTAATAAACTATTTATGCAAATTAGTTACACATATAATATGACAGTCTCTATTTATATATTTGAAAATGGTAAATTTATTACAAAAACACATAAATTTACACAAAAAGAATATAATCATTATTTAAAATCTATTTCAACTGAAATCACTAGTCAAGAATTAACAAAACAAATACAAAAAAAAGGTAATAATAATCATGAAGCATCATGTAGTACAGATTAAAAATTATATTTCAACCTATATTACAACTTATATATTATATTCATTTAACATATTTTTATATAGTTCTTTAGATTCGCTTTCATAATTTTCTATTTCTGTTTCTGCTATTTCTTCATTTTCAACACCAGCATTTAATATTCTTATTATTTCTATTTTTATATTTTTTATATCATCTTTATTTATTTCTTTTTCTACTAATTTTATTTCATTTTCTAACCCTTGAAATTCACTTTCATTTGGATATAATTTTAATAAAATATTTATATGTTTTCTCAATGTTTTTAAAATATTTTTATCTTTTTCATTATTATCCTTTTTATCTTTTTCATTATTATCCTTTTTATCTTTTTCATTATAAATTTTATTAAACTCTTCTAGTGTTATAATTTTTATATTATTATCCTTTGCTTTTTTTATTTTTTCTGATGTATTATCTAAACTTTCTGTTATTAATAATGTTACTTTTTTCGTCATATTATTTGTTACATTTCCCCCTAATTCAACTATTTTTTCTTCTATTGATTTCTTATTTTTTATTTCACTTAAAATTATCAATTCATTAGAATATATTAAATTATCTTCTTTTTTAACACTCATTTTTGTTTTTTTTTCCTCTAATTTATAAATTAATTTTCCTTCTGTTAAAAACTCTTTAAAATCTTTTATATTTTCTACAAAATTTTTTGCTATTTTTTTACCTATACCTTCTATTTTTATTAATCTATTCAATTTATTTTCATATGAATCATCATCTCTTAATATATTTGATTCTGAACTTAAAATTTTTTCCATTGTTAATTTTCCAAATCCTTTTCCAAATATATTACTTGCTGCTGCCAATTCTTCTATTGAACTTTCTTTTATTTTATCTTCTATATTATTAAATAATTTATTTGCCATTTTTTCTCTAAAACCATTTACTTTCAAAAAATCTTCTTTTGACATTCCAATAATTTTTCCAATACTATTTTTACCTGTTTCCATTATTTTCTTTATATTACCCTCTCCTAATCCTTCTACTTCCAATATTTTAAAGAAATTTAATATATTTTTCATAATAACTGTTTTGTTTTCTTTTTTATTTATAACCATAATATCTACATTTGTTTCGTTCCATACATATTCTTCATTTGGCATTAATGGCTTACTTGCTGGCTTTATTACACTATCTATATTTGGTATTGTAAAACCTGCTAATTTTAATTTTACTATTGCACCTAAACCTATTTTATTATTTACTATAAATCTTGCATCATGACCTGTCGAAAAATTTATTATTTTATTGCTTAATTTTACAGGCTCAAAATTTACTCTTGGTTTTAATAAACCATTCTTTGATGCATTCCATATTACATCTATTACTTTCGCTTCTATCATATCTTCTGTTAAAATCATTTTAAATGCAAATGCATGATCTGGATTTTTATTTTGTCTTTCATAAATATTATCATCTATACATACTAAACCATCTATTGTATATTCATAATTTCCCCTCCATTCTTGTAATGTTTTTGATAAAAATTCATTTGTAAAATTATTATCTGTTAAATTATTTATAAATTTTGCAGTTATGAATTTATATTCTAATAATTTATTAAATTGATCTGATGGTTTTAAATTCTCTGGAACAATTAATTCATATGCTACAAAATCTATATCATTAAATAATATTTTATCTTCACTTGATATTTTTTTTCTATTTACTAATCCTGCTATGAAATTTCTAGAATTTGAATAACTATTTCCATATTTTTCAATAAATACTTTCTCTTTTATTATTAATTCACCTCTTACTGTTATATTATCTATTTTTGGTAATTTTAAATATTCAATTAAATGATCTATATTTTGACCATGTTTTCCATTTCCTCGTGTATATAATTTATTTTTACCATTTTCTCTTGAATATAATGCACTTACACCATCTATTTTTCCAGATATTACATATGGTCCTTTATATTTTTTTTTGAATTTATTTATTTCATCTATATCTGGTTTTATTTTATTCATTGACCACATCTCATATGGTAATTTTACTTTATCTTTTTCTAATTTTATTTGTGTATGTTGTTCTAATGCTATTTTATTTTTTGGATATTTTTTTAAAATATGTTCTCTTAAAATATCATATTCATCATCATTTAAAATTATATTTTTATCATTTTCAGCATTAAAATATCTATTTGCTGATTCTAATAACATATCTGTTAATTCATCTTCATAATAATTTTCTAATATACCTGCTCCTTCATTCTTAAATTTTAATAATTTTTCTATATTTTCTTCACTTTCTTTTTTTTTATCTATTTTTAATGTTTTATTACTTTCTTCTTTATTTTTTAATGTTACTTGCTTTCTACTACTTTCTTCTTTACTTAACATTTTTTCTTTTTTATTATATTTTGTATCATAATTTGATTTACTACTTATTAATTCAATTGAATTTTCATCTATTCTTTCATTTGGTTCTTTATATTTCATCTTTAAATAATCAAAAATATCTTTTTCTGTTTTAAAATCTTTATCTTCTATTTTTTCCTGTTTTACTTTATTTATTATTTTATAAAAACCATGCTCACTTAACGTCAAATTATTATTATTTGCTATTGTTCTCATTCCTGTATTAAATTCTTTTGATCCTGTAAAATATAATGTTGCAAATGCATATTCTTCTGGTGGAGAATATAAAAAGTCTATTCTTCGTGCTATTGATTCTTTATTTAATCTTCCAATAACTAAACTTTTTATTTCTCCTTTACTTAAAAACTCTTCAATTAAATTTTTCTCTTTTAATTTATTTAAAAACTTATCAAAAATTATTTTATTATTATTTAATGAAGTTATAATTATATCTATGTCTCCAGAATCACTTTTACCTCTTCTATAACTCCCAACTATTTCAAATTTATGATTTAATATATCTTCTTTTTCACTTTCAATTACTTCTTTAAAATACTCTTTAAATAATATTTCATATTCTTCTATTTCTTTTCTTGCTATTCTTTTAATTGTTTCTTTATAATATTTTAATCCAATCTGTTGTACATTATTTAATAATTTTAATTTTTTATTACCTTTACCATCTATTTCTTCATCTTTTCTTTTTTCTAATTCTTCAATATTATTTATTCCCATATTTAATAATTTATCTGCTAATTTATCACCTATACCATGAATTTGCATTAATTCACTTTTTACTTTTGATTCTTTATCGTCTTTTATTTTTTCTTTATCATAAATGTTATCATACTTTTTTTTTAATTCTTCTAAGCTTTCTACTTTTCCTGTTTTAATAAATTCATCTAATTTATTTTTTACTGCTTTACTTACATCTGGTAAGTCATCTATTGTATTTAAATCTTTATCCATCTTTTTTAACTTATTTATTCCATCAGTATAATATTTTGCTTTAAATGTTCCCCCTTTTTCAAATTTTTTATTATAATATTCTAATTGTTTTAATATTTCAATATACTCTTCTTTTATATTTTTACCACCTATCATTATTTCTTTTTTTTTATTTATAAAATTACTATTATTTAATCTTAATATTTCTTTACTTTCTTTCAATTTTTGTTTTAAGCTATTTTTTTTACTAATTTTATGATTTTCTTTTTTTATAGTTTTTTTATTCATTATATTTAATATTTAATATTTAATAATATATATTTTTTTTATAATATATATTTTTTTTATAATATATTATTTTTTCTAATAATATATTAAATACTTATCTATGTCTTATCATGATACTAATTTTTCTTCTTTTCAACATACTAAAATTGTTAATGGAAAAAAAATTAAAGATAAAAAAATTTTAATTTCCATTAATCCCGAAGATCAAAAAAATATATATGCATATTTTAAACTAAACAATGATCAATATTTATATTCTGATAAATTAGATGCATTTTATAATAAAATACAACCTAATATTGCAACTCAATCTAATTCAGAATTTGATTTAATTCAATTATTAAAATCTGATTTAGAACATTTAAATAATTCAAATCTATTTGATAAAATTAAATTTCAAAAAATATCTAACTTATCTAAAAAATATACTGATAAAAAATTTAAAAAAGTTTATTTAGATAATGATTTTATTGTTTTACAACCTAGAAAACATTTTACTAAAAAAATATATCTTCCAAAAAAAACACTTAAAAAGGCACAACCTAAAAAACAACCACCTAAAAAACAACCACCTAAAAAACAACCACCTAAAAAACTACCACCTAAAAAACAACCACCTAAAAAACTACCACCTAAAAAACTATCTAAAAAAAAATCTTAAAATACTTAATTTAATTTTTTATCAAATTACTTATATCTTTATATTTACATTTATTCAAATTATAATCTATTTTTTTAATTATTAAATCTTTATTTTGATTTAAATCTAAATTTGATAAATATATTTTATCACAATAAATTATTTCATTCTCATCATAAATATATTCAATTTCTATTTTATTTAAATTTTTTATTAATTTTATTAAAAATATTAAATCATTTTTATTATCTAATTCTATTATAATTATTTTAAAATTATTTTTAATATAATTATCTATACCAGTTAATTCAAAATCTGAATATAAATTTGTTGCATTTAAATTATTACCTATATCATATATTAACATCTCTAATTCATTATGATTTGATACTTTTTTTATATCTAATCTTAATGATATACTATATCCCATTAAAAATTATCTTTTATAAATTTTAAAAATAAATTTTTAATTACAAATTATTTAAATATTTATTATTATTTTTATTATAAAAAATGACCACTATTGATTTTTATTGTAATACTAATGATCATTGTATTTTACATAATAATACAATATTACATTATATTAATACTGATTATCATAATAATTTATTTTATTTTTTTTATTATATTTTTATTCCTATTTTTTCAATATCTTTTAGCTTCTTATTTTCTTTTATATTTATATCTTATTGTATTTATAAACCATTAGTTAATGATTTTATTAAACTTTATAACAAAAATCCTGATTTATATACATTTGATCCTTTCTTATTAGAATATATTGATGAATTTGATAAATTAGAAACTTATAAACTTACTACTAATCAATTTAAAAAATTGAAAAATTCTTTTATTAATTTAACTACTAAATTTGGTAATATTTTAATGTATTATGATTATGAAAATCAATCGTTTAATTATTATGCAAAACAATCTAATACATTTTCTTTTAATTATTTAGATGTTATTTCCAGAATATATGTTGTAAAATATAATTGTAAAAATTTATATAATGATAATTTTCAAAATTATCATTTAAAATTTAATCAACATGATAATCAGAATGATGATCAGAATGATGATCAAAATGATACTCAAAATGATAATAATCAATTAGATACAGATATTAAATCTAAAAAATCTTCTGTATTCTATTCTAGAACATTTAAAACAAAAAAACAATTAAATTATAAAGCTAATAAATATAAATATAAAGGTACAATTGACTATTTTTATAAAAAATATAAACTTTTTAATCGATATATTACTCACATAGAAGATATTTATTTCTTTAATATTGATAATAATACTACTGATATCGATTTATCTAATATTGATATATCATATAATAATTTAAATTTATTTAATATTGATATATCTAATACTTATTTATCTAATACTGATTTATCTAATACTGATTTATCTAATACTGATTTATCTAATATTGATATATCTAATATTAATTTATCTAATTATATATTTTCATTAAATATTGATATTGATGAAAATAATTTTTATGATGAAGATTATATTATTCCAGATAATACTAAAGAAATTTCTTATTCTGATTTTATAAAAAAACAAAATTAATTATATTTTATTATAATAAAAATGAATTATATATTTTATTTATTTACACTATTTGCTATATTATCTGAAGTTTCTGCTCAATATTTATTTAAAAAAATACATCTTTCAAATATTAAAAATTATACTTTTAACTACAATAAAAAATTATTTTTTATTATTGGTATTATTTTATATGCATTTACTGGATTTTTTGCCTATAAATTATTACATTATAAACAGATGATTGTTGTTAATATTATATGGCATATATTTCATTTTATTATATTATTTTTAATTGGTTATTTTATTTTCAATGAAAAACTTAATTTTAAAAAAATAATTGCTACTATATTTGGTATTATTTGTATTATTATTTTTATTACTGATGAATCATCTACTACCTCTCATCATTAAATGATTTTATGAAATTTAAAAATCCTATTGATTTTTCTAAACAAAAAGATGATTCTAAATTTTCTTCTGCAATAATTAATGCTATTAATTCTATTTCATTTAATGATTTTATGTACTTTTTTTTCATATCTTCTAATTCATTTTCCATATTTTTATTATATAAATTATATTTATTTATATAATAAATATCAATTTTATTATTAATTTTTATACTTAATACAAAATAATATTTTTTTGTTTTCAAAAATATTCAAATTATCGTTTAAACTTAAACAATTGTTCAATTCATTATTTATAAAATAATTATTATTTATTAAAAATTCATATATTTCATTTATATTATTTATTGTACATATATTTATTTTTTCATCATTATTTTTTAAAATATTACTACTTATTACATAACTACAATATTTTCTATTTTTTGGCTCATCTGTTGATATACTTTTAATTGCTATTCTTTTTATATATTTTTTTAATTCTCCATTTGGTATTTTATTTATACTTATTATTTTATAATATTCTTCACTTAAACTATCATAATAATTTTCTAAACATAAATTATAACTTTCCATAAATTATATTTTATATATTAATTTATAATTATTTTTTTTCTACATACTGGACAATTATCTGATGAATTTATTAACCATTTTTTTATTGGTTCTTCAAAAAAAATATGTTTACATGGTAAAATTATTATTTCATCATTATTATTAAAATCTTTCATACTAATTGGGCATTCTAAATTATAACATTCTTTTATTGCTTCTTTATCACTAAAATTTTTTTTATCTAACTTATTAAATTCATTTATTGATAAAATATTTTTTATATTATTATCTATTACATTATAATATATATATGAACTATCTGATATATAATTTGAACCATTTATATTATTAAATATATATGATAAATCTATATTATTGAATATAAATGACCAATCTATATCATCTAATATTGATGATAAATCATTCATATTTACTGTATTTATTGTATTTGATATATCTATAATATTCACTATATCTACATTATATGATAAATCTATATCATTAAATGATCTAACTAATTCTACAAATGTATCCATTTCATAATTTATTATATTTATTATATGATTATTTAAACTATTATCCATTATATTTTAAATAATATTTTTACTTTTTTATTTTTTATTTTTTATTTTTTTAATTTTTTTGTTCCATTCTTTTTCTTAACATAATTTTTTATTTTTAAAAATTCTTTTTTTTCAATTATAATAATTAAACAATCACATAAATTTATATCATCTTTAAAATTTATATCTTCTATTTTATGTATTATTTCCATACTATTTATATCATCATCTTCAACATTTATATCAAATATATATTTTTTTAAATTATATTTTAATAAATATTTTATATTGTAATCATTTTCTTTTAAATTATTTATTAATTTTAATAAATTTTCTTTTCTTACTGTACCGTTATTTTGTAAATCTATTTTTTCTTTATTTATTTCAAAAATTAAATTATTACTATTTTTTTTCATTATTAATGTATTTATTTTTTTTTCACCATTATTATTACTACTTATATCATATATTTCTTGATAAAAATCTTCAATCATTATATAAAAAAAATTTTTATAATATATTTTTTTTAACATATTAATTTAGTTAATACTTACTATATTTATTAATATAGTAAATTTTTATTTTTCTCAATATCACTTTCTGAATCATACTCATCTGATTCTTTTAATCTTTCTTCTATCATTTTATCAATTTTTATATCTTCTTTTACCATATTATCTATTTCTTCTTTATAATTTGTATATATAGATAAATCACCTAATAAATCATTTAATTCATCTCTATAATTATTCCATCTACATATCATTTCATTCGTAATTTTATGATAATTTTCTCTTTCAAATTTTTCTTTTAAAACTTTTGTTGTATCTGATATACTTATTTTTTTTGTTTTTTTATTTATTACTGTCCATGTTGTTTTATTTTTTATATTTTCTTCTTTTTTTTCATTTAAATTTTTATTTAAACAATCTAAATAATTTATTTTATTACTCATTATAACCTATAACCTATATTCAATATATATATATACTTTTATAAATTTAAATTTATTATTTCAATTTTTTTTATATTTTATATATAAATATGCTTGGAGTAAGATATAAATATTCTAATTTAAACAAAGATAATACTACTAATAATACTAATGTTAATCGTTATAGCAATAATGGAGGCGGTAGTTCTACTTTAAAAAAAAAATATGGCGCTAAACTTGCTCCCTCTAAAAATTCATTTTCAATAAATTCTTCTAATAATCATTATTATACTGGTAATCCCAATTCTAATTTTTCTAATGATCCATTTTCATCTAATAAAAATAATAAATGTTTTACTCCTAATAATAATACTAATATTAGTGTTAAAAATTATCATGCTCTTAGACAAACTCGCATTGTTAATAATCAAGTTAAATCAAATGTTAATATTTCTCATCAATGTTATAAAGATTCAAATCCACAACTTGTTCAGCGCTATGAAAATAATGATCCTTTAAATAAACATTTTAATTCATTAAATCAATCTAGTTCAATGAATATTTATTTAAAAAAAACTAACTGCTTTCAAGATTCTAGTTTTAATGATATATCTAACAATTTAAATAATTCTAATTGTCATTTAGATGGTTGTCCTATTAAATATAATAAAATTAATTATAATGATCAATTATTAAGACAATCTAGACTTAATAATATTACAAAAGATCAAAATAATTTACCTGGACAATCATCTGATTATAGTAGATATTATAGTGATCCTAATTTATTTAGAAAGAAAAAATGTTTATATAATCCACGGAATTCTAAAGTTATTGCATGTTAAATCTATATAAAAATAATTTTATTTATTTTATTATTAATAAATAAAATTACGTAATGTTTTTGACATTTATATATAATGCATCACCCCACTGTGCATTAGTCCATTTAGTTTCAACTCTTCTAAAATTATATTTCATCAAATAATCATCTATTTCATTTACTAATGCACAATTTTTATAAACATATTCCTTATTTACTTCTAAATATAAATAATCATAGTTATTTATTATTTCTCCCATCCCTTTTATTGCTAATAATTCTGCACCCTGAATATCTATATTTAAAAAATTTGCAAAATTATATGGAATATTATCTACTTTATACATAGTATCAATTCTACAATTATTTACTTCTATAATGTCATTATATTTAATACTAGGATAACTTATTTTATGAGTTCCTAGTTCTAATATTGAACTTGATTGACCATTATTTGCTATATTTAATTTATTACTACCTACATCAGTATCACAACAAATAAAATTTTTTATAATTCTACTTGGATCAATATCTTTATTTTTTTTTACTAAGCGAGGATTTGCTTCTACCCATATAATTTCATTATTAGTTAAACCATAATTATTATAAGCGGCTAATTCTTCGCAATTATGAGCTCCAATATGTAAAACACCATTAATTTTCATATTATATTTTTTTACTATTTCATTAAAAGGAATTAACATATATATATGTATGATAGAAATTATAATTTATTAAAAAAAATTGCAAGCCAAACAGATATTAATTCAATCAATTCTCAATATTATCATTTTAAAGATATTCAATTTTAATTATTTTTTATTTTTTATTTTTCTTTTTCTTAATAATCTTTCTCCTGATGATAAATGATCTATTTTTAGATCTTTTGGATTTGCTGATAATATTTTATTATCACTTGAACTATATACTATTCTTTTTATATTTAATTCAATCATTGTATTTAAACAATTACAACATGGTGCAGAATCTTGTAAATTATTATTTTTATCACATCTTACTACATATAGTGTCGTTTTTTTGTATAATTTCATCATATTATCTATATCCTTATCTTTATTTACATTTGTTTTTTTACATGGCATACACGCCTTTTATCGGAATACCATATTTTCCATATGCATTCGTTCCACTTTTATAAAACATATTACGCAAACATGCTATTTCTGCATGACAAGTACATGTATCTTTTATAAATTTATCACGTGATGTTGTCCTATAGTGATTATGTCCTCGACCAATAATTTTACCATTTACTACTCCAATTGCACCATGTCTCATTAATACAGGAGATTTCTCTGCTTCATATGCCGCCTGAGTTATGTATCGAATATCTGTACTACTTATCATTGTATTGTTTAATATTATATATTAAAATATATTTAATAATTATTTAATAATTATTTTAATCAATTTTTTTATACAAATACATTTTAAAAAAAATTGATTCTTTTTCTTTTTTATTTTTTTATTCAAAACAATTATAATATGGGAAATACAGTATCTTATTATCTTTATCAAATTGGAAATACACTTTCTTATAATATTTATTCCAAGAAAAATATCTTCACTCAACAATATTTAGATAATCAAAATTATGATAATTCATATTATTTTAAAGATGTATATCTTTTATATATTTATATTGATCCTAATCTACCACAAAATATTAAACATAATTATATAGAAAAAATGAATAAACATAATGAAAAAATTGATCAGTTTCTTGATCTACATCGTAACAATTCTGTATTTTCTAAAAATATTAATAATATTGATATGAATCTATATTGTTTTGATGCCGGATTTGATTTATTTAATATTGATGATATTGATATTGATTATCAATTTATTCAAAACAATCATACCATCATTATTGATCATAAAATTATATGTGCTATGAAATTTAATAATTATTATGTATCATATTATTTATATTCTAGATCTAGTACAGCTACTAAAACACCATTAAGATTAGCCAATTCTGTTGGAATTATTGATTCTGGTTATCGTGGAACTATTAAAGCTGCGTTTGATTTTAATTTAGCATATTTTAATAATAATAACAATAACAATAAATATTCTATTCAATCTAATTCAAGATATGTACAAATTACTCCTCCTGATTTATCTAACTTTCCTATGCGTGTTATTATTGTTGATGATATTAACGAATTAGGTGGTAATACTTCTCGAGGTGATCTTGGATTTGGATCCACTGGACAATAAAAATTTTTGTCTTAATTTATTATATATAATATAATACATTCATGAATACTTTTTTTTCGTGTGTTCCAAAATATGATGGTAATATTAATATTAATATAGAAGATTTATCTAATTCTATTGCTAATAAAAAAAATAATATATCACATGAATATACTTATATCGATTTATCAGATTGTACTGATGATTTATTTAATAACGATATTTCTATGAATTTTTTTAAACATATTATTTCAGAACCTACTGATTCTACTTGCTCAGATAGTCAAGAACAATTTAAAAATCAACCTTATGATATATCATATAATATTAATTATAAAAAACTCACATATAATCAGGTTAAAAAACAAGTAGATCGTTATTATAAACTTACATATGCTCAGAAATATTCTTCTTCTTTAGATATTATTGCTAGTTATTTAAAAGGACAAAAAATTATTTATATGGAATCTTGTAATTATACATTAAAAAGATTATATTTATTAATGATACCCGCTATTGCTATTAGTGCATTTTGTAGTGTATCTCAGTCTTATTTTGACAAATATGAATGTGGTAGATATTTACTTTCTGGCTGTAATGCTTTTTTAACTTTCTTAATATCAGTTATTAGCTTTATGAAATTAGATGCTGCATCTCAGGCTTTTAAAATTACCGCACATCAATATGATAAACTACAGTCATATACTGAATTTCAATCTGGTAAATTAATATTATTTTATAATCACATTGGTTCTAGAGATAAAAATATTAATAATAAAATTAATATTAAAACTATTACTAATTTTAATGCCAGTGATTATATGAAAACTTTCAATATAATGAATAATAATGATTATGCTGGATCTGATTCTGAACCTGAATTACCCAATGAAATAGCCTCTAAATTTGATGATGAAACCATTATAGAAATTGAACAAAAAATGCATTTAAAATATTTAAAATCTCAAATTAAATCTATTGAAGAAAAAATTACTGATATTAAAGAAACTAATCCTTTTATTGTTCCCTCTAAAATTATATATAAATTTCCTATTATTTATAATACTAATATCTTCTCACTAATAAAAAGAATTAAAGATTATAAATCTAAAACTATTACTTCTTTAAAAGATATTAAAAATGAATTAAGACGTGTTAATGCTATATTAAAATTAGAGAATCTTAATAATAATACTATTATTCAACTTAAAGATAAAGCTAGTAAATTAATCTTAACAAAAAAAAAAATTATTAATAATATTATATTTTTAAAAACTGCTTATATTATGATTGATAGCATATTTTGTCAAGAAATTATTAATGCACAATTACGTTCTAAATATTTTATTAATTTTATGGTTTATGATATGTTACCATTTACATGCTTAAGATTATGTGGAATTGATATTCATTGTTGTCTTCCAAAAAATTATAATTCTTCTGTTATTCAAAAAGGAACTATTGTAGATGAAATTTTTAATTTACGCGGTAATACATTAAATTCTATTACTGAAGTTGAATTAGAACACATTTATAAAAGATATAAAAATTATATTAAAAAAAATAAATTTACAAATAAAAAATTTGTTAATACACTTTTCGAATCAAAAAATAAATGAATTTAAAATAAAAAAAAAAAAATACATTAAATATAATTTATAATTATTTTTTCACTTTGTTATTATATAAAAAAATTGATATTTTTTATAATAACATTATTTATTATTATTACACCTACATACCAAACTTACTTACCAATTCAATATGAATACAACTCCTTCCTCCAAAATTCGTATTGGTCGCTTTGATAACAATATCAATTTTACCTCAAAAAAGTATACCACTAATCTATTTGATTTGCTTAATCAAGTTTCTTCCGATGATCTTGAATTTCAAAAATCTCCAAAACAAAACAAATCTTATCTAGATATTCCACCAATTCATCTAATCGACTGGAAAAATGGTATTCTTAATGGTATGTCTTGGGCAGATGCTGTTGGTGCTTAAAATGTGGGTGGTTTGGTACATTCAAAAACAAAAACAAACTTTTTTTTTAATTTATTTTAATTTTTTTTTTAAACTTGGAAAACAAATTGGTAGACATTTTGCTATACAACTTATACTTGTTTCTGCTATTACATTTACATTTATTTTACCTTTTGTTGCATCTATTATTAAATCTATTAAATTACTTACTGTGCCATCTTCTAACATTGATAATAATTTTTTTTCATCCTCTCCCTCAGTTAAATCTTTTATTATTTCTTTAATTAATTTTAATGCCATTTCTTTTTTTTCTGTACCTTTTAATTCTGAATTATCTAATTCTTCTATTACATATTTTATTATCAAGTGTATTGTACTTGCTCTTATATCTACTACACTTATTTTTTCTTTTATTACATTTAAACTTTTTTTTAAAAAATTATTATTTTCTTCAATATTTACATTTTTTAATTCTAATTCTGAATGCATATTTATATATTTAATCTATAATTTATCTATAAATTATTTATAAATTATATATTAAAAATATATTTAATTATTTTTAATCTAAAATCAATCTAAAATCAATCTAAAATCAACCTAAAATCAACCTAAAAACCCACCAATACTATCTTTATCATCATCATTGCTTTCTTTTCTCATATTACCTAACATATTTGTTCCTTGTCCTAGAGCAGCGCTTCCTACATTTTCATCTAAAACAGAGTCTATATCAAGTCCTAAATATTTAAAATGTAACTTAATTTCAGTATAAAAATCTAACCAAAATAGCAAACCTCCATCAAAACCAAAATTACTTATTTTATCTTCATTATTTAATAATTTATTTCTATATATTTCTCCTACTTCACCCATATCTTCTGTTCCCTGTGGTTTATCTTCACTTTTAGTAAATTCTCTTACTTTAAGTCGTTTTATTTTTTTTGCTATTTGTTTTATTGCTCCTTTTCTTTCATCTGTTAAAAACTCACTAAATTTTATTTTTTCATCAGAACCTAATTCTTCTGTTGATATTAACTCATCTTTTTCTGTTTTAATTTCAGTTTTTAATAATTCTATACTATCTTCTTCTTTATTTTCAACACCTTCTCTTATTACTTTATTTTCTTTACAAAAATTATATATTATCAATACCAATATTATTATAAATAATAAACATAATATTTTATCTTTGTTTTTTTTATATAATTTATTTATTAAAAATTCAAGGGTTTTAAACATTTATATTATATATATAAAAATTTTTATTTTTTAATTTTTATTTACTTACTTACTTAAATATATTTTATATTAAAAAATATAAAAGATATTTATTATATTACTTTCTCACCCCCGGTGGGACTCGAACCCACAACTTCCAGATTAGAAGTCTGGCACGCTATCCAATTGCGTCACGGGGGCTAAAAAAATACCTCGTAGGGGGCTCGAACCCCTGGCCACACGGTTAAAAGCCGGGCGCTCTACCAACTGAGCTAACGAGGTTAAGGTTATTTAATAATATATACAAAAAATCTACTATTTTTTCTATATATTAATTATATAATATACCTTTAAATTCTTTTT
>CERI01034417.1_pt1 | contig 47761 bp, 44 predicted proteins | sample 350261 | NCBI WGS metagenome assembly CERI01 (sample SAMEA2620979, study PRJEB7988) | marine metagenome | isolation source: saline water (ENVO:00002010), including
CGGAATGGGATCGGGTATTACCCTTTCGCAATAATCACCAGGCAACTGTCTTATAATTGTTTTTTAATTTATGTCAAAGTATTATTATTGTAACAATCGCTTACTTTTTTTAAAACTCCACAATAAAAATCCAACTGGAAAATAGTATATTATTGATAACCAATTATTAAAAAAATTTCCTGACGGAACCAAAGGCCAAATAGTAATCAATATTGCTGACAACAAACATACTTCAAAATCATTAAAATAATATTTTTTAAAGCGTATTATACCCACTAAGTGCTCTAAAACTTTAAAAATGAAATAAATCAATAATAAAAAAATAAAACTAAATCCAATTAATCCTGTTTCTGAAAGAAGTTGAACATATGTGTTATGTGGGTGAGTGGTACAGGACCTATCATGATAAACTTGATAAGGTACAATTAAATTTTTATAAGAAACCCTATATTTTTTTTCGTGGCAAAAATTTCTGAAATTTCTAATTCCTATTCCAAAAAATTTATTGTCTTCAAACATTTTATATGCACTTTTGTAATGACTTTCATGACCTTCAGAAAATAAATTGATATTTTTTGAATTTATTCCAATTTGGTTTATAGTTTGATCCCAAATTCGTTTTTTTGCACTATTATCTACAAATGTAATAATAAAGATTAATATAATGGAAATTATTAATGATAGAAATCTGATTTTTTTAAAATTTTTCAACATCATAATTACGAATGAAGCTGCCAAAGTATTAAAAAAAAATGCTGTTCTTTCTCCACTTAAAAATATTAAAATTTCAATTAAAATAAATAATAATGAAATGAATAAAATATATTTCTTATAATTTTTGTATAAAAGGAAAGTTATTCCTAAGAATATTGGAAATAACCTACTTAAATAACTTCCAAGAATATGTTCAGATCCAAATAAACTGGTAATTCTGCCTTGTTCAATTGCAACATTAAAAAAATTCGTCTTTAGAAAGTACTGAGCATAACCATCGATAATTAATATTCCAAAACTGATACAGAACACAATAAACAACCATTTTATCAAATCAGGTTTTTTTTCTAGAAAGTAGTAAACACCCATAAAAAAAAGTCCAAATCTTAAATATGAAACTGATATTCTTAAATTATTAATATCATAAAACTTGACCAAACTATTTATAAATAAGTATAAAAAAAAAATAATAAAAATTTTAAAGAAAATATTATTCAAGAATTGATATTCTTTATTTTTAAAAATATTAATTAAGAATAATATTCCAACTAAAACTACAGATAAATCACTTAAAAAAGGACCCGAAATTAGAGTTATCGGTAGAAGTGCAATTAAAATTGATGGAAAAATAATTAAAGTTTTTTCCTGCATAAAGATATCAATCCTTATAATAAGCTAGTAACTATTTGTAAACTTTTTCGTATTTTCACCAGAAATTATCTGATCATATATCCATTTATAAGTTGTTTTTAAACCATTATAAAGTTTGATGTTGGGACTCCACTGAAAGTCTTTATAGATTTTGTTATTATCACTAGATCTACCTCTAACTCCTTTGGGTTTGTCTAGCTGGTAATTGCGTTGAACTTTATGTTCGGCAATCTCCTCAATTATATCAATCATTTGATTGATGGAAACTTGTTCGTCACTACCAAGATTATAAACTTCACTTGAATTGGAGTTAAATACCATTTTAGTTCCTTTCACACAGTCGTCTATATACATAAAACTCCTTGTCTGATTTCCATCTCCCCAAACATCAATGACTTTTTCATTTTTTAATTTTGCATTTGCAATTTTTCTACAAATTGCTGCTGGTGCTTTTTCTCGACCACCATCATACGTTCCCTCAGGACCATAAACATTATGATACCTTAACACTCTAGTTTCTAATCCAAAATCTTCTGTAAAATGTCTGCACATTCTCTCACTAAAAAGCTTTTCCCAACCATATCCATCTTCGGGGTCAGCAGGATAAGCGTCCGTTTCCTTAAGTCCTTCAACAAAAGTTTCCTTTTGTTTTGAGCCATTATAAACACATGCACTTGAAGAAAAAAAATATCTCTTAACAGAATTTTTTAATGATGCTCTTAAAAAATTAGTGTTTATTAAAACTGAAAGCATGCATTCAGCTTTGTTATTTTCGATAAATCCCATGCCACCCATATTGCAAGCCATATTGTAAATAAAATCCACACTTTTACTTACCCTTAAACAATTTTCATACTCTTTTAAATCCAAAGAAAAGTTCTTACATTTTTCAAAACTTTGGAACCAAAGTTCTATAGGTTTTAAATCAGCACAAACTACCTCGTGACCTTCAGTCAAAAGATTTTTCACTAAATGACCTCCTATAAACCCTCCTGCACCAGCAACTAAAATTTTCATACAGGTCTTTTAAGGTATTTTTTTATTAAGACAAGAGCAATTTTTAAAATAAAATATAATATCTTCATAATTATTTTTATAGAACTGATTAAAAAACTGTTTATTATTTGTCTATGAAAATTCTTTGGCTTGTTTCATTTAGGCCTATTGGCCAATCAAAAATCAACGACTTTTTTCAAAATATTTTTGTAGACTCAATACAATGCTTGGATGAAGATATCACATTCAGTTTAACTCAATTTGACGAAAAAAACGTAGAGGAATTTGTTAGAAATAAAAATATTAAAAAAATTTATAAAAATATACCTAAATCTGAACTGCCTAATAATAAAAAATACTCAAATCATATAATGTTGAATAATGCTCTTGATCAATTTATTGAAAATGATTTTGAATATCTAGTTTGTTCCTCTGCAGATGTTATTGTTCCAAATAATTTTTTTAAAGAAGTTTCAAAAATTAAAGATAATGAATTTTGTTCATTAATATATCCAAACATCCATATTACAAATGGAATTGTTAAAAATAATTATTGGCCTCATTACGGTATAGACTTAATTTGTTTTAAAATTTCTAAAAAGAAAGCTTTAAAGTTTAAAGAAATAACAAAAAACTACAAACAGTATGACTGGGGAATTATTGAAAATTTTTATATATCTATATGTGAAGTATTAGGTTTAAATTTTTATAATTTATTTAAGTATTCAAATACAGTTAAGTTTGATAATGATTTTCAAGCATTTAATGAGGATAGAACATATCAAACTCAATCCTGGAAAGAAAACCAAAAATATTTTTTAGATTTTTTAAAAGAAAATAAATTGAGCAAACTTTATGCTTATGGTTCCTATTATTATATATTATATAAAATTTTTAGATTTAAAGATTTAAACTATAATTTATTTCTGTCTTATATAATTTTTTATCCATATAATTTGATAAAAAAAATTCTAAAACAATTAAAAAAAAGTAATTAATTTTAAAGATTTAATAACACGTGGTAGATAATTTCTAGGACTATGGATCAATCTTATTAACCAACCAAAATAAAACTTATCATAGAATTCTGTTATAGGAGCCTGTACTCCAGTCAAAAATCCTATTGCAGCACCTGTACAAATTATACTTACTTTTCTTTTTTTTTTTAAGTTTTGACTTAAAAATTTACCCAAAGGTTCTTGGATACCTCCTCCTATATTTAAAATAATGTATTTAGGATTATATGATAAAATTTTTTTTAACAATAATTCATCTTTATAATTTGATAAATTATATTTAGGAGCAACATAAGAGGAAAAAATAATTATCCCTGCCTTCCTCAAATACTCAGCATTCTTTTTTTGTTCAAATCGGTTTGGGTCTATCAAAAAAAATTTGGTATTTTTAATATTTACTTTTTTAAGTAGTAATTTTAAAAATAAATAACCAGATAATTTTGTAACAATAATTTTTTTAAAAATTCGAAGAAGTAAACAAAAAAAACCACTGTCTAAAATTGCCACAGTAGAATTTTCCAAAGAATTTCGATAAATTTTATTTTGATTAATATCACTTAGGCTTGAAGCTGCTGGGGCAACTAAGTAGCCTCCTTTTTGAACTAACATTTTATGGATATATTTAAAATTATAATTAAAAAAATTTATGTTTTTAAATTTAATAATGCTCATAAATCAAAAACTTATTTTTTTAAAAATTTTAGTGGGTAAAATTGTGATTATATTCATAATTATAAGCCAGATATAAGATGAATAAACGACTTCTTTTTTTTTTATATGTGCGTTAAATATATTCTTAGCTAATACTGATGGTTTAACACTTAAAATTCTTTCTACAATCTTGTCGTTTTTATTATTTTCATTATCACTGATAAATCCAGGTAAAACTGTCATAATAAAAATATTTTTTTTTGAGTAAAAACTTCTACAACCTGACATAAAAGTGTTAAGAGCAGCTTTAGCACTACCATAAATAAAATTTTTTGCTCTACCTCTTATTCCAGCAACAGAAGATACACAAATTAAAAAACCGCTATTTCTCTCTTCAAATTTTGCTAGAAAAAAATTTAAAAAACTAACCAAACATGTAAAATTTACATTAACAATTTTAAAAAAATCTTTTTCTAATACTTTTTCAACATTGTGTGTTTGACCTATCAGCGAAATTATTCCATCTGGTATAAATTTTAAATTTTCAAAAACTTTAGTATGATTTTCAATTTTTAGTATATCTAGCTCAAAACAAGTTACGTTTATTTTTGGGAATTCATTTTGTATATCATTTTTTAATTCAAGATTTTTATTTATATTTCTTGCTATTAGCATTAAATCATAATTATTTTTTGCATATACTTTACTTAATTCTACTCCTAAATTACACGTTGAGCCAATTATTGCGATTGATTTAGTTTTCATTTATTCCCAATCTTTCTGATTGTTTTGATGAGAAATTAAATATGTTATGTTCTTTCTTAATTTTTAAAATTTCTTTATATTGTGGGTAAATTTTGTTAAATAAGTCACTATCCATTCTACTATCTTTTGTTAAGTAGATCTTTCCTTGATATTTAAGAATAATTTTATCGAGTTCTTTTAGGTGGTAAAAAGTTTTTTTATTAGCGGGAAAATCCAAAGCAAGACTATAGCCAGACATTGGAAAAGATAAGTAATTTTGATTTTGATCTCCATGTAATTTTAAGACAGCCAGTGAAGAATAAAATTTTTTATCATTCATATAATTCAACACCTCTAGTATTGCTTTTTTACTTAAAATTTTTGGTACAATAAATTGATATTGAACAAAACCATTATTTCCATAAAGCTTATGCCAATTATTTATTTTATCAAGTGGATAAAAAAAACTATCATAATCAATAATACCACTCTTTTTATTAAAATAATTCCATAAAAAATATAACTTATTAAATAAGATTATAGTTAAATTGTTGATAATTTTTAAATTCAAGAATATGGAAAACTTTGGTTTTTTCTTAATTAAAAATTTTAAATCATCAAAAAACTCTCCCATTATAAAAATTGAATTAAAAGAATTTTTTTTTTTTATCGTATCAATCCAAGCCACAGAATATGTAAATTCTTTAAAATTTTCAAAACAGAAAAAAACCTCATCTAAGCTCCTATTTAACTTTTTTTTAAATTTTATATTAGATGACTTTATTCGTTTACACTGAATTGTTGCTTCTGTAATAAATCCTGTTAAACCCATCCCACCACAAGTAGCTTTAAATAGCTCTGGCAAATCTTTTTTGTTAAATATAATTGTTTCTTGTTTATTTGTAATAATTTTTATTTTTTTTACATATTCACTAAAACAACCATCTTTATGATGTTCTTTGCCATGCACATCACTTGCTATACATCCACCTAAAGTTGCATATTTTGTTCCAGGTGTAACCTTTAAGAACCAACCTTTTGGTATTAAAAAATTAAGTAATATTTCAATAGTTACTCCAGACTGAGCATTTAAAACTCCCATTTTTTCATCAAAGGAAATTATTTTATCAAAATTTTTACTATTAATTATATTTATGCTTACTGCACTATCTCCATAACTTCTAAAACCACCAGATGATATTATATCTCCTTTATTATGAATAATTGTTTTTACTTCTTGAGCTGTTTCAGGTTCATAAATAAAATATTCTCCTTTAAATTCTTTGGCCCAACTTTTAATATTTTTTTTTCTAATACACTTCATAAAAACCTAACACAAAATTAATTAAATATATTATTGACATCAAAATTAAATATTTATCATTTAAAAATATTGTAATTGGATCAAAAACTTCATTTTTAAAATTAATAACAAAGTATCTAATTAATAAGGCTGAATATATTATAAAAGAAACAAATAAAATAGAACTATTGATAAATATAGTATCGCTAAGAAAATACATTAAATAATTTACTAAATTTAGAGATAAAAATAATCTACTTAAAAAATTTAATTCAATAATTGAATATTTTGAAATAATTTTTCCTTGAAAAGAATAAAAATATTCTCTTCTTTTACAAATTAAAATGAATAAAACAAATAAGATTACTTGTGTTATTAAAAAATTAGAAATTATTATTTCAGTTGAAATTGATCCTATATAAATTCTAATTAAAAATCCTATGAGCACAATAATCAAATCAAGATATTTTATTTTTTTAAAATAGATTGAGTATAAAAAGTTAATCATCAGATAAAAAATAGCTAATAAAAAAGTAAATTTTTCTGTAAAAAAAAGAAAATAAGATAATGATAAAACTGATAAACCAATCGATATTATTATTGCTGATTTGATTGGTAATATCCCACTAGCTAAAGGGCGATATTTTTTTTTTTTATGTTGCTTATCAATTTCAATATCAAAAATATCATTTAAGATGTAGATAGAAGAGGCTAAAATAGAAAAAAAAATGAAAATGATAAATAATTTTGTAAAATTAATTATACTCCAGTTAGAATAGGTTAAAAATAGAGGTAAAAATAATATAAAGTTTTTTAAGTAACTTTTGTATCTGATTAAATTTAAAAAAACATTTATACTCATATTCCATATTATGAATATACTATTCACTAAAATACATAAATTTAAAAATTTATCAAAATTAATTAAAAATTCTTCATTATTATCCCTGCCATCTATAATTGGGATGGCTTTGTCCTTAATTGCAATCCCAATGCATTTGAAAATTAATGGCAAATATGATTATGGAAATTATATTTTTTTTCATTTTGTAGTCTCTTTTGGTCTAATTTTAAACTTAGGTTTAAATAAAATAGCAACAATTGAGTTAGCAAAAAAAAAATATAAAAACCTTATAATAAATCAAAGTATTAAATTTTCGATAATCACTTCAATAATTTTTTTTTTTATTGGTTTATTGATTATAAATTTAGTTAATAGTAATTTTTATATTTTTCTTATACTGGTTGGAATTTGTTTAACTGTAATATATTTAACTTTAGAAGGAATTTTACAAGGTTTAAAAAAATTTAATATTTTTTCTGGTGTCAACTTTTTTTTTTATACGCTTTCTTTAAATATACCTTCAGTTTTGTTGTATCTTTTTGATCAATTTAATTATCTTGATTTAATAAAGATATCTATTTTAATAAAAATTTTAGTTATATTGACAATTTTATTCTATTTGAGAAATTTTAAAGAAAAAAACAGGGAACAAAATTATAATCTATATTCAAAAATAAAAAAAAACTCAAAATGGTATCTTGTACATTTCATCAATCTTCAGGTTTTTGATTTTATTGATAAGTACTTAATAAAAATTTTAATTGGGCCCATTGCACTTGCAATTTATAGTATCCCATATCAGTTAGCTGGTAAAATTACTATTTTCTCAAAGAGTATATCAGCAGTTCTGCTACCTGAAATTTCTGAAGGAAAAGAAAATACTAATTTTAATTACTCACTTAACATTTATACATTTCTTACACCAATTTTTTTATTGTTTCTATTTGGTTTATTAGAGTATCTATTAAAAATTTGGCTTGATAATCAATATACAAAAGAAATTTTAATTCTAACAAAAATTTTTTTAATAAGTTCCTGGGTTTCAGGAATATCACATATTTTAATTGCTTTTTTTGAAGGAAAAAACAAAGTTAAATTTAATTCTGTTTTAGAAGTTTATCTAATAATACCGTTCATTTTAATCTTAACTTTAATTCTATTTCAATTCAAAAATTTAATTTTTATTTCATTTGTAATACTTGCAAAGGAAATGACTCTAATATTTTTCAGATTAAATAAGATAAGAAATGTGATAGATAATATTATTGCTATAAAAACAAATATTTTTTTAGTAGTTTTAAATTTGTTAATAAACATTTATAATGAAACATATTTTTATTTTTCATTTTTACTGTTGATATTGACTAATTTTATAATTTTTTTATATAGATCAAAAATATGAAAACAGCTTTTGTATGTTTTTTTCCTGTTATACCCACAAATATGGGCTCTGCTGAGGTAGTTAGAAGTTTGTTTCTTTGTTGGCCTGGTAAAAAAAAATTATTTCAAATATCACACATTGATAGCAAAAATAAATCATATTTAAAAAGTTTTAAAATAATTAAAGAAAAACCATTGTTTAAAATCATTATGATCCCTTTTTTAATTTATTCTGTTTTAAAATATCTAAAAGATGCAAAAAATAAATTGGTGATAATTGAAGGACCTAGCTGGATAGGCTACAGCTTTTTTGCTTTATTTATTATCAAAATATTTAATTCCAAAACAAAAATTATATATCATTCACATAGTATTGAGTATGAGGTAAGAAAAATGACTTCATCTAAAATAATTATAACTTTAACTAAAATTTTAGAAAAAATTGTGTTTAATTATGCTGATATATCGACATCTGTTTCAGAATTAGAAAAAAAAAGAATAAAGAAATTATACAAGGTTAATACTACAAATTTAAATAACGGTATTTCAAAAAAAATAATAAAATTTCAAAAAAAAAAAATTCTTAATTTTGATTACATAATTTACTGTGGATCATATAAATATCTACCAAATAAATTTGCTATCGATTTTCTTGTAAAAAAAATAATGCCTCCTCTTGTAAAACATAACCCAAAATTAAAATTAGTATTAACAGGTGGTGGATATAGTGAAAAAAATAATTTTCTAATTAATCTTGGAATTGTAAGAAAAAGCCATTTGCTAAATTTTATATATAATTCTATAGCAATGGTCGTACCTCTAGATAAAGGAACTGGTACAAGAATAAAAATTATTGAAGCACTTACAATTGGTGGGTTTGTACTAAGTACTTCAAAAGGTGCTGAAGGTATTAAATTTTATGGTAAAGAAAATACCAACCTTATAATATTAAAAAAGAATAATTTTATTAAATATTTAAAAAAGATGTTTAAATTAAATTATAAATCTAAAGTTTCTTCAATATTTCAAAAAAAATATTTAATGGAAAATATAGTTAATAAATTTTTAAATGAAAAAAATGTTAAAAGCCTTATTAAAAAAAATTAGTATAAATTTATCTTTTTATTATTTAAGTAAAAAAAAATTAAATAAAAAAAAACATTTTAAAATTTCAAATATTTTAAAAAAGAAAGTTAATATTTCATTCAAAAAAAACCCAAGATTATTTACTCATAAAAATCTTTCTAATGAAATTTATAAGATTATTAATGAAAATAAATTAAATAGTTTTCTTAAAAATCCTTTAATTCAAAATATATTTTTTATACACAATAGATTGTTTATAAGAAAAGAATTATCCGAACTTAAAAGAGACAAGAATTGGAAGATATGGAGCAAACTAATAATTGAAAATGACATAGGTAGCCCTATTAGATATTTTCTATACCCAATAAGTAGTGGAAACAGAATAAGACAAGTTTACTTAATCCAAAAATTTCTTCAACATACTGAGGAAATTAATCTAAATAAAATAAAAACAATAGTAGAATTAGGAGGAGGCTATGGTTGTATGGCCCAACTTTTCTACAAATTGAATAAAGATATCAATTATAACATTTATGATATGTATGAAGTAAATTTGCTTCAATATTATTATTTAATAATGAATAATTGTAAAACTAATTTGTCTTTAAAAAAACAAGGCATTAATTTAATTAGTAAATTGAAAGATTTATATAAATTAAAAAAAGAAAAAAATATTGACCTTTTTATTGCAAATTGGTCTTTATCTGAGTTTCCATTAAAATTTAGAAAAAATTTTATATCAACAATTAAAAAAGCTAAATATTCAATTATATGTTTTCAAGAAAAGTTTGAAAATATTGATAATACAAAATTTTTTAAAAAGCTAATTAATGATAATAAAGAAAGTTATGAATACAAATTAATTAATTTCAAATATTACAACCAATCACCATTTAACAATACCAATCATCAAATGTTGATACTTAAAAAAAAATGAGGAAAGAAATTAATTTTTTTTATTTGTTTTATACACTAAGTTGTTTATTTATTTTTTTAAGACTTGAAATTACTTATGGTTCAGATCTAAAGGCACCTTTTACAGATGATTTTTATTACTATTTAACTACTGCAAGGAATTTCATAAACTTCAAGTTTATGACATTTGACCAAATATCGTCCACAAATGGGGTTCAACCATTATGGTTTATAATAATATTAGGTTTAAAATATTTAATCAGTAATGAGATTACATTTAACTGTTTTGTAATAACTTTTGTGTTCAGCTTTAGTTTTTTATCTTTTATTAATTTTAGATATTTTCTTAAAAAAATAAATTATTCTGATACTAGTTCTACATTTATATCTGTTTCGGTATGTTTTTTATCTCTTTTTTTTTCAAAAAATGGAATGGAAATTTCATTGGCAATATTTTTATTTTCAAAAAGTTTAATACATTTAAATAATAATAATATTCTTTTTTGTTTATTTGCATTTTTAACCTTTTTAGCAAGATTAGAATTTATCTTGTTTTATTTTGTTTTGCTATTTCATGATTTATTTTTAAAAAAAAAAATATTTCAAAAAAAGTATGTTTTACAAATTTTATTACTACCATTTTTATTAATAATTTATGTTATCTTTAATGATTTTTATTTTGACAGTTTTTTTCCAGAAAGTGGAATTGCAAAAAGCTTAAATAAAGAATTGAAATTTAATCAAGAAACTTTTTCATTTTTAAAATCACAACAAATAGGAATGAAATTTATTTCATTTTTGTTTTATTTAAATATATTGGGTTTATTTTTTTTATTTTCAAAAAAGCTAAATGTGTTTACTAAATATGCGTTAATTACTTTTCTGATATTTTTTTTAAGTAATAGTCTACGTTCAGCATGGCCTTTATGGACATGGCACTTTTTTATTCTAAGTATTTCAACACCTCTTTTAATAGATGACTTGGTTAAATCTTTTAAATTGAGTTTAATCAAATATCGAAGCTTGTTGGTTAGTATTTTCTTTGCTTTGGCTTATTTTCTACTATACGTAAATAATTATGGTATCAACAATGATCATATATTGAATGTGGCTGATAAAATTTCTAAACATTACAAATTTAAAAAATATGAAAGATTTGCAATGGGAGATATGGCTGGCAAAACATCATATTTATTAAATAAACAACTTATTCAGACAGAAGGCTTGGTTGGTGGAAAAAAAGTTTTAGAAAAAATAAGAGATGAAAAAAGTATTTGTGAGTTATTTGAAGAATATAATGTTGAAATTTTTTTAGCTTCAAAGTTAGAAAATAAGAATGGCAAATATTATATTGAGGAACCATCACAAAAATCTAAAAATGTGAAAAAAATGAGAGGCATACTATTAAATGATCCAGATAAAATATTTAGTTCTGGTAATTTGAAAATTTATGCTTTCAATGTAAAAGACGGTAGTAATTGCCAAATTTACCAATAATTTATGTTAACATTTAATTTAAATGAAATAATTTTTTTAACAATTATCATTTTAATAAATCTTATTATTTTAGAAAATCGAGAAATTATTGCATCTAAATTAAGAATAAGGGACTTTCCAAATAATAGAAAAATTCATATTGAACCCACACCTCTGATGGGTGGGGTTTGTGTTTTTGTTACACTAATGTCTATCTCTTTTTATAATTATTTACATAATGAGACTCATTTAATTAATTTAACAATTAATACTTCGTATTTTATCATTTTTTTTTTAGTTGGATTTTGTGATGATGTTAAGCAAGTTTCACCCAAATTAAGAACCTTAATAATAATAGGTAGTCTCTCAGTGTTACTATTATTAAATAGTAATTTTCAAATTCAAAATTTAATTTTTAAATATTCTGATCTAAATTTCAATTTAGGTAATTTATCCTTTTTTTTTACGATTTTTTGTGTTTTTTCTTTATACAATGCTTTAAATTTTATTGATGGATATAATGGTGTCTCTTTATCTATTGTAATTTATTGGATAATATTTCTTTTACTAAATAATCCAAATCTTGATTATTTAATATCTTTAATAATATTGATTGTAATATTTTCTTATAATATTAAGGGTAAAGTTTTTTTAGGAAATTCTGGCACAAGTATTTTATCTATCTTTATTTCTTTATCAATGATTTTGGATTATAATAAATTTCAATCATTTTACGCAGACGAGCTACTTTTTTTATTATTCTTTCCAGGAGTTGATATGATAAGAGTGACCGTACAAAGAATTATAGAAGGGAAAAAAATTTATTCACCAGATCAATACCATTTCCATCATTATTTAATAAAAAAAAAAATTAAATATATTTGGCAAATTATGCTTTTTTTGTCAATTTTACCCTACTTAGTTCTAATCATTAGTAATAATACATTTTTTGCATTATTTTTATCAATAATAATTTATATAATTATTTTTATGTCAATAAAAGTAAACACAAAAAATTAAATATTAATACATTAAATATTTTCATGCTTACAAAAAATTCAAATATAAGAAAGTTGTTTATTTCTATTACCTGGATATCTTTTTTTATTAGCATCAATTTGAATCCTATGGAGTTTGATGCTCTCAATATTATTGACAAAATAAGGATTTTATCTCCTTTTTTATTAATAATAATATTAATTTTTTTTGTTAAAAAAATTAATTATTCATCTTTGTTGAAAACTGATTATTTAATTTTGAATTTTATTTTTTTGTCTTATTGTTTTTTTAACATCTACAATACTGACAATGATAACATAAATGTGTTTTGGCCAATTTATATGTTTTTATCTCTTTTTTTTGTTGTTTCAATTTTAGATCAAATTGAAAGAGATTACTTAATAACATTAACCATTATAATAATTTTTTTTGGATTTATTTTTTATTTTTCTTTGGCTGTATACCAAATGTATGAATCTTTAAATTTGAATTTTTATGGAATTATGGGTAGTTCAGATGGATACATGGGCTTCAAAAACCCTCCAAGATCATCTGGCCTTGCTAGATTTTCATTAATCATATTTTCATTTTTATTTTTATTTTTTGTTTTAAAAAATCCAGTCCATTACAAAAAATCAATAACTTTATTAATTATAATATTTGCGACAACAACACTTTTGTTCTTCTCTAGAACAGCAAGTTTCATTTTCATAATAATTTATATAAGTATCATTTTTTTTTATTTTGACTTAATTAAAAATAAATTAAAAATCATAATATTTATATTTATCATACCATTTGTGATTGTTACTTCTTATAATATTGTTAAAACAAATATTAATGAAAATTTTGAATACACAAATATTAATTTAAGTGATATAAAAATTTCAGCTCTGAATACTATTATTAGAAAAACAGATAAAAATTTCTCATCTGGCAGATATGAAAATTGGTTTAAAGCTTACGATTTACTTAAAGAAAAACCTATTCTTGGATATGGAGCGCAAGCAGACAGACTTATTTTAAATCAATCTATTCATAATGCTATTTTATATTCTTTCTTGTCTGGTGGAATAATTGCTGGATTTTTATTTTTATTAGTCTATTTCAGAACTTTATATTTTTTTATTAAGTTTTTATTTAACAAAAGCTTGGGCTTGAATTTTAATTTGAGTCTTTCTATTACCTTAATTATTATATTAAATCTTAGATCAATTTTAGAAACTTCTTTTGCAGTTTATAGTATAGATTACTTGATTTTTATTTTAATATTTTCAAATTTAAGTAATTTTTTTAATAAAAGAACAAATGAATAAGATATATTTTTGGGCTAATGATACTCAAGAAAATTCTGGAGAAGGAATTTTAGCTTTAAATTTTTTAAATCTACTAAAAAAAAAGTTTAAAAATCACAAGTTTATTAACTTAAATAGATTTAAAAAAAAAAATAACTTTTTCTATAATTATTTTACACCTTTTTTTGGTGTTATTCTTATTTGGAAATATTATTTTCAAGGAAAAAAAATTTGTTATATAAATTATTTACCAATTTGGAATTTTTTAATTTTTTTATTTTTACCAAAGAGAACCATACTTGGGCCAATAACAGGAACTATAACAAAAAAAAATATCATTTATAAATTATTAAAAAAAGTTGGTATATATTTTTTAAAAAACAAAAAAAAAAACCTTTTTTCACACAATCAATTCATTGTAGAATTCACAGATAATAAGCATAATTATTTTAATTTTTTATTTTATAAATTTAAAATTAATTTCAAACCTACGAAAAAAAAATTTGATTTAATATTTTATTTTAAAAGAAATAATAATAAAGGTAATTACTTTTTGATTAATTTAATAAGAAATATACCTGAAGAACTTAAAGTTGCTGTGATCGGAGATAAGTTAAATATATCAAAAAAAAATATTAAAAATTTTGGAACTTTGAGTAGAGAAAAAGCTCTTAAAATAATAAGTTTATCTAAATATGCTTTAAGCAGTAAAGAAAATCATTTTAGTTTTTTTGTTCTAGACTGTTTATCAAAAGGGCTATTTATTTTTTACAATAAAGATTTAAAATTTTATAACGATATAAAAACAAATATGTTTTTACCTATTGATTTTAATAATTTGAGATATTCAATAAAAAACATTAATGAAAAGCTTTTTAAAAATAAAATTCAAAAAAAAATCTTTAAAATTAAATTAAGAAATTTCAATAAATATCTTGCTAATTAATAAATATTATTGATTATTTCTTTATATTTTTTTTGTAATTATTTTCATTAAATTTTTATAAGTATTAATCCACTTAAATTTATTTACTTGTTTTTTACCTTTGTGTATCAGTGATTTTCTTAATCTTTGACTATTGATTAATTTATTAATCTTAATTGATATATCTCTTGGATTATTTGGGTTAAAATATAATGCTGCATCACCATTTACTTCGGGCAAAGCTGAATAATTTGAGATTAAAACTGGAATTTTATATTTCATAGCCTCCAGAGATGTTAATCCAAAAACTTCACAATACGAACTAAATATATAAATGAATGATTTAGAATAAAATTTGTTAAGTAAATTTGTGTTTAAATTTTTAAAAAAAAAAATTTCATTATTATCAAAATTTTTGTTTACATAATTTTTTATTTCGTCAAAATATTTTTTGTCTAATATTTGCATTATCAAAACTAATTTAATTTTTTTTTTTTTATAATTTGTATTCTTAAAAGCATCAAGAATATCAATAAAATTGTGATACCTAACACATGAGGCAACCGATAAAATATATCTATTTTTAAAATCAAATTTTATTTTTTCAATTTTGTTTTTTCTTTCAAAATTTATCTCTTCAACACCCAAATAATTTACAAAAATTTTTTTTGATTTTATCTTTAATTTTTTTATCAATTCTTTTTTGGCGTAATATGAATTTACAACCAATTTGTCAGATAATTTGATTGATACAAACATAAAATATTTAATAAAAATATTTTTTAATATTGTTCCTGGCATTTTATCAAAATAAACCCATGGTAAATTAGAATGTACATTTAAGATTATTTGAATATTAAAAATCTTGCAGATCAATGGACAATAATTCATTGAAGAATAAATTTTTTTTATACCTAAAATTTTAAGCTCAAATGGAAGAATAATTTGCATCCAAATTATTTTAAATAAATATTTATTTAAAAAATTTGGTTTAATTACTAACTTAATATTTTTAGGAATTTTTTTTACTTCAATATTATTAAAATAATTTCTTGTAATAAAAATAAATACTTTTTCTTTACTTTTATTTTTTAAGAATTGATTTAATAAATTTGTATTAAATGATTTTGTTCCACTTGCTAAATCACTTGCAATTAAATCAATACCTAATACCATATTGTTTTATTACACTTTTTTATTATAATTTAAATAAATAAGCTTTTAAAAAAAAAATTTTTATATAATAATATATAAATTATAATCATAATTATTATGCAATGCTAGTAACCTTAGGTTTAAACTTCAATTACACTGTCTCATCTTCCTGTTTGCTTGATGATAAATACTTAAAATTTTCAATCGTAAAAAAGTTTGTAAAATGAGTATAATACTTGGCTTAAATGCTAATCACGCAGACTCTTCTGTATGCATAATAAAAAATGGTAAATTATTATTTGCAATTGAAGAAGAAAGGATAAATCGTGTTAAACACTGGGCCGGGGTTCCAGTTCTTTCTATAGAAGAATCTCTTAAATCAACAGGGTTAGACTCTTCTGAAATTACTGATATTTCATTAAATACCAATCCCCTTTCAAATTTTGGTAGAAAAAGTTTATTTTTTTTTAAAAATTATTTATCGGGTAAAAAAAAATATGAAATAACAGAAAGAATTAAAAAAAAAATATCAATTAAAAATTCTATAAACAGCCAATCAAATAATTATAATTTTGGATCAAAAGTAAATGTCCATTATATTGACCATCATATTTCACACATAGCCTCCGCTTATTATGCTTCTGGCTTTAAAGATGCGATAGGATTATCAGTAGATGGTTTCGGTGATTTTTGCAGTTTATCTGTAGCTGAATGTAACGAGGAAGGAATTAAAGTAATAAAAAAAATCTATTTTCCACATTCATTGGGCATATTTTACGAAGCAATAACTCAGCTAATTGGATTTAAAAATTATGGAGATGAATATAAAGTTATGGGGCTATCCTCATATGGGAAGCCTGAGTTTTTTAACCTTATAAAGGAAAAAATTTTTAAAAAAGATTCTTTTTTTGCTTTAAATACAAAATATTTTAACCATACAGATAGAAATTTTGAATATAAATTTTCAAATCAACCAAAACAAAATCAAATTTTTAATGACGAAATATTCAGATTATTCGACAAAGACGAATTACAAAATAATAAAGATTTTACTCAATACAAGGCAAACATTGCTAGTTCTGCTCAAAAAATATTTGAATTATTTTTGAGAAATATTTGTAAATTTATTAAAAAAATAAATTTTTCTAATAATTTAGTTTATGCAGGAGGATGTGCTCTAAATTCATTGGCAAATAATCAAATTTTAATTAACAATTATTTTGAAAAAATATTTATACCTTATGCGCCTGGAGACGCGGGAGGATCAATTGGTTCTGCACTTGTAACGTTTAGAAAAAAAAATAGAGAAAGATTTGATAATCTCACTTCACCATTCATTGGTTCTAGTTACAATAATCAAGATATAGAAAAAACAATAGATAATGACCAAAGATTAAAACAATTTAAAATTAAATATTATAAAGATAGAGCAGAACTTAATAATTTTATCGCTAAAAAAATATTTGAAAATAATATCATAGGATTTTTCAATTCAAGAATGGAATTTGGTGCAAGAGCGCTTGGGAATAGATCAATCTTAGCAAATCCTTGCAATCCGCACATCAAGGAAATAATTAATAAAAAAATTAAAAGACGTGAAAACTTTAGGCCATTTGCTCCATCTATACTTTTTGAGGAAAAAAAAAATTGGTTTGGAAATGATTATTACAATCCTTATATGTCTTGCGTAGAACAAATAAACGATAACAAAAAACATTTAATACCAGGAGTTACTCATATAGATGGAACGGGTAGAGTACAGACTATTACTAAAGAATTTAATAAAAATTTTTACAATTTAATAGAATCGTTTTTTAAATTATCTGGAGTTCCCATACTTCTCAATACTTCTTTTAACGAGAATGAACCAGTGGTCAGGAAGCCCGAGGAAGCAATTAATTGTTTTCTCAGAACCGACATGGATGCTTTGATAATTGGTAATTTTATTGTAACAAAAAAATAGAATTTTTAAAAATAAAATAAGTAAATTAAATTCTGATGGCTATATAATCTTTAAAGAAGTAATACCAAAACAATTCATAAAAAATTTTAATAAATAAATTTTATTTAAATAAAAATAATTTTTTCCGGTATTTTGAATATAAAAAATCAGCATAACCACTTATAAAAAATAATATTGAATTCAAATTATAAATTTCTTCAATATTTTCTCTGTAAAAAATATTTTTAAATTTTGGATTATCACCTCTAATACCTGAAAATATAAATTTATAATTTTTTTTTGCAACTTTATATGAACGATAATTAAAACTTGAAAACACTCCAAATGGAAATGCAAAAAAACCATAATTATTTATTTTATTTTTTTTAAAAAAAACTAATGGTCTTAAAATTTCTTTTTTTAACTCTTTATTTGATTTAATTTTGCTAAGCATCAAATGAGATTTTGTATGTGAGCCAATCACATGACCCATTTTTTGGAGTTTTTTTATATCTGACAAAGTCATCAAATCTAATTTATCTCTATTGTAAGTATTTTTATCAATATCAATATTCTTAAATAAGTTTTTTTTTACTTTAGAATTTTTATCTATTTTTATAAAATCAGTTATAATAAAAAATATCGCTTTAACGCCAACTTTATTTAAAACTTTTTCAGCAAAATAGTAATTACTTTTAAAACCATCATCAAAAGTTATTAATAAGTTTTTTTTATTTTTTAAATTAAAGCCTTCTTTAAATTTTTTTGGATCTATAAAGTTGTAATTTTTTTTTAGATAAATTAAGTTTTTTTTAATTTTAGAAAAATTTTTTTTATTAACATTATGGAGCATTATAATTCTAAAAGCTGATTTTTTTTTTATAAATAATTTAAAAAAATTATACAAGATAGATAAAATTAAATTTTTATTTTTTTGTAATAAATTTTTCACTTAACTAATAAAATATTTTTCTATAAAGGCTATTTAAAAAAATAATTTTTTTAATATATATTTTAAACAACATAATTAACTTTATTAGTGAACCTTTAAAATTCAAGCTTGAAAAAACAAAATAAATTTCAGTTTTTGAATTCGAAATTTTTAATTTATATGGTTCGTCTCCTGTTGTAAAATCTATCTCATTTGCATTTAATGATTGATCTTTTAAAAGATTATAAAGCAATACATTGCCCGGTGAATAGTTTTTATAATATTGATCATAGGTTGGAAACAAATAAAACAATTTTTTTTTGAATATACTGCCAATATGTAACGAAATTATTTTATTATCTAAACATAAATAAGAAATGTGCGAATATTTATTATTTCTATATATCAACGACAAAAATTTTTTTATCTCATCACTATCTAGATAATTCCAATTATTGGTATTTTTAAGCTGAATCTTTTTATGTTTCACAAAAAAAATCATTAGGTTATTCAATTCATTTTCAGATTTTACAACATGATAAGTTAAATTTCCTAAATTTTCTAATCTTCTGATTTGTCTTCTTGTATCTAGTTCAAATTTTTTAAATATATTAAAATGATTATTATTATTTTTTATTAGTTGGTAAGCTGAATAATCTTTTTTATAAACATCTACATTATTAAACATTTTAATTGTATTAGAGTTAGTTTTTATATTATCTAGAAAAATACCGTCAGCGATTTTATTTTTTTTAATGAAATTAATTAATTGTTTTTTAATGGCCTTATAATCTATAGTAAAATTTTTTTTTATTAACACATCACCATAATCTAAGAAAGGCATTCCACTAAATTTTAAGATTTGAAACATAAATATTTTATGCTTAACAAATGGTAAGATTCCTATTAACTCATTATTTCTATCTAAAACTAAAATTATGTATGAATTTTTACCAAAACATCTAAACCAATTATTCTGCCAAAAAAATGATTGAAATATATCATAGCAATTTTCATCTTCTATTGACTTCCAATATTCTTTTAAATTTTCTAATGATGTAAATACCTCAAATTTATATTCTTTACTCATCTAGTAAATCTTTATTTAATAACTGATAAAGTTTAATTTCTATATTTTCCATTCAAGATTTAGTTGATAATATTTTTTTTCCATGGGAAAGAATATTGTATTTTCCCATATATCTAATAATCTTTTATTTTTTATTTGTTTTTCATAAAATGTTGGCCATGAACATACATTTATATTGTTTTTCCATGCATACTTGAACAGCATAATTTTTTTTTTTTTATCTTTTACATAAGCTGTAAAGTATAATGGACAACCATGTTTTATATTATTCGAGCTTAAAATTGGCCTGATCTTTAAACTTGTGCATACCTTTTTCCAATATTCAAAATTTTTAATTCTTATTTTTTTCTCATAATTTATTTTAATTAAATTAATTTTTTTAATCTGGTAATTTAATGGTTTTACGTGATAAATTTCAAATTTTGATTTAAGATTATTACTTATTTCGTATAATGGTCTTCTTTTTTTAAACTTATTTTTTTCCCAGTTTAAAACTTTTTTTATTAAACTTTTTAAAATATCCAAATATGTAATTATGTTTATCTGAAATTTCTGTTTGATAAAAATAGATTTATTAAAATTTAATATTAATCCAATTTTAGATAGCTTTGGAAAAATTTTAGATGGTGAAAAAAAAGCAAAGTCACATTTATTTTTTATAAAACTGATATCTTTATAGTAAGTATGACAATCATCAATTATCAAAAATATTTTTTTTTTTTTACAAAAATCATATAATTCTCTAGTATCTTGCCTGATACCAAAAAAATTTATTATTAATACTACTTTTGTATTTTTGTTAATTCTTTTTTTTATTTTTTTTAAATCGAAAAAAAAATTATTTTTTGTCTCATAAAATTTATAATTAACTCTTCTTATTTTTTTATTTTGAAACAACACATCACATGAGTATTCTGGTACCAATACATGACAACTTTTTTTTAATTTTAGATTTTTTAAAATCACATCAAATGCTGTACGACCGTTATATGAATAAAATACATTAGTTTTCATAATAATTCCTCTCAACTTATAGGCTTTTTTTATATTTAATATTTTTAGATAATCAACTGATAGGTCTTATCTTTACATGCATTTTTTTATATCTTTCAATATTTAAATGGTTTTTATATTATTGTCTTTTATTATCTTATTTAATAATTATAATTAAGTCTTAATTAAGACTGTACTATAATTGTATATTTAACATTAATCTTCAAGAATGAAAAAAATTAAAGTTTTAGACTGTACATTTAGAGATGGTGGTTATTATAATAACTGGAATTTTAACAAAACTACTATTAACAATTATATAAATAAGATTAATAAGTCCAATGTGGACGTAGTTGAAATTGGCTTTAGATTTCTTTCAAAAAAAATTATTAATGGAGATTTTGCTTATTCATCTGATGACTTTGTTAACAAGCTTGTTTTTGATAAAAAAATTGACCTAGCTATTATGCTTAATGCTAGTGAAATCCTTAAATCAAACAATTATAAAAAACAATTTATTAAAAAAAAATTTTCTAAAATTAAAATTATAAGAATAGCTTGTCATATAAATGAAATTAACAAAATTAAGAGTCACGTTTTTTTTTTTAAACAGCTTGGATATAAGTTGATTATAAATATAATGCAAATATCAAAGCTGAGCGCAGACGATATAATGAGTTTTGTTAAAAAAATTGATTATTTAAAATCTTTAGAAGCACTATATTTTGCAGACTCAATAGGAAGCATGAAACCTAATGATGTTAAGAGAATTTATTCCAAATTAAGTAAAAAAATCAACACACCACTAGGAATACATGCACATAATAATAAAGGTTATGCTTTGCAAAACACTTTAATAGCTCTGAAAAACGGGGCAATTTGGTTGGACTCTACTATTCTGGGTATGGGTCGTGGAGCAGGCAATACTGAGACAGAGATCCTCTTAGCCGAACTAAAAGCAATAGGGTTTAAAAAATATAATCCACAACCTTTATTTGAATTATCACAAAATAATTTTGCTGAGCTAAAAAAAAAATATAATTGGGGAAATTCTGTTTATTATTATATATGTGCTGATAAAAATATTCATCCAACATATCTCCAAACTATATTAAGTGATAAATCTGTAAAACCTGAAAAAGTATTCCAAATTTTAAATAGATTAGGTAAAATAGACTCTTCGTCTTATGACAAGGAATATCTAGAGAGTCTTTTAACTAAATCACAATATAAAAAAAATAGTTTAAAAAATTGGTGTAAAAATTCAGAAATCTTGTTATTAGGAAATGGACCTAGTTTAAAAAATAATAAAAAAACTATAATAGAATTGATCAAAACTAATAAATTAAAAGTATTAAGTTTAAACATAAACAAAGTTATAAGTGAAAAATATATAAACTATTACGTTGCAAGTTATATTGATAGAATATTAATAGATTTACCTAGTTATAATGATTTAAAAAAACCTCTTATTATTCCATCTGATATATTTAGTTGGGCAGTTCATGGGAAAAAAAATACTATAAATACAATTTTTTATGAAATCGATAAAATAGTAGATGATTTTTACATAAAACAAGATTATTGTAGAGTTCCAAATTTCCTTGCTTTTACTTATGCGCTCGCAATATCAAAATTGGGTTCAGCGAGCAAAATATATTTAGCAGGATTTGATGGATATGAAGTTATGTTTGATTCAAGAAACAGCGAAATGTTAAATACTATTAACATTTTTCAAAAAAGTAGAAAAAATCCACAAATAAGTTTTATTACCGGTTCTAAATATCAAATTTAATGATAAAAAATTATAAAAATTTTCTTATTTTCATTCCTGCTAGATATGAGTCCTCAAGATTCCCTGGAAAACCACTTGTTAAAATTTTAGGTATAGAAATGATTAAACGTGTTTATGATAATTGCAACTCAGTAGCTAAAAATAAAACATACGTGCTAACAGATAATAAAAAAATATATAATTTTTGCATAAAACATAAAATTAAATGCTTAATGACGCCAAAAAACTGTAAAACTGGGACAGATAGAATTATCTACATCTCTAAAAAATTAAAAACTGCACTATATATTAATGTACAGGGAGACGAACCATTGATAGAAAAAAAAAATTTAGAGAAATTTATCAAAACAGCAAAAAAAGATAAAGGTAATATTCTAATTGCAAAAAGTAAAATTAATAAAAAACAATTTAAAAATATTAACCTTCCCAAAATAATTGTTAATAAAAATAATGAATTAATTTATATTAGTAGATTGGGTTTACCTGGTTCGAAAAATGGTAAAAATCCCTCAAAAATGTATGGACAAGTTAACTTATATTCTTTTCCATATAAAATAATCAATAATTTTAAAAAATATAATAAAAAAAATTATATTGAGGAAATTGAAGACATTGAAATTTTAAGATTTTTATACGAAGATCATAAAGTTAAGGTGATAGAGTTGAAATCTAATAATCATGCTGTAGATATACCTAGTGATATCATAACAGTTGAAAAAATTATGAAAAAAAATAGAAAATATAATAAATAAAATAAGTCATGATAGAAGAAAAAGTTAGAAATGAAGGTGTTTTTTATAAAAAAAAATGGCTAAATACCTTAACTGTAAAAAAGTTAAAAAAAATTCTTTCCTCTAGTGAGGCCTATGAAAAAACTAATAGAAAAGGTATTTTTTCTACTACAAAAAAACAATTAATTAAAGACCTTTTTAAATTTGAATTTAATCGCTTTAGATACTCAATATATCTTTTACAATTATCAAAAAAACTTAAACTAGAAAAAATTGCCAATGGAATCTTTAATGAACAAAGCCAGCTTAAAGTTATTGATAGCTATATTTCAAGAATATCAATTGATCCAATTATAGAGTGGCACCAAGATCAGGCATTTTCAGGCAGAGAAAATGTAAAAGAAAAAGAATTAAAACATCCAGACAATGGTTTTGTGAAATTTTTTTTTTTTTTAACAGAAGTTGATCATAACAATGGAAGTTTAGCTTATATTCCTAATAGCAATACAATATCAGTAGCTTACAAAAAAGCACTTTACAATAAAGAAATTATTTATAAACCATTTTGGAAACTTAAAGATTTCAGGCAGCAATTAAAAGAGAATAAAGATAAAATTTTAAAATATGTGTCTGAAAAAACTCTAAAAGAATTTTTAGCTAACTCAAATTTCATTGAAAAAAAAAGTGACACCGATGTTTACGATAAAAGTTTAATGCCTGGTGATGCAATTATTTTTGATGAGCATGGTGTACATAGGGGCTCAAAACCATCTTATAATGATAGATATGTTGTAAGATTTTGCTTTCAAAGAAAAAGATTTGATAATCAATCTACTGCCAAATAGTAGAGTGTGTTATTGTTTTTTTATTTTTGCGATGCGTCAGATTATATAAAATTTCTTTTATCCTTGGCGTAAAATAAAAAAAAAGAGTTTTAATTCTTGTTAGTATTGACATTAAATTTTTTCGGAAATATCTTGGATTATAATATTCATTTGTAAGATCATAATCAGGTAAAAATTTTTCTACAAAATTTAAAGGATTTTCAGGATTTTTAATTTGTTTTTCAATCTTTTCGTGCCTAATATGATAATGCAACCTTGTATCTTTAGCATAGCCTTGATGAAGTAAGCTTGATTGAAAAATTAATAGATCTCCTCTATGCGCTTCAATTTCATCATAAACATTTTTGTTTAATTTTAAAAATGCTTGATCGGTATTCGGTCGTTCAGCTAATGGCATATCATAATCTTTTAATAATTGATTTTTACACCTTGGAACAATCCTAAATCCTTTTTCATCTTTTAAATATATTACTAATTGAAATTTATCTGTCGATGGATAATCCAAGCAATCTCTATGCCATTCACCTTGGTATTTAAAAAAATTAGAGTTCGTGTGTAATCTTAATAGCGTTGACTTAAAGTCGTCCCAGCCAACTAATTCACAAAAAAAATCTTTATAATTTAATTTAGAAAACTCATTGAAAATATCTTTATTAATTTTCTTGTTAAAAGGAAATTCAACGCCAAACACATTTAAATATTTAAATTTAGGATATTCTCTATAAATTTTAATATATTTCCATTTACCCTCTAATGCTTTTTTTTCCACATCCAAACTACATTCTGTCAATAATTTCAAATCATTTTCTTTAAAAAAATTTTTTTTGATTAAATATCTATTTTTGTGGAAAAAATCTTTATCAATTTTAGAAATCATAAGAAAATATTATATTAAATTAATTATATATGTAATAATGCATAATGCAAATTGGAATTGGAGCAGCTCAACTAAGACCCGAACTTAATCTAGAGTTTTTAACAATTTTTGAACACAGTGTAAAAGAATCTATCTTAATTCATTCTTGCGATAGTTATCCAAATACAAATATTTATTTTGAAATAACTAAAAAAAAAAAATTGCCTCAACCTAAAATTATAACCAAAATTTTAATAAATAAAAATCCTTTAAAAAAAATTATCAATATTACAAAAGAAATAGATCACTACATGTTTAAATTTAATACTTCAAAACTTCAATATCTTCAAATATGTAACAATCCACACAAAAACTTTTTTAATCAATTTTTATTAAAAAATATACTTAGTAAAAATAAGAATAAATTTGAAAAAGTTGTTCTGGATTGTTTTTTTTCTTATAGTAAAAATATACTAAATTTGATTGAAGATAAAACTTATAGTGGGATTGTAACAACTTTAAACCTTTTTCAATCCGGAGCCAGTTTTGATCTATTGAATAAAATAAAAACTCTAAATAAAGAAATTATTATAATCAGTCCATTCGCAAGTGGAAAATTAAAATTTCTTTACGATAATCTTAACAATGATGAAAAAGAATTCATCACTTCTTTAAAAAAAAAATACAACCAAGAACTTGAGGCTATAAATTTGATGTATCTTAAATCATTATATAGTGTCAAATATATTATTTTAGGAACAAGAAACTTTAATAGGTTTAAAACACTAATTTCAGCAACTAATTTCAATAGATCTTTGACTGAGGATGAAATTCACAAAATATCAAAAATCCAAAAACCCTTTCATTAATTAAATATACATTCTCTTTTTTTTTATAATTACTGAAAGAATATCAATAAAAAATCTTAATCTTAAAAAATTATATACAATTTTTCTATTAAAGAATTTATTATTACTAATTAGCTTCTTAATTTCTTTGTATCGCTTTAACATTATCAAATTTAACAAATATTCACTTAAATAACTTTTTTCAAATTTAAGAAAAAAAAGTTTATTCTTTGAAAAATAACTCTTATTATTTTTTTTTAACTGAGATAAAAAAATTCTTTTTTCAAAGAAAAAATTTTCTGGTTGTTTATAACTTCCACTATTAAAATGTATTCTAGTTTTTACTAAAACCCGATAGAGTAAATCAATATACGTTACACGTGACAGCTTCATAACAAAATCAAAATCAGAAATATGATTAAATAACCTACTAAAATTTATTTTATTTGCTTTTATTACGCTCATTTTAACCATTACAGTAGAAAAACTTATAAAATAATTGTTTAATAATTGTGTGTAAATTTTTCCAGTAGGTAGGTTTTTCTTTTTATAGCCTATCTTTTGACTGTTTTTAGAAAAAAAAAGTTCGTTGCAAAATACAAGGCCTAATTTTTTGTTACTATTAAATAATTTTATTTGTAATTTTAATTTATTCTTGGTCCATAAATCGTCTACATCTAAAAAACTTACATAACTCCCTTTGCACTTTTTTAGAGCATTTTGCCTAGCATGTCCTAATGTAATAGTTTTTTTAGATCTGTAGACCTTAATACGTTCATCATTATATGATTTAATTTTTTTTACACTTTTATCATTAGAAAAATTATCCCAAAAAATTAATTCCCAATTTTTATAACTTTGTTGTAACAAACTTCCTAATGAGTCATTAATAAAATTTTCACCATTTTTACAGTTCATTATTACTGAAACTAATGGTTTTCTATATTTCACTTTGATAATAACTGATTGTTTTTTTTAAACCCTCAGCCAATGTTGTTTTTGGTGACCAATTTAAAATTTTTTTTATTTTCCTAATAGAGGGATACAAGCTCATATTTTCTCCAGATCTATATTTAATTTCACCAAACATAGGTTGACCTTTTCCAATAATTTTAACAATTTTTTTTATCATCTGTCGAATTTCAACAGGTTTACCAGTTCCTATATTAAAAATTTCACCATCAAGTTTAGAATTATTTGAATTAATTATTAACTCAACAGCTTTACATAAATCATCAATATATATAAAGTCTCTCAACTGCTTACCCTCTGAAGTTGGAAATTTTTTATTTTTAAGACAGCCATCAACTATTTGTGGAATAAACCTTTTATTATCTTGACCCGGACCATAAGCAAGAAAAACTCTTAAAACTGTTGTTTTAATTCCCAATGTCTTATGTAACATTTGCAAATAATGCGTGGAAGCTGTTTTTGAAAATGAATATGTTGAGAATGGATATTCTCTCATATCTTCCCTAAGAGGTGAAATATTTGACCCATACTCATCACTACTTCCAATTTGAATAAATTTTTTTATATTTTTAAATTTTATATTTTCAAATATTTTTTGAATTAATGAATAATGATTTAAAATGATGTCTGATTTTTTATTTTCTTCAATATTTTTATGATCTATATAACCGCTACAATTAATAATATAAAGATCTTTAAATTTATTAAATATACTTGATAAATTTTTACTTTTTGTAATATCGGCTTTAATTACTCTATAATTTTTTTTATGTATTCTTATTTTATTGTTTTTTGTGACTATAATTATTTTATTTTTTTTACTTAAATATTTTCCTAGATTGGTTCCTATAAAACCGCTACCACCTAAAATCAAAATTGTTTTTTTATCTAAAAGCACTATACTTTCTTAAAGTTTTATCTAAAACATCTCTTTCTCTTTTTGTATCTACACACTGCCAAAAACCTTCATGTTTAAAGGCTAATAATTGTCTTTCTTTACTTAACATTTCAAGAGGCCTTTTTTCTAATATAGTTTGATCATTTTTCAAATATTTAAATATTTTTTTCTTAAAGACAAAAAAACCACCGTTGATCCATCCACTTGCAACCTGTGGTTTTTCTTTAAATTTTAAAACTAAATTGTTTCTTAAATTTAGTTCTCCAAACCTTGCTACTGGATGAACTGCTGAAACGGTAGCTATTTTTCGATGTAATTTATGAAAATTATATAGCTTCTTTATATTAATATTAGAAATTCCATCCCCATATGTTAAAAAAAAATCATCATTTAATACGAACTTTTCCAATCTTTTTAACCTACCTCCAGTTAAAGATTCTTTGCCAGTATAGACAAGTTTTACTTTGTAATTAAATTTTTTACTATTGAGGTATTTTTTAATAACTTCATATTTATAACCACCTGCGATTATAAAATCATTAACCCCAAATTTATTATAATGTTCCATGATATGTTCTATCATCGGTTTTTTTCCAATTTTGATCATTGGTTTTGGGATTGTTTTTGTATACTCAGCCATTCTGGTGCCTAAGCCACCTGCTAAAATTATTGCTTGTATCATACTACTGTGTAACCAATAAATGGATGAAAGTTAAATCTTTTAAATTTTGTCTTTTTTAAATTAAAAAATTCTTTAATTGCTTTTGTTTCTCCAGCAAATTTATCATAATTAATTTGATCAAAAACAATAATACCACCCTTCGAAACTAGGTTAACCAAATTTTTTAATGCTACGATCGTCGGTTTATAAATATCAAAGTCAATATATAACAGCGCAATTGTACACTGATTATTTTTTTTTACCCATTTTGGGATTGTTTTTACCGCATCACCAACAACTAATTCAATCTTATTAATATGCCCCTGAGATCTGTTTAAATTATTTATGCTGATTACCTCTTTAAGCAATTTCAAGTTTTTTTTTGAAAATTGCTTGGTACTAATTTTTCCATCAAACTTTGAAATACTTCTGAATCCATCAAAAGTATCAAAGCTTATTATTTTTCTATTTAATGCATATGGCTCTAGAACTGAAGAAAGTAACGAAAATAGTACAAGGTGATTTCCATTATTACTCCCACATTCTACAATATAACCAGATATATCTAAAATTTGGTCAAATAGCTTAAACCTTGCTATTGAGTCAGATACCTCCTGTCTTGTTGAAAATAAAAAAGGGTTATCAGCAACAAAATCACTTGAAACACTTTTTAATATTTTTTTCCTTCTTAAAAAATATTCTTTTTCTTTTCCTGACCTAAACCTACCAAGATTATTGCTCATTATAATCTTCCCAATTCATATCTTTTTGAGAAATACTTGAAGGCTTAATTGGCCATTTTATTTTAAATTTCTTATCATTCCATCTAATTCCAGCCTCTTTTTTTGGATTATAGAACTGGCTACAAAAATACAATACCGAAACATTATTTGTTAAAGTTTGAAAAGCATGTGCACATCCTTTTGGAACTATAAGAATTTGTTTTTTATTTTCACTTAATCTAAAACCTTGCCATTTCATAAATGTTTTAGATTTTTTTCTTAAGTCAATAATCACATCAAAAATTTGTCCTTTTAAACATGTTATAGACTTCATCTCTTCAAAGGGTTTTTTTTGAAAATGAAAACCTCTAATTGTCCCTTTTTTTTTTGACTCTGAAAAGTTAGTTTGAGCTACTTTATCTGGCACAAAAAGCTCTTTAAAAACTTTTTTATCAAAAAGTCTAGTAAAACTACCCCTTGCATCTTCAAAAGAGTTTAAAGTTATTAAATAAGAGGACTCAATTTTATTTTTTTTTATTTTCATGCTTTAATAAATTTTTCTTTTATTCTTTTATCTAATATATTTAATCTTATTAAGTCTTCTTTATTTATTTTTTTTAGTGTCATTTTTTTTTTGAGATTCAAAATTGTATCATCTATTTTCATCTTTGGATAATTGTTTGGGGCTATCTGTTTAAAAGCATCAAAATTTACCTTATAAGATCTTTTATCAGATGGTCTCTCTGCCAGAACTTTTAGGGGTATATTGCCAAGAACTTTGGATACTTTTTGTGCTAATTGTAAAACAGTGAAATTCCAAGAATTACTTCCAGTGTTAACACATAAATAGTTTTTTTTAATTTTTTCATAATCAAAACAGAAAATGATAGCTCTAGACATATCCCTAACATCTATAAGAGGCCTAAAAGGTTTCCCATCACTTAAAATTTTGATTTCTTTATTATATAAAGCTGAAAATACAAAATCATTTAATACTAAATCCAACCTTAATCTTGAACTTTCTCCACAGGCTGTAGCAAATCTTAAACTAAAAACTTTAAAATTTTTTGAGGCAATTTTTTTCAAAGCTTTTTCAGAATATATTTTACTTTTAGCATAAACTGTTAAGGGATTAAGTTTGAAATTTTCTTTCTTACTTTTATTTCCATACGACCCATAAACTGAACAGCTTGAAGCAAAAACAAAGCACTCTGTACCAAGTTTTTTTGCTAATTTTGCAACCCTAACAGTAGTTTTGTAATTAATATCATATGTAATTTTTTTAAACTTCTGACCCATTGGGTCATTAGATATTGCTGCTAAATAAATAACAATTTGTTTGTTAGCTAATATTTTATCATTTAGATTTCTAACATCACAATAGTATTGTTTGATATTTTTTTCTTTTAGATTTTTGTATATTGTCTTGTTTTGAAAAAGTCCTATATCCAAACCGTAAACAGAAAATTTTTTATAGTCTATCATCTCGGTGAGCTTTGACCCAACGTAACCAAGGTTTCCAATTATAAGAATGTTTTTTTTCACTATGATTTGCGTAATCTATAATGTAAAAATATAACCAAAACAACACATAAATGAACTTATCTACAGGAATTGTTACTGGAATTGGCAAAGGTATTGGACTGGAGATTACAAAGTTTTTACTTGAAAAAAAATATAATGTAATAGGTATTACAAGATCTGATAATGCCTCATTAAAAAGTTTAAAAATTAAATTCAAAAAATCATTTGAATATCATATTTATGATTTATCCAACATAAGTGAGCTAGAAAATTTTAGTAAAAAAATATGTAAAAATAAAAAATTGTCGTTTTTAATTAATAATGCAGGTATCAGGTGTAGAAGAAAATTCTCTGATAGTAGTTTAGATTCGTTAAAAAAAGTTATGGAAAATAATTTTTATTCTCCATTTATTTTGACAAAAAATTTTATTAAATATTCTAAATCCCAAAAAAAAAGTATTGTTATGATAACTTCAATTGTAGGAAATCTTGGCTTTGATGAATTGTCCAACTATGCCACTTCTAAAGGTGCTTTAGAAGCACTTACAAAAAGTTTATCAATAGAATATGCAAAAAAAAATATTAGAATAAATTCTGTTGCACCAGGATTCATTAAAAGTAGCTACTTCTCAAAATTTAAAAAAAATAAAAAATTATATAATTGGACTATTAGTAAAATTCCAATGAAACGATGGGGTAAATGTGATGAATTATCACCTATGATAGAGCTATTAATATCTGAAAAAAGCTCATATATTACTGGCTCAACTATATTTATTGATGGTGGTTGGAATGCCTAAAAAAATTTTAAAAAGTATTGGATTAATTCCTGTAAGATTAGAGTCAAAAAGATTACCAGGTAAAGCACTTCTAGACTTAGATGGGCTACCAATAATAGTTCATACTGCAAAAAGAGCACAACTATCTAAAATGCTAGATGAAGTTTATGTTTGTACTGACAGTATTGAAATTATTAAGATTTGTAAAAAACATAAAATTAAAACAATCAAAACTAAAAAAAAATTTTCAAATGGAACAGAAAGAATTGCTTCAATTGCCCCAAAGTTTAAAAATTCCATAATTGTTGATATTCAAGGAGATGAACCACTAATAAAACCTAGTTATATTGATAAGTTAATAAAATTTCATAAAAAACTAATCGATAAAGCAGAAATTATTATTCCAACAATTGAAATGAGACATGATAGCAGCTCTACTAATGTAAGAGTTCTTAAATCTAAATCAAATAGAGTATTGTTTTTATCTAGAGCAAAAGTTCCTAGACAATATATTGCTAATATTAAAACAATTTCTAAACATGTGTCAGTGATTTCATTTACATATAATGGATTAATGAAATATAGAAAATTAAAAAAAAGCTATTATGAACAAATTGAGGACATAGAATTGTTAAGAGCTATAGAAAATGACATGCAGGTTTATAGTGTCAAACTTGAAGGTGACTCTTTTTCAATCGACATAAACGATGATTATTTAAGAGCCAAAATTGCCATTAAGACTGATGATATCAGAAAATTATACTAATGTATTCTCAACTTTCGGCAACCTATGAAAATAGTAATTTCCCTGTAATAATTTCTAATAACTGTATAAAAAATATCTCAAATTATTTAAAAAATTATAAAAAAAAAGACACAATTTTAATTGTTGATGAAGTTTTTAAAAATAAAAATTATCACCCATCACAAGAATTTAGTAAATTATTAAAAGAAAATACAATTTTTTTTTGTAAAGCTGGGATAAAAAAAAAAAACTTTAAATATATCTTAAGTATAATCAATTTTTTAAATTTAAAAAAAATTTCTAAAAATGGCTTGATAGTATCAATCGGTGGAGGTGTAATTAGTGACATGGTGGGATTTGTTGCATCTATTTATAAAAGAGGTTTAAAGTTAATACATGTGCCAACAACAATGACGAATATGGTCGACAGTTGTATTGGAGGAAAAACGGGGATCAATTATTTAAATCAAGTTAATTTATTAGGAACATACTATCATCCAATCATAATATTCATTGATATCCGATTTTTAAAAACATTAAAGATAAGAGATTTTAAATCAGGTTTAGTTGAAAGTATAAAAAAAGCATTTATAGCGGATATAAATTTTTTCAATTATATGCATAATTTTTCTGAAAAGATTTTAAATCTTAGTGAAGAACATTTGTTTGAAGTGATCAATAAATCAATTAATCAAAAAATTTATTTAACATCAAACGATGTAAAAGAAAATTCATCAAGATTATTATTAAACTATGGTCATACTTTTGGACAAGCGTTAGAGAGTTATTATAAAATAGATGAAAAAAACCTTACACATGGCGAGGCAGTAAGTTTAGGTATGGTATCTGCAGCTAAAATGTCTGAAATATTATATAATGATAACAAAATGTTAAAAATACATTATGAAATTCTTAAAAGTTACGGCATGCCAACAAAAATTGATGATATGAATCTTAAAAAACCAACAATTAGCAAACTATGTTCGTATATTTATAATGATAAAAAAAGAAAATCTGAAACAAACAGGTTCATTGTATGTAAAAAAATAGGTAAGGCTGAAATAGTTGATATAGATTCTAAAAATCTAATAAAAAGATCTTTTTCTGAAATAATAAATTAATGTTATCAATTAATTGGATCTCTAACAATTCTAGAAATCAAAAAGAAATTTCAATTAATAATTATATCAATATTAACTCTAAATCAATAAAACAGGATTATCTAAATTTCATTAGAAATTTAAAAAGGCTTAAACATAAAAATAAAAATATACAATTCCACTCATCTTTTAATAAAAAATATAACTTGTTTGATGTTGGAATAATTGAAGAAAAATCAATCTACAAATCTGAAAATATTTTTGAAATTCTTAAAATTTTAGCTTTAAAAAAAATTCTCAAAAAAAATAAAAAAATTAAAATTATAAATCTAGATGTTAAATCTTATAAAGCAGTAAAATTACTAAAAAAAAAAAATAATATTAAAATTGCTAATGAGACAAATTTAAATATAAAATATCTTTTTTATAATATTGAAAGACTAACGAGAATTAATTATAAACAATTAAATGTTTTTGGTCATATAATTAAAAGATTAGTCTCAAAAATTTTTCTAAAAAGTAATCTAGATATTAAGGATTATACTAATGTAATAATCTCGAGTACCTATAGAACTATAAATAGAAATTTAAAAGATAAAAAAGAAATTAAAAAATATTTTTTTGGGGATTTAAATAAAAAGATTAAAGACAAAAAAAACCTTTTTTTGGTTCATTATTATAAACAACAAAAAAATATATTTTTTTATGATAATATATTTAAAGAAAAATCTGATAAGAAAGATTATTTTGTTCTTTTTGATAGTTTAATCACTTTTAGAAATTTATTTAAGACATCAAAAATTTTTTTTAAATTTTTTTTTAACAGAAAAAATATTAATTCAATAAAATATAAAATTTTTTCTAATCAAGAACTCAATATTTATTGGGAGTTAATCTCAGAAGACTGGTGCCAAAATTTTTATGGATCCCCAGCATTTATATCAATAAATTATAGTTTATTTTTTAATGAAATTTTTACAAAAAGTGAAAATCTTAAAGCTATATATTTTAATTTTGAAAATCAAAATTTTGAAAAAATAATTAACAATCAATCTTATAAAACTAAAATTAAAACATATGGTATTACAAATGCATCTGTAAGATTTTGGGATTTAAGATATTTTAATCTAAAGATAAATCCGAAATTTTCTCCAAATTATATTATTACTAATAAGAATTACCCTCTAAATTCAAAATTTTTAAAAAGCAATTTTAAAAGTAAAATTATTAAAAAAGATGATATTTTTAATTCTACTATATTTAAAAAAAAAGAAATTATAAAAAACAAAAACAAAAACAAAAACAAAAAAAATAAAATACTTATAGTTGGAGATTATATATCTAAATATAATATAGAATTTTTAAACATGCTAAATCACAATTATAAGATCTTAAATAATTATAAGTTTTATTTCAAAAATCATCCAGCCATTAATATTAATTTAAATAATTTCAGATGTTTAAATATAAATAATGAAAATCAAAAAATTGCTGAATGTTTTGACAAATATGAGAAATCAATATTCATTTATTCTTCTACTGCAATTTTAGATGCAATAAAATTTAATCATGAATTTTGCCTTTATATTTGCGATAATACTATTGATTTTTCACCTACAAATGGATTAAAGAATATAAAAAAAATATTTAATATTGATGATTTATTAAAGTTTATTAAATAAAATATTTTTTCTATCTTGATATTAAACAATAAAATAATTTAATTTAATTTTAAAAAATTAGCTATATTTTCGTTAACGTTATCACTTCTTAAACAAAAATTTGTATTAGGCTCATCTATTAAATAACTTTCTAAATTATATGTTTTTTTCAAAAGATCTTTATAACTTGTAATACAGATCAGTTCTTTTTTTCTTAAATCATTTAAAAATTGTATATTTTTCATTAATGGGTTTAAATAATAAGCATTATTTGTAATTGATTTTAATTCTAAAATCATTGATGAGCCCCAACTTAAAATTAATTTTGATTTGGTGGCTAAATCATAAGTATTTAATGCTTGATCAACAAATTCTACTTTTGTATCTTTAAAATAATTTTTTTCAAAATTATTTATATTGTTTGAATTATGTTTAAATATTATTTTCAAATTAGGAAATGTTTTTAGTAGATTTTTTAACCAATTAAGATGCTCTAGATATATTGAAGAATATCCATCATACTTATCCCATGGCCCATTTGGATAAAAACTATTACTTCCAATGTATAATATATCATAATTTTTTTTTACTTTTGAGAATTTTTGAAAAATATTTTTAATGTAGAAATTATTATTCATATAAAAACTTCCAACTGGAACATTTTTATTAATATCAGAAAATGTTTTTTTATTATCAATGTATGAATAATTACCGTAACAAAAGAAAATATCTGCCTTTAAATTAAAAGTAGTTTGACTAACTTGACTAATATTTTTTTGTAAATAGCAAATTTTAGTTCCTTCTTTTTTAAAAAAATAGTTTTTAATATTATTGGAATTTTGAATTCTAAAATTTAATATATATTTAACTTTAATTTTTTTGGCTAATAATTCATAGTAAAAACAATCATCAATTATTTTTAAAAATAAATAAAATAAATTTATTCTCAATTTGAATGAAAAAATAAAATTAAGAATAAAAAATTTCATTATTTGAGAAAATGAAATTCTTTTTGAATAGTAGCCAATAAATCTTGGAATAAAAATACTATTGATTTTTTTATTTATTTTAAGATTTCTTCTTTTATTTATTATTATATCTTTTTTATTAAATAACTTGATGAAGTTTTGAATAAGTTTTACATCTTCATTTTTTTCTATTTCGTCAATTAAAATTTTGCCCTTGGATATATTTTTAAATGTTTTATTTTTGATTTTAATATAAATAAAATAAATAAAGTATTTTATGAAATATTTAACAAATTTTATCAAATTACAGTTTTTTGATATATAAATTTTTTTGGATTTTTTAAGAAGCAAGTTATCAAAATAAATTTTTTTTACATAAAAATCTATTTCATTCTTGTCAATATTAAATATATTAAAAATTATTTTTTGCCATGATTTATAACTTTCAGACTGTTGTGTGACACTTATTTCTGATAAAATTTTCTTATAATTTTCAAACAAGTTAATATTATCATCATATGGAAATTTTTTAAAATACATAAGAAATATTTTTTTTTAGTTTTTTTTTAGTTTTTCAGATGCAACTTTATAAATTTTATTACAGGCTTTTTGTAGAAATTTTAAATCATGTGAAACTACTACTATTGGGATATTCTTTTTAACTATTTTTAATGTTTTTAAAAGATTTTTAATATTATTCTTATCTAAACTGTTTGTTGGCTCATCGAGTATTAAAATTGATGGCTCTCTAAATAGCGCTCTAGCAATTCCTACTCTTTGCATTTGGCCCCCAGAAAGGTTTGATCCATTTTCACCTACTTTTCTTTGAAGCATATTTATTGAAAGCCCAGCATTTAATGTGGCATGTTCTAGTTTATATTTATAATCTTTAATATTTTCATTACTATAAATTATATTCTTTTCTATAGATTCGTTGTTTAAATATACTTTTTGGGGCACATATCCAATTCTATTAATCCAGTTAGTGCTATTTTCGAATAGTTTCTGCTTATCAATTAGTATCATCCCTTTCTTCGGTGCAAGTAAACTTGTTATTAGCATCAGAAAAGTTGTTTTACCGCTACCACTTGGACCATAAATTCCTAAAAAATCCTTTTTAAGAATTTTTATATTTAAACCTTTAAAAATTTTGTTGCTCTCATAACCAAACTCTACATTTTTAAATTCAATACTTTTTTTAAAATTATATTTTTTTTTATTTTCTTTTTTTACAATATCTAAATCTAAATATTTTTTAGTTATTATAACTGATGGTTTTGCATAATTTAAATTTTGAACACTAGCCAATAGTCTTGATGATACGGGCAATAATCTCAATGATACTATTACATAAATACCCAATATCTGACTTGTTTCATCCACATTAAGTTCAAGAAAATAAAAACTTGTAAAAATTACTACAAAAATTGACAAAACTACAAAAAACTCAAAAAACATTTTTACAATATATTGAAAAGCAGTAACATAAAAAGCAAAAACTAAACTATTTTTTGTTAAATTTTCAAAATATTTTAGCAATTGAGTTTTAGCTGAATATATTTTTGTATTTAAAATTCCTAAAAAACTTTCCTGAAGAGTTTCAATTCTTTTTTCTTCAAAATACTGTCTTTTAACACCCCAATTATAAAGCTTTTTTCTAAAAATCTTTTGCACATATATAAAATATATAGATAGGGTAAATATTAAAAGGAATGTTAATTTAAGATCTATAAAAATTAAACAAACAGATATTGTAACTATAATAATCAAATCTGTTATGAAAAAAAGAAAAGATCCCATAGCTAATGAAAATATATTTACCTCTGATACAACTGATTGAATTATTTTTGATGAATTGTTTTTCAAATGCCACAATAAATTTGCATCTATACATTTCTGATAAATCTTACCTGAAATTTCTCCCTGAAGTTTATAAATAAACTTATTTTGATACCATGATAAAAAAGACAGAAAAAGAGTTCTTATAAAAAAAACTAAAACAAATAAAAAAACACTAAAAATGAGGTATTCTTCTCTTGTATTAAGATTTATAAATTTTTTTATATTAAAATATTCATTTATCCATAAATCGGATCCATTAATGATAAGTGCTGTAATTGGTATTATTGTTGAAAAACTTAATACTTCCAGGATAGCTCCAATTAATGACAAAAAAACAAATAAACTTATGGAGTTTTTTTTATTATCTTTTAAATACTTATAAATAATTTTAGTTGTATATTTCAATTCAGCTATTTTTTATTTAAATTTATTTTGTTATTAATATCTTAGTGTATAAAAATATCAGCAAATTATATATCTTTTAAAAAATTTACTAGTTTTTCTATTGGTTTTGACTCTTTTCGTGCGTATTTATTTCTAAATAATTTTACCATATCTTTTACGTCTTTTGATTCCCACCATGTATCAACGTTTTCATATATCTCATTAATTTTCTTTGCTGCTTTTTTGTAGTCTTCAAAAATAATACCCTTTTTAATCATCATTTTAAACAATGGCCTTGCTGCAGGTCTTATAAACTCTAAACCATTTTTTAATATCATAATGCACGGGCTATTAATTGAAATATCCTGATAGAAAGCAGTCCCTTCAGTAGTATGAACAGTAATTCTAGAATATCTTTTTAGTAATGGTATTGATCTTTTATCGTTTTTAATCCGGATAAAGTTTTTTTTATAAAATTTAAAAGATCTCCAATATTTAAGATTATCTATATTTCTGCCATCAGTTTTAGGGTGTGGTTTTAACAGCAATTTTATTTTTAATTTCTTATTCAATGCATCAAAAAATATAGCCATATTCTTCTTATAAAGATCGTTGTTTAAATAAATATTGAATCCGTGATTTTGAAATGGTATTCCGTCTAATACTATTAATATTTTTTCTTTAATTGCTTTACTGGTAGGATAATTTTTTTGATAAATAAACATTGGTATGTCATTTTTTTTTTCTTTCCATCCATATGTTAAAAATTTATCTAAATATTTTTCTTCTGGGGACTTATTGACAGTAAAATATGAAACTCCGTAATTACATCCATGTTGCCATGAAATAATAGGAATTTTTTTTTCTGCAATTTCAGCATAATAAAATCTAAATATTTCATAAAAAGTAAAGCCACTCATTGTAAAAATAAACGAAGGGTTTGTTGGGAGGTTAATGTTTTTACTCAATTCTCTATTTTTATGGTATCCTTCCAAAAAACAGGTTGGTATAATTTTATAAAAAATTTGTCTAAAAAAATACTGAAATTTTTTATTATTGTTTGAATTTTCAGAAAATTTATTTGTTAGAATTTTTCTTAAAGATATATCAGTTTTTATTTTTACATCTTTTGGAAAATGCCAGTTTCTTGGAATAAAGCCTAATTTAAAATACAATAAGCATCTATCAAAAATTGATAAATTAGTTTCACAGATTACAGGTACATTATTATTAAGATTTAAGTTTTTGACACTTGAGAATTTTAATTTTTGTAAATTTAGGAATTTTGATTGATATTTTTTTTTTATAAAAGTGTGTTCTGTGGATAAATAATTTAATATCTCTATGTCTAAATTATTAGACTTCTCCATGTTATATTGTAAATAAACTGCCTCTAATGTATTGTTGCAACTTAGACAAGAGTTCTCATCGTAAAGTCTTACTATTGATGTAATTTTTTTTTCTATTTTCTTTATGTTGTTATATTTAAATAATAAAATATTTATTGCTTTTCTTAACCATGGGCTTAGTAGAATTTCCCAATACCTTCTTGAAAAATTAACATTATGTATCGTGTTTAATTCTTTACTTACAATAGTTAGAATTTCTTTTTCCAACTTTTGAGATAACAAAAAGTTTTTGTATATTTCATTATAACTTTCTTTTTCTTTAGTGTTAATTGTAACATTATATTTTTTTTTTAATCGATCATTTAAACACCAACTACCCAATACATAATTCTCTTTATTAGATATAAATAATTTTTCAAAATTATCACAGACTAAATTCATCAGTTAATTTTTATATTTTTAAAAGATTGGTATTTATTATTTATATTTAACCATATTTGATATTTAGACACATTTAAATGTTTTATTTTATGAAAAGTAAAACCAATACAATTCCTTATATAACTTCATACTATAAAAAAGACTGGGGATTTTGTTGTGCGTATAAAAAATATAGTAAAAATAGTAAATTCAAAGTTGTTATAGAATCATCATTTAAAAAGGTCACTTAAACTATGGAGTATTAATAATTAAAGGAAAGAGTAAAGTGGAGATTTTAATGTCAACTTATGTCTGCTATCTATCAATGACATTTATTACATCCATGAGAGTAATAGATTAAAACATAATATTGATAATTTAAAAGAAACTATTTTTTAGTAATCATTAAACTTATATTGCCTTCACCATACAATACTCTCGCAATTTCATGATCATATTTAGAGTAAAAGGGCGCCAAAAATCTTCTCATATTTTGAATTTTAACTGGCTTTCTCACTCTATAAATATCCTTAAAGCCAATTTTTTTAAGTTTTAAAATTAACTCTTTTTCCTCATACATTTTATACTTTGGGGCTAAAATCCTATCTTTTAAAGTAATTATAAAATCGTCATCAATTAATTTCAAAAATGAAATATATTTTTTGTATGTTGAAACATCATAATTTTTTTTGAGAAAATTATGATGTTTCAACATAATTTTTTTTGAGAAAATTAAATCAAAAAATTCTCTTACTAACGGATTGGTTCTATATTCAGGTCTAATTATTTCCATCATTGTTCTAGTAATCAGTCCATTCTTGCCATGAACCATTATATGAGATTTACCGCCAGGTTTGAGTGTTCTATAGATTTCTTTAAATCCTTTAGTGTCATCATTCATATGGTGAATAACACCTTGGCATAGAATAAAATCAAAATAATTTTTTGGAAATTTGGTTTTCTCTATACTTCCTACATGAATTTTATACTTATTTTTGTATTTCTTTAAATTTTTATCAATTGGCTTCAAGATGTGTCTTTTCAGATCAATTAAGTGTACCTTATCAGCTCCAAGTCTAAGTAAATTTAAAGCTCCCGCGCCAGTCGATCCACATCCAAAATCACCACATATTTTACCTTTAAAATAATCTTTTTTTAGCTTTAGATTTTCACAAGATAATAAATTTTTTATTCGATTTAATGAGTTTTTTGTTTTATTTTGCTTTAAATGAATTGTATGAAAAATATTTCTAGTTTTTTTGTCGTGTAATTTCATTTGAATAATATTAATTTAAATTAAAAAGTATTTAAGTACATTTTATGTATCAAAAAAAACGTCATTTTGTCAATGAGGGATTTCTAAAAATCAAAAATTTTATGACCTCAGCTGAAAAAAAGAAAATTGTGAGAGTTTTTTTAGCTGTTTTAGAAAAATACATTGAAAAAAAAGAATTTAGCAAATTTAGAAATCTAAAATCTTTAGAAAATGAAAGATTACACAAATATCTAATTTCTCTAAGAAAAGGCAAACCACTTATCTTCAGTAATTTTTATGACGAACTTAAATTGAATGCAGAATTAAGGTCAATTTTTTATTCAAAAAAATTTTTAAAAATTTTTTCATATTTATTGAATACAAATATTTCAAACCTTTATCTTAATGGATTTATGTTTAGAATTGATAGTCCAATAGATAATAAAAATATACTAGAATGGCATCAAGATGGTTCATATTACGAACAAACTTATCCAAAATTTAATGCTATGGTTTGTTGGTTGCCAGTAACAAATAATAATGAATATAACGGAACTTTAAAATTTGTTCCAAATAGTCATAAAAAATTAATTAAAACAAAAAAACAAAAAAAAAATGCATCTGAACAGTTTAGTATTAAAGTTTCAGATAAAAACAAAATCTTGAATCTGGACTCAAGTTTTGGAGATGCAAACTTTTTACATATAAACATTAAACATAAAAGTGGGATTAATAAATCTAATTTTTTTAGATTAACCATTGGATGTAGATGTCATGATACTTCAAAAAAATTCAATTTAGGAAGAGAGGTTTTTGTTTATAATAAAACAAAAAAAACATCACTATTATGATAAACAATCTAAAAAAAAATATTATTTCAGATAGAAAATATATTGTTGAATCTAAAACTAGTCTAAAAAATGTTATTCAAAAATTTAACACTCAGTCAAATAAGATTATTTTTATACTAAAAGATAAAAGATTGGTTGGAAGTATAACTGACGGAGACATAAGACGTAAATTTATAAAGAATATGTCGGTAAATGATGATTTAAATAAATTTTATAATAAAAACCCATTATATATAGAATTAGAAAAAATTAATCAAAAGCAAAAAATCATTTTTGCTAAAAAAAATTATATTCAAATTATCCCAGTTATAGGAAAGAACAAAAATTATTTAGGATTTATCAAAACAAAAGATTTTATTAAGGAAAAAAATCTAGTCTCTAAAAAATTTGATATTGTTATTATGGCGGGAGGTTTTGGAAAAAGACTACTTCCAATAACAAAAAAAATACCAAAACCTCTTATTAAAATTGATGGAGAGCCTGTTATAAATAAACTAATTGAAAGTTTTAGAGGGAAAAATATTAATAAAATATATTTAGTCCTTCATTATAAGGCTAAATTAATAAAGAAACATGTTTTGACTAATTTTCCAGATCTAAAAAATAATTTTGAATTTATCGTTGAAAAAAAACCACTGGATACAGCAGGAGGATTAAAACTGATTGATCCTAAAAAATCCAGCAAAACATACATGCTAATTAACTCAGATATTATCACAAATATTAACTTTGAAGATTTTTACAATTTCTATAAAAAAAATAATGCTGATTTGGCAGCATGTACAACTAAAAGTAAATTTACAATTCCTTTTGGCGTTTTACAGACAAGAAATAAAAAAATAAAATATATCACAGAAAAACCAATATTTAATTTTTGGATAAATTCAGGAATATATTTTTTAAATCAAAGTATAATAAAACTTATCAAAAAGAATGAAAAAATTAGTGCGGTTGAATTAATGAAAAGATCGATAAAAAAAAATAGAAAAATTATTTACTATCCAATTTATGAAAATTGGATTGATATTGGAAGCCATACAGATTTAATAAAAGCAAAAAATAATTTCTAATAATGCTAAAAAACTGAATTCTTTTAACTAATATCGCTCAATTTTAAAATTCTACCAAAAGAAATATTTTGTTTTGCTTTTTTTCCTAGAATTTTAGATAATTTTTCTGGTGGTATCCCTGTTCCTGGGCGTTGAAAATCAAGATCTTTTAAAGTTAATTTTTGGCCTTTGAGAATATTATTCTTTGTTGTGATACTTCTTCTCATAATTCTAGATTTCATTAATTCTTCATTTGATAATTTTCTCTCGAACTTTCCTGGTAATTTAAAAAACCTTTTTGAGCTTGAAACTAAGGTTTTCATCTCATTTAAGTCTGCAGATACCGAGTGATCCCATCCTTTTGCTTTTTTATTGAAAGTAAAATGTTTTTCAATAACTACCGCACCCAGTGCGGCTGCGGCCAAAGGTGTTTCTTTCCAAGTGGTATGATCTGAAAATCCACTTTCATAGCCAGTCAATTTTTTTAACATTTTTATATTATTTAAATTTAATTGGCTTTCATTAGCTGGTGGATATAGGCCAACACAGTGTAAAAAAATTGCATTCTTTTTTTTATTTTTTTTCAAGATTTTACAAGTATTTAAAATTTCTCTTGACGATGAGAATCCAGTTGAGATGATTAAGTTTTTTTTTAACTTAGATACTTCATCAATAAATGGATAATTATTTAAATCCATTGAGGCTATTTTAATAAAATCACAGTTCAATTTTATAGCATCTTTTACTTGTTTACTTGTAAAAGGTGTTGTTCCAAAGTCGATTTTAACTTTTTTTGAAAATTCTCTTAATTTATATAATTGGTCAAAATTAAATTTATATTTTAAATATTCTTTTAAATTATTTGGATTTTTTTTATAATACTCATTACAATTTAAGTTTTCATCCCAAGATTGAAATTTAACAGCATTACATCCTGCTTTTTTTGCATTTTTTATCAATAAAATAGCCCTGTTAAAACTTCCGTTATGGTTGGCTCCAATTTCAGCAATTATATAAGGCTTGGATTTAAGTATTCTATTTAACATTTTAAATTATTGACCACCAATATTGATTTTTTGCTGTATAGTTTTTTTTCATACTTTTGATAAAATTTTTATCATTTAACAATTTTTGTTTATCTTCCAATTCTTTTATTTTATTTTTGTATTTTAAACCATAATTAAGAAAATATTTTAAATTTTCTAATTTACATTTCAAATCTTTTTTTATTTTTTTTTTTGTAATTTTTATTAAACTAGAAGTGTTATTACTATACTGTCTATAATAAGTTAAAGGGTGCCTTATGTAAATACCTTTATATTTATTTAATAACAATAATTTCGCCATACACCAATCAAAAGCTACTAGCTTGATATCAATTTGTTTTAATATTTTCTTTAATGCAATACCTTTTACAATAGTATTTGAGCAACCTACATAATTTTTATAATCAATTTGTTTTAGTGTAATTTTTTTTGATTTTCTGTTTAACCATATTTTTTTATTTGTTAATTTTTTTTGAAATAAATAACAATTATTAACCAAAAAATCATTTTTACCAATTTTATTTAAGCTTAATTTTATTCTGTTTTTGTCTAAAATATCATCACTATCCGCAAAAATAATAAATTTTGGTTTATTTTTTAATAATTTTTTTAATCCTTCAACTCTAGATTTTTGCCAACCAGTATTAATTTTAAAAATACTATAATCGTTGTTTATTTTATTTTTTTGATTTTTTGTCAAATTTGTACCATTTAAAACTAAAAATATTTTAAAATTTTTATATGTTTGGGAATTAATCGAGTTTATAAATTCATCAAAATATTTTTTTGAATCTGGATATATTGTTGAAAATATATAATTCATTTATTGTTCAATAATTTTTTAACAATTTTGAAATCTACCTTGTCATCAATATCTTGAGAATAAAATTTATTCATTTCAAAACAATAAGTTTGGCTTGTCATGAAATTTTTTTCCTTTTTTAGTTTCTTGGTGTTAAAAATGTAGATACTTCCATTTGGTACAAAAATTTCAGGTAGTTTTTGCCTATTTTTTACACTCGTTTTAAACTGACTTAATTTTTGCATAAAATTTTTTTTACTTACTTTGAAATGAAATTCTAATGGTTTTGTTTTGGTAACTGATATTAGGAATTTCAATTTTTTTTTGCTAAAAATTGAAATAGCCTTATCAATATCTCGATAATTTCTTATTGGACATGTGGGTAATAAAACACAGAAATTATTTATTTTTTCTTTTTTTTCAAAAAATTTGATTACATGCAAATAAACATCTATAGAGCTTGCATTATCTTCAGAAAGTTTTTTGGGGCGTACAAAGGGTATTGAAATTCTTTTATCATTCTTATATTTTTCTATAATTCTATTATCATCAGTAGATATAATAATTTTTTTTATTTTTTTTGATTTTTTTGCTACATTTATACTATGCTCAATAAGAGGTAGGTCATTCAGTTTTTTGATGTTTTTGTTTTTCAAACCCTTTGAATTTCTTCGTGCTGGAATAATACAAATCATCAAACTTTTATTTTGAATTAATTTTTTTTAATAAGGTATGGCCCCAATACTAACCAGTCCAAACCTGAACTATAGAACGATCTTACTGCATCTCTTGGTGACATCACAATTGGTTCGTCATTAAGATTAAATGATGTATTTATGATCAAAGGAATACCTGTTAATTTATAAAATTCATTTATCAAATCATAAAAATCTTTATTATGTTCTTTGTGAACAGTTTGTAACCGTCCTGTTCTATCAACATGGGCTACTGCTGGTATTTTTTTAATCCAAGCTCTCTTTATTTTATAAACTCTCTCCATAAAGTTTACATCACGATTTTTTTTAATTTCAAATATTTTTGTTGCAAACTCTGATAACACAGAAGGTGCAAACGGTCTAAAGCCCTCCCTAAATTTTACAGCAAAATTTATGATTTTTTTATTTTCACCTTTTCTTGGATCAGCTAAAATTGATCGATTTCCTAGTGCTCTTGCTCCAAATTCCATTTTACCATTAAACCACCCAACGATTTTTTCTTGAGATAAGCCTACCGCTACTTCTTTAGACAAATTTTTAGGTCTGGTGTATTTTATTTTAGAATTATTTAAATAATCTTTAATCAAACTATCTTTATAACTAGGCCCAAAATAATTTGTTTTTATTTCTTGAGCTTTTCTAGTTTGTTTTGAATATCTATAATTCGCTAATAATGCTGCTCCTATTGCAGCTCCTGAGTCATCTGGTGCGTATGAAATATGGCTATTCTTATAAAAATTAAAATTATCAATTTTACCATTTAATACGCTATTCATTGCGGAGCCACCTGAAAAAATAAGGTTATCTGAATTATTTAATTTTTTACTTACTAAAAAAATATGTTTACAGATGTCAATGAAAACTCTTTGCATTGCACCGGCCATCTCTTGATGTGTTTTTGTAATTTTACTATCTTTCAAACGAGGTTCTCCAAATAAATCAATAAATTTATCAGAAAACATATATTTTTGTTTATCAAATGTGTAGTAACTAAAATAAGAGAGATCTAATTCAAAACCTTTTGTTGTTTTCTTAATAAGTTTTTTTATTTGTGTATCGTATTTATTTTTTTTTTTTGAATATGAGGCCAATGACATTACCTTCCATTCATCTGAATTGACTCTAAACCCAAAAAAATCAGTAAATGCTGAATAGAATAAGCCAATGGAATGAGGATAATTAATTGAAAGTAATTTATCAATTTTACTGTTATTTGCCCTAGATATTGTTAATGTTTCTTCTTCCCCTCTACCATCTATTGTAACTATTGTTGCTTTGTTAAATGGAGATTGATAATATGAAAAAGCACTGTGGCATTCATGATGATTCAAAAATTTAAGCCTATTTCCTGACCATTTCATTTCAAATTCATTGGGCGGTTTGTCATCAATTAGACTCATTAGACTAGCTGGTATGTTTGTTAAGGTTTCTCCTCTCCACCTAATATTCTCTAACCATCTTTTTGAAGCATATTGAATATTCGCAGCTGGATTCCATGGTACTACAATCAAATCAAGTTCTTTCCACTTAATTTTTGCTTGGCTCATACACCATTTTATTGATTGTTCAGGAAAAGCAGTGCTATTTTTCTTTCTATTGAACCTTTCTTCAATAGCTGCTGAAGATATTTTTCCATTAATTATCAACGCGCTTGAAGAGGTGTGAAGATAGGGTGAAATTCCTAATATTTTCATTTAAATTTATATATTTTTTTATAAACCTACCTTAAATATCTATGTTCGTAACATAAAGATATGTTACTTTAAAGTTTTATAAATCAATCTGATATCTAAAAAATTTTTTCAGTGCATAAATCAAGCCAATTGAGCTATTAGT